>JAABUJ010000666.1_pt1 | contig 62967 bp, 51 predicted proteins | sample 5559131 | NCBI WGS metagenome assembly JAABUJ01 (sample SAMN10711875, study PRJNA513366) | rock metagenome | isolation source: Antarctica rocks | place: Antarctica: Victoria Land, Mt New Zealand nord | collected 2016-01-07 | reverse complement strand
TCTGGGAGGTGATCTGGAGCGTGGCGGCGAGCTCCTCACCCATCTCGGCCGCGACGCGCTCCCCCCGGCGCCGCGCGACGGCGAGGAGCTCGAGCCACGGGCGGTCGCCGAGGGCGTCCGAGAGGACCGCGCGCGCGAGCCCCTCCGCCGCGGCCCGGAGCGCCGCGCCGTCGCCCAGAGCGAGCTCGAGCGCGCGCTCGCCGTCGCCCAGCGCGAGGCGTGCGCAGGCGACGGCCTGCTCGGGCGGGACTCCGTGGCGGCCGAGCCGTCCGGCGACTTCCTCGAGCCCGAGCGCGTCGAAGCGCACGAGCTGGCAGCGCGAGACGATGGTGGGGAGCACCTCCCCGAGGCGGTCGGTGATGAGCACGAGATGGACGTAGGCGGCCGGCTCCTCGAGCGTCTTCAGCATCCGGTTGGCCGCGGCGTCGTTGAGGGTCTCCGCCCGCTCGATCACGAAGACGCGCCGGCCCGCCTCGAACGGGGTGCGCGCCGCCGCGGCCACGACGGCCTCGTCGATGTCGGAGACGAGCATCTCGGCCGCCCCGCTGGGACGCACCCACGTGAGGTCGGGGTGCGCGCCGGTCTGCACGCGGGCACGAGCGCCTTCGGGCTCCGCGGCGCCCTCCGCCAGGAGCCCGGCGGCGAGGTTGCGCGCGACCTCGCGCTTGCCACCGCCCGCGGGACCGTGGAAGAGGTAGGCGTGGGAGGCCGCGCCCGCGAGCGCCGCGCCGAGCACGGCCCGGGCGTGGGGATGGGGCTCGGTGCCGGCCAGCGCGCTCATCGCGGCCGCCATCGTAGTTCGCGTGCCGGTCCGCTACCCGAGCCCGCGGTGGAATCCCTCCCGCCAGCTCGCCCACCGCGGCTGCCAGCCGAGAGCCGCCTTGACGCGCGCGTTCTTCGAGCCGCGCTGCTCGGTGGCCATCCGAGCGATGAGCGGTCCGCCGGCGAGTCGTCCGACCCAGCGCGGCACCCGCAGCGGCCGGGGCGCGCCGAGCGCCTGCGCGTAGACGGGGAGCCACTCGGAGAGCGGCGCCGGGTCGTCGTCGACGACGTTGAAGACGCCCACCGCGTCTGACTCGAGGGCGGCCACGGTCGCGGTGGCGGCGTCGTCGACGTGGAGATGGGAGAAGACTCCGGTGCCCCCACCCACGATGGGAAAGCGACGGCGGCGCGCGAGCTCGGCGATCGAGCCGCCCGGCGCGTAGTAGGTCCCCGGGCCGTAGAGGTATCCGTAGCGCAGCGCGATCCCCGCGAGCTCGTCGGCCCCGATCACCGCCTGCTCGTTGTGGAGCAGGGTGCGCACCGAGCCGCCGAAGCCGCCGGGGGCATCGAGGAACGGGGCGCCGTCCTCGTCCTGCACGGCCGGTCCGGTGGGTGCGAGCAGGAACGAGACGCTCTGCACGACGTAGCGGCGCACCTGCGCCTCGCGCGCGGCGGCGAGCAGCGCCCCGGTGCCCTCGCGCCGCACGCGGTCGTTGCGCGCGTAGGCGGCCTTGAGCTTGCGCGGGTCGTACTCGACCGGCAGGTCGGTGAGCTCGTCGATCACCGCCTCGGGTCGCGCGGCGAGCACGGCGCCGCGCGCGGCGGACGGATCGAGGACGTCGCAGAGCACGGCCTCGGCGCCCGCGGCGCGCAGGCCGTCGGCCTTGGACGGCGAGCGCGTGAGGGCGAGCAACTCGTGTCCGGAGGCGAGCAGCCGAGTGACGAGGGGGCGGCCGATGGCGCCCGTGGCACCGGCGACGAGGACCCTCATCGGCCGCCCTCGGTGCCCTCGGTGCGCGCGATGAGGATGAGCACCGCGACGAGCACGACCGTGAGCAGCGCGAGCGAGACGGCGTCGAGCACGCCCGCGGAGGAGCCCGCGCGGGCGGCGTCCACGTCGACCACGTGGTTGACCGCGTGGAGCGCGCACTGCACGGTGGCCAGCGCGACCACGGCGAGGCGCCATGCCGGGCGGGCAACCGCGAGGAGCAGGAGCACCCCGAGCGCGGCCTCCCACGTGGCGTTGTCGCGCAGGTAGTGGGCGTTGTAGGAGCCGAACGGGCCGACGCGCGCGAAGAACGAGTGCGGCGCCGCGGTCATCCAGGCGGCGATCCCCAGGTGGTAGGCGCCGAGCGCACCCAGGAACGGGCCGATCGCCCGAATGGCGAACACGGGGCGGGTGGCGAGTGAAGCCATGCTCTGGCACGCTAGAGCGCAAATGGCGCCCGGGAAAGGTCCACTTGAATGAGCATTTCGGGTACCAGTGCTGCGAGCGGGCCGGGCGGGCCCGAGGTCTTCGTCGAGCTGCGCCGCGGGGGCGGAGCGGGACCGCTGCGGGCCCAGCTCGAGGCGGGGTTGCGGGAGGCGGTGAGGACCGGGCGCCTGGCCGCCGGCTCGCGCGTGCCCTCCTCGCGGGCGCTGGCGCGCGACCTCGCCGTCTCGCGCCGGCTCGTGGTCGAGGCCTACGCGCAGCTCGCCGCCGAGGGCTATCTGCGCGCTCGCAGCGGTGGTGGCACCATCGTCGCCGCCGGCGCGCGGGCCGAGGAGCCGCGCGGCACCTCCCGGCCGCAGTCGCAGGCCCCGCGGTTCGACTTCTTCCCCGGCGCTCCCGACCTCGCCGGCTTTCCCCGCGCCGCCTGGCTGCGGGCCGTGGGCGAAGTGCTGCGCACGGCGCCCGACCACGCGCTCGGCTATCCCGACCCGGCGGGCGTGCCCGAGCTGCGCACCGAGCTCGCCGGGCACCTCGGGCGCAGTCGGGGGGTGGTGGCCCGCGCGGAGCGCATCGTCGTCTGCGGCGGAGTCACGCAGGCGCTCGCGCTCCTCGGAGGGGTGCTGGAACGGCGAGGAACGGGGACCGTGGCGGTCGCGGTGGAGCAGCCCAGCCTCCCCGAGCATCGCCGCGTGCTCGCGGCGACGGGCGTGAAGGTGGTCCCCGTGCCCGTCGACGCAGAGGGCCTGCGAGTCGATCACCTGCGCAAGTCGACCGTCGACGCCGTGGTGGCCACCCCGGCGCATCAGTTCCCCACCGGCGTGGCGCTGAGCCCCGGCCGTCGCGCGGAGCTGCTGGCGTGGGCGCAGGCGGGGCGGCTCGTGGTCGAGGATGACTACGACGCCGCCTTCCGCTACGACCGGGCGCCGATCGGCGCGCTCCAGGGCCTCGCACCCGAGGCCGTGATCTACGCCGGCTCGGCGAGCAAGAGCCTCGCCCCCGGGCTGCGGCTCGGGTGGCTCGTCCTCCCCGCCGCACTCGTCGACGAGGTGGTCGAGGCCAAGCGGATGGCGGACTTCGGAGATCCGGTCCTCGAGCAGCTCGCCTTCGCCCGGCTCCTGGCCAGTGGCGCCTACGATCGCCACCTGCGCTCCGCGCGCCGGCGCTACCGCGCCCGCCGCGACGCTCTGGTCGCCGCCCTCGCCGACCACCTGCCCGGGGCGCGCGTCCGCGGGATCGCCGCCGGCCTCCACGCGGTGGTGGAGCCTCCCCTGCCGGTGGCCTCACGCGCGTTGCACCGAGCCTGCGCGCGGCGCTCGGTCGGCGCGTACTTCATCGATGAGCGCGGGACCCTCACGCTCGGCTACGCCAACCTCTCCGAGCCCGCGATCCGGGAGGGCGTCAGGCGCCTCGCGGAGGCGTGGAGCGAGGTGGCGGGTGGACGATCGGCGGACTAGAGTCGCCGCCCCGAATGGCGCGCGGGCGACTCATCACGATCGAGGGGATCGACGGCGCGGGCAAGACGACCCTGGCCGCCCGCCTCGCCGAGGACCTGCGCCGGCGCGATCGGTCCGTCGAGCTCCTCCGCGAACCCGGGGGGGTGCTCGCCTCCGAGCGGATCAGGACGCTGGTCAAGGACCCGAACGCGCGCATCGGACCCCGCGCCGAGGCGCTCCTCTACGCCGCAGCCCGGGCGCAGCTCGTCGAGGAACGGATCTCGCCGCTCCTCGAGGCCGGCACGTGGGTGCTGCTCGACCGCTTCGTCGACTCCTCGCTCGCCTACCAGGGGGCTGGGCGCGAGCTGGGCGTCGGGCCGGTGGCCGCAGTCAACGCCTTCGCCACCGGCGGCCTGCTACCCGACCGCACGCTCCTGCTGCGCATACCGCCCGCGGCCGGCCGGGAGCGTCAGGGCGGCCGCGGCGAGCCCGGCGACCGGCTCGAGCTCGAGGAGGACTCATTCTTCGCGCGCGTCGCCGCCGCCTACGACGGACTCGCCGCCGCGGAGCCCGAGCGCTTCCGTGTCCTCGACGCCTCCCGGCCGCGCGAGGAGGTCCACCACGCGGCCCTCGCGGCGCTCGCCGACCTGGCGGGTCCCGTCCCCGGTCAGTCCCCGTAGCCCTCGGGCCGGGTCTGGGCGAAGGCCCAGGCGTCGGCGACCATCGTCTCGAGCTCCGGCTTGCGCGGAGCCCAGCCGAGCTCGGCCCGGATGCGCTCGCTGGCGGCGACCAGCCGGGCGGGGTCGCCCGGGCGGCGCGGGGCCTCGACCACGGGGATCTCCTGACCGGTCACGCCGCGCGCGACCTCGATCACCTCGCGCACGGAGAAGCCGGCGCCGTTGCCCAGGTTGAGGATGCGGTGCTCCCCGGCCCGCGTGTGCTCGAGCGCGAGCTCGTGGGCGTCGGAGAGGTCCTCGATGTGGATGTAGTCGCGGATCGCCGTCCCGTCCGGCGTCGGGTAGTCCGTGCCGAACACCTGCACCTGCTCCTGCTGCCCGAGCGCGACCCGGAGCACGTTGGGGATGATGTGGGTCTCCGGATGGTGGTCCTCCCCCAGCTCGCCGCTCGCGCCCGCCACGTTGAAGTAACGCAGCGAAACGGCCCCGAGGCCGTGGGCGGCGCACTCGTCGGAGATCATCCGGTCGACGGTGAGCTTCGAGGCGCCGTAGGGGTTGGTCGGGCGCTCGCTCTCCTCCTCGGAGATCGGCACGCGGTCGGGCTGCCCGTAGGTCGCGCAGGTGGAGGAGAACACGAGGCGCCGGATGCCCGCCTCCCGCATGGCCCAGAGGAGGTGGAAGGAGCCCACGACGTTCGTGTGCCAGTAGCGCTCGGGATGCTCCACCGACTCGCCGACCAGGGCGAGCGCGGCGAAGTGGAGCACGCCGTCGAAGCCCTCGGCGAGCGCCTCGCGGACCGCGACGCCGTCGTGCAGGCTCACCTCGAGCAGCCGGGCCCCGGCGGGGAGCGCCGAGCGATGGCCTCTGGAGAGATCGTCGAGGACGGTGACTTCGTGGCCGCCGGCGATGAGCCGCGAGGCCACGATCGAGCCGATGTAGCCGGCGCCGCCGGTGACGAGAAGCTTCACGGCGGGGTATTGAACCAGTCCGCGACCTAGAATCCCCACGGCAGGGGTGCTCGCCCCTCCTCTCCAGCGGGAGGAGGCGCCGAGCGGGCGGGGAAAGCCAGCGTCATGAGCCAGCCACCGTCCGATCCAGTGCGCGTCCCGGCCGGGTGAGCTCCGCACGCTCGCATCTGGAGCTCGACGCCTTCGAGCTCGTGCCCGCCACCGCCGGTCTGGCACTGCTCCGGGTCGCGGGTCGGCTCCACGGACCGGCGCCCGACGGCCCGCCCGTGCTGCTCGTCGAGGACGGTGGACGGGCAGAGCGCCTCGCCGCCCTTCCCGCCCCCCCCGGGCCGGCCGGCGGGCTGAGGGCGGCGTTCTCGGCTTCGCGCGCGCTGGTGGGCTCCCCGGACGCGATGTTCGCGCTCGAGCTGGGCGACGGAACGCTCGTCGACCTGCCGCGGCCGGCCGAGCGTGCGCCGCGGGCGCGAGCCGCGCCGGCGCCTTCGCCGCCTCTTGATGACCTCGAGCGCCGGCTGCGGGCCGAGCGCGACGCCCGTGCCGCCGCCGAGGAGCGCGCGACCCGAGAGAAGGAGGCCAGGGAGCGCGCCGCCGAGATCGCCCGGCGCAACTACGCCGCCGCCATGCAGCTCCAGGCGCGCGTCGAGGAGCTCGAGCGCTCCGCCGGCGCGGCCCGCGCCGAGGCGGAGGCGGCGGAGTGGCTGCGGGAGGAGCTCGAGTACGAGCGCCGAGCCCTCGAACCGCTTCGGGAGGCCGCCCGAGAGGGGAACCGCGCGGTGCGTGAGGCGGAGGACGCGATCGCCGAGGCCACTGCCGCCCACGAGCAGGAGCGGGCGCGAAGCGAGACCAGGGCGCAGGCGACGATCGACGCCGCGCGCGAGGAGGTCCAGGCCGCCCGCGAGGAGGCTGCGGACGCGCACGCTGCGCGAGAGGCGATCGAGGAGAGCATCGCGGCGCTGCGTTCACGCTGCGCCGCGGTCGAGGACGAGCGCGCGGAGCTCCAACGCCAGCTCGACGCGGCGGCCGAGCACACTTCGGCGCTCGAGACGGAGATCGCCGACCTCGGCGAGCGAGCCGCAGAGGCGCACGCCGCGCGCACGGCCGTCGAGGAGGATCTCGCCCTCCTGCGCGAGCGCAGCGCCGAGGTCGAGGGCGAGCGCACCGAGCTCCAACGCCATCTCGGCGCGGCGGCCGAGCAGACCTCCGCGCTCGAGGCGGCCATCGCCGATCTCCGGGAGCGGACCAGCGAGGCCGATCGTCTACGGGAGGACAGCGAGCGCCGCGGGACCGAGCTGGAGCACGCCCTCGCCGACGCCGAGCGACGATCCGAGGAGGCCGAGGGCGCGATCACCACCCTCGTCGAGGAACGCGACCAGACCCGTGATGAGGCCCGACGCGCCGAAGCCGAGCGACACGAGGCCGCCGAACGGCTCGCCGCGCTCGGAGCACGCGCCATCGAGATCGAGCAGCGGACGCACGAGCTCGAGTCCGGCACCGCCTCCCTCCGCCGCGAAGCCGAGCGCGAGCGTGAGCGGGCCGAGCACTCCGAGCGCGAGCTCGCGGACGTCGAGTCCAACCTGCTCGCCGTGGGCGAGCGAGCGGTCGCGCTCGAGCGGGCGACCGAGGTCGAGCGCACGCGCGCGACGGAGCTCGCCGAGCGACTCGCCACCACCGAGGCCGGCCGCCAGGAGGCCGAGCGCCGGGTGGAGGACGCCGCGCTCGTGCGCACCGAAGCCGAGCTTCGAGCCCAGGAGCTCGAGCGGAGCGCGGCCGCGGGCGGCGGGGAGCGCGAGCGGCTCGAGGCGCTGCTCGCGCAGGCCAGCGCCGCCCACGAGGAGGCTCAGGAGCACGCGGACGAGCTCGCCGCCGAGACCACCCGGGCGCGGAGCGAGGCCGAAGACGTCCTGGAGCGCCTGCACGCCGAGGAGCGTGTCCGTCTCGAGGCCGAGCGGCGCGCGGCTGCCGCCGAGGCCGAGCACGAGGCGCTCACCGAGCGCCTCGACGTCGCCGCCGCCGCCCGCCGCGACGCCGAGGAGCGGCTCCTTGAGGCGAGCGGAGGCGAAGAGGCGAGCGTGGCGGAGCTCGAGCGGGCGAGCGCCGCCGCGGCCGAGGCGAGGCGGGAGACCGAGGCCGCCTACGCAGAGTCCCAGGAACGGGCGGACGAGCTGAGCGAAGAGCTGAACGCGGCGCGGGCGGAGCTCGAGGCCGCGGAGGACCGCGCCGCCGAGGCCGATAAGGCCCGAACCGACGCCGAGCGCCGCGCCGCCGAGGCCGAGGAGGAGCGCGAGATCCTCACCGCCCGGATGGACGACCTCGCCGCCGAGCGACGCGACGCGCAGGAGGCGCCTGCCAGCGGCGATCCGGCCCGGGAGGCCGAGCTCGAGGCGGCGCTCGAAGAGGTCCGTCGCACGCTCCAGGCCCGCCAGGCGGAGCTCCACCGCACACGCCGGGCGGAGGGCGAGCGGGCGGCGCTCGAGGCACGCATCGCCGAGCTCACGGAGGAGAGGGAGGAGGAGAGGGGGTCATCGGGCGGCCTTGCGCAGGATCGCGGCGAGCTCGAGGCCCAGGCCGCCGCGGCGCGCGTGCACGCCACCGTGACCGAGGCCGCCGACCTGGCGCGCGGCGAGGCTCGAGCCGCCCGCCGCGCCGAGCGAGCGGCCAGCGCGCGCGGCGTGCGCCCCGAGCCGACCGGCGGCGGCGGTACCAGGGATGAGGAGACCGAGGATCAGGAGGAGCCTCACCAACCCTCCTCCCCCGAGGGTGCCGAGCCACCGGACTGGCCGGAGGCGCCTTCTGAGCCACCGCCCGCCCGCGCCGCCGAGGCCCGTCCACGGCGAGGCGCAGAGGCACCGGCCCCCTCCCCGTGGCGGCCGGTGGCCCGAGTAGTCGCCGTGCTCCTGCTGCTGGCCGGGATCGCGGTCACGGTGCTCATCATCACGGGGTCGCTTCCGTTCGATTTCGCCCCGTAGGAGCGAGTCTCGGGCACCTCGTCGCGCGGTTGCGGCGACTACAATGGAGGTGCGTCTGGAGCGCGTCGGCGAGTCCTCTCGCGCCGGCTCGTCCCGACCCTTTCCGTCCGATCCAGCGTCGAGGATTCGCTGTTACCCCCTGAGACACGCCGGGCTCGGGGGAGAAACACGGAAGACCCGGCCCAAGGAGAGGAAGAACCCCATGGAGCACGCCCCGCAGACCGCCTTCGGCACCACCTCGACGTCCGGCGCGGGGCTCTCGGTTCGTCGCCTCTTCACCGAGCGGGGCGTCCATCCCTTCGACGCCGTGGAGTGGGAGCTGCGCGACGCGCGGATCGGCTTCGGCGACAAGGTCTCCTTCGAGCAGCGCGGCGTCGAGTTCCCCGCCGCGTGGTCGCAGAACGCGACGAACATCGTGGCCCAGAAGTACTTCCGCGGCCAGATCGGCTCGCCGACGCGCGAGCGCTCCGTGCGCCAGATGATCGGCCGCGTCGCGGGCACGATCGCCGAGTGGGGGCGCCGGCGCGGCTACTTCGCCTCCGACGAGGACGGCGAGAGCTTCGAGGCCGAGCTCACCCACATCCTGCTCCACCAGATGGCGGCGTTCAACTCGCCCGTGTGGTTCAACGTGGGATTCGAGGAGAGCCCTCAGTGCTCGGCCTGCCAGCCATATGACGCCCGCGTGTCCACGCCCCAGGGCATGGTGCGGATCGGCGAGATCGTCGATGGCGAGCAGGTCGGTCGCGAGGTCTACGACGCGCACGGCATTACCCGGGTCGTCGCCGTCAAGGCCAACGGCAGGAAGCCGGTACGGCGCGTCGTGTTGCAAAACGGCACCTTCGTCGAGGCGACGCCCGACCACGTCGTCAAGGCGGTTGCCCAGCGTCGCACCGAGGCTACGTGGTTGCGAGTCGATGAGCTTCGCCCCGGGATGCGGCTGCATCTGCATCCCCATCGGGCGAAGGTGGCAGAGCCGGCCCTGATCGCCGCCGGCTTCACCGACGGCATCGACGACGGTTGGCCGCTCGACACGATCATCACCCACGAAGACCGTGTCGCTCAGGCCGAGGCCGCGCTCGCCGGCTGGCTTCAGGCGAATGGGTTCGTCGGCCAGTACACGACTGGCACGAACCGTTCGCTCACCGTCGAGTTCCTCGCCGCGTGCGACGAGGAGTACGACTGGATCGCCGAGAAGCTCGACCTCGTCCTCCCGGGCGTGCACCGCAAGGTGCGCGAGGCCGACACGCAGGATGTCCGCGTTCGCCGGATTCGTGTGTACGGCGAGGTACTCCGGCCGTTCGTTGAGAAGTGGAAGCTGCTCGCCCGTGGGACCGAGATTCGCGTTCCTTCTCGACTGTGGACTTCCACGCGAGAGGAGATCTCGGCCTACCTCCAGAGCGTCTTCCAGGCGGAGGGCTTCGTGTCGGTGCGTCGTAGCGGCGGCGAGGAGGCGGCCCGCGTCGGTCTCAGCGTCATCTCAGAGCAGTGGACGGAGGACATTCAGCTCCTCCTCGGCACGCTGGGTATCTATTCGCACCGGCTGCGAAAGCATGAGCACCGATCCGACCGCCACGACCAGCACGAGGTGAGCATCGGCATCGCCTCCGAGCGTGCGCGCTTCGCCGAGTTGGTCGGCTTCATCGAAAGCCGCAAGCAGGACAAGCTCCTCGCCGCGATGATGCTCCAGAACCCCAAAGTCTGTGCCGACCTGCGCGAGGAGCGGATCGTCCGCATCGAAGATGTCGGCGTTCACGAGGTCTACGACATCCAGACCGAGTCGGGCGAGTACCTCTCGAACAACGTCGCGGTGCATAACTGCTTCATCCTCTCCGTGCAGGACGACATGAACTCGATCCTCGCCTGGAACACCAAGGAGGGGAACATCTTTCGCGGTGGGTCGGGGGCGGGCATCAACCTGTCGAACATCCGCGGCTCGATGGAGCCGCTGGCCAAGGGCGGCACCGCGAGCGGCCCGGTCTCCTTCATGCGCGGCGCCGACTCGTGGGCGGGCACGATCAAGTCCGGCGGCAAGACGCGGCGCGCGGCGAAGATGGTGGTCCTCGACGTCGACCATCCCGACATCCGCGACTTCATCTGGTGCAAGGCGCGTGAGGAGGAAAAGGCGGCCGCGCTGCGCGAGGCCGGCTTCGACATGTCGATCGACGGCGACGGGTTCACGTCGATCCAGTACCAGAACGCCAACAACTCCGTCCGGCTCTCCGACGAGTTCATGCGCGCGGTGGAGAACGGCTCGCAGTGGGACCTGATTGGCCGCACCACCGGCCGCCCGATCGGCGACCCGGTCGACGCCCGCGAGCTCATGCGCGAGATCGCCGAGGCCGCCTGGCGCTGCGCCGATCCCGGCGTCCAGTACGACACGACCATCAACCAGTGGCACACCTCGCCACGGTCGGGGCGCATCAACGCGTCGAACCCGTGCAGCGAGTACATGCACGTCGACGACTCGGCGTGCAACCTCTCCTCGCTCAATCTCATGAAGTTCCGCCGCGAGGACGGCTCCTTCGACGTCGAGTCCTTCGAGCACGCGGTCGACGTGATGTTCCTCGCCCAGGAGATCATCGTCGGGCCCTCGAGCTACCCCACCGAGGAGATCGGCGCCAACGCACGCGCGTTCCGCCAGCTCGGGCTGGGCTACGCCAACCTCGGCGCCTACCTCATGTCCAACGGCGTCGCCTACGACTCCGACCCCGGGCGCGGCACGGCCGCGGCGATCACCGGGCTCATGACCGGCCGCGCATACCTCGGCTCCGCGCGCATCGCCGCGGCGATGGGCCCCTACGAGCGCTACGCGGAGAACCGGGAGCCGCACAACGCAGTCATGCGCATGCACCGCGATGCGTCATACGCGATCCCCGACTCGACGTGCGCCGACGAGGCCCTCCTCGTCGCCGCGCGCGAGAGCTGGGAGGAGGCGGTCGCCGAGGGCGAGCGCTCGGGCTACCGCAACGCACAGGCGACGGTGCTTGCCCCGACTGGCACCATCAGTTTTTTGATGGATTGCGATACCACCGGGGTCGAGCCGGACTTCTCGCTTGTGAAGTTCAAGGAGCTCGTGGGCGGTGGGCAGATGACGATCGTCAACGGCACCGTGCCGCTCGCGCTCCAGACGCTCGGCTACACGGACGAGCAGATCGAGGTGATCGAGCGCCACATCGACGAGCACTCGACGATCGTCGGCGCCCCCGGGCTGGCCGACGAGCACCTCTCAGTCTTCGACGTGGCCGTCGGCGAACGAGCGATCTCGCACATGGGCCACATCAAGATGATGGGCGCGGTGCAGCCGTTCATCAGCGGAGCCATCTCCAAGACTGTGAACATGCCCCAGACCGCCACGGTCGACGACATCGCCGACGCCTACCTCAAGGCCTGGCACATGGGCGTCAAGGCGCTGGCGATCTACCGTGACGGGTCGAAGACGGCGCAGGCGCTCCGCACCGACGCCCAGAAGGAGGTCAAGGACACCGCCGGGGTCAATGTCGACGCCGCGGTCGCCGAGGCGCTGGCCAAGGCTCCGCCGCAGCGTCGGCGGATGCCGCGCGAGCGCCAGTCGATCACCCACAAGTTCTCGATCGGCGGCCACGAGGGCTACATCACCGCCGGCATGTACGAGGACGGGACGGTCGGCGAGATCTTCCTCACCGACATCGGCAAGGAGGGCTCGACGCTGCGCGGGATGATGAACTCGTACGCGACCTCGATCTCGATTGCGCTGCAGTACGGGGTGCCGCTCGAGACGCTCGTGCAGAAGTTCGCCTACATGCGCTTCGAGCCCGAGGGGATCACCCAGAACCCGGAGATCCCGTTCGCCAAGTCGATGCCCGACTACATCATGCGCTGGCTGGCCTCGCGCTTCCTCGACGCCGACACCCAGGAGGAGCTCGGCATCCTCACCCCCGCGGTGCGGGCGCGCAAGGCCGCGCAGGACGCGATGACCTCGATGTCGAGCGACACCGCGGGACCGGCGGCCGAGCCGACCAACGGCGGCAACGGCGGCAACGGCGGGGCGACCGTCACCCCGCAGCCCGCGGCGTCCGCGTTCACCGACTCGCCCCCGGTCCACCCGGCCAAGATGTCCGGGCTCGACCTCGGCCCCGCGTGCGGCCAGTGCGGCGGGATGATGCAGCGCACCGGCTCCTGCTACACGTGCTCGAGCTGCGGGAACAACACGGGGTGTGGGTAGGCGTAGAGCGTCATCCCGATGCGGCCCGGACATGGCCGCTGAGTCGAGCGGCCGGCCGGCGAAGGTCAGCGACGATCTCGAACGCTGGCTGAGCAGCGGAGAGAGGACCGCGGGCAGCCTCGTCGAGCTCTTCGACGAGAAGGCGTTCGCGATCCTCTTCGTGGTGCTGCTCGGTGTGCCGGCGCTTCCGCTGCCGACCGGTGGGGCGACACACGTCTTCGAGATCATCGCCGCACTGCTCGCACTGCAGCTGATCGCCGGCCGCGACCAGATCTGGCTGCCGCAACGCTGGCGCAGGGTCGAGCTGGCGGGCGAGAGGCAACAGCGGTTCATCGGCGCGCTGATGAAGATGATCCGCCGGCTCGAGCGCGTCTCCCGGCCGCGGCTGACCTTCTTGTTCGACCACCGGCTGACGAGCGTCGTCTTCGGGCTGCTCGTGCTCGCCGGCTGCGCCGGCGCCTTTTTGGCTCCGCCGTTCACGGGATTGGACACGATGCCGTCGGTCGGGGTGGTGCTGCTGTCGCTCGGGGTCCTGCTCGAGGACATCGTCGTCGTGCTCGCGGCCGTCGCGGTGGGCGTCGCCGGCGTCGCGCTCGAGATCGTGCTGGGCGGCGCGGCGCTCAGCGGCCTCGGGCACATCCTCTAGCCAACGCCTCACCGAAGCGCCGAGAGCGGGGGCTAGGCCGTGACCGCTGCCCGTGCCCGGGCGGCGCGCACCGCCGCCGACAGGGTCTGCACGTCATAGGCGCCGTGGTGGCGGCGACCGTTGATGAAGAAGGTCGGCGTGCCCGAGACGTTGCTCGCGTCGGCGCTCTCGACGTCCTCGGCCACCCGCGCCGCTCCGACGTGGCGGCGCAGGTCGACGCCGAAGCGCTCGACGTCCAGGTCGAGCGCACGCGCGTGGGCGACGAGATCGGACGGGCGCAACTCGTCTTGGCGCTCGAGCAGGAGGTCGTGCATCTCCCAGAAGGCGTTCTGGCGCCCTGCGGTTTCGCTCGCCTCGGCGGCGAGCTGCGCGTGCGGGTGGACGTCGTTGAGCGGGAGATGCCGCCACACGTAGCGGACGTCGCCGAAGTCCGCGAGCACCTCGCGCACCACGGATTCGGCCTGACCGCAGTACGAGCACTCGAAGTCGCCGTACTCCACGAGCGTCACGGGCGCGTCCCGCGGCCCGCGCACATGGTCGCGCTCGGGATGGACCGCTTCGGCGAGGTCGACGATGCTCTCCACGCGTCCCACCAGGGCGCGCAGCCGCAGACGCGCGGGCAGGAGCGCGGTGACGCGGAAGACGAGCCAGGTTAGAGCGGCCGAGGCCGCCGCGGCGGTGAGGACTCCGAGCTTGGCCTCCCCGAGCTCGCGGCCGTGGAAGGCCAGCGCGGCGATGAGCAGCGAGACGGTGAACCCGATGCCGGCAAGCGTGCCGCCGCCGCCGACCGCGGCCCATCCCACCGGGGGACGGAGGCGACCGCGGCTCAGCCGGCCGACCAGCCATGAGGTGGCCATGATCCCCACCGGCTTGCCCGCCACGTAGCCGAGCACGATCCCCAGGGTGATCGGCGAGCCGTAGGCGCGCGCCAGGAAGCTTCCGTCGATCGCGATCCCAGCGTTGGCGAGGGCGAAGAGCGGGACGATGAGGTAGCTCGTCCACGGGTGATAGAGGGCCTCCAGGCGCTCGTTGGGTGAGACGGCGGACTCGAGTCCCGAGCGCGCCAAGCGAGCGAGGTCGGACGTGGGCTGCTCGCGAAAGCGGCGAAAGAGATCGGTGGCGCGCTCGAGATCCTCTCGCCCGGCGGGCGACGCATACGTGACGAGGCCCATGGCCAGGCCGATGACCACCGGGTCGACGCCTGACTCGAGCAGCGCCACCCACGCAGCCGCCGCGAGCGCGAGGTAGACCAACCCGTAGCGGATCCGCGCACGAATGGCCAGCAGAACGGCCGCGAACAGCGCCAGCGCGACCCCCAACGCCAGGAGCTCCACCCGGTCGGCGTAGACCGTCGCGATGACCAGCAGCGCGACGACGTCGTCCACGACGATGACCGTGAGCATGAAGGAGCGCAGCCGCTCGGGAAACCGGGGGCCGACGAGCGCCAGGACGCCGAGGGCGAAGGCGGTGTCCGTCGACATCGCCACGCCCCACCCGGCCGCCGACGGCCGTCCCGCGTTGACGGCGACGAAGACGACTACCGCCGCGGCCATCCCGCCTACTCCGGCGAGCAGCGGCAGGGTCACGCGCCGACGCTCCCGCAGCTCGCCGACGTCGAACTCTCGCCGCGCCTCGAGGCCGACCACGAAGAAGAAGAACGCCATGAGCCCGCCGTTGACCCAGGCGCGGAGATCCTGCGTGATACCCGCGCCACTCACCCGGATGGAGAGCGGCGCTCGCCACACCGCATCATAGGAGGACGCATCGACGTTCACCCACACGAGCGCCGCCAGCGCAGCAGCGAGCAGCACCGCCGCGCTGCCGGTCTCCGTGCGCAGAAAGCGCCGAAGCGGCGTCTGAACCGAGCGGCCCCAAGCCGTGCGGCCGAGGAAGGGCTTCGGATCCGGGGCCGCCGGGCCGTCGCCCGAGACTCAGCCCTCCGCGTCTCGCGCCACGTGGTAGGTCAGCACGACGGTGCCTGACCCGAGGGCCTTTGAGTCCGCGAGCTTCAGGACCGACGCCTCGCTGCTCTCGCCGAACAGGCGCTTCCCGCTTCCGAGGACGACCGGGAACACCATCAGGCGGTACTCGTCGACGAGGTCGTGGGCCATCAGCGTCTGCACGAGCATGCGGCTGCCCGCGACCAGAATGTCACCGCCCGGCTGTGCCTTCAGCTTCGCGATCGCTTCCGGGACCTCGCCCGTGATCAGCGTCGAGTTGTTCCACGCCAGGTCGTCGAGCGTCGCCGAGACGACGAACTTGGCCATGCTGTTCATCTTGTCGGCGAAACCGGCTTCGTCGGTGCGTCCCGGCCAGGCGGCCGCAAAGCCCTCATAGGTCACGCGCCCGACGAGGAGCGCGTCGTGCGTCATGACCTCTTCGAGCTTGTACTCCATCCCTTCGGGATCAGGGAACTCAAAGGTCCATCCTCCGTGCCTGAAGCCCTCCGCTCCGCCGGGATCCTCCATGACACCGTCCAGCGAGACGAACTCCGTTACGACGATCCTTCGCATCCCAGAGATCCTGGCGAGCAGGTCAGGCGGCGCGGTCGCGCGCGAAGCGCTCGCGCGCCTTGGCCGCCTCGGTCTCGCGATCCTTGGCCGGCGCGGCGGTCACGAGCTCGGCCAGCAGGCGACTCGACGCATCCGCCACGGCGTCGACCGCGCGCTCGAACGCCTCGGCGTTTGCCTGCGAGGGCTTGGTGTACCCGCTGATCTTGCGGACGTACTGGAGCGCGGCGGCGCGGGTCTCGGCGTCGCTCGCCGGCGGCTCGAAGTTGTGGAGGGGTCGAATGTTTCGGCACATGGCGAGAAGCATACGGGCGAGAGCTACCTGTCGGCGGAGTCGGCTCGCCCGCGGCGAGCGCCGACGGCGAGGATGACCACCGCGAGCCCGATCGACGCGTAGAGCGAGTAGCGGCCGATTGCCTTGGCGACATCGACGGCCGACTGGCCGACGAGGTAGCCCAGCCCGACGTTGATCACGATCCACAACGACACGCCGACGAGGTCGAGCGCCAGGAAGCGCCGCAGGCGCATTCCCGTCCAGCCGGCGCCGGCGTAGACGAGGGCGCTCGGGACGGGCAACACGTAGGAGAAGACGACCACCCAGGAGCCGTAGCGCTCCGACCACCGCGTCGCCCGTGCGATCCACCGCCGACCGCGGGGGGAGCGGTTCCCGACGAGGAGGCCGGCGACGTCGGGACCCCAGATCCGGCCCGCCCACCAGAGGAGCGGATCGGCCATCATCAGCGTGAGCACGGGAGCGAGGAGCGCGAGCACGATGGACGCCTGGCCCACCCGGGCGAACGCACCGCCCGCGACCATCGCCGGGGTCGAGGCGCGGAGCAGCTCGAGCAGCACCGGATCCCTGCCGAGCAGCGAGGGCGCCAGGGGGATCAGCGCGAGCGTGTAGATCGTCGTGAACGACAGGCCGAGGGCGCAGAGGATCTCCTGGCGGCGACGCGGCACCCTCCCATCATGCGCAAAGCGCTCGCTCGGTAGTGTTCTCCGTCCGGCTGATCGCCTACTCGACCGGGGTGCCTTCGGGTGTCCGGCCGGGCCCCGCGCCGGCCCTCGTGGTCGGCGGCCAGTCCCGGTGGTCGGGAGTGTCACGCCGCCCAGGCAAGACACACAGTCCTGGGACGTAGTAGTTCAGGGGCGATACATGCTCGGGCGCACTTCGGGCGAGCCGCACGGCTCGCCCGAATCGCGTCCCGACCTCTTTCGGTCAAGGTGCTAAACTTACGTTCACGTAAGAGTCTCAATCCGGAGTCGCTAAGCCCAATGAGCCCCCTCGCCAACGCCACGAACGACGCCGTCACCGCGCCCACCCCGCGCCGGCGCGGCCCGGGCGTCTCTGCCGACCACGCCCACTACAAGTGGTGGGCCCTGTCGTGCACGAGCCTCGGCATGCTGCTGGCGACGATCAACTCGGGGACGCTGATCATCGCCCTCCCCGACCTCGAGCGCTCCCTGCACACGAGCATCCTCTCGCTCGTCTGGGTGATCCTCGCCTACATGATCGCCTCGACGGTGCTCGTGCTCACGGCCGGGCGCCTGTCCGACCTCTTCGGGCGCAAGACGGCCTACGTCGCCGGCTTCGTCGTCTTCTCGGCGGCCTCCCTCGGCGCCGGATTCTCCGGCGACGGCACGGAGCTCATCCTGTGGCGCATCCTGCAGGGCATCGGCGGGGCGTTCCTGTTCGCCAACGCCTCCGCGCTCGTCACCGACGCCTTCCCGCGCGAGCAGCTCGGCCTGGCCATGGGGACGAACACGATGGTCGCCGCGATCGGGCTCGTGCTCGGGCCGGTGCTCGGCGGCGCGCTCGTGGCCATCTCCTGGCATTGGGTGTTCTGGTTCAACGTGCCGTTCGGGCTGATCGGCGCGGCGTGGGGAGCGCTCGTACTGCGCGAGCTCGCCAAGCCGGACGCGAACCGCGGCTACGACCTGCGGGGGACGGCGACCTTCGTGGTCGGCCTCACCGGCCTCGTGCTCGGCGTCTCGCGCGGTGGGATCTCGGGGTGGAGCGACCCGATCGTGATCGGCGGCCTCGTGGCCGCCGCGGTCCTCCTCCCCCTCTTCGTCCTCATCGAGCACCGCGGCCGGGCGCCGATGCTCGACCTCGCGATCTTCCGCAACCGCCTGTTCGCCGCCGCGACGGCCGCCGCCTTCATCAACGGCCTCGCCCGCTTCGCGCTCATGTTCGTCTTCGTCTTCTACTTCCAGGGCGCCAAGGGCGACGACCCGATCACCGCCGGCATCAAGCTCATCCCGCTCGCGCTCGGCATGCTCATCTCCTCCCCGCTGGCCGGCGTCTGGGCCGACCGCCACGGCTCGCGGGTGCTCTCCGCGCTCGGCATGCTCGTGAGCGCCATCGGCCTCGCGCTCATGACGACGCTCCAGGTGCACTCCCCCTACTGGCAGAGCGGGCTGTGGATGCTGATCGTCGGGATCGGCTCGGGGATGTTCAACTCCCCGAACACCGCGGCGATGATGGGCTCGGTCCCCGCTCAGCGCCGCGGCATCGCCGCCGGCGCGCGGACCATGCTCCAGAACACGGGCGCGGTCATCTCGATCGCCCTCGTGCTGGCGATCATCACCTCCGCGGTGCCCAAGGACCTGCTGTTCAAGATCTTCTCGGGTCTCGCGCAGGGGCTCTCCGACCAGCGGCTCGCGCCCTTCATCGCCAGCATGCACACGGCGCTCTGGGTGCTCACCGCGAGCGCCGTCGTCGGCACCTTCGTCTCTCTCCTGCGCCCGCGGCACGAGCCCGCGCCCGAGGAGGACGAGGCGCCCGAGCCCCTTCGGAGGCCGGCGGCGCGCACCGAGCCCCGCGAGCCGGAGCTCGCGCGATGACGGCCACGGTCTCCCCCGCGCTGCGCATCGGCGAGGTGGCCAAGCTCGCCGGGACGACCCCGCGGACGATCCGCTACTACGAGGAGATCGGGCTCCTGCACGGAGGGGGCGCCGAGCGCCCCTCGGGCCAGCACCGCCTCTACACCGAGGGCGACGTCGAGCGGCTGCGAGAGGTCATCCGGCTCAAGGAGCTGCTCGGGGTCAGCCTCGAGGAGCTCACCGAGCTGCTCGAGGTCGAGGAGGCCCGCGCGTCGCTGCGCCAGGAGTGGCACGAGCAGGACCCCGAGCCGGCCCGCCGCCGGGAGATCCTCCTCGAGGGCCTCGGCCACCTTGAGCAGCAGCTCGCGCTCGTCCGCCGGCGCCGGAGCGAGCTCGAGTCGCTGGCCGGCGAGCTCGAGTCGCGGCGCCGCAAGCTCCGCCGTCGTCTGCGCGAGCTCAGCTGAGCGATGGAGACCCGCGCGCTCGGCCACACCGGCGTCGACGTCAGCCCGCTGTGCCTGGGCACGATGATGTTCGGCGCCTGGGGCAACCAGGACCACGAAGACTCCATCCGGATCATCCACCGGGCGCTCGACGCGGGCATCAACTTCGTCGACACGGCCGACGTCTACTCACAGGGCGAGTCGGAGGAGATCGTCGGCCAGGCGCTCACCGGCGGCCGGCGCGACGAGGTCGTGCTCGCGACCAAGTTCCACGGGTCGATGGGCGAGGGCCCGCTCCGGCGCGGCAACTCGCGCCGCTGGATCGTCCAAGAGGCGGAGAGCAGCCTCCGCCGGCTGCAGACGGACTGGATCGACCTCTACCAGGTCCACCGACCCGAGCCCGACACCGACATCGACGAGACGCTCGGGGCGCTCACCGACCTCGTCCGCGCGGGCAAGATCCGCTACTTCGGCAGCTCGACCTTTCCCGCCCCGGCGATCGTCGAGGCACAGTGGGTCGCCGAGCGGCGCGGACGCGAGCGCTTCGTCTGCGAGCAGCCGCCGTACTCCATGCTCGTGCGGGGCGTCGAGGCCGACGTCCTGCCCGTGTGCGAACGCTACGGGATGGGCGTCATCCCCTGGAGCCCGCTCGCCGGCGGCTGGCTCTCGGGCAAGTACCGCAAGGATGGCGACGTGCCCCAGAGCCACCGCGCCGAGCGGATCCCCCAGCGCTACGACCTCTCCCTGCCCGGCAACCAGCGCAAGCTGGACGCCGCCGACGCGCTCGGCCGACTCGCCGACGAGGCGGGACTCTCGCTCATCGAGCTCGCCCTCGCCTTTGTGATCGAGCACCCGGCCGTCACCGCGGCGATCATCGGACCGCGGACGATGGAGCAGCTCGAGAGCCAACTCGGCGCGGCGGAGGTCAGGCTCGACGCCGCCATCCTCGACCGGATCGACGAGATCGTGCCGCCGGGGGAGAACCTGAACGCCGTCGACGCGGGCTGGCAGAACCCGGCGCTCGACGCCGGTGCGCGGCGGCGAAGCGGCGCCTCGAGCGCCTAGCGGGCTCGCCGCCGGGCCCGCTTCGGTCATTCTCCTCGGGTGCGCCGCATCCCCGTTCCCCTCCGCCGCCTCGGCTTCCGCCTCGCCTATCGCCTCCTGCAGGTCTACTGGGTCCTCGCGCGGCCGGTGAAGCGCGGCGCGAAGTGCGTGATCACGCGGGGCGACGAGGTGCTGCTCGTCCGCCACACCTACGGTCCGCGGGAGCAGTGGGAGCTGCCGGGCGGGGGCGTCCGGCGCCGCGAGCGCCCGAGCGAAGCGGCACGCCGGGAGGTCGAGGAGGAGCTCGGGGTACTCATCTCCTCCTGGCGCCCGCTCGGCGACCTCTACGCACGGATCAACCGCAAGCGCGACACGCTCTGCTGCTTCCACGCCGAGGTGGCCGAGCTCGACCTCGACCTCGACTCGGGGGAGATCGCCGAGGCGGCATGGTTCCCCGCCGCGCGCCTCCCGGCACCCGTCGAGCGCCACGTCCCACGGATCCTCGCCCTGCGCGACGCGGCGAGCTAGGACGTCTCTCCTATTGCGTCCGCGGTAGGCGGTGCGGTCGTTGATCACCGGTCGGCCGCCGGATGAGCGACCGATCAGGAATCGAGAAGCGCCGGTCACCGAGCCGCAACTAGCGTGGCCGCCATGGCCATCACGATTCACGCGAGCTTCCTCCCGCATGACGACCCGGACGCCTCCCTGGCCTTCTACCGCGACACCCCCGGCTTCGAGGTCCGCAACGACGTCGGATACGACGGGAGCGCTGCGACCGCGCCGACGAAGGAGAACCAGACGTACTGCTCGAAGCTGGTCAGATCGACCCAGGCGACGCCGACGGAGACCGCGAAGGCGGCCCCGCGCAACAGATGGAGACACGATGAGCATGGCCACGAAGACGGACACGCAGTCGCCTGCGCTGCACGTTGCCGACAGCCACGATTTGATCCGCGTGCACGGTGCGCGCGTGAACAACCTCAAGGACGTCAGCATCGAGATCCCGAAGCGCCGGCTGACGGTGTTCACCGGTGTCTCCGGCTCGGGCAAGAGCTCGCTGGTGTTCGGCACGATCGCCGCGGAGTCGCAGCGGCTGATCAACGAGACGTACAGCGCGTTCGTGCAGGGCTTCATGCCGACGCTGGCGCGGCCCGAGGTCGACGTGCTGGACGGGCTGACGACCGCGATCATCGTCGACCAGGAGCGGATGGGCTCTGACCCTCGGTCCACGGTCGGCACCGCCACCGACTCGGGTGCGATGCTGCGCATCCTCTTCAGCCGGCTCGGGAAGCCGCACATCGGCTCGCCCCAGGCGTTCTCATTCAACGTCGCCTCGATCAGTGGTGCCGGCGCGGTCACCATCGAGCGCGGCGGCCGCGCGACGAAGGAGAGACGAAGCTTCAGCATCCTCGGCGGCATGTGCCCGCGCTGCGAGGGCCGGGGCGCGGTCAACGACATCGACCTGACCCAGCTGTACGACGACAGTCTGTCGCTCAACGAGGGTGCCCTCACGATCCCGGGCCACACCATGGACGGCTGGTACGGCCGGATCTTCCGCGGCTGCGGTTTCTTCGACCCGGACAAGCCGATCAAGAAGTTCACCAAGAAGGAGCTCGACGCCCTTCTCTACAAGGAGCCGACCAAGATCAAGGTCGAGGGCATCAACCTGACCTACGAGGGCCTGATCCCGAAGATCCAGAAGTCGTTCCTGTCCAAGGACGTGAAGGCGCTGCAGCCGCACATCCGCGCCTTCGTGGAGCGGGCGGTCACCTTCACGACCTGCCCAGACTGCGACGGCACCCGGCTCAGCAAGGAGGCCCGGTCCTCGAAGATCAAGGGAATCAACATCGCGGACGCGTGCGCGAGGCAGATCAGCGACCTGGCCCGGTGGGTCCGCGAGCTCAGGGAGCCGTCGGTGGCGCCGCTGCTGGCGGCGCTGGGGGAGACCCTCGACTCGTTCGTGGAGATCGGGCTGGGCTACCTCAGCCTTGATAGGCCGTCGGGCACGCTGTCGGGCGGCGAGGCGCAGCGCACCAAGATGATCCGTCACCTCGGGTCGTCGCTCACCGACGTCACCTATGTCTTCGACGAGCCCACGATCGGGCTGCACCCGCACGACATCGAGCGGATGAACGACCTCCTGCTGCAGCTGCGGGACAAGGGCAACACCGTGCTGGTCGTGGAGCACAAGCCGGAGACGATGGCGATCGCCGACCACGCCGTCGACCTCGGCCCCGGCGCCGGTACGGCGGGCGGCACCATCTGCTTCGAGGGGACCGTCGAGGGGCTGCGGGCCAGCGACACCACCACCGGGCGGCACCTCGACGACCGCACACAGCTCAAAGCCGAGACCCGGAAGCCGACCGGTGTCGTGGAGATCCGTGGTACGAACCGGCACAACCTGCAGGACGTCGACGTCGACATCCCGCTGGGCGTGCTGGTCGTCGTGACCGGTGTGGCGGGCTCGGGCAAGAGCTCGCTGGTCCGCGGCTCAGTGTCGGGCCAGGACGGGGTTGTGTCGGTCGACCAGGGCGCGATCCGCGGCTCGAGGCGGAGCAACCCGGCGACGTACACCGGGCTGCTCGACCCGATCCGCAAGGCGTTCGCGAAGGAGAACGGCGTGAAGGCCGCGCTGTTCAGCGCCAACTCCGAGGGCGCATGTCCGAACTGCAACGGCGCTGGCGTGATCTACAGCGACCTGGCGATGATGGCCGGCGTCGCCACGACCTGCGAGGTCTGCGAGGGGAAGCGGTTCCAGGCCGAGGTCCTGGAGTACAAGTTCGGCGGGAAGGACATCAGCGAGGTGCTCGCGATGCCGGTCGCCGAGGCCGAGGAGTTCTTCGGCGTCGGCGAGGCGCGCACGCCGGCCGCGCACAAGATCCTGTCCCAGCTCGCCGACGTCGGGCTCGGCTACCTCAGCCTCGGCCAGCCGCTCACTACCCTTTCCGGCGGCGAGCGGCAGCGGCTCAAGCTGGCCACCCACATGGCCGAGAAGGGCGACGTCTACGTCCTCGACGAGCCGACCACCGGCCTCCACCTCGCCGACGTCGAGCAGCTGCTCGGCCTGCTCGACCGGCTCGTCGACTCCGGCAAGTCGGTCATCGTCATTGCGCACCACCAGGCGGTCATGGCACACGCCGACTGGATCATCGACCTCGGCCCCGGCGCCGGGCACGAGGGCGGCCGGATCGTCTTCGAGGGCACACCCGCCGACCTAGTCGCCGCCCGCTCCACCCCCACCGGCGAGCACCTCGCGGCCTACGTCGGCACCTGACCGAAGCCCTCGCGGACCCCGGGCGTGTTCAACAGGGTCGAGTAGGCATTCATCCTGCTCTACATACAGTCGTATGTGGCACGATTTCGCAGGTGACCAGCAGACCCGCCGCGGTGCAGCACTTGCGCGACCTCGCGCTGCTGCGCCGCGTCCGCGACCGGATCGACCGGGAGTACGCGCAGCCGCTGGACGTCGAGGCGCTCGCCCGCGGCGCGCACATGTCGGCCGGGCACTTCAGCCGCGAGTTCCGGCTCGCCTACGGCGAGTCGCCGTACAGCTACCTCATGACGCGGCGCATCGAGCGCGCGATGGCGCTGCTGCGTAGTGGCGAGGCCAGCGTTACCGAGGTCTGTTTCGCGGTCGGCTGCTCGTCGCTGGGCACCTTCAGTAGTCGCTTCACCGAGTTGATCGGTATGCCGCCCAGCGCCTATCGGGGTCAGACAGCTCGCGCGACGGCGGAAATCCCGCCGTGCGTCGCGAAACAGGTGACCAGACCGGTCAGGAATCGAGAAGCGCCGGTCACCGAGACCACCTAGCGTGACAGCCATGGACATCACCATTCACGCAAGCTTCCTCCCGCATGACGACCCGGACGCATCCCTGGCCTTCTATCGCGACACCCTCGGCTTCGAGGTCCGCAACGACGTCGGAGGAGGCAAGATGCGCTGGATCACGGTCGGCCCCGCCGACCAGCCCGGCACGTCCATCGTCCTGGACCCGCCGGCCGCCAACCCCGGCATCACCGACGACGAGCGCCGCACCATCGCCGAGATGATGGCCAAGGGCACCTACGCCATGCTCCTCCTGGCCACCAAAGACCTCGACGGCACCTTCGAGCGGCTGCAGGCCAGCGACGCCGACATCGTCCAGGAGCCGACCGAGCAGCCGTACGGCGTTCGCGACTGCGCCCTCCGCGATCCCGCCGGCAACCTGATCCGCATCCAGGAGCTGCGCTGAGCCATCCGGCGATCGCAGCCATGAGCTGCACAGGCGGCACCGTGAGGCGCTGAGACGAGATCTCTCATCCGTTTCGGGATCACGCGGGGCGACGAGGTGCTGCTCGTCCGCCCCACCTACGGTTCGCGGGAGCAGTGGGAGCTGCCGGGCGGGGGCGTCCGACGCCGAGAGCGCCCGAGCGAGGCGGCACGCCGAGAGGTCGGCGCGTGTCGAGCGCCACGTCCCACGGATCCGCGCCCCGTGGGCGAGCTAGCGCCGGTCGCGCGCGAGCCCTCAGGCTCGGGTCGCCGGCACACCTCCGCCCCGCGCGTCGACGATCCGCCACGGGTTCTCGTCGTCGCCGGCGAGGGCGAGCGTCCAGCGCTCGCTGAAGCGCGTCGGGCGAGACTGGCTCCCCGCGACGATCGTCGTGGTGTCGCGGTCCTCGACGTAGCGGCGGCCCTCCGCCTCGACCGTGACGGTCATGCGCGGCGGATCGCTGGCGGCGTCCAGCCCGAGGATGCTCACCTTGTGGACGCGAGGCCCGCGCACCACGAGCCGCGTGCGGGCGCCGGCGTCGCCGGGGTGCAGCAGCTCGTGCAGCGCCTCGGGGGTGGCGACCGCGGCGAGGTCGCGGTCGCTGCCGTCGACCGCCTCGGCCCAGGCGGCGACCGCCCGGCGGACGGCCACCTCGAGCACGTCGGGGGCGAAGCGGCCGTCGGCGAGCGAGAGGTCGAGGGCGGCGGCGCGGGCGTTGCCCTCGTACTCGACGCTCGCGAGCTCGGAGGCCTTGACGTCGTCGGGGAGCTTGTCCGCGGCGGCGAGCTCTACGAGCGAGGCGTCCCTCAGGCGTCCGGTATCCCCCCACGGCGTGGGGACGATCGTCTCCTCGAGCTGGTGGTCACCCTCGGCGCCCTGCTCGATGGAGAGCACGATCCAGCGGCCGTCGCCCTCGCGCTTGCCCAAGGTCCAGTACTCGGCCACGAAACGGCGGGTGGTGCCGGCGTCGTCGCGCTGGATCCTCCTGCCGATGCGGTCCTCAACGTAGTCCTCGAGCACCGCCTCGATGCGGATGACGATCCGGTCGTCGCGGTCCTCGGCGCGGTTGGTCAGTCCGACGTACTCGACCTGCGGGCCCTCGAGGATCCGGACGCGGTTGTGCCAGTGCCGGCGGTCGAAGTCGTCGAGCCGCCGCTTCCACTCCACCATGAGGTCAGGACCGACGATGCCGGAGAGCGTGGTGCGGTCGCGGGCGTCCCAGGCCACCTGGGTCTCGCGGAAGAGCGCGGCGGCCTGCTCGCGCACGGTGTCGACCGCGAACGCCTCGTCGTCCTCGGCGGCCTCCGCCGCGGCGAGCTCCACCCGGCGCCCGCGCGCCCGCCGCCGGGCCCGGAGGCGGGCGCGGTAGGCCGCGCTGCGCACCCACGAGACGACGAGCACCACGGCGATCGCGATGACGATCAGGGCGAGCAGGAGCGGGTGGGTGAAGATGAAGAAGAGGACGAAGAGCCCGCCGCCGTGGCCCCCGCCTCCGCGCCCGCCGAAGCCGCCTCCGCCGCCGCCCCCGCCGAACCCGTGGCCGAACCCGCCGCTTCCGCCGCCCGCCCGGGCCGAGGCCGAGCCGACCACGAGGAGCCCGAGGGCGAGGTGGGCGAGGAGCGCCGCGGTCATCCGGCGAGCGCGAACGGACGAGAGCATGCTCACGATTGAAGCACCTCGGGATGCGTAGCGCGACCGGCGAGCGCCGTAGACCATCTAGGCTCCGAATCCATGTCGACGACACTTGGCACCATTCCGACCGTGCAACACGAAGTCGAGCAACGCGAGATCTTGCTTCACGGCCACCGCGTGGCCTACCGCTGCGCCGGCTCGGGGCCTCCCGTCGTGCTCGTGCACGGGATCACCTCGACCTCGGCGACGTGGGAGCGCGTGATGCCCTACCTCGCCGAGCGCTACACGGTGATCGCGCCCGACCTGCTCGGACACGGCGAGTCCGCGAAGCCGCGCGGCGACTACTCCCTCGGCGCCTACGCCAGCGGCGTGCGCGACCTGCTCGTCGCGCTCGGCCACGAGCGCGCCACGTTCGTCGGGCACTCGCTGGGCGGGGGCGTGGCGATGCAGCTCTCCTACCAGTTCCCGGAGCGCTGCGAGCGGCTCGTGCTCGTGGACAGCGGGGGCCTCGGCCGCGAGGTCAACCTGCTGCTGCGCTCGGCCACTCTGCCGGGCTCGGAGGTGGTGCTGCCGCTCTTGGCCAGCGCCGGCCTGCTCGACGCGGGCCGCGCCGTTGGGCGCTTCCTGAACCGACTCGGCCTGCGGGTCGGCACCGACGTGGAGGAGATGGCCCGCGGCCACGCCTCGCTCGCCGACCGCGAGGCGCGCGCGGCGTTCGTGCACACCCTGCGCACCATCATCGATCCCGGCGGCCAGCGCGTGAACGCCTCGGACCGGCTCTACCTCGCCGAGCACGTCCCGTTCCTCATCGTGTGGGGTGAGCGTGACCCGATCATCCCCGTGGCCCACGGACGCGCGGCGCACGCGCTCGTCCGCGGCAGCCGCCTCGAGGTCTTCCAGGACGCGGGGCACTTTCCCCATCTCGACGACCCCCAGCGCTTCCTCGCCGTGCTCGTGGACTTCATCGAGTCCACGGAGCCCGCCGCGCTCGAGATGGACGAGTGGCGCGAGCTCCTGCGCAGCGGCGGCACGCCGGGCGCGCTGCCGGAGGAAGCGGACCTCTCCGAGCGGTGACGCCCTCCTTCGAACGGCTCACGCGCGCCCGGGTCTCCATCCGCCGGGCCGACGCCGATCCGCGTGCGCTCGAGCGGGCGCGCCGGCTGCGCGACATCCTCCCGGGAGACAGCCGCTACGGCGACCCGCTCTCCACCGCGGGCCGGACGCCCGATCAGCTCGTCGGGCGCGCGCTCTCGGCGTTCGAGCCGCCCGGCGGCAGCACCTCGCGGGAGGTCGGGCTCGGGGCGCTCCAGCTCTGGCAGGCGCTGTCGGAGTCGCGCGGGCGCGGCCGGGGCGACCGACCGGCGGCGATCCTGTTCACCGACCTCGTCGGCTTCTCCTCCTGGGCGCTCCATGCCGGCGACGAGGTGGTCGTCGGCCTGCTGCGCCAGACCGGCGTGGCGGTCGAGAGCGCGGTCAAGGACCACGACGGCAAGGTGGTCAAGCGCCTGGGCGACGGGGTGATGGCGGTCTTCACGCGTCCGCAGGACGCGGTCGACGCGGCGCACGACGCCCAGGCGCGCCTGCGCGACGTGGAGCAGGAGGGCTACCGCCCCTGCATGCGGGCCGGCGTGCACTACGGTCGGCCGCGGAGGCTCGGCGGCGACTACCTGGGTGTCGACGTCAACGTCGCCGCTCGCGTCGCCGATGCGGCCGAGGGGGAGCAGGTGCTGGTCTCCGAGCCGGCCGGCGAGAAGCTCGAGCGCGGCACGCGCGGGCGGCGCAAGCGCCTGCGCGCCCCGGGAGCGCCCAGGGACCTGCACGTGTTCGCGGTGGCTCCGGAGTAGGCACGGGTCGCGGCGCGCGCCGGTGATGCGAGCGTTTTCCGAAGCCCTGTGTCCCCTATCAGGGGTACGGGACTTCAGAGAGCCGCCTGGCGACCGCCGCGAGCGTCGCCTTGACGTGACGGGGCTCGAAGGCCACCTGGGCGTGGGTAAAGCGCAGCGGCGTGAGGCCGGCCGCGGCGTGGGCCTGGTCGCGCAGGCGATCGCGCGCTTGCTCGGCGGGCGTTCGGTGGTAGCGCAGTCCGTCGGTCTCGACGACGAGGCCGAGGGAGGGCCAGAGGAAGTCGACCTTGAAGCCGTTGCGATAGCGGCCGGTGTCGGGCAACGGCAGGCCCGCCGCACGCGCAAGCGGCAGGAAGCGCCGCTCGAGCTCGGAGTCGGTGAGGGTGAACGTGTGCCGGTCGAGGACGGAGCGGAGGCAGGCGCGCCGCGACGGTAGCGGCCGGCCCCGGCCGCCGAGCGGAGCTCGTCCGGGTCGATCAGCCCGAGCTTGTCTCCCTCGTTGATCGCGGTCTCGAGCTGAGACGCGGAGAGAAGGCTTCCGAGGTCGAGAAGGGTGCAGACCGGATCAGTGACGGGGATGCCCAGGTGTCGGGTCGCGGGCGGCGAGGAACGGCGATACACCACGATCCCGCGCACGCGCCTGGCGACGTGCGCGGGCACGGAGACGTGCAGCTGGTCATCTCGACGCGCTGCGCGGATGCCCCACAGCGCCCCGGCGGTGACGTGGCTGAGCACCGCATCCGGCCCACAGGCCAGCACGGCGGCCATCCAGCGCCCGTGCTGGGTGAGCCCCGGGCGTCCGACCGCGTAGACGCCGCGCCACACGGAATGCAGTCGCCCGGCGGCGATCCGGTGCGCGATCGCCTTGGAGCCGAAGCCGAGCGCGAGGAGCTGGCGCCGCGCGATCACGCCGTGTTGCCGGGCGACGAGGTCCCAGACCTCCGCGGGCATTTGCCGAAGCCCCGTGTCCCCCATAGGGGGTACAAGGCTTCAGCAAACCAAGGCTCGCCCCCGCCTACCCCGCGAACCGCGGGCGCGGCTGGAGGACGACCGAGATCGTCGCGCTCGACGTATTGTTGCCCGGGACCGGGTCGGTCTGAGCGCCGGCGACGCGCGCGGTGCTCCGCGCCCGTCCGAGGTGCACTGCGCGGACCGTGATCACCACTCGCACGCTGCTCCTGGCGGACAAGCTCGAGAAGCGGCAGACGACGATGCGCCGCCCGGTGCACGAGCCCCCGCGCGAGGTGCGCACGGAGACGAACGCGACCTGGCCGGGTAGCCGCTCACGCACCACCACGCCGGTCGCGCGGTCGGGCCCGTGGTTGGTCACGGTCAGCGGGTACGCCGGGCGGTCGCCGACGTGGACCCGGCCGGGCCGGGCGCGTAGGCTCAACCCCAGCTCGGCGACCGGACCCTGGACGGCTGCGCCCACGACCCGGTAGTGCACCGTCTTCGACGCGGTGTTCCCGGCGTTGTCAGTCGCGGTGACCGTGAACGAGCGGCTGGTGACGGGGAACGTGACGCTCGCCGCCGTCCGCGAGGGCGAGGTGTCGATCGGGCTGCCGTTCGCGACCGTTCCCACGCAGGACTTGAGGCCCGACCCGCCGAGCTCATCCATGCAGCTGTAGTTCGCACGGACGGTTTCGCCCTGCCGGTAGCTGGCGCCGTCGGCCGGCGTGTTGATGGCGACCGTTGGCTTGGTCGTGTCCGGTGGAGCGGGCGTGGTGAACGTCTGATCCTCGCCCGTGCTGGTGCCGTCAGCGTTCGTCACGATCAGCCGGTAGTGGTAGACGGTCGAGGGTGTCAGGCCGGTCAGCTGTGCGGTCACCGCCGCGGCGTTGGCGCCCGCCGCCACCGGCTGCGACGCGGTCTGGGAGCTCGTCGGAGCACTCGCCGGCCAGTACTGGAAGAACGCCTGGCCACCCGTGACATCAGGATTGGTTGCCGTACCCGCCACCGTGGCGCCCGACGGGGTGATGTTCGACGCGGCTCCGGTGACCGCCGTGGGCAGAGCCAGCTCGAACGCGCCGATATCGGCCTTCGGTCCAATCGGACGGCTCACGCCGCGCTGATCGGTGAGCGGGCTAGGCGCCAGTCCATCGACCGTGCCCTGGTCGATCGCCGGGCTGCCAGCACCGAGCGCGCGAGTCATCGTGGGGCCGCCGTTGTCGGCCAGCGGCCCAAGCTTCGGGTCGACGCCTGACTTGTCGGTGGACTGGGTAAAGTTGCAGCTCGGCGGCGTGCTCGTGGTCGAGTCGCCCGCGTCGTCCTCGAGGTTGAAGCCCTTCGACGTGAGGGTGCCGCCGTTGCTGGCGCAGTTCTGGGCACCGCCCGAGGCGAGGGCGGTGATCGGTGCAATCATCGGATCCGCGACGATCGTGTTCTGAAGCGTCGTGGTGCCGCCCAGCTCGGCCACGACGTTGGCGCCCGTCGGCGCGGTGTTCGAGGCGATGGTGGTGCTGACGACTGTGACGTTGCCGAAGCCGCCCAGCCCTCCCCCGTTCATGGTGGCAGTGTTGCCCGACACGGTGCTGTTCTTCAGAGTCAGCGTCCCGGTGGTCGTGAAGAACTCCTCCCCGCCGCTGGTGACGCCGATTCCGCCGGCATAGCCGCCTATCGCGGTGTTACCCGAGAAAGTGTCGCGTTCGGCGGTTGCAACGCCCTCCACGCGGAGGCCGCCGGCGTTGTCCGCCGACATGTTGCCCGACACGGTGCTGTCGAACAGGTTCAGCGTCCCGCCGGTTGGCACGTCGATGCCGCCCCCAGTGCCGTTCGTTGCCACGATGGCCTTGTTGCCAGACACCGTGATGTGGTTGGCGGTGAGCGTCCCAGAGGCCACCTCGATGCCGCCCCCGTCGGTGGCCGCGGTGTTGTTGATCACATTTACGCCGTCCAGGGCGACGGTGCCGGAGCTCCGGATCCCCCCACCCGCGCTGGGGCTGACGGCGGTGCCGCCGGTGATGGTCACCCCGGAGATCGTCGCGGTCGTGCCCAGGATGTCAACGGCGCGATCGCCAAGGTTGGTGGCGTCGATCTTCGTCGATCCAGCGCCGGCGCCCTGGATTGTCAGCGACCATTCCCCTGAGGGAGCCCCTGCCGCGGCGCCGCACCCTACCCGTTATGGCGGCCAGTCAACATTCCGGTTCGAGACCGGCGATACCGCACCGCGATCGCCTCGAGCGCCACGGCGGCCAGCAGCACGAAGAAGGGCTCGAGCCCCGCGCGGAACCTTGGAGTCTCCGACGTGACGATCGCCGCGCTCAGGTAGATCAGGAGCGGGGCGAGCCACAGTGCGCGGGGCGCTCGGCGGGCGGCGGGCCGCAGCGCGCCCACCAGCGCCAGCAAGAGCAGGACGTGGAAGAGGTAGGAGCCGACGAGCGCCGCTCCCCCCGGCACGCCGATCGTCGCCGCGCCGAAGCGCACCCGCCTCGCGCCGGTCAGGTCGAGCAGCCGGAGCGTGTTCCACCCGAGCACCTTGGGCACGTAGGCGGGGTGGTCGGCGGCGAAGCGCAGCCCATCGGCGCGCAGGTGGTCGTCGACCGCGACCTCAGGGAGCGCCCGCTGCTCGGCGTTCAGCACTCGGTAGCGCGGTATGGCGCTCAGCACGAGCCAGTTGGCAGGAGGGTGGCGCACGGCAAGGGAGGTCGGGTTGTAGGTGCCCACGAGCGTCCCGCCGGTCTCGGTGCTCACCGGCACGAAGTGCCCGAGCAGCACGGCGTTGCGCACCGTCCACGGCGCGACGGTGAGCAGGGTGCAGCCGACGAGCAGCGCGACGCTCCCGAGCCACGGCCTGGAGCGAAGCGACTGTCCGGGAGAGCGCGCGAGCAGCGCGACGGGCAGCAGGAGCACGAGGCCGTTGGTGCGCGTGAGCGCGGCGAGCCCGGTGAGCACGCCGGCGAGCACCAGCCAGCGCCAGCCGCTCCCGCGCCGGCGGTGCGCGAGAGCCGCGCACAGCGCTCCGAGCACGAGCGTGACGAACAGCGTCTCGGAGATGAGCGTCCCACCGACGAGGATGAGGGGGAGATCGATCGCGGCGAGCCCCAGCGCGATCAGTCCCACGCGCCGGTTCCACACTCGGCCGGCGAGCAGGCCGATCAGCCCCGCGGCGAGCGTCCCGAGCAGCGCCTGGAAGATCCGCCCGGCGCTCACCGTGCCAAGGCCCACCCAGCCGCCCACCGTCCGGACGCCCGCGAGCAGGTACGGGTAGGCAGGCGGACGGTAGGCGGTCGGCCGCGCCACGAGCTCGGCTCCCGGCGCGTGCGCGGATGCGACGCACGCCGCGCCCGGAAAGCCGGGGACCGGCGGGCAGCCCGTGCGCCGGATCCACACCTCGGGGCGGGGATAGACCCCGGAGCGCGCGATCGCCGCCGCGTGGGCGACGTAGTCGCGGTCGTCGTTGCGGGGCTCGTAGCGGGGCGTCAAGGCGATCTCCCCCAACCGCAGCGCGAGGGCGAGCGCCACGAGCGCCACGACGGGCCCGCGGCCCGCCAAGCTCACGGCAGCACCGGCGGCGCGCTCAGCACGACCACGTCCCAGCCGCGGTGGCGGAGCACCGGCGTGACGTGCAGCGGGAACTTCCCGGGGCCGGGCTGCGTCCACGCGTCGAGCTCGGGAAAGGGCGGCAGCGAGGCGCGGAAGACCACCGCGGGCAGCCGCAGGGTGCCGACCTGATCGGTCGAGACGCCGAGCTCCCAGGCCAGCGCGGTCTGCCACGACGGGGTGGCGAACGGGTACCCGCGCGCGAGGACCCCGCGCGGGCCGCCGAGCCGGGCGATGGTTTCGCGCAGGTCGCGCTGGGCGGCCGCCTGCGCCGCCGCGTCACGTACGTCAGTGACCGCGGCGCGTCCCCGAGGGATCGCCGAGGGAGCGAGCGCGGCGAGCAGGAGCGCCCCCGCGATGAGCGCCCCGGCCCCGAACCGCCGCGCCGAGGCGATGATCCACGCCGCGCCGATGCCCCCCAGGACGCACACGAGCGCCGCTGCGGGCTCGAGGAAGCGCGCGATCCCGGCGTAGCCGAAGGTGGTGAGCACGAGGACGAGCGCGATCCAGCTCAGGGCGAGAGCGGCCAGCGCGAGCACGGGCCGCTCGCGCCGGCGCCAGGCCAGCAGCACGCCCAGCAGCCCGAGCACCTCGAGCGGTATGACGGCCAGCGCGCTCCCCGCGCGCAGGGCCTCGAGCACCGGTGAACCCGCCGCCTGCGTGGCGAGCGCCTCCGCGCTGTGGCGGGCCAGGCCCGCGCCGTTGAACGGGTCTCCCGAGGAGATCCAGTCGGGCACGAACCACAACACGGGCAGCATGAGCAGCGCGAGCCCCACGCCGACGCGCTGGCGCACCGTCGCGGGCCGGAAGGCGACCGCGTAGACGAGCACGAACGGCCACACCTCGGGACGGAGCAGGCCGGCGAGCAGCCCGCACGCGAAGGCGAGGCGGCGCCGCCCGGCGAGGTGCGCCTCGATGCCGCCGAGCAAAAAGGCGATCAGCAGCGGCTCCGAGGTGCCGTGCGCGAGATACCGCCACCAGTCGGGAAAGAGGGCGATACCCGCGGCGGCCACCACGCCGGCAACCCGTCCTCCGTGGCGCGCGGCCATCCGGTACGCGAGCACGAGCACGGCCAGTCCGCCCGCGCGCACGACGACGAGCCAGCCGCCCGGTCCGGCGCCGAGAAGGCCGAGCAGGGCGGTGACCCCGGCGGGCAGCGGCTTCCAGGACGGGTACCCCGCCGTGACCAGGTCGAGGTGGTCGAGCTCGCGTCCCCAGATGACCCATCCCCACGGGTCGGAGTTCGGCACCGACGGAGCGGCCAGCGAGGCCACCGCGAGCACGACGCAGGCCGCGAGCGCCCACCCGAGGCGGTCAGTGCGGAGAGCTCGGCGGCTCTGAGGAGGACTCAGCACGCGATAGGGGTTCACGTCGCTCACCGGTTCGCGCGGGCGCCTCACCCTAGCGTCCAGGAGGAGTCAAGCCTCGAACGCCCGCGCCGATATGAGGACTAGCGACCGGTGCCGATCGCCCTGTCATGAGCTCCACCACCATCCGGCCTCGCCTACCCTCCTTCTTCGGGCACGTACGACGCGTGCGCGCCTGCCCCGCACCGCTCCCGGCCCTCGGCGCCCGGCCGACGCCGGTCGCCCGGGCGACGATCCGCTGCGTGCGGTGGCTCGGGTGGATCGCCCTCGCCGCCTACGCGAGCCACTCCCTCTTCCACGCCGGAGGCAAGCCGCTCGACGGCTTCTTCGAGGACTGGGTCTCGAACGCCCTGTTCGTGCTCGCCGCCGGCCTCTGCCTCGCCCGCGCCGTGCTCGAGCGCCGCCAGCGGGCCGCCTGGCTCACGCTGGGCATCGGCCTGACCTGCTGGGCAATCGGACAGATCGCCTCCACGGTGGCTCCCGCCGGTGACGCCGCGCCGTTCCCCTCCCTCAGCGACGTCTTCTGGCTCGCCTTCTACCCCGCGAGCTACGTGACGATCGTGCTGCTGGTGCGCGCCCGGGTCCGGGACTTCCAAGCGAGCCTGTGGCTCGACGGCCTCGTCGGCGCGCTGTCGGTCTCCGCCGTCGCCGCCGCGTTCGTGCTCCCGCCCATCCTCGCCGGCACGGGAGGGACCCCCGCGAGCGTCGTCGCGAACCTCTCTTATCCGATGGGGGACCTCCTGCTCACGGTCTTCGTGATCGGCGTGCTCGCCCTCACGAGCTGGCGCCCGGGCCGGATGCTCGGGTTCCTCGCCGCCGGCCTCGCCGTCGGCGCCGTCGCCGACACGCTGTCCCTCTGGTGGTCGGCCACCGGTCACTCCTCCGAGCGCACCGTCTTCGACGCCCTATGGCCGGCCTCCGCCCTGCTGCTCGCCCACGCCTCGTGGCAGCCGCCGCGCCAGTCGACCGCCATCCGGCTCGGCGGCTGGCGCCTGCTCGCGCTGCCCGTGCTCTTCGCCCTGAGCGCCCTGGCGCTCCTCGTCTTCAACGAGGCCCACGACATCGGCACGGCCGCCTACGCCCTGGCGATCCTCACCCTGCTCGCGGTCCTCGGCCGCCTGGCGCTGACCTTCGGGGAGAACCTGCGCTCCGCCGAGCACTCGCGGCGGGAGGCCATGACCGACAGCCTCACCGGCCTCGGCAACCGGAGGGCCCTGCAGCAGGACCTCGAGGACGCGATCGCCCAGGCCACCTTCGTCGATCCGGGGGTACTCGTGATCGTCGACCTGAACGGCTTCAAGCGGTACAACGACGCCTTCGGGCACCCGGCGGGCGACGCGCTGCTCGCCCGACTGGGCACGAACCTCGAGGAGGCGGTTGCGGGGGTGGGGAGCGCCTACCGGCTCGGCGGCGATGAGTTCTGCGCGCTGCTGCCGACGACCGACGAGTGCGCCCAGAGCGCCGTCGCCGACGCGCTCACCGACCGCGGGCGGGCGTTCGCCGTCTCCGCCGCGTGCGGCAGCGTGACCTTCCCCCAGGAGGCGGAGGACGCGTCCATCGCCCTCCAGATCGCCGACGAGCGGCTCTACGCCCACAAGAACGGAGGGCGCACGCGTCCCGACGCGCTGCAGCAGACCCGTGACGTGCTCGTGCAGGTGCTGCGCGAGCGTCAGCCCGACCTCGAGCACCAGCTCGCCGAGGTCGTGGAGCTCACGCGCGACGTCGGGCGCCGGCTCGGCCTCTCCGGCCCGGAGCTTGACGAGATGGCGCGCGCCGCGGAGCTGCACGACATCGGCAAGATGGCGGTCCCCGACGCGATCCTCCACAAGGCGAGCGGCCTCGACGCGGTCGAGATCGACCTGATGCGCGAGCACACGCTGGTGGGCGAGCGGGTACTCGCCGCGGCTCCCGCCCTGCAGCCCGTGGCCAAGCTCGTCCGCTACAGCCACGAGCACTACGACGGCTCGGGCTATCCCGATGGACTCTCCGGCGACGAGATTCCCCTCGGGGCGCGCATCATCGCCGCCTGCGACGCGTTCCACGCGATGACCACCGAGCGGCCCTACAAGCCCGCGATCGACGAGCAGGCGGCGCGCACGGAGCTCCTGCGCTGCTCCGGGGGCCAGTTCGACCCCGAGGTGGTCGACGCGCTGTGCCAGGCGCTCGACGAGCGGCCGGGCCTGCAGACCACGCTGCTCCCCGTCGCGGAGGAGACCTCCGAGGCGCTCGCTCCGATGAGGGCGGCCTAGTAGTGCGCGGCCTCCTCGCCGGGCTCGTGCTCGCCGCGCTCGGTGTGCTGGCCCCGGCGTCCGCGTCGGCCTCGACCGCCGTTATCGGCAACGGCACGCTGTCCTACTTCGCCGCGAGCGGCGAGGCGAACGTGCTCACCGTCGCGGTCTCGGGTGACGACTACATCCTCAGCGACTCGGGCGCCAGCATCACTCCGGGCGCCGGCTGTCACCTGCTCACCGTGCACCAGGTGGCGTGCGGGGCGCAAGCTGTCCAGGGCATCTACGTCGACGCCGGCGACGGCAACGACATCGTGGCGATCGACGTCTCGACCCCGGCGCGCGTCGCGGGCGGCCCGGGCGATGACCGCCTCTACGGCGGCCCGGGCAACGACGTCCTCTACGGCGGTGCCGGCAACGATGTGCTCGACGGCCGCGGGGGCCAAGATCTGCTCTACGGCGACGCGGGCGACGACACGCTCTACGGTGGCTACGGAACGGGCGACCAGCTCTCCTGTGGCGACGGGACCGACGTGGTGCGCAGCGATGCGACCGACACGGTGGCGCCCGACTGCGAGGCGGGGCGCGCGCCCGCGCCGCCTCCCCCTCCGCCGGTCGCCCCGCCGCGATCCGCGCCGCTGGAGTCGGCTGTCGTGCTGCCCCCCGTGACCCGCCCCCTCGTCGTGAGCCCTACGGGCGACGTCGGCGTCACGATCTCCTGCCCGGCCACCGCGATCCACGGCTGCCGGGGAGTGCTCCAGCTCAGCCTGCCCGGCGGTCGTCCCGTCGGGGCCGGCGTCCCCGTCGCCTCCGCTCGCTGCAGCCGATGCCGGCGGATGCCCCGCTTCTTCTTCGCCCGCGCGGCCGCCATCCGCGTGGTCGCCGCGCGGTGCAGTCGCGGCGGCTGTCGCATCTTCGTCCCCCGGGGAGGCCGGCGGATCGTCCGCTTCCACATCGGAGGGTTCGCCGGCCGGCTGCTCGACCGACGCGGATCGCTCCGTGTGAAGCTGAGCGCCGTCATCCAGGGCTACCGGGGCGCCCGCGAGCGCTCGAGCCAGGTGCTCTTCCTCAAGCCCGCCCGCGGCCGACACCGCGTCCGCTCGGCGCGCTGAGGCACCGCGCCGCGGCGGCGTCGGTCGCGGCGCGCACACTCTGGAGTGGATAGCCGGGGATAGCACAGCTGCTATCCCTCGCTATCCAACCGGAGAGGCAACACCCGTCGCGCTAGGCTATTAGCAGTGCTAACTAGTGATGCTCATGACTTCCCGGAGGAGATGTCGGCCGTCGGTGCGCCGCCCGACCCCGAGCTCCCCGCCCGCCTGCGCCTCGTGGTCACCCGACTCGCGCGCCGGCTGCGCCAGGAGTCCGGCTCGGACCTCTCCCCCTCCCTGACCGCCGCCCTCTCCTCACTGGAGCGCCACGGTCCGCTCACCCCGAGCGAGCTCGCCGCCCGCGAGCGCGTGCAGCGGCCGACCGCCACGCGGATCCTCGCCGGGCTCGACTCTGCGGGGCTCGTCGTCCGCGAGCCCGACGCGCGCGACGGTCGCGTGGTCCGCGTGCGGGTCACGCCGGCTGGTCGGGCGCTCCTGCGACGCCTGCGCGGCCGCAAGACCGCCTACCTCGCGCGCCGCATGCGCCGCCTCGAACCGGAGGAGATCGCCACGCTCGAGCGCGCCGCAGTCATTCTCGAGCGGCTCCTCGGGGAGGAGGCGTGACCGCCGCGGTGCGGCGTCCCTTCACCTCGCTCGCGGTGCCCAACTACCGCCGCTACTTCACGGGGCTCGTCGTCTCGCTCAGCGGCAACTGGATGCAGACCGTGGCCGAGATATGGCTCGTGCTGCGCCTCACCGGCAGCGGCGTCGCGCTCGGTCTGACCGCGGCGCTCCAGTTCGCGCCCATCCTGCTCGGGGGGGCCTACGGAGGCCTCCTCGCCGATCGGCTGCCCAAGCGCCGGCTGCTCCTCTTCACCCAGGCGGCCATGGCCGTGCCCGCCCTCACGCTCTGGGCGCTCACCGTCACGGGCTCCGTGCAGCTCTGGATGGTCTACGCGCTCGTGCTCGTCCGCGGAGCGGTGAACGCGGTCGACAATCCCGCGCGCCAGAGCTTCGTCGTCGAGCTCGTCGGTCCGGAACGGGTCGTGAACGCGGTGAGCCTGAACAGCGTGGTCGTCCACACCGCGAGGATCGTCGGCCCCGCGCTGGCCGGGGTGCTCATCGCCACCGTGGGCGTCGGGCCGTGCTTCGGGCTCAACGCGCTCTCCTTCGGCGCCACGATCGTGGCCCTCCTGCGGATGGATCCGGCCGCCCTCCACACCGCCGCGACAGGCGCGGCGAAGCGCACCCCGGGCCAGATCCGCTCGGCCCTGCGCTACGTGCGTGCGACTCCCGAGCTCGCGATACCCCTCGCCGCCATGGCGGTGGTCGGCACCCTGGCCTTCAACTTCCAGGTGCTCCTGCCGCTTCTCGCGCGCTTCACCTTCCACGGCACGGCGGCCACCTACGCCACGTTCACGGCGGCGATGGGAGTCGGCTCCGTGGTCGCGGCGCTCGTAACGGGTGCCCGCGGCCGCACCGGTGGCGCGCTGGTGGCCGGCTCGGCCCTGGCCTTCGGCCTGGCGCTCCTCGCGGCCGCCGCGGCGCCGAGCATGGCGCTCGAGGTCGCGGTCCTCGTCCTCCTCGGCGGGGCGAGCGTGAGCTTCGCCGCCGGGGTGAACTCCTCGCTCCAGCTCGCGGTCGAGCCGGCCATGCGCGGCCGGGTGATGGCCCTCTACTCGGTGGTCTTCCTCGGCTCGACCCCGATCGGCGGCCCGCTGGCGGGATGGCTCGCCGGAGCCGCCGGGCCGCGATGGGGGTTCGCCGCGGGCGGAGTGGCGGCGCTCGCGGCGGGGATGGCCACCTGGTGGGCGTTCACGCGAGATGCGTCTGATCGCTCGAGTGGCGATTCGACGCCGCATACGGTGGTCAACTCGACACTCAGCCCCGCCCCGCGGTCTCCGCGCCGTCCGCATCGGCGTGGACGGCCCGGTGCCCGCGCCGGCGCAACCACAGGAACGCGAGGATGATCGCCAGCACGAAGGCAGCCGCGCCGGCCTTGCCGATCGTCGTCAGGATGTGCCCGCCGGCCTCGCCGAGCCAGTAGGCCACGAGGCCGACGCTCGTGGCCCAGCTCACGCCGCCGAGCGCGTTGTAGACGAAGAAGCGGCGCAGCGGCATGCGGTTGGCGCCCGCCATCCACGCCGCGGTCACGCGCACGAGAGCCATCCAGCGCCCGAAGAAGACCGCCTTGGCGCCGTGGCGCGCGAAGAAGCGGTCGCCGTACTCGATCAGCCGCAGCCGGCGGGCGTGCAGCGGGCCGGGGCGCGTGAGGAGCGCCCGTCCGCCACGGCGCCCGATCAGGTAGCCGAGGTTGTCGCCGACGATCGCCGCCGCCGAGGCCACGACGATCACCGTGACGATGTCGAGCTTGCCGCGGCTGGCCAGCACCGCCGCGGCGACGAGCGCCGTCTCGCCCGGCGAGGGCACGCCCATCGACTCGATGCCCACGAGCACGCCGACGGCCGCGTAGCCCAGGTTCGGCGGGACGTCGATCCCAAAGAGCGCCCCGGCGACAAGCGCCGTCGCCAGCACTATGCGCTCGTGGCCGGCGCGGCGTCGCGTCCGCGTCGCGCGGTGCGCGCGCTCGCGGGGGACTCCGCCTCCGCCCCAGCCTCCTCGCCCCCGACGGTGATCGCCGCCTGCGCCGGGGCGAGCAGCCACGCGGCGACGCCGACGAGGACGAAGCAGACGAGGTGCAGCACCGAAAGGCCGGTGGTCCTCCCCAGCGAGTCTCCGAAGACCACGAATCCCCCCACGATCGAGACGACGTTCGTGCCCGCCGTCATGAGCGCGATCACCGGTAGCGCCCGACCCGTCTGCAGCCCGCGCGCGAAGCAGAAGAAGGCGGTGAGCGAGAGGACCGCGGCGGCCAGCAGCCATCCCGAGGTGAGCACGCCGAGCACGCCGTGGTCGCGCAGGATCCCGGTCAGGCCCTTGATCGAGGCGTCGGCGGCGCCGTAGAGGATCCCGCCGGCGAGCCCGAGGGCGTGCGCGCGCCGGTCCCCCCTGGCCGCCGCGGCCAGGCAGGCGGCGAGCACCGCGGAGACCACGAGGTAGCCGAGCATCGGCCCGGTGGCGAAGCGGTGGTGGTCGCCCGAGCCGTCGAGCCCCAGCGTGAGCCCGACGAGCGCGACGGTCATGAGCGCGATCGCGCCGACCTCGCTGCGGGCCACACGGTGCCCGAGGTTCTTGGCCGCGAGCGGCACCACGAGCGCGAGGCCACCGGCCAGGAAGGCCTGCACCAGCGAGAGCGGCGCCCGGGTGAGGGCGAGGATGTGCATGGCCCAGCCGGCCGTCCCCACCGCGGCGCCGACCAGCCACAGGCGCGAGCTGAGCACCCCGCGCATGGAGACGATCGGGTGGCGCAACGTGATGGCGGGCGCGTCGGCGACCCCGCCGTGCTGGAGCAGGTAGCTCAGGTTGAGCCCGACGGAGGCCAGCAGGGCGAACGCCAGGCCGAGAAGCAGCCCGCTCATGCCTTGAGGGTAGTGCGCGGCGAAGGCTCCTCCGCCGCGGGCGCGACGGGCAGCGACAGGGTGAACTGCGCCCCTGCGCTCTCGCTCTCGCTCTCGCGCCGCTCGCCGCCGCCGCCGCTCACCTCCTCGAGCACGAGGGTGCCCTCCATGCGCTCGGCGAGCTCGCGCCCGAGCGCGAGGCCGAGGCCGAAGCCCGGCTCCCCGCCAGTCGTCGTCCCGCGCTGGAAGCGCGCGAAGATGATCTCCCGCTCCCCGTCGGGCACGCCGGGTCCGCCGTCGCCCACGCACAGGCCCGCGCGGCCCTCGGGCTCGATGAGGGCGATCGTCACGCGCTCACCCACCGGCGTGACGCGCAGCGCGTTGTCGAGGAGGATGCGCACGATCTGCGCGACGCTGCCCGGATCGGCCCGCGCCCAGCACGGGCCGGGGACGGCCTCGAGCGCGAGCACGACCCCCTTCTCCTCCGCGCGCACCTCGAACTCGGCGAGCACGGCGCGGGAGAGCTCGCCGAGCTCGACCTCCTCGGAGCGCAGGGGCACCTCGGCGTCCAGGCGGCTGAGGTCGAGCAGGTCGGCGGCGAGGCGGGAGAGGCGGCGCGCCTGGCCCCGCGCGCGCTCGACCTGGTCGCGGGCGTCGCCCATGTCGGGGTGGGCGGCGTCGAGGTCGTCCTGGAGCAGCTCGAGCATGCCCTGCAGCGAGGCGAGCGGCGTGCGGAGCTCGTGCGAGGCGGTGGCCACGAAGGCGCGCCGCGCCTCCTCCTGCAGGCGCAGCCGCGACTGCATGGTGGCGAAGGCGCGGGCCAGGTCGCCCACCTCGTCCTGGCCCTCGCGACCGGCGGCCGGCAGCTCGGCGGCCGCCGGTCCCTCCTCGGCCATGCGCAGGGAGAGGGTGCGCAGCCGACGCAGGCGGCGCACGAGCGTGGTGGCCAGGCCGAAGCCGGCCACGAGCGCGAACGCGAGGCCGACCAGCGCGGCGGCGCCGAAGGCCCGGGCCACCACGTGCGTGGCGGCCTTGACCTCGGCGATCGGCTTGCGGGCGGCGATCGCGTAGAGCCGGCCGGCGATCTTCACGGGCACCGCGACGCGCGCGGTCTCCGTCCCTCCGCCCGGGTCGGTCCCCGCGATCGTGCGGTCCTCCAGGTAGCCGCGCTCGACGTCCTCGTAGAGGTCGGTGGCGTCGGGATCGGTGGCGAAGAGCGGGCGCAGGTCACGATCGAGGAACACCACGCGGCCGCCGGTGCGCCGCGCGAGCGCGCGCACGGTGCGGCCGAGCGCGGGCGACCCGGGGGCCACGTCGGCGGCGGGGAGCGCGGCGAAGGAGGGCCGCGCGGTCAGCACCGTCCCCGACAGCGCGGAGACCTCCCGCGCGCGCAGGCGCCGCTCGAGTGGCGAGAGCAGGCCGAGCGCCGCGACCCCGAGCGTGGCGACGCTCGTGAGCACCAGGGCGCCGACGATGCGCCCCCGAAGGCCGAGCGCCCATCGCCGCCGTGCGCGCATGACCCTACGGCACCTGCAGCCGGTAGCCGGCGCCGCGCACGGTGAGCAGGTAGCGGGGCTGCTCGGGCTCGGGCTCGAGCTTCTCCCGCAGGTGGCGCACGTGCACGTCGATCGCCCGCGGGTCGCGGTAGGCGGAGTCGCCCCAGATCGCCCGCAGGAGCTCCTGGCGATTGAGCAGGCGCCCGGGCTCGACCATGAGCGCGGCGAGCAGCTCGAACTCCGAGAAGGTGAGGTGCACCGCCTCGCCGTCCACGGCCACCTCGCGGGAGGAGCGGTCGAGCGTGATCGGCCCGACGGACAGCCCGTCCTCGGCGGGCAGGCGCGGCGCGGAGCGGCGCAGCACGGCGCGGATCCGGGAGCGCAGCTCGGCGAGCCCGAACGGCTTGGTGACGTAGTCGTCCGCACCGGCCTCGAGCCCGGCCACCGCGTCGGTCTCCGAGTCGAGCGCGGTGAGCATGATGATCGGCACCACGCTGCGCCGCCCGCGCAGCGTGCGACAGACCTCGTAGCCGTCGGGACGCGCCCCGAGCGCGACGTCGAGGAGCACGATGTCGAAGGGCTGCGCGCCCGCGCGCTCGAGCGCCGCGCGCCCGTCGCCCACCGCCTGCACGCGGTGCCCCTCGCGCGCGAACGACCGCGCGAGCATGTCGCGCAGCTCGGCCTCGTCGTCGACGATCAGGATGTCGAGCGGGTTCTCGGCGTAGCCGGGGCGCCGCGCCGGCGAGTCGGAGGAGGGGACGCTCATCGAGCCGGACTGCTGACCGCGTGCTCGGCGCGGCGTGCGGGCGCGCCGTCTCGGTCCCGCGCGGCCGCCCGCCGGGGCTCGAGGGAGCCGGCCTCGGCGGTGGCCCACAGGATCGAGAGCCACGTCACCACCGCCAGCATCACGTGGAGCCACACGAGGTCGGAGGGAAGCTTGAGCGCGTACTGGACGCCGCCCACGACCCCCTGCGCGCCCATGAGGAGGATCACCGCGGATACCGCGCGCCGCAGCCCCGGCTCCGCGTCCCGCTGGCGCAGCAGGAGGAAGACGCCGACCGCGACGAGCCCGAGCACGGTGGCCAGCGCCGCGTGGCGGTGGATCACGAAGGTGAGGGTGTCGCCGCCCTTGAAGTAGAGGCGGTGGATCTGCTCGTGGGTCCGACCGGCGCCGGGGTGCGGGCCGGCGCCGCTCGCGGCGGTCCCCACGAAGATCGTCAGCGCGCCGAGCGGGAGAAGAGACCGCACGGCCCACACCGCCGTGCGGTCGGAGCTCGGGGGTCGCTCGCCCGGCTCATGCCCGGCGCGCCAGAACAGCGCCACCGCGGCGATGAGGATGAGCATGGACAGGCTGAAGTGGGCCATGACGAAGCCCGGCCGCAGGTGCTCGCGGACGGTGAACCCCCCGAGCACGATCTGGGCGGCCACGCCGAGGGGAAGCACCACTCCTAGCCGCGCGAGGTCGCGACGGAACGGACGGCGCCGGAACGCAAGCGCTCCCGCCGCGAAGGTGGCCAGCGCGACGAACCCGGTGATGACCCGGTTGCCGTACTCGATCAGGGCGGGCACCTTGAGCGGCGGGAGCGTCTTGCCGAAGCACTTGGGCCAGTCGGGGCAGCCGAGCCCCGACCCGGTCAGGCGGACGATGGCGCCGGTGAGGACGATCAGCATGAGCGCCCCGAGCGCGACCGCCGCGACGCGCCGATAGGTCCGCGGTGAGCAGGTCAGGCGGTCGAGCACGGTGGGAATGATGCCCTACCGCGCGGGCGGGCGGGCGTCGTAGGGCAGACGAGAGGCCGCTGCTAGCTTGCCGCCCGGTGAGCCGCGTGCTCGTCACCGGAGGAGCCGGCGCGCTCGGGGGAGCGGTCGTCCGTCGTCTGCTGGGCGATCCTCGCTTCGAGGTGCGGGTGTCCGACGTGCGGTCGATCCCGCACTGGATGCGGGAGGGCGCCGAGGTGCACGCGGGCGATCTGCGCGAGCCGGAGGAGGCGCGCAAGGCGGTTGCGGGCTGCCGGCACATGCTCCACCTGGCGGCGACGGGACTGGGCGACGCCGGCGCCTTCACCGTGATCGAGGGGACCGCCGCCCGGTCGGTCGCGGTGATCCGTGCGGCGCTCGAGGAGGCCGTCGAGCGCTTCGTCTACGTCTCGTCGGGAGCGGTGTTCGAGGATCCCCTCACCGGCTCCCCGGAGGGCTTCGCGCACCTCGCGGGCGAGCGGCTCGTGCGCGCCGCCGGCGCCGAGCACGGCCTTGGATTCACGATCTGCCGCGCGTGGGACGCCTACGGCCCGGCTGAGTCCCCCGAGCTCGCCGAGCCGGGCGGCGTGGGACGGCTGGTCCTCGAATGGCTCCAGCAGGCGCTCGACGGGGGGGCGAAGCTCGCACTGCCGGAGGCGGCCGACGAGCAGACCGTCATCCCCACTCATGTCAGCGACGTCGCGGAGGGGGTGATCGCCGCCATGGCCTCCCCCGCCGGCCTGAACGAGGACTTCAACCTCGCCGGGGCGGAGGAGGTGACGGTCGCGCAGCTCGCACGGGTGGTGTGGGAGGCGTGCGGCAGGAAGCCCACGCGCCGGACGCGGGCGTCCGCCTCGCCTCCCCACGATCCGAGCGTCGAGAAGGCGCGCGAGGTGCTGAAGTGGGAGGCGCGGATCGGGCTCCGGGAGGGGGTGCAGCACGCAGTAGGCGCGCAGTGAGTCCAGCCTTCCCTACCATGGCCGCCGCTCATGCCTCGCTCACCTCGCCACCACCGCACGAGGGCACTCGTCACGGGAGGAGCGGGGTTCATCGGCTCCCACCTCGTCGTTGCGCTGGTGGCCGACGGGTTCGAGGTGCACGTCGTGGACGACCTCTCGAGCGGCCACGCGGAGAGAGTGGACGACCGAGCTCGGCTCGAGCGCCTCGACGTACGCGACGGCGTGGCCCTCACCGCGCTCGCTCACCGCGTCCGCCCGGAGGTGGTCTTCCACCTCGCCGCTCAGGTCGACGTCGGCGTCTCGGTCCGCGAGGCGGCGCTGGACCTGCGGGTGAACGTCGAGGGCACGATCAACGCCCTCGAGGCCGCCCGGGTCGCCGGAGCGAGGCGCTTCGTGCTCGCCTCCACCGGGGGCGCCATCTACGGCGACGGTCAGGCCCTGCCCCTCGACGAGGAGGCCGACACCGCCCCACTCTCGCCCTACGGCCAGAGCAAGCTCGCGGCCGAGGGGTACTGCACTCTGTACGCCCGGCTGCACGCGGTCTCGCCGATCTCCCTGCGCTTCTCCAACGTCTACGGACCGGGGCAGGAGGTGCGCGGCGAGGGTGCCGTCGTCGCCGCCTTCACCGAGCGCCTGTGCCGCGGAGAGCAGGCGCGCGTGTTCGGCGACGGGGGGCAGACACGGGACTTTCTCTTCGTGGAGGACGCCGTCCGCGCGATGCTCCTGGCCGGCGCTCCCGGCGAGCCGGGCACCTTCAACGTCGGCACGGGCAGCGAGACCTCGGTGCTCGAACTCGGCCGCCGCCTGGCCGAGCTCCGCGACGTGCCCTTCGATCCCATGCACGCGCCCGCGCGCACGGGCGAGGTGCGGCGCTCGGCGCTGAGCCCGGAGCGCATAACGGAAACGCTGGGCTGGCGGCCCGAGGTCAGCCTGGACGAAGGCCTCGGCCGCACACTCGCCGCCACTTCGGAGGCCTTCGCCGCCGACTGAGACGTGCGTATCCGGCGCGTTCCGCAGCGCTGGCTACCCTTGAATACTCAGGTCGACCGCCCGCGCCGTTTACGGGCGCGCGCGCAACCTCCCCTCCTGCCACACGTTCATGCAGGAATGTGGGCAAGACGGCAGCCGGGCAGGCTCCATCCCCGCGATCTTCTCTTACGTCGCCCGTCATCTCGCCAAGCTGATGCGCCAACTCAAGCCCTACGCCGCGACTCGCCTGGCGCCCACGATCGACGTCGCAACCACGAAGCGGAGGGACCGCTGATGGCCGGCGCGCGACCGACGCTCCTTCGGCGCCCAGCCGCCGCCGCTCCCCACCACGAGCAGCCGCCTCAGGGCACGCCGGACGCTGGGCCTCCCGCAAAGGGCGCCCTGGGCGGCCGTTCGCTGGCCCTCGCCGTCGCGATCGCCCAGCCCGCGGTGTTCGGCATCTCGTGCCTCTTCAGCGGCTACTACTCCCTCACCGCGTGGGGTGCGATCGCGCTGGCGTCGTTCGCCCTCATCGTGCCACTGCTCGCCCTGCGGCGGATCGACCCCACGCCGGCCGCCCGCGTCGCGCTCACCGGCCTCGGGTTGCTCGTCGCCTGGGCCGCTCTTTCCATGTTCTGGGCGGAGTCGGTCGACAGCGCGTGGACGGAGGTCAACCGCCTGAGCCTCTACCTGGCGACCGTCGTGATCGGACTCTCCGCGCTCCGGGAGGCCCGCCACGCTCGCGTAGCCATAAACGTCGTCACCCTGGCCGTATGTGCGGTGGTCGCCTACCTCACGTTGCGCATGCTCACAGGCTCGGGTATCGGGCTCTTCATAGACGACCGGATTTCGCTCCCCATGGGGTACACCAACGGCGAGGCCGGCTTCTTCCTCATGGGCTTCTGGTGCTGCTTGGCCGGAGCCGAGCCGGGCAACCGGCCGGCGCTGCGCGGCGTCGCGCTCGCCTTCGCCGTCCTCGTCTTCGACCTGCTGGTCCTCACCCAGTCGCGGGCGATCATCCCCGCGCTCTTCGTCTCGACCGCGGTCATCCTCCTCGCCTTCCCCCGCCGCCTGGGACGAGGATGGGCGCTTCTGCTGGTGGTGGCTGCGGTGGGAGCCGCCCTGCCGTGGGTGCTCGACGTCTACGCGCTCAAGGGCAAGGGCATCGCGCTCGACGAGGCGACCGTTCGCAGCGCCGCGCTCGCCTCCGTGCTCTCCGCCGCCGTGGCCGGAGCGCTGTGGACGGCGGTCTGCCGCTTCGCGCCGCAACTGAGCAGCCCCCAACGGCGGCGGGCTGCGGGCGCGCTCGCCATCGCGATCCCGCTCATCGCGGTGGTCGCGCTCGCGGTGCAGGTGCAGCATCCCGTGGAGCGCGTGCGCACTCAGTACCACAACTTCGTCGGGCTGCACGTGAACGAGTCGGCCTCCGCGCGCTTTACCGACGCCGGCGGCTACCGCTACGACCTCTGGCGCGTAGCCGTACACGAGTTCTCGGGAGCACCGCTGCTCGGGCTCGGCGCGGGCAACTACGATCGCGGCTACTACACCGAGCGCAAGCAGACGACGACGGTTCGCCAGCCCCACAGCCTCGAGCTTCAGATGCTCGGCGAGCTGGGGCTCCCCGGAGGCATCGGCCTCCTGCTCTTCGTGGGCGGAGTGTTCGCCGCGGCGTTCAGTCGCCGCCTGCGCCGCGGGCTCGAGCACGACGTGCGCGTCTCGGTGGCCGCATGCGGCCTGTTCACCGTCTGGCTCGTGCAAACGAGCGTCGACTGGCTCTACAACCTGCCCGGAGTCACGGGCATCGCCCTCGTCGGAGCGGCGGTGCTGCTCCGACGCCCGGAGCCGACCGCGGAAGTCCCGGACGCACCGACGGCGGAGAGCTCGCGGCGCGCACTCACCGGCCCCCGCCGCCGGCTCGTGATCATCGCGGGGCTGACGTGCCTGGCGCTCCTCGCCGCCAGCGTGGGGCGTCAGCTCACCGCTGAGCTCTATCGCCAGCACGCCGCGGGTCAGGTCGCCTCCGACCCGGTGGTTGGGCTGAGGGCCGCCAACCGCTCCCTCGCCCTGAACTCCGCCTCCACCTCCGCCTATTACGTCAAGGCTGCGGCCTACGCGCGGCTTGACCGTTACGAGCAGGCGAGGCAGGCGCTGCTGGAGGCGGCGCGTCGAGAGCCGCACAACTACGTACCGCCGGGCCTGCTCGGCGACTTGGCCGTGCGCCGAGGCGACTATGCGGCGGCGGGGGCCGCGTACCAGCGCGCCCACCAGCTCAACCCGCTTGACCCCGCGCTTGCCGCACTGGCCGCCAACCCCCGCACGGTGGTGGGCCCATGACCCCTTCGGACGTCGCCACCGCCCCCCCGCCGACCAATCCCTCCGAAGGCTTGCGCCTGCTCGGACCGGCTCAGCCCGAGCTCGAGCAGCCGGCCATCCGCTCGGTCTACTGGCCGACGCGCCTGCTCGCCGGCCTCGTCCTGCTGGTCGCGCTCGCCGCGGCGTTCGACCTCCCCGCCGCGCTCTTCGGCTCCGTGCCGGCGCTGATCATGGCGCTGCCCACGCTGATTGCCGCGGTGGTCACCCGTCTCCTCTTCGAATCAGGCAGTCTCTCGTCCCGCCGGGGGTTGCGAGTGCTGGGCGCCGTCTGCGCCGCGGTGGCCGGCGCCGCTCTGACCGCGGTCTGCGCCCTGGTCGTCGGCCAGTCGCTCAACCCCGCGTTCGTCGCGCTCTCCATACCCCTCGCCTGCGCGATCCTTCTCCTGGCCATCGGGCTCCGACAGGTCGAGCTGCGGCTCGGGGCGCGCAACCGCCGGATCTTCTTCATCGGCAGCCGGGCCGCACGGCTGGATCTGGCCCACGAGATCCACCGGCGCGGCGACGTCTCGCTCGTGGGCTGCATGGAGGCGAACTCCACCGATGGAGATCTGGGCGACGCAGACAAGCTGGTCGAAGGCGTTCTCGCCCTGCGGCCGACGACGCTCGTCATGTCCTCGGAGGCCATCCGCGACCAGCACTTCGTCACGGTCGCCTCCAAGCTCAACATCGCGGGGCTCCGGATCCGCAGCCTCAGCGACTTCTACGAGCGTGAGTTCGCCAAGATCCCGCTCAACGAACTCACACACGAGTGGTTCCTCTTCGACGTGGCGGAGATCCATCGCACGCGGGTTTACGGAGTCGCCCGCCGAATGCTGGAGATCGTCTGCTCGGCTGGCCTGCTGCTCGTTACGCTCCCGCTCTTCCCGCTCGTGGCGCTGGCGATCCGGCTCACGAGCGCCGGGCCGGTGTTCTACCGGCAGACCCGGGTCGGCACCCACGGCGAGCAATTCGACGTCACCAAGTTCCGCACGATGACGCACGAGCCCGTCCAGCTCGAGGCCGCGTGGGCCACGGAGCACGCCACGCGCATCACGCCGCTGGGTGCCGTCCTGCGCCGCTACCGGATCGATGAGCTGCCCCAGCTCTGGAACATCCTGTGCGGCCGGCTCAGCCTGGTCGGACCGCGACCCGAGCAGCCCGCCATCGTCGAGCGCCTGCAGGGCGCCATGGAGTTCTACGGCGCCCGGCACACGGTGCGCCCGGGAGTGACCGGATGGGCCCAGATCAACCAGGACTACCCCGGGTCGATCGAGGGCGCGCTCGAGAAGCTCCAGTACGACTTCTACTACATAAAGAATCAGGGCCTGCGCCTCGATCTGCTGATCCTGGGCGCGACGATCCGGACCATCCTCGCGGGCCGCGGCCGGTGAGGGTGGTCGCGCGACGCCGCGATCCATAGGACTGACAGCATGAGGATCGCCTTTATCAGCGCGCGCTACCCCGAGGAGGGGCGCAAGGGCGACCAGCTCCGCGGCTGGGCCATTCTCCGCCGCTTGGCGGAACGCCATGAGCTCTCGGTGGTCACGGCGTCGCCTCCGTCCGGGCCGGACGCTGCTCGCGCGCTCGAGTCGATCGCCACCGTGCACGTATGCGAGGTGGGCTACGCGGGTCGAGCCGGGGGCGCAGTGGCCATGCTGCTGCGAGGACTGCCGGCGCAGGTGGGATGGATGATGCCGAGCACGACATGGAAGGAGGCCGAGCGCGTCGCCGCCGCCGCGGACGTGGCTCTGGTCTGCACGGTGCGCTCCATCCGGGGGCCACTGTCCGTTCCGGTGGTGCTCGACCATGTGGACGCGCTGAGCCTCAACATGCGGCGGAGAGCCACAGGCGTCGAGTCACTGCCGATCCGGCTCTTCGCGTCGCTCGAGGCACGCCTGCTGCGACGCTGGGAGCGCCGGATTGCATCCTGGCTAGAGGGCCAGACCGTCACGTCAGCCGAGGACGCCGCCGAGCTGCCTCCCATCCCCCAGATGACGTTGGTCCCCGCCGGCTTCGACGGCGAAATATTTTCCGAGCCTCCCGGGCACGAGCGTGACTTCCACATGATCTTCACCGGCAACATGGCCTACCCGCCCAACCGACAGGCGGCGGAGTGGCTGGATCGGGAGGTGGTACCGCGCGTACGCGAGCGACTCCCGCACGCGACGGCGGCCGTCGTCGGACGCAACGCCAGCCGGCTGCGGCCCAAGCAGATGACGCTGTTCAGCGACGTGCCCGATCTCGGGTCGTACCTGCGCCGTGCCAAGGTCGCCGCCGCGCCCCTCCGCTCCGGCACCGGATCACCCAACAAGGTGCTCGAGGCGACCGCCCACGGAGCCGCGCTCGTCACCACGCCGTGGGTCGCCGAGCACTTCGGGCTCTCCTGCCCGACGGCCGACACCGCCGAGGACTTCGCCGAGGCGGTGGTCGCGTTGCTCGAGGACGACGCAACGCGCGGACGTCGCGTTGACAGCGATCGGGTCGCGCTCGGACGCTACAGCGGCGAGGCGCTGGCCCGATCCATCGAGGAGCAGTTGGAGGGAGCCAACTCGTTCTCGAGCCCGGACTCGACGTGCAACGCTCAACCCTGTCTTCCCCTCTCGTCTCACCCGTGAAGGTCCTCTTCCTCTGCCCCAGCGCGGCCTACGGGGGCGCCGAGCGCTACGCCGTCACCATCGCCTCAGCCGCGCGTGATCGCGGGTTCACGGTGCGCGCAGCCGTGCCGTACCTCGAAGCCACCCAAGATCTTCTCTCTGCCTTCCACGCCGGAGGCGTCTCTACATTCGACCTGACTCCGGCTGGCCCCGGGCCACGACTACGGCGCATCACTTGCGGCACGCTCCGACTCGTCCGCTTGATTCGCCGCTTTGCGCCAGACGCCATACATCTTACGCTGCCGTGGCCGACTGCCGGTTTTCCCGAGCTCCTCACCTGCGCTCTATTGCGGACGCCCACAGTCGTCGTCTTTGCGCTCGTGCCCGATCATCCGGACCTCGGACGACGCGTGAGACTCCTGGGCTGGGCGCGCCGACGTTGCCAGGCCTGGGTCGCCATGTCGGAGCACGGGCGACGAGCGCTCGCCGAGTCGCTCGCCGCACCGACGGGTGCGCTGCACCGCATCTACAACGGGGTCTCTTCGAGCACTCCAGCGGCCGAAACCGCGACCCCAGCCGTCAAGAGCTCCTTCCGACTCCCGGGCGGAAGCACGGTCATGCTCACGGTCGGGCGCCTCGACCCTCAGAAGGGGCACGCCGACCTCCTCGCCGCCGTCGCCCGACTGGGCACTGACCATCCCGAGCTCGGCGTGGTCATTGCGGGTGAGGGCGCCGAGCGCAAGCGGTTGGAGCACCTCGTTGACTCCCACGGACTGGAGGACCGGGTCAGGCTCCTCGGTCAGGTCACCAACGTGCCCGAGCTCATGAGGGCAGCCGACCTCTTCGTGTTTCCAAGCCACTTCGAGGGCCACCCGCTTGCCATGCTCGACGCCATGGCGCATGACGTACCCGTGATCGCAGCCCGGTTCGGGGGTGCCGACGAAGTCATCGAGGACGGCCAGAGCGGTCTGCTCGCCCCCGTCGGAGATCCCGATGCCCTCGCAGACCGGATCGACTGGGCGCTGCGTCATCCCCAAGAGATGCTCGAGATGGCCGAGCGGGCTCGGCATCGCCTGACGAGCTTCTCCCAACCGGCCATGATCGAGCAGACGCTGGCACTGCTCCGCGAGACAGCGGACCGCCGATGGGCGGGGGCGCGGCCGTGACGCCCGAGGTCGTCTGTGTCTCTCCCGCGTTGTTCGGCGCCCGTGGCATGTGGGGCGGAGGGGAGCGCTACGCGTTGGAGCTCGCTCGCGCTCTTGCTCGGCGGGTGCCCACCCGCCTCGTGACGTTCGGTCCCCGCCGCGCGCGCTACCGACTGGACGAGCTCGAGATCTTCGCACTGCCGAACCGAGTCGCCTCCCGGGACTCGGTGAACCCGATCTCCGAGATGCTCCCGCTCGCCCTCAGCAGGGCCAGGGTCGTGCACGCGCACCAGTACGAGACGGCGGCGACCAACGCCTCCCTGGTCATCGGCCGCGCCCTCGGCAAGCGAACCTTTGTGACAGACCTCGGCGCCCAGGCCCGCAACCTCGCCGAGTCGCTGCACCTGCACCACCTGGTCACCGGCTTCCTGCCGATCAGCCGCTACTCCGCGAATTTCTACCCGGCGCTGGCGGACCGCTGCCGGGTGATCTTCGGAGGAGTCGACACGAGCATCTTCCACCCCGACGGAGGCGATCGTCGACGGCAGGTGACGTTCGTCGGGCGGCTTCTGCCCCACAAGGGCGTCCATGTGCTCATAGAGGCGATGCCCGCCGACGTTCCCCTTCACCTCTACGGGCGAGCCTACGACCACTCCTACCGCCGGGAGCTGGCGCGGCTGGCCGAAGGCAAGGACGTCACCTTCCACGAGTCGGCGGGGGACGAGGAGGTTCGTGACTCCTATCGCCGCTCGCGGATCCTCGTGCTGCCCTCCGTATACGAGTCACCATACGGGCTGCCACAGCCGAGATCCGAGCTCCTCGGGCTGACCCTTCTCGAGGCCATGGCCTGCGGCACCCCGGTGATCTGCGCCCGGACCGGCGGGATGCCGGAGATCGTCGCCGCGGGCGAAACCGGCTACGTGGTTCCCCCGGGGGACGTGTCCGCCCTCCAGGAGTCCATTCTCACGCTACTCGGGGACGAGCAGCGCTGGCGGCGGATGTCCGCCGCGGCAGCCGAGACCGTCCCTCGCCACTTCACATGGGATCGGGTGGCGGAACGGTGCCTCGAGAGCTACGGGCTCTGAAGCGGTGACGCGAGTGCTGAGCCTGGTTGATGCACGGCAGGGCCCAACAGATGACGGGCATAGGCCAGTACACCGTCAACCTGCTCGAGGCGATGAGCGCGCTCGCACCCGAGGAGGTCCGGCCGATCTGCTGGCGGCAACAGCGCGATCGCTTCGGCGCCATGGGTTTGCGGCCGTGGTCGCCGTGGCGCGGGCGTCTGTACCGGGACTGGCTGCTTCCCCGCGCCGATATCGTGGCGCTGAGCGGGGTGTCAGGCCGCTGGCGGATCAGGCGGAACAGCGGTCGAGTCGAAGACAGGCTACGGCCTCTGCACGGTGTCCGCGGTATCGCGCCGAAGCGGCAGCGTCAAGCGTCGAGCGCTGCCAACCCAATGCATCCTCCCGGAAAATCTCGATGCGGTACGACTCCGGCCGGGCCAGCTCGATGAGCTGCTCCACTTCGCGGCGGTTGAACTGCCGAACCCACCCGAGCCGCTCCGGAACGCCGTAGGGCACGCTTACCAGCATGGTCCCCCCAGGCTTGAGGACTCGCACCAGCTCGGTCATTGCCCGCTTCACCTCACGCTCAGGATCGCCCTTGCGAGCGGCGCCGGCTCCGTATAGGGCGTTGTCGAGGCCTACGTGCTCGAGAACCGAGAGGGAGATGACCGTGTCGTAGAAGCCCGACCTCACGGGGAGCTCCCGAAGATCGGCGTAGAGGTACGAGATGCCACGCTCCGGAAACGCTCGTGCCTCCGGAGCGAGGGTGACGATGTGGAGGCCCTGGAGAACCGGTAGAAGGCGATCCAGCACAAACTCGTGGTTCAGAGTCGAGCCGGCATCGAGCGTCATGCCGGTAGGACGCTGCCCTAGCGTCCAGGGATACTCGACGATCCGCTCATCCATCCGCTCTCCCCATCGAGGGGGGAGGGCTAGCCCATCGCCAAAGTATCTCCCTCGCAGCTCGGCATCCATCGCCGTCGCGAGCAGTGCCGCCCATCGCTTCGCCAGCCGTCGCTGGAAAGCGGCGTGTCGGCGCGGTATACGGGAGTCGGCGGAGTCGACCAAGCGCCAGGCAACGCTTTGAACCTTCTCTGCCGCTCTGCTCAATCGAGCGCTATCTCCCCGACGGGCCATTGCCTTGCCCAGGATAATCCGGCTTCCGCGGCACTCGGACCCGAGGTCCAACGCACCCGGCCACGGACGCCGCGAGGCGCTCGTGCAGCTCCCTGAGCGGCTCTCCCACGATGGACCAATCGTAGGCCCGCGCGGCCAGGTCACGCGCCTGGTCCGACAGGGCGGAGGCGAGCGCGTCGTCGCAGCAAACTCGCACTACCTGAGCGGCAAGCTCGCGTGGCGTCGCCCCAAGCAGCACGTGCTCCCCGTCGCGGAGTGCGATCCCCGCCACGGCGAGCGGCGTGGCGACGATGGGCACGCCGGCGGCCATCGCCTCGAGGACCTTGAGCCGGGTGCCGCTCCCAGCCCGGAGTGGAAGCACCACGGCGCGGGCGGCGCGAAGCTCGGGGAGCACCTCGGGCACCTCGCCGGCGAGCTCGACGTGCTGGCCGGCGAGGGAACAGAGGCGAGCGCCGTCCCGGCCCACCAGACGCACGCTGGCGTCGGGAACTTCAGCGCGTACGAGCGGGAGCACGTCACGCGCGAGCTCTCGGGCGGCGGCGGCATTGGGCTCGTAGCCTAGGTGGCCGACGTAGAGCAATCGTGCTCCTGCGACGGGCGTTCGACGGTGGGGGATCGCCGCGGTGTCCACCCCATTCGGAACGACGACGACCTCGGCGGCGCCCCAGCGTTCGAAGACCTCCGCGTCGGCGTCACTGGTCGCGCACACGGCAGCCACATTGGTGACGACCCGCCGCTCGAAGCGCCGCATCTTCTGCTCCTCCCACCGCAGTCGCAGACGGCTCGGACCGCTCGACGCCTGATCGGCAATCGAGCCGAGCAGGTCGCTCTCCACGTTGTGGGCGTCGAGCACGACGGGAACGCGCGTGCCACACGCGGCCGGGACCAGAGATGGGAACTCCACCTGAACGGTGTCCCAGCGCGGCACGGCGGCGAGCGCGGCCATCGCCTCCGAGCGCTGCTTGGCCACCACGTAGGGCGAGCGCCACGCCCGCATGGCCGTCGCCGACCGGGATCGATGGTGCGGTATCGAGCTCAGCTCGAACGGCTCGTCTGCCGCCCGCCCGGCCGGTCCGAGGACAGCGACATCGACCTGCGACGAACGGGCGAGCTGCCGTGCGAGATGAAGCACCCGCAGCCGGACCCCGGAGCGGGGCGGCAGCGGAGACTCCGCGGCCAGGATGAGCGTGTGTGAAGGCTCTCCGGGCGCACGCCTCGCCAGACCGGGGCCATCGACGTTCGCGGTGGCGGGGCCCTTCTCCTTGCTTTCGCCCGCTCGCACCTTTGCATTGTGTCGCTCCGGCGAGTCGCGACGCTGCGTCTCACCGCGTGGGTTGACATGGCACCGTGCAGTCGAGGCTACGCCGAGGCCGCTCTACCATCGGCCGCCGTATGCCCCTCCACCGGTCGTGTCCTCTCTGCGACGGCCGCCGCGCGCGGCCTGCGTGGCACGAAGACGGCCTTCGCTACGTGCGCTGCTCGAACTGCGGCGTGCTGTTCTCGGACGTCGACGAGGCCGCGTACTCCGTCGGTCAGCACAACGCCTGGCACGAAGACCGTGTCGACGAAGGCGCGGCCGCCTTCTACGGCACCGCCCGCGAGCGAGTCCACGAGCAGTTCCTCGCGGTCCACACGCCCACGGGCGAGGGACGGCTGCTCGACGTGGGCTGTGGCCTCGGGTACTTCGTTGAGCGCGCGTTGCACGCCGGCTGGGACGCCTACGGCTGCGATACGTCGGGGCCGTGGACGAGCGCCGCTCGCGACCGCGTCGGCGAGGATCGGATCCACGACGGGCTGGCCGACCCGACGATGCTGGGTGGACTCCGGTACGACCTCGTCACCGCGTGGGACGTCGTCGAGCACGTGCACGATCCGCTGCCGTTCCTGCGCACGCTCCGCGACCTGCTGGCGCCGAACGGGAAGTTGTTCCTGCGTACGCCGAACGTTGCATGGGTCTACCCAACGTACTGGGCACGCCGCCGGCTGCTGAACGAGCCGGTGGAACTCGGCCCCCTCAATCACGTCGTCTACTACGGCGCGGCGACGATGAGCCGCGGGCTGCGGGAGGCGGGGCTCGAGCCGGTCGAGTGGCCCGTGCTCCCGCCCCCGCAGGTGGGCCGCCGCAACGACGACCCGACGCAGGCGGGCAGCCAGACGCTCACCGTCCGCGTCAAGAATGCGCACGCGGCGGCTTCGGCGGGCCTGGCGAGATGGACACGAGGAAGGATCGTCCTCGGCAGCGACCTGGACGTCGTGGCGCGGGCTCAGCCGGGCCGCAGCGAGGAGTAGCCGAGGTCGCCGGTTGCGGTCCTCGCCCGGTGCCCGTACAGCAGCCGGTGCACGACCCAGAAGCCGATCACGTCGAGGAGCATGAACGTGACGCCGCCGACGAACCCTCCGCGCAGGACGATCGCTGCCCCGACGCCGGCGCCGATCCCCGCCAGGGCCATGCCGAGGTCGAGACTGCGACGGAGGAGCCGGTCCACCGCGCCGGCGACCAGCCCGAGCACGAGGCAGAAGAGCACAGCGCCAGCCCAGCCGAACTGGATGTAGCCCGTGACGGGCAGTGGGAGGGCGTTGCCCTTCCCCGCTCCGCCTCCGAAAGCGAGGTCGAGCTCCTTGCTGTGCCCGATCTCCGGGCGCAGGGCGCCCGGAATCGGGTGTACGACCAGACGGAGTAGCTCCCGACCGTATTCGTAGCGCGCCGTGCGGGGTACGACGTTCTTGGCTATCAGGCCCACGCGCAGGCCATCGGCGTAGTTGTTGACGTAGGTAGACGGTAGGTCGGGGATCCCCTTGTGCACCAAGTGGTGAGCGAAGGACCCGTCGTGCAGATCCTGCCAGCGACGCAGCTCTCCGTAGCCGAGGACTACGAGCACCACAGCAATCGCCGCAATCGCCAGCGCGCGGCCGTTGACGCGTCCGCGGCCCCGGACGTACACCACGAGGACCAGCAGCTCTCCGAGCGCCACGACGATGAGCAGCCGGGCGCCAATGAACGCGATCAGCAGGAAGGCGATTGCCGCCCCTGCCACGGCCCACCGGCCCGCGGGCAGGCCCCGCCGCCAGCGCTCGGCCATCACCGCGAAGCTCGCGAACTTCGCGGCGAGGATGCCCCACACGAAGTAGGTGAGCCCCCCGTTGAGCTGGTTGGCGTCGTTGAGGCTCGAGAGGTACTTCGTCGGGCCCCCGACCTTGACGGTGAACGCGGCGAAGCAGAGCAGCACGACGCTGGCGACCGCGAGCACGCGGCGCCGGTCCGGATCCACGAGGCCCGCGGGCACGACAGACGGGTCGAGGCGGAGACGCCCCGTGCCCGGCCGTACGATCCGACCGCCCGCGACGATGGCCGCCCCCGCGGCGACGAAGACGCCGAGCCCGGCTCCCAGCCGGCTCCCGATGGCCAGGTTCACGTCGGGGGCGAGCGGCGCTAAGCGTGCGGTGATGAGCACTGCGGGAAGGGTGAAGAGAAGGGCGAAGGCGGTCGCGACGACGACCCGAGCCGATGCGAGGCCCGAGTCCTCCGCGAGCGGATCGGCGAGCATGAGGGCGGTGACGGCGACTAGGGCGCCGGTCAGGAACGCGTCCTGGACCGAGCCAATACCGGCGAGGAGCGCGATCAGGACGCACAGCGCTGCCGCGGCCGCGCACCCGGCCTCGATCCGGCGGTCGGGGCGCACAGGCGCGACGGGCTCAGCCGCCGCGGCTGGCGTCGATCGTCCGCGTGTTGTAGAGGGCGCCGACATAGGTTTCTACTGAGTTGACGCGCCACCCGCGGCGCTCGCGTACCAGCGGGAACTGGATCTGGGCGACGCCGGTCGTGAGCCGAGTGCGCCCGAACGCCGCCGAGAGGACTACCGACGCGTTGTTCCCGCGTGTTGTGATTTCCAGCCCGACCGGGCGGCCGAGCACGGAGCGGGGTCGCCGGAGGACCTCGGCGGCGTACTTAGCGAGCGATTTGCGCGCCCGCTGCTGCCGCGAGAGGACCGCGTAGCCCGTGCGGTCGTCACTGACCTGGAGGCTGCGCCACCAGGTCAGGACCACGCGCCTCGGGGATCCGGGTTCGGTGCGGGCGATCTGGAGCTCGCTCACCAGCCGGGTGTCGAGCGAGGTACCCGCGGTCACCAGCGAGCCGCCTGCGGCGCGTAGCACCAGCACGCCCGACAGGACGAGGCACATCACCACGGGCAGAAGAACGGGCAGTGATCGGCGCATGGTCCCCGTGTCTAGCCGCTTCTGCCCGAGAGGACAGTGCCCATCGTCGCCGCCATGTGCATCTCGATGAGGCGCTCGACGGCGCCGGGTGCGAAAAGCTCGCGCTGCCCCATGGGCGCGGTCGGGGCAGGTGCCGGTCTCACGGTGTCGGCGACTTCGGCGGGCTGGTTCGAATAGGACAAGCGGAGGAAGGACCCGTCGGACTCAGGCGACACGCGCGGGTAACGAGGTCTCCCAGAGGACCCTGGGTACGTACTCGTATGACGTGCGAAGCAGCGGAAGGTAGCGCGCGCTCGATGGCGTCGTACTGATGGACGTTGGCGAAGCCGCCCGCTACTAAGCGTGGTACGCGTGCGTTCGCGTCAGCAGAGAACCGTGAGCCGGCATCGCCCCGAAAAGGGGGTGAGGGGCGGCCTGGTCGGGCACCGCCGCCACGACCAGTCGGCGCTCTCATCGCAGCGGCCTTGACGAGACACGAAGCTGAACGATGCCGCTGCGGAGCAGCGTGACGCCGGCCATCCGCGAGGCACCGGCGACGAGGCACCACAGCAGGCTTCGCAGCAGCCGCAGGACGGCGCTCCGCGCTTCCTCTCGGCGAGGGCGGCGGAGCCCCGCCATCCGCAGATCCCGCTCCACCTGAAGCGAGACCCCGGCAACACACACCCCGCCGACTAAGAGTCCGATGACGCGCGTCCGCCGCCACGCCAGGAACGGCAGGGCGGCGACCGTCGCGCACGCGGCCCGGATCCGGAAGCGAGCCAGCGGCGCGGCCCGAACGGTCGGGATCGCGCCCGGGTGCAGGCGGTCGAACGGGGCATCCAGGGCAAAGAACCGCGCGGTGTGCAGGTGGGCGCGCAGACCCGGTTGATCCACGGGGTGCCGCACGACGAGCGAGGACTCGAAGGCGACCGGCCCGACGCGGTCGCGGACACGCAGGGCGAGGTCGGTGTCCTCTCGGAAGTGCAGCCTTCCGGTGAGCAGACGGTCGTCCCAAAGCCGCTGAAAGCTTCCAGCACGCAGGACGGCCTCCCGCCGAAGGACCATGTTCGCGGTCAGAAAGCCGCCGGCGCTGCCGCTCTGCACCACGCGCGCGCGCACCGCGTCGAGCGGCGGGCGCACGTGCGGGACGACCGCGCCCTCCAGCCCGGCGAGCTCGGGCTCCGCGCGCAACCGGCTGACGGCCACCGCGAGCCAGTCGGCGGCGCACTCGGTGTCGTCGTCGGTGAAGAAAATGAGGTCGTAGCGGGCAGTCCGCACGCCGTGGTCCCGGCCCCGGACCGGGCCGTCACCGCCGTAGGTGCGCCGGGGGACGTAACGCACCAATACCTCCGCCGGCGGCTGCAGCCCCTCCATCAGCCGCCGGACCGCCTCCTCCTCTCCATCATCGAGGACGATGATCTCGACGGGCTCGTCCACGCGCTCGGCAGCGACGAGCACGGCGCCCAGGCAGCGCGCCAAGGCGGGGTGGCGGTGCCTGGTCGGCACCACGATCGAGACACCGCGCGCAACCTCGGGCAAGGCTGGCATGGTAGACGGGCGGCGTGGGCCACAATGCGCGCCATGCGTATCGGCATCGACGCGCGCCTCGCGGGCCCTGGACTGGGCGTGGCTCGCTTCATCGGCGAGCTGTGCCGTGGGCTGGTGGCCACGACCGGGGTCGAGATCGTCTGGTTCGGCGATCCCGCCCTCGCGCCGGCTGGCGCGTATTCGGGTAACGCGGTGCACCGCTACCCGTACCCCGTGCTCGACTCGCCGGTCGGGCGGCGCTGGGTCGCCGGGTTCGGACTTGACGTGATGCATCTTCCCGGCAACACGGGCTGGGAGCGGCCGGGGCCCGTGCCCTTCGTGCTGACCGTTCACGATCTCATCTTTCGCACGACCTCTATCCGCAACCGCAGCCTGCGTCAGGTGGTCGGCCACCGCTACTCGCGCCGCAACACACCGAGGGCCGCGCGGGCGGCGGCTCGCGTGGCCGCACCGAGCCAGACGACCGCGAGCGAGGTGGAGGCGCTGCTGCCCGGGTTGGACGTGACTGTGATCCCCAACGGGGTGGAGACGCCGCCCGCCTCCGACACGAAGCCGTCGGAGAGCTCGCCCTACATCGTGGCCTTCTCGGGTCGAGACCCCCGCAAGGGCGTCGATCTCGCCCTCGAGGGCCTACGCGCGGCTGGCGCAGACGTGCCGCACCGGATGCTCGTGCTGGCGGGGGCGGGCCTTCCGGACGGGTTCGAGAGCCGGGCGGCGGCCGAGCTCGCCAGTGGCCGGCTCGAGCTCCGGGGCTATCTCTCGCGAGCGGAGATGTGGGAGGTGCTCAGGGGCGCCAGCGCGCTGGTGTACCCGAGTAGCGCCGAGGGCTTCGGCCTGCCGGTCATCGAGGCCATGTCGGCTGGCGTCCCGGTGATCAGCGGCCTGGCGCCGGCCACCCGGGAGATCGGCGGCGAGGCGATGCTCCTAATCGATCCCGCGGCGCCATCGCGTTCGATCGCCGCAGCGCTGGAGCGCCTGCACGCGAATGACGGCCTGCGCGAGCGACTGGTGGCGGCTGGGGCCAGCCGGGCTCGCGAATTCAGCTGGGAGCGGACCACGGCTCGCTACCTTGAGCTCTACGTCGAGGCCACGGCCTGGTCCGGCTCACGCTGAACGCGTGTGGCGTGGCGCACAGAAGCGCCCGCTCTGGCCATTGGGCGCAACCTTCGGGGCGCCGACACGTTGTGCCAGGGAGAGGTCCGTCCGATCCGGGACCCCGAGCTGAAGGGACAGCATGTTCGCCACATTGAGATATACAACAGTGAGAAGCGCAGCGGGTGTTGTCCTCGCAACGGCCTTCCTCTGTCCGACCCCGGCCGTGGCGGCCGAGAGGGGCGTCCACGTCGGCCCCAATAGCCCCGCCGGCAAGGAGTACGCCGTTCCGCTCGATCAGGGTCGTCAGGCCGGCCAGTCGAGCCCGAACTCTGCGGGGGGTGGCGCCGGGCCCGGTTCCGGTGGTGGCGGTGGTGGTGGCGGTGGCTCTCACAGTGGTGGTGGGGGCTCCCACGGCGGTGGTGGTGCACGCCCGGGCTCTCCCGGTGCGCATCACCATGGCGCTACCGGCGGCAAGTCCTCTCACCATCCGAGCCCCGCAACCAGCCCGCGAGTCAGCTCGTCGCTGTTCGGGCAGGGCATCACGCCCGGCGGCGCGGGCCACGGGTCCCGCGTGCCTAACGCGGCTGCGATTCAGGCTGCGGAGAAGGGTGGCTCGAGTTGGGCTTGGACGGCGGGCATCGCCGCGGCGGTCTTGTTGCTCGGCGGCGGTCTCGCTGTGCTACTGCCGCGCTTTACGCGCTGGCGCGAGCAGGCCGTCTGAGACGAAGGCCTTCGCTCGTCACCGGGTAGAGCCCGGGCATCGTCAGGACGCCCGCGCCGCGGAAAGCGCCTTCCAGGTCGAGCGGATGCCGACCTCGAGCGACGTGGGCGACCACGCGTCGATCTGGTGCAGCGCGGAGACATCCAGCACCACCCGCCGGACATCGAAGCCCCGGTCGGCGCGCATCTCTCGATGGGCCACCCGGCCCGTGACCCGCTCTGCGAGCGTCAACACGTCGAGGAGCGTGACTCCGTCGCCCGAGCCGACGTTGAGGACCGCTGGGCCTCCCGGCCGTCCGGCGAGTCTCAGCATGAGCGCGGCGACGTCGCGAACATAGACGAAGTCCCGCACGTTCATCCCGTCCCCGAACAGCACGATCGTCTCGTCCCGGGAGAGCCGATCCAGCGCGGCGGCGATGAAGCCCTGGCCCCGAGCCGCTGGCTGGTGCTCACCGTAAACGTTGGCGCACCGCAGTATGCGGACCGGGAGTCCGTAGAGCCGCCCGTACATGAGCGCGTACTTCTCGCTCGCGAGCTTCATCACGCCATAGGAGGTGTCGGGCTCGGTCGGATGGCTCTCGGGCACCGGGACCTCGGTCGGCTCGCCGTACACGGTCCCGCCTGACGAGAGGAAGGTCAGGCCCACGCCCGGGCGTTCCCTCAGAGCCTCGAGGACGGCGATGAGGGGCGGCAGCGCGAGGTTTGCGTCGAGGCTCGGATCGAGGTTCGACTCAGCTGGCATCAGGCCTCCGGCGCAGAAGAAGACGTGCGCCACGCCCCCGAGCGCCTCGGCGAGTGTCGAACGGACGGACGCGTCGCCGACCGCAAGGTCTGCTCCTGAGAGGCGTGTGACGTCGGCGGGGTGCAGCGGCGAGCGGGTGAGCACCGTCGTCGGGAGGCGACCTCCGAGGCAAGCCTCGGCCACGTGGCAGCCGATGAAACCGGCGCCGATCACCAGGACCCGCCCGAGCGGCGCCCGGCCGGGCGAAGCGGCGTTCACGGGCGTCACCGCGGGGATTAGACCAGACCCAGCGGTTCCACCGGTCGGCTGCGGTCCGTTGATCGACCGCTGGGCCAAACGGAGCTCCCTACCTCGGCCCTACCCCCGGCGATACGCGTAGTACGACGGCTTGCGATGCCCCTGAGCGTCGATGAGGCCACCGGTGACCTCGTCATGAGTGGCGTTCGGCTGCTGATCCTCGAGGGGGATCCAGCCGAGGGTGTAGATCCGAGACCACCGGTGGGCGATGCGCAGACCGGCGGCCAGCCAATCCGCCTGAGTGGATCGATCGACATAGAAGTTGAACTCGTAGTCCAAGTGATCGGTGGGCAGCGTGTACTCCGACAAGAAGAGCTTCAGACGCGGATGTCCGTGCATGTGCGGACGTAGATAGCGGTCGAGCCACCCGGCCAGCCGGCCGAGATCGGAGAAGTCCGCAAAGCCGTGGCCGGTGGGCGGCTTGCGCAGGTCGGGCTTGCGCGCCCCGAACGGGTTGTGCCCGTACATGTCCATCCGCGGGGCCCGTCCGTTCGGCAGACGCAGGTTGCGGATCCAGTTATACGGCGAGATGTCGCCCGTAACGAAGGTGTTGCCGCCGATGATCAGGTTGCCTCGGTTCGCGTGCTTCAGCGTGCCGTAGG
>JAABUJ010000665.1_pt1 | contig 63024 bp, 61 predicted proteins | sample 5559131 | NCBI WGS metagenome assembly JAABUJ01 (sample SAMN10711875, study PRJNA513366) | rock metagenome | isolation source: Antarctica rocks | place: Antarctica: Victoria Land, Mt New Zealand nord | collected 2016-01-07 | reverse complement strand
ACTAGCGTAACACATCTGTAGGCGTTCGGTCATCGCCTATGACTAACCGCCAGCAGGAGATATGACGCCCAACAGGTCGGGAGCCTCGTCTTCCCAAAAACGTCAACGGTCATGAGGCGCGGTCCACCCCACCGCGACGATGGACCCGACACGGAAGGGGAGATGCGCACTGATCGCTAGCTGGCCCTCGGCTGGCCCGGCCCCATGGAAGCGGTAGATGCTGTCGCGCACGAAGGCGTAGGACGCCCCGGCGCCGAAGGCGTTGTCCACGGTGAAAGCGGGGCACACACCCTGCAGGTCGCCGGGGCAGCGCACGGTCCGCCACGTCCGGCCCTCGTTCGCGGACACATACAGCCGATCCGTAGGCAGAGGCGGGTCCTGCCGCCCGACCAGCAGCGCCCCCTCGTGCGCGTCGCCTACGATACGGAAACCGCCGTGTACTGCCGGAGGCACATGGACCGGTGCCCAATGTCTCCCGGCGTCATCGCTGCGCCGGATAACCGTGCCCGTCCGCAACGTGCTCGGGTCGAGGGTGTTGGCATAGACGGTGTTGCGTCGTCGCGGGTCGGCGACAAGCAAAGGCGCCCCATCCTCTGCGGTGGACACCTGGGTCGGCGCGGGATACGGGACCCGGCGCCACGTGAGGCCGGCGTCGCCGGAGATGTCCACGAGGATGCCAGTTGGGTCCCAGCTCACGGCGTAGAGTCGACGCGGGGAGAGCGGGTCGAGGGCGAGGTAGCCGACGACGCCGCTGTTCCCAAGTGGCGCATGCAGGTCCCCCGCGAGCGAGCCCCAGTGAACGCCGGCGTCCGCGGAAGAGAGGATATCGGAATAGCCGCTGTCAGGGGAGACCTGCGAGGACACATGCAAGTAGAGATGGCGGCTATCCGCGGCCAGGACGGCCAGCGAATACATACCCGTGGGATCGTACGCCACGCGATCCAGCGCGCGCGACAAGTCGGCCCAGATCCGGCCACCGTCCGTGGAGCGCATCAGCCAGAGGTGGCAGGGGGCCGTGAGCGCCTCGCATCCTTGATCACCAGGAGAGAGGACGACACCGCCGATGTATACCGTCCGCGGGTGGTGTGGATCAACCCGCAGCCATGTCACCGTCCGCGTCTCAACGGCCGCAGAGGCGCGGTGCGGCGGCGGCCATCCGGCGCAGGCCGCCAGGGTTATGGCGAGGGCGACGAGGAGGCGCGGCAGTGGCGTCCCACCCGCGACCCCAGCGACCACACGCCGCCGGCACAGAGGCGCCTCCCTTGGGTGCTTCATCACGCCCGGCGCCTCGGTGTCCACCATGATCTACCCTATCCGCTACGTCTCGTCGAGCGCCAATCTCCATGCCTCTACGATACTAGCGTCCAAGGGATGAATGCAAATCGACCGAAGCCCATTCTTGATTTGCACGGATATCTCCCGTACAATTACGCGGTATAGTAACAACTATAAACGCATGGGGGGAAAACGCTATGTCCACATCTATCGAGGCAAAACGTCAGCGCATAGCTGTCCGTAGCACGCGTCTCGAAACACGCGTCACCCCTGAAACGAAAGCGCTATTACAGCGCGCCGCGTCAATACATGGCCGGTCATTGAGTGATTTCGTCCTGGCCTGCGCCCGACAAGAGGCCGAGCGCACGATCCGTGAACACGATGTCATTGCGTTGAGCGTGCGCGACTCCCAACGCTTCGCTGAGTTAGTCCTCAACCCGCCGGAGCCCAACGAGCCCCTGCGCGCGGCTATGCGGCTGCATCGATCCGACACCGCGTCGGACGTGTAGGCGCATGGTCCCTATGCCCGAGACCTACCGTATCGAACCACTTGGGAAGCAGCACGACCGGACCGGTTTTTCATGCGGGAACGACGACCTCGACCGCTATTTACGTGAGCGAGCGACACAAGATCAGCGGCGCGGCGTGTCAGCGGCGTACGTCCTGATCAAGGGCGCCACCAGGGCAATAGCAGGGTACTACACGCTCTCGGCGACCGCCATCGAGCCGCATGGGCTTCAGCCGGGGACGTTTAAGGGCTTGCCACCATACCCAACGGTACCGGCAACGCTGCTCGGACGGCTGGCCCGCGATGTCCGATACCGTCGCTCCGGTATCGGCTCACGCTTGCTCTTCGATGCGCTGGCGCGGAGTTTGCGCGTCTCGCACGAGATCGCCGCACTCGGCGTCGTCGTGGATGCCATTGACGACGACGCGCGCGTCTTCTATGAACGCTACGGCTTCGTACGCTTCCTACACAACGAGTATCGACTCATCCTACCCATGGGCACGATCGAGAAGCTCATCGCTTCCTCAGGAGGATAAAGGCGAATCCGTGTAGATGTTTAACGCCTTCCCAATCGCGCCAGTATCGCCCGTTTCAACAGCGTCATCTCCTCGACTTTCAACAGCGAAATACCCCCGAAGTACACGACAGCGGCGGCGGCGCCCGTGATCAACATCGTCAAGATCTGGCCGCGCAGCGCGCGCAGCGAGAACAGCGCATACCCGCCCATTACGGCCTGCAAAACCCAGGCGACGGCGACCATCGCGGCAGTGGCGAGCGCGATCTTCAGGATAGCCGGCAGCGTCGCGCGCAGGTCCAGTGAGCCGAAGAACCTGTAGAACAGGGCGAGCAGGATGAGTCCATGCATCGAATTCTGCGCCGTGTTGGCAAAGGCCAGCGCGGGCGCCCCGACGGTCCCGTAGAGGGGGAAGGCGACCAGCGCGTAAAATCCATAGCACACAAAGCCGACTATCACCGGGACGATCGTGTTCTTGCGCGCGTAGAACGCGAACATGACGAGTTGGTCGACCACGATAAAGGGCAGTTGATAGGCGTAGTTTTGCAGTACCACCGCGGTCAGCGCGGCGTCGCCTACTGTGTAGTGCCGATGCGCGAACAGCAACGCAGTGATGGGGTGGCGCAAAACAATCAGCCCCGCCGCGGCCGGTATCATCAATAGCAGGCCCAGGCGCACGCCCATCATCAGGGTCTCCTTAAACTGGGCGTCGTCATTGGCCGTGGCGTACGTAGACAGCAGCGGCAGCACGGCGAAGGAGAGCGCCGCCGCCACCAATCCGACGGGAAACTGGATGAGCGTGGTCGCGAGCCGCAGCGCCGTCACATTCACCCCTGAATTGCCCGGAGCACGGTTTTGCAGGCCCAGGTCTACGAACACGAATAACATGCTGACGATGTAGCTGGGGGCCAGGGGGGCATACAGCCGGAAAATGCGCCTGACGGCCGGGTGCTTTAGATCTAGCACAAGCATGTACGGCAGATTTTGACGTCGTAATGCAGGCAAGAGCAACGCCACCTGGACGAGCGCGCCGAGGATGACGCCAAAGGCCAGGCCCAGCCGGCCGAACCGCGTGGCGCCCCACAAGCCCGTCGCGATGGCCCCCGCGATCACCCCGACATGCAGGAAGCCGGCGGCGAAAGCCGCCCCGCCAAACTTCCTGCGTGCGTACAACGCCGCTTGTAAGACCGCGAACGGCCCCATAATCAGCAGGGCGAACATGACGACCTGCGTGAGCTGGACGGTCAACGCTTTCTGGCCGGTGGTAAAAGTACTGTGCGCGGTCAACAGCCCCACGAGCCAGGGGGCGGCAAAGAGAAAAATAACGGCGATGGTAAACGTGACCAGGATGAGCAGGTTGACGATGCTATAGACGACCCGCCGCAACTCGCGCCGCTGCTCGTCCTGTGAGTAATCGGTAAACGTCGGGATCAAGGCGCCGCTGACGGTCCCATTCGCCAGCAAGTCCAGGAACGTCTGCAGCGGGGTGAGCGCCGACAGGAAGGGACCCGCGACGCCGGCGCCGAGCGAGGCCACGACACTTTGGCGCACCAGGCCCATCAAACTGCTCGCCAGGTTGCCCAACATCACGAACGCGGCCGACTTGACAAGCAGTCGCCTCTTGCCGGGCGTAGCCTGGACGCTTACCGCCTGTATGCTTGCAACGCCGTCTTGTCGCGGGAGCGCCTGCGCCTGCGCCTCGTCTCCTGTGCCCATAGGCGTATCCTAGCACACTGTCCTCTCCTTAATCCGTATTCCGTATGTCGTGTACTCTCATGGGAGACTGTCAAAAACCTGGGGAGGAGATAATCGAAGGGAGCGTGGGCAGCGATTACTGCGCCCACGCTATGCACCAACAGCGGTGTCGCGTCCCACTCTCGACCCACACACTCTCAGGCATACGAGGTACGCAGGCTCTGGCCTCCCCCGGTTTTTGACGGTTTCCTACTTCTATTGATAGACACGCAGCCGTCCGTCTGTCCCCGTCACCACCAAGGTTCCCTGGGGACCAAGGGCGATCGAGGGCGTGTTACCCAGGCTGGTCGGACCTCCTGCCGGGAGTGTCCACAGCAGGGAGCCGTTCGGTGCGATAACGCGGACTATTCCATCGCTGCTGCCAAGGTAGGCGCGGCCCATGGCATCGACGGCGATGGTCGGCGGCTGCGCGGAGGGAGTGCGCAATTGGCGGCCTAAGGGGCGACGCCACAGCCGATGCCCCGCTGGACTCACCGCGCTGATTCCGGTCCGGCCCAGAGCCACCACCGTCCCGTCGGCTCGTGCGGCGAGGCTTATGACGTCATCCCCCGTCGTGCAGTGCCACAGGAGCCGCCCGCTCGGCGCATAGGCGCCGTCGACAAGCGGTGTCCCACACGCGTCATCGGTGTAGGTGAAGAGCAGGCGCGGGTGCAGACGCACCGTGCTCAGGCTACGCCCCGTCTGTTGCGGGTCGTGGCCGACCATAGCCCATTCCTGCGCCCAGGCGGATGGCGCACTGGCCCGCGCGACCGACAAACGCGCGGGGGCCACGAGCCCAAATAGAACGCACACAAAGCCACTAACTGCCAGCGCGACCCAGAGCGGTCCCCTTCGTACGCCGCCCGCGCGCGTCTGTGTATCCCCTCACGCTGCGTCCTTTCCAATCCAACTGTAGCATACATGCTATAGGCCTCCCGTTAGCTTTTCGACGGAAAGTTACGCTAAGCGCCGAGATCGTCTTCGTGGCGCTTGACGCGCAGCGGGCGGAGATGGCCCACAATCTCCGGCTCCTCGAAATGGTAGTGCCCGACGAGGTGGATGTGCGCCCGGTGCAGCGGGGTGATGTGGCTCCAGGCCGTGTCGGGCACGGGCTGCCCCCGCCGCGCCAACTCTGCCGCCGCCGCGGCCAGATACTCGGTATCCCACACGATGATCGCGTTGATCACCAGGGATAGGGCGGACGCACGGTTCAGTTGCGCCTCATAGCTCCGGTCGCCGAAGCGCCCCTGCCGGCCGAAGAAGATGGCCCGCGCCAGCGCGTGCAACCGCTCCTGCCTATTGAGTCCGACGAGGTTGCGCCTCCTGAGCTGCACATCGTCGACATAGCTCAGGATGTGGCGAGTTTTGGCCAGACGGCCTAACTCCTGGATCGCCTGCTGCAACGGGTTCTGCCGCTGCATGGCCTGCAGCTTGGCGACGACGAGCGAGGGGCGCACCAGGCCATCCAGAATTGTGGCCCCTGGTCGGAGACGTGCGAGTAGAGCGTCAAGCCGCGTCGCCGGGCGAAGAAAGGGGGATTGTGCCGCGCGTTGATGGCCGAGGACCCGACCCCGAAGCGCATCCCGTCGGAGGATGAGGTGGTCCCGTCGCCGAAGCGCGCCGTCAGTGACAGCGTCCCGTGGTAGTGGATGACGGAGGTAATCGCCTGGCGCAGCGTGTCCTCGCGGAAGTACCAGTCGTAGACGCGCGTCAACTGGGCCTCCGAGATGCCCGAGGCCCGCGCCATGGTGGCCAGCCCGAGGTTGGTAGCCTCGGCGATCAGCACGGCGAAGAGGGCGGGGCGGACCTGGATCAGATGCTCAGGCGTCGGGGCGCGCCGGCCGCCAAGATGGGTGAGCGCCTGGCTGAAGCCAATCCAGCGGTCGACCTCCATCAACAGGTCGGGCAAGCCGCTCTCCGGCAGCAAGTCCGTTAGGGCGTCCCGCGCCACCGCGACCTCGCGCGGGACCTCGACCGCGTCCAGGGCCGTGAGCCGCACCTTGCCGTCGACGACCCGTGCGTCGGCGTTGCGCGGCAACCGCCGGGCGACCCGGTCGGTCAGGGCATCCAACTCCGCTACGGCCCGCGCCATGTAGGTCGCTCCATCCGTGGGCAGGTCGCTCTCCGCGGCCCACGTCGCGCGCCGCCCGGCCCATGTATCGGGCGCGTACAGGTCGGTGTCCCAGGGGGTGTAGCGCCGGCTCCCCTCGACGGTCAGGTCGCCGGCGCGCAGGGCGCCACGCGCCTCGTGCAGCAGGCATGCTTCCCAGCCGTGGCGGTCCACCTCCTCCGGCCGCACGATGGCCTTCGCCCAGCGCTTGGGGATGAAGCCGACCGGGGCGGTCGGCGGGACGTGCAGGCGGCGCTCCGCGTTCATCGTCGCCAGCGCCTCCAGTGCTTCGACCAGTTCGTTGCCGGCGCGCGGCGAGCCGAAGCGCAGCGCCGCCAGCATTGGCGGCGCGAACGAGCGGATGTGGCGGAAGTGGCGTCCCAGCGTGGCGACGAAGAGATCCGCATCGGTGCCGTCGGCGGCCGCGCTGTCCTCAACCACAGCGCTGACGCGCTCGCGCGGGATCTGCCGGAACACCGCGTTACGCACCCCTTCGGGCGGGATGTCCGGGTCGAGCAGGATCGCGCCGACGGTGCGGAAGAGCCGTGCCCCTTCGGTCAGGGCCTGCGCCCGGGCCGCCTTCGCCTCGGTCAGCTCGTCGTTGCTGTCGCCGAAGGCACGCCCGATGAGCGTATCGAACATCTCGACGATGTCGTCGGTGAGCTCCTCGCCGCGCACCGCGAGGAAAGCCAGGAGCAGCGTGTGGCGTTTGGCGGGCGGATAGCGGCGCAGCGCCTGGGCTGGCTAGCGGCGCACGAGAGCGGCCCATTGCCGGCGTCGATTCGAGGTGATGGCGCCCCAGTCGAGACGTGCGGGGAGGGCAGCCCGCACGTCCTCCAGTCGTGTACACGCGACGCGGATCGCCGGCGCGGAGGGCTGCGTGGACGGCGCCGCCAGGGTCGCCATGGCGCTCACGCCCCCGTCGGTCGCGCACACGCCATCGAGGCGCGCGCACTCCTCCGGCCTGAGTTGGCCGGCGATCCGTGCGAAGAGGTCTTCTTCGGCCGCGGCCCGGGCCGCGTAGACGATCCGCTCGAGTGTCGTTTCGCCGAGCGGGCGGAGCAACCCCTCGCGGACGACCCACTCGGCGGCGGCGTCCAACAGTGCGGCCGTGTTGCCCGTGTGCGCGGCCTTGCCGTGGAGGTAGGCGCGCAGCCCGCGCTCATCCCGTGCGGCGAAGGGGCGTACCCCCAGGTGGGCGCAGACGAGGCCGGCGTGGGCCGAGTGCGTGGCGGCGCGCTGCCCGTAGCCCCGCAGCGCCGCCAGCGTGAGCCCGAGCTGGCGGCCGACGTGGGCGACGACCGTCTCCGGTAGCGTCGCTGGATTGGACACGATGATACGCTCGACGCGGGTCCACACGAGCAGGAGGGCCAGTCCCAGACGATTATGGTCGCCGCGCGCGGTATGCACGAGGGCGAGATCGTCGGGCGTCAGCGTGAAGAAGCGCCGCAGCGTGTCCTCGTCGTAGGTCACCGTCACAGGGAGATACTCCTCGTCGCCGGACGCGCTGCGGCGTCCTTACCCGTCCCCGTTCGCGCCATCATGACGGTCCCACTCGCGGGCTTTGCGCTTGGCGGCCTCTCGATTGTGCGCGATGGAGACCTCCAAGCTGCGCAGTGAGCTGTGCCCGCTGAAGCGTTTGAGTTCGACCTCGGTGTAGCCTTTGGCCGCACGCGCGCTGATCGCCGTGTGCCGGAGTTGGTGGAGGTCCCAGCCCGGCGTGTACCCCTTCCAGAGTGTGTCGGCCTGGCGGTAGGAGAGCCGCGCGTGGCCCTCGGGTGTCAGGTCGGCGCGGCGCGGGTTGCGCACCTTCCGCGCGGTGACGAAGAGCGGGCCGTGGGCCGACTCGCCCCGCCCCTTCAGGTACGCGTCGAGGTAACCGGCGACGCGGCGGGAGAAGAACATCTCGCGCGGACGGCCGCCTTTGCCCCGGATACGGATGCACCGCTCGGTCCAGTCGATGTCATCGACGTCGATGGCCAGGGCCTCACGGCAGCGCAGCCCGCCGTCGTAAATGAGCCAGAACAAGGCGCCGTCGCGCGTGGCGCGGACGCCCCGCAGCACTGCTTCGACCTGCTCCGGGTCCAGCGCGCGCGGGCTACCGCGCGCTTGAGGGCAGCGTTCCAAGCCGGCGAGCGGGTCATCCTCCAGGTAGCCCTGCGTCTGGCACCAGCGGACGAGACTGCGCAGGGCGGCGTAGCGGCGGTTGTAGGTCCCGGCCGAGAGATGGTCCTGGGTGGCGAGATACGCCGCGGCTACCGTGTGGGTCAAGGCGGCGGACACGGGCCGGTCGCCGACGCGCGCGAGCAGCGGGGCGAGATCCTGGGCGTAGCTCTCGCGCGTGCGGGCGGCGAAACGCGAGCGTCTGAGGAAGTGCTCGACCGTCGCGCGGAGCAGCGGGAGCAGCGGAACGGGCTCGGCCATGCGCGACATCCATCCTCCTCGCGCATCTGTCGCAGATAATGCGTAGTTTACACCATCCGACGCGGCGGGTACTCACGCTCATGACGGCGGCGACAAGGCTCAGTTATCGCACCTAATGGCCCCTTAGCTGCGATACCTCACCTGGTCAGGGTACGAAGTAGGGCGTGCCCGCATGGGGCCATCTGGTCGGACGATCGTCCCGATTTCCAATGGCGGTGTGACGGATTGTGCTGGCCGCGCCGCCCGTCCGCGTTGGCGCCGCGCTCCACGGTGAACGTCTGGCCGCTTCTCATGGATCTGTAGCCTGGTGGTGCGACGACGTTATCGGTGCGGGCGTTGCCGCGACGCTCGTTTGCGCCTTTGTGTCGTCCCGGCCTTCGATAGGACGGGCGCGGACTCTCGGTCACGCACGCGTCAGCCCTGCGCACCACGAGAGGCCTCTTGACAAGCGCAGCCATTTCCCCCATGATTTCCAATGGGGATATAAGCGATCCCTGATGGATACAAGCGCTGCGGGCGCGAGGGACGGTCGTGAGGAAGGCAAGGAGGGCCACAGGGATGCTGCGGCCCAGGCGCGCGGCGCTCCCCCCCTGGGTGTGGCTGCGCCGCCTCTTTGTCGCGATCCTCGGCCTCAACATCGCCCTCATTGGGGCCGGCGTGGCGGTCGTCCCGGCGACGCTCTCCTCCCCGCTCGGGCTGGCCATGCTCCTGGCTGACGTGGCCATGCAGAGCGTGCTCGCGACCCTGGCGCTCGCAGGCCCCTGGTCCTTTCGACGGGTGCGGGCCAGCATCGGGATCAGCGGCGCGCTCGGCCTGGTGTTCGCGGCGCTCTATCTGGGCATCATCCTGCTGGAGTTCGCGGGCGTGAACGACAACCTCAATATCCTGGCGCTCTTCGTCCTCGTCGCCGGCGTGGCCGGCGCGGTGGCGAGCTATCGGACGCGGCGCTGGCAGTCGGGGCCGCTGGCCGCGATCTGGGCGCTGGTGATCGGCACAGGCCTGTGGAGCGCGGGGATCCTGCTCATCAATTACGTGTCCTGGGGCAGTCACCAGCAATACGTCTTCTGGCTCAATGACGGAGCCATCGACGCGTTTTGGCGCAGCGGGAGCCGCGACTTGAACGTGTTCCTGCTGCAAGACGTGCAAGGAGCGCTTTTTTTCCACCCGCTCCTCAGCATGGTGGTCGGAGCCATCGGCGGGATGATCGGTGGCAGTGTAGCGCGCGGAAGCATCGGGCTCCACCGCTGGGTCGTCGAGCGCGAACGGAGCGAGGGCTGAGGCCTTCGGCGCACGTCTCGTGGAGGATATCTTGGTCGTCCGCATTCATCCACCTAAGGCCTATCCGCATACCACAGCGATGTCACGCGGCAAGGGCGAGTGACGCGGTCATAGCGGCGGGTGCCGGGTCGGCCACGGGCTGGGCCGCATCCTTGGCGAAGAGGAGGTGGGCGCACGCGAGATGGACGACCGCCAGATACAGCGTGGTCGACCCGTTCAACGCGTCCTCGTCCATGTTGCGCCCCTGTTTGCTGCCCGCTTAGAGTAACGTTTCGTCGAAAAGCTAAGATCAGGCCTATATACTACATTCCAGCCTGTCAAGAGGATGCCGGCGCTGACCAGGGTCTGTGAAAAGTCCTGGGACCGCAGGCGTTTCGCCCGCCCCCGTCGGCTCTGGGAGCGCGGACGTCTCGTCCGCGCTCCCAGTGGGAGGCGCCGACTTTTCACAGACCCTGCCGCGCTGACTACCGCTTGCTGAGGCTCATGGCGAGGTCATCGTTAGCGGGCATTCCGCCTGAACAGTTCTTTCCACCGCCTCTTGTCGTGGCTGCTCACTGATCTCTTACAGCATCGCCGTCAGGATGTACTGCACGCCGAGCATGATGAGGGCGATAGCCACGATGGCCTTCGCCCGTGGCAGGCTGGCGGCGACGCGAGACAGGCGATCTTTGGTCCCCATCGGGCAACTGTACACGTTCCAACTGGCAGGAACGATCACGAAAGCCCGCGCTGCTCCATAGGCTCCCATGAGCAGCGCCCCGTAGGCGCTGTCGCCCCTAAGGACGCAGATGGCACATAGGACATAGAACGAACCGAACGCGATCGCCGTCGTCACACCAAGCCCGAGGGCCGCCCCATAGGCCAGTGCCGCCTTATAAGGGCTCCACCGTCGCCACCAAGTGACGGGGACCGCGAACATCAACGTCGGGCGTAGCAGTACGATCAACTCAAGGTCGCTGGCCGCATATCCCACCGCGAGTAATCCGATGAGCCAAGGGCCCGCAGGGGTGAGCCACGCACAGGCGGGTACACGGCCGAGGGCCGCGCCGGTGATGTGACCGGGAGCGCCCAGGATCGCGCCGAGAAGGGCGGCTGTGCTCACGCATGCCACGATATAGAGGCTCATCGACAAGAGCCAACGCCAGCGGTTGGTGGTCGCCTGCACGAGGGACCCGATCGTGCTGATCATCGAGAGCCCTCAGACCGTCGTATTCTTGGCGACTCCAGTCAGTGCGGCAATGATGAAGGGCAGGAGGGTGATAAGTGCAGCGCCGAGCGCGTCGTTTCGCGCGTGTGCCGCCGTGGCAAGGAGGGCTCCCACGGCGGCGCCCCCTATCACTGCAGGGATGGACCACATGGGCCGGTGGGATCGAACAACCATGTGACACCTCCACGTCTCGTTGCGGTTGCGGCCGGCAGAGACAGTGCTCTACTGGCCGCTCTTGACTTGTTGCTAAGACCATGGCTCGTAGCGGGGACGATGAGAGTCGTCCCCGCTACGAGCGGGACGGACTTTGGTTGCACAGAATGTTGGTTTGTGTGACGATGACGCAGACGAGACCATGACTGTTCCTACAGTCGTCGCAGTAGTCGATGGTGAGTCCGCGACAACAGCCCCATGTGTATTGGTCGCTCGAGCCTGAGGGACAGGAGCTACAGAAGTATGTGCCCCCGTTGCTGCAGCAGGCGCCGCTAACCTGGGGAACGGCATTGCTGCCCTGGCCAGCAGCCAAGGCAATCCCGACCTCCCGAGCAGCGGCGATGGTACCGGACGTGGCAATCGCCGCCTTTGCTAAGGTGGCCAGGAAACCTCAGCGAACGGTCCTGACGCCAAGGAACCACCCGGTCAGGCCGAGCTGCGCGCCTGGATCGCGCAGGAGATGCGCCGTCGCCTGCGCCTGGATCGCCTGTGGGTGCTGGCCGTGGCCCGTCCGCTCAAGGGCCTCGTCCTGCGCCGGTCACTCCAGGCCGGGGGCCCGGTGGCGCCGGCCCTGGGCGGCGGCGTCGGCGCGCTCACCGTCGTCGTGCTGCGCTACATGCTGCGCGCCAAACCGTAGGGAGTCAGCGCCTCCTTGGTGCGGCCCTCCCCCCATTCTACGTCGGCCTGGCGCACGACTTTGGCGGCGCCGGCACGGCGCTCGACCGCGCCATGAGCATCCAGTACCCGCTGCTTGGGCTCTTCGGAGAGGCCGATCAGGGCATCCCGACCGAGCAGGTGGAGACGCTCGATCAAGAGTTGGGGCGAGCCGGCGTCGCGCATGAGATCGTGACGTACCCCGGCGCCGCCGCGACGAGCGCTCCTTGCACGCCCACCATTTTGCTGGCGCCGTGACGGGTTGCCGTGCGCCGATGGATCAGTGTGACAGGGGTAACAGCCGCCCTTATCTCAAGGGCGGCTGTACCATCGTACGAGGAAAAACATGCTCACAAGATAGCTAAGCGTGCCAGCAACACAGCCGGCGCCCCCTCCAAATCTCCCATCGACCCCATAACCGATAAAGACGGCGATGATTAAGAGGGTGGGGCCGAGGGTATCAAGGTCTCTGTCGTCAGCCTTATTCTCCTCCAGCCACATCCTTAGCCGCACGGCCACAGGGTCGGAACAGTGGGTCTCATTCTCCCTCAACCAAGTAGTCGCCCCCGAAGCCACCAGGCTTGGGCTTGCTCCTGGTGATCCTTGATGCCTCACCATATCTGTTTCTCCTGCCTGCATCGACCGCCAGACATCTAATTGCTTAGGAGCCGTTAAAGATTAACTTCCCGTTTTGGTCGCCGCGTTCAAGCGTCCGAGGCAGCACAGCGGCGGGAAGTTATTTCTTAACGAGTCCTTAGAGTCTACATCATCCCAAAGGGAGAACGAGGACGTTCTGGTCTTGGCGCCGCCTGCCAACCACCCCCCGCGCGGTACACTGACGACGGCATCACTGTGAGAACGGCCGTGTAGAGGTGGAACCATATGACGGCAAACGAGTACGAGTGGTACGACACGACGCGCCGGTACACATTAGAGTTAGTGCGCACGCGCAGTGTGAACCCTGGCGCGGGCGAGAGCCGCGCGGCCGAGGACGCGCTGCGTCTCCTCCATGAAGATGGCCTGGCCGACGCCTACACCCTCAGCGGCCTCGACCCCGTCGCGGATGATCCGTACGGACGCCACAACGCCTACGCCTTCGTACAGGGGCGCAGCCGGCGGACCGTCGTGCTGTTCGGCCACGTCGACACCGTCGGCACGTCCGACTATGGGCCATTGGAGCCCTGGGCGCTCGACCCCGCCGTCCTGGCGTCACGCCTCGACGCGCTAGGGCGGTTGGTCCCGGAGCTGGCGTCGGACCTCGCCGCCCACCCCGGCGACTGGATGCTTGGACGCGGCGTCGCCGACATGAAGAGCGGCGTCGCGGCCACAATCGCCGTGACGCGCCGGCTGGCCCAGCAAGCGCGCGAGGGAGATCTGCCGCTCTCCGTCGTGCTGCTGGCGGTGGTCGATGAGGAAAGCGAATCGGCCGGCGCCCTGCAGGGCGTCCGCCTCTTGCGCGCATTGCGCGAGCGCTACGGACTCACGTACATAGGGGCGATCGACACCGACTACACGGCCGCGCGCTACCCCGGCGATCCCCATCGCTATATATACACGGGGACGGTCGGTAAGCTGCTGCCCAGCATCTTCGTCGTCGGGCAAACCGCGCACGCCGGCGACCCCTTCGCCGGCCTCGACGTCAACCTCCTCGTGGCCGAGCTCGTGCGCGCGCTCAGCATGAACGTGGAGCTGTGCGACAGTGTGGGCGACTTCATCGCGCCTCCACCCGTCACGCTGCGCGCGACCGACCTCAAAACGGGCTACGACACGCAGCTGCCCTACGAGGCGTATCTCTACCTCAATGTCGTCACGCTGACGACCACCCCCGCTCAACTGCTGGAAACGCTGCACGCGCGTGTCACGTCCGTCCTGAGCGAGTTGTTGACGCGCATGGACACGGCTGGACGGCGCTGGATGCGGGACCAGCGTGTACCCTTATCAGAGGAACCGGACACGCGCGCCGGAACCGTGCTGACCTATGCGACGCTACACACGGAGACGGTCCGGCGCCTGGGTGCGGAGTACGTCGGCGCGGCGCTGGACGAGGAGTGGCGAGGCTGTGCGCCCGACCTAGATAGCCGTGAGCGTTGCCTACGCCTGGTGCGGCGTCTCTGGACATTGAGCGGCCGGCAGGGACCGGGCGTCGTACTCTATTACGCGCCGCCCTACTACCCGCACGTCGCGTCACGGCCCGGCCCTTTGCTGAAGGCGGTCGAGGCCGTCGCCGCGGGGCGCCCTGAACTCAACCTCCTGGTCGACGACTACTTCCCGCTGCTCTCGGACATGAGCTACTTTGGGCTCGACCCCGGCGTCGACCTGGCGGCCCTGCGCGACAACATGCCGGTGTGGCAGGAACAAGGCGAACAGAACGCTTCAACGCGTGCGGGCGCGTACAGCCTGCCGCTGGAGGCCATGCGGTCGCTCGACATACCCGTCGCCAACATCGGCCCGTACGGCCGCGACGTGCACCAGCCGGGCGAGCGCGTTCTGATGTCCTACTCCTTCGGCGTCGTGCCTCAGCTGCTCTACGAAACAATCGAACGCCTCGCGCATGAACCTCTGTGAAGCGGCCAGCGGTAGCTACAACTCGTCCCCATCCGCGTCGTCCCGCAGCGCCGCCAGCATGTCGTAGGCGGCGTCGGGCGAGTGGAAGTGCAGCAGCACGGCTAGGCCGGCGCCGGAGCGACGCACCTTGACCTTCTCGCCCAGTGCGCGGCGCAATCCCTCGGCCAAGACATCGACGGTGGTATCGGGCGCGCGGCCGCCACGCCCGTCCCGCGCGCGGCCACCCTCGGCGGAGAGGCGGCGCGCCAAGCTCTCTGTTTGCCGCACGTTCAGGCCCGCGCGCTCGACGACACGCAGCGCCTCGTCCTGCCGCTCGCCGCGCAGGGCCAGCAGCGCCCGCGCGTGCCCTTCGCTGATGCGCCCGTGCATGAGGGCGTCGCGGACCCCGTCCGTGAGCGCGAGCAGACGCAGCCGGTTCGTTATGGAGACGCGGCTGATGCCCAGCCGCTCGGCCAGCTTGTCCTGCGTCAGCCCCAGCGCCGCCATCAGGCCCTTGTAGGCCTCGGCCTCTTCTAGCGGTGTGAGGTCGGCGCGCTGGACGTTCTCCACCAGGGCCAGTTCGAGGGCGCGCTGAGGTGAGGTCCGCAGCGCCAACGCCGGCAGCGTGGCGAGCCCGGCCTGACGCGCGGCCTGCCAGCGCCGCTCGCCCGCGATGAGCTCGTAGTCGCCGTCGGGCAGCGGCCGCACCAACACCGGCTGCAACACGCCGTGCTCACGCAGCGACGCCGCCAACTCCGCTAATAAGGTGGGGTCGAAGCGCGCGCGTGGCTGCGTCGGGTTGGGCTTGATGCGCTCCAGCGGCAGGTTCAAGACCCGCGCTGGGCCGTCGTCGTTCTCTATAGGCCGCTCCCGATTATTGGTCATTCCTCAGTACCACCCCCTTGGGGCGTAGGGGCGCATTGCATGCGCCCAGGGGCTGCGGACGTGCGGTCGATGCAACCTTTGCGGTATGTGCCAAACGGACTTGTGGGCAAGGCTGGGCGCATGCAATGCGCCCCTACGCCCCGTTCGCGACCTCCCGTGCATGCGGGGCGCCGCAACCGTTGGAAGCGTACGAGAAGAGTATGGCGCCACATCCGCCTCGCGACCACCAAGCGCATACAATGCGCCTTGCGCGCCGTCACCTCACGCTCGTGACGCCCCTTAAGACAGCACGGGCCGGATTATCTTCGTCCTCTGTCCACCGCAGAGGATTGTCGTTGATATAATCACGGATGCGATAAAGATCGGCATCATCACGGACGACGTGCTCATAATAGTTGCGCTGCCACACCTTCAAATCGGGCATGTGCGTCGCGGTTCTCAGACGGCTAGTCGTGGCGGCTTTAAAGCCAATACGGTTTAGTTAAGGGCTCCGTAGGTAGCGGAGCGCCCAGCGGATCAGCGCCGTTGAGCGTAAATCGCCGCCAATGCAGGCCCTGTCGAGTCACCCATTCTGGCTTAACTAAACCGTATTGGCTTTAAAGCCACGAATGATGGACCCGATGGTTTGTGACGAAGGGCGCGTCAGCCAAACGTTCTCGCAATCATGGCGCATGCGCCCTACGGCCTGCGCCTGATGTTGTTCGCCGCTAATCGGAACATGTGCCGCCCTCGCATCATGGGGTGGAACCTTATTGGTGATTAGGACGATGGCGTGCAGATGGTTGGGCATGATGACGTACTCGTCTAACGTGATGCGTGGACGCAGGAGTTCGATGTACGCCCACTCCTCGTTCACTACTTGGCCTATCTCGTTCAAGACCATCGTACCATTCATGACATCCCCGAATAGACAGGAGCGGTTATGGGTACAAATGGTAACGTAGTAGGCTCCCACCTGCCCATAGTCATACTCAGCCAAGCGCACCGAACGACGCTGACGCAGGCCAGCCTCAGGCTCGACTTCCATACCTGTCCCTCAGTTGTCGTGGCGCATTGCATGCGCTCGGCCGTGTCCATCGGTATATCATGGCGTAGGGGCGCATGCAATGCGCCCCTACGCTCAGCCGTTGCGCCGTACCATCCAATGTGCGGCGCCGGACGATCGTGGCGGCTTACTCGGCCAGCGCGGGGGCGAGCGCCTGTTGCGGCGAGACCATCAGCCGGTTGAGCTGCAGGTTGCCGGGGTCGACGCCACAGGCCAGGCCGACGAGCTGCGACAGGTGCACGATCGGCATCTTGCCGGGGGAGTCGTGTAGCTTGCGCGCGCGCGGCTGGTAGGCGTCGAGTGAGACGTGGCAGAGCGGGCACGGCGTCACCATGATGTCGGCGCTGGCGTCCTGGGCCTCTTCCAGCCGCTTGACCGCCATCTTGGTCGAGGTGTTCTCGTTGACGGTTAGGATGTGGAAGCCGCAGCAGCGCGTCTTGCCGGCGTAGTCGACCGGCGTGCCGCCGAGCGCCGCCACGAGGTTGTCGAACGAGGTCGGGTTATCGGGGTCCTCGAAGCCGGTCTCGTCGACCGGACGCAGCAGCTGGCAGCCGTAGTACGAGGCCACGCGGATGTCGTGCAGCGGATTGACGACCTGCTGGGCCAGACGCTCGAGACCGTAGTCGCCCACGAGCACCCACAGCAGGTTCTTGACCTCGACGGCGCCGTTGTACTGTAGGCCCGTGTCGGCCAGGATTTTGTTGATGTGCGCGCGCAGGTCGGGGTTGTCGCGCAGCGCCTTGGCGTCCTGCCCCAGGTTTTGCTGGCAGGTCGAGCAGATGTTGACGATGTCCATGCCCTGCTGCTCGGCCATGGCGAAGGTGCGCGCGTTGAGCGCCATCTGCAGTTCGGGGTTCTCGTCGTGGATCACGCCCGCGCCGCAGCAGGCCGCGCCGGTCATCTCCCATAGCTCGATGCCGATCTTCTTGGCCAACTCGACCGTCGAGCGGTGCAACTCGGGACAGGTGCCCTTGGCTACGCAGCCCGTGAAGTAGGCGTAGCGGAGGGGCTTCACTTCCATTGCCATGCTATTAATTTCCGTCCTTGCCGTTCGCCGGCTGCTCGTAGAAGGCGTCGTAGATCTGCTTGACGCCGTCGAAGTTGTCTACCTTCTTGTGGAACACGGGCAGCGGCATCTTGCCCTTGAGCGCCATACGCGCGCCCTGCGGCCCGACTTTGATCAACTCTTTGACGTTGCCGTAGCCAATGATCTCGGGGATCAGCGCCGCCTCGTTGAGACGGCCGCTCTTTTGTACGTTCGTCGTGAAGGCCATGGAGTGGCGCGCCCCGACGTTCTGCGTCAGGCCCTCTTGAATGGAGATGCGGCGCAGGTCGGCGATGGCGTCGGCCGGGTTGACGTGCTTGGGGCACTCCATGCAGTTGTAGGCGTGCGCGCAGTCCCACAGGCCCAGGTCGATCAGCTTCTCCAGCCGTTCGCGGCGCTTGTTGTCGCGCGGGTCGGTAACGAAGCGGTGCGCCTTGGCCAACGCCGGCGGACCGGCGAACGAGGCGCTGACCTCGGTCACGCCGCAGTCGGAGTAGCACACGGCGCACTGGATGCAGTTGAGGTCGCGCCGCGACGGCGCGAGTTGCTCCGGCGCCACGAGGTACTCCTCCATCTTGCCGGGGACCTTGTTGGGGTCGGGCTGCAGGTAGGGCTGCACATCGCGGAAGTGCTTCCAGAACGGCGCCATGTCCGTAACGAGGTCTTTGACCACGCGCATCGTGCGCATGGGTGTGATGCGCAGCTCGTCGCGGCCGCGGCGCAACTCCTGCGCGATGGGCGTCTTGCAGGTCAGCTTGCTATAGCCATTGACGACCATCGAGCAGGAGCCGCAGATGGCCGAGCGGCAGGAGCGCCGGAAGGCCAGCGAGTCGTCGATGTTCTCTTTAATGTAGATCAGGCCGTCGAGGATCGTCGCCTCTTCGGACAGGTCGAGTTCGTAGCGCTCCAGGTGTGGCGCGCTATCGACCTCAGGGATGAAACGTTGGATGGCGAGCACACTCTTCATAAGGTCCTCCAGTGTTTAGTGCCTAGTGTCTAGTGTCTAGTGTCTAGTGTTTAGTTTGCGTCACTAGACACTAAACACTAATAACTTCTTACTGCCGGCTCAAACTTAGTAATCGTGACCGGCGCGTCGTCGATGCGCGGGTGGCCGTCGCCGTCCGCGTGATACAGCGTATGTTTGAGCCAGTTTTTGTCGTCGCGCTCGGGGAAGTCGCGCCGCGCGTGGCCGCCGCGGCTCTCCGTCCGGTTGAGCGCGCCGATCGCGATGCACTCGGCGAGATCAAGCATGTAGCCAAGCTCGTAGGCCTCTTGCAGCGCCGTGTTGAAAATACGGTGCTTGTCGTCGATCTGGACGCGCGCGTAGCGCTCCTTGAGTTCCCGGACCTGACGCAGGCCCACCCGCATGTCGGCTGCGGTGCGGTAGATCTGGAAGTTGGCGTTCATGACGTCCTGCATCTCCTCGCGCAGGCGCCCGACGCGCTCGGTCCCGCCGTCGCGCAGCAGCGCGTCGCGCCGCGCCGCGGCTTGCCGCACGGCGTCCGCCGGGAAGTCCGGCATCGGGGCGTTCTTGGACCATGCCGCCGCAGCACGCCCGGAGCGACGGCCGAACACGACCGTCTCCAGCAGCGAGTTGCCGCCCAGGCGATTGGCGCCGTGGACGCTGACGCAGGCGGCCTCGCCCGCCGCGTAGAGCCCCTGGATGGGCGTCAGGCCGTCGATGTCGCAGCGCACGCCGCCCATCGTGTAGTGGGCGCCGGGCTTGATCGGCACGGGGGCGACAACGGGGTCGACGCCGGCGAAGTCGATGGCGAGTTCGCGGATCTGCGGCAGGCGCTCCTCGATTTTGGCCTCGCCCATGTGCCGCAGGTCAAGAAACACGCAGCCGTTGACGCCGCGACCCGCCGCGATTTCGTCGGCCTCGGCGCGCGACACCACGTCACGGCTGGCCAGTTCGAGCTTGTTCGGAGCGTATTTAGCCATGAAGCGCTCACCCTCGCTGTTGAGCAGGTAGGCGCCCTCGCCGCGCGCGCCTTCGGTGATGAGCACGCCGTTCGACGCCAATGTGGTGGGGTGGAACTGCACGAACTCCATGTCCTCGAGCGGCGCGCAGGCGCGGTAGGCCAGCGCCATGCCGTCGCCCGTCGAGATGAGGGCGTTGGTGCTCTTATAGAAGACGCGGCCGGCGCCGCCGGTGGCGAGGATCACGGCTTTGGCGCGGATCTCGAAGAAGTCGCCGCTGGTGAGGTCCAGGCAGACGACGCCGCGGCAGACACCATCCTGCACGATGAGGTCGGTGACGAAGAACTCTTCGTAGACCTTGACGTCATTCTTGACGAGTTGTTCGTAGAGGGTTTGCAGCAGGACGTGGCCAGTGATGTCGGCCACGAAGCAGGTGCGCGGCACGCCGGCGCCGCCGAAGGGGCGCGTGGCGATGCGTCCGTCGGCCGTGCGCGAGAAGAGCGCGCCCATGTGTTCGAGCTCGTAGATATTTTCGGGCGCCTCTTTGGTCAGGACCTGGCAGGCGTCCTGGTCGCCCAGGTAGTCACTGCCCTTGACCGTATCGAACCAGTGGTTCTCCCAGCTGTCCTCTTTGCCCACGGCGGCGTTGATGCCGCCCTGCGCCGCGCCGGAGTGGCTGCGCATGGGGTGGACTTTGCTGATGATGGCCGTGTTCGCCGTCTTGCATGCTTCGACCCCGGCGCGCATGCCCGCCAGGCCGCCGCCGATGATCAACACGTCGTGCTGTAGCATATCCGTCTGTTTCAATCCTTCCGGTTCGCCCACGCCGGCGCCCGCTGACTAGAACTCAACGATAGCACTAACTATATAATGACAAGCCCATAGAGCAGTGTACGCGCCGGCGTTAGCTAACGCCAAAACCGGGGGCGCGTTAGCTTTAAGGGCCGACTACGGGTTTGAGACACGGAGCGAAACGTCATGATAGCAGCGTCTAGGATGGCGCGCGGGGCGTAAGCCACGAACGGCTCTGCGCGTCTTTCGGCTGCGACATTTAATACAATTAGCATAGCACAGCACCTCTTTCGGGGCTATCCGAACCTTATTCGGCGGCCCCTTTTGTCATCCGACGCTGGCCTTATTACAATCCGGGTAGCATGCTAGCTATCAGCTATCAGCTTTTCGAGGGGCGATGGCGCCACTGGTACCTCGGGCTATCAACGCAAGAGGAAGCTGATAGCTGATAGCTTAGAAATAAGGAGGAGACATGACCAGCGAAACAACCAGTCGCGCTCAGGAGTTGCTCGAGATTGAGCGGCGCTACTTCGCGCCGGTGTTGGGACGCAGTTCCGACGTGGTGATCGACCGCGCCAAAGGCAGCCGCATGTGGGACATCGACGGCCGCTGCTACCTCGACTTCGCCGCCGGCATCGCCTCCGTCAATACCGGGCACAGCCACCCCAAGGTGTTGGAAGCGGCCAAAGCACAGATGGAGCGCGTCGTCCATCCTTCGGCGACCGTCGCCCATTACGAGTCCAATATCCGTCTGACCGAGAAGCTGGCCGAGATCACACCCGCCGACCTGGACGTCACGTTCCTGACCAACACCGGAGCCGAGGCGGTCGAGGCGGCCATCAAGCTCGCCCGCTATGTTACCGGACGCAAGATCATCCTGGGCTTCCAGGGCGGTTTCCATGGCCGCACCTACGGCGCCATCTCCATGACGTCATCGAAGGTGCATTACCGCGAGGGCTACGAGCCCTTCCTGCCCTCTATCTACTTCATGCCGTACCCCTATGGTTTGCGCTGCCAGCTCGGGCACGATTGCAAGGGCGGCTGTGTGGGGGCCTGCATCGACGTCATGGAGCGGCAGTTCGAGCAGATCGTGGACCCGCATGAGGTCGCCGCGATGCTGATCGAGCCGGTGCAGGGCGAGGGCGGCTTCGTCGTCCCGCCCGTCTGGTACCTACAACGCCTGCGCGCCCTCTGTGACAAGTATGGCATCCTGCTGCTTGCCGACGAAGTGCAGGCGGGCTTCGGGCGCACCGGCAAGTGGTTCGCTACTGAGAACTTCGGCGTGGTCCCCGACGTGCAGATCATGGCCAAGGGCATCGCCTCGGGCTTCCCCCTCGCCGCGGTCAGTGCGCGGCGCGATATCATGGAGCGCTGGCCGGCGGGCGCGCACGGCAGCACCTTCGGCGGCAACCCGGTCTCCTGCGCCGCGGCTGTGGCTACGATCGACGCCATCCGCGACGAGGGCATGATCGACAACGCCGCGCGCCAGGGCGAGCGCACACGGGAGCGTTTGCGCGCATTGCAGACCGACATCCCGCACATGGCCGAGGTGCGCGGCCTGGGGCTGATGAACGCGGCGGAGTTCTCCAACGCGGACGGCCAACCCGATGGAGCCTTCGCCGAGCGAGTGCGCCAGCGCTGCATCGACAATAGTCTGCTGCTGCTTGGGTGCGGCTACAGGGAGCAGGTGCTGCGCTTCATCCCCGCCCTCAACATCACCGATGAGGATCTGGATGAGGGCCTGGACATCTTTGAGGAGGCGGTCAGGCAGGTAGCCGGGCAGGATGCATATTGATCGCTAAACACCGATCACCGTAATGCTCTTGTTACTTGGTATCGGGTCCAGTCTGTGCTGGGGCACGGCCGATTTCTTCGGCGGCCTGCAGTCGCGGCGCATACCGTCGCTCGCGGTCGCGCTGTGGAGCCAGTTGGCCGGCGGCGTGGTGTTGCTCGCCGTTCTAGCGGCCGGCCACACCACGCCGGCGCCGCCGACGATTGCCTGGGGCTTTTTCGGCGGCCTGTTCGGCGGGGCGGCGCTGGCGTTTTTCTACCGCGGGCTCGCGGTCGGCACGATGTCGATCGTCGCGCCGATCTCGGCTTGCGGCGCCATCGTGCCGGTCCTGCTCACCCTGGCGACGGGGCACATCCCGCGCGCCCTCGCGCTGGTGGGCATCGTGATAGCGATCGCCGGCGTCATCCTGGTGTCGTTGCAGCGGGAAGCGGCGCCGCACGACGCGCGGCGGGCGCGGCAGAGTCTCCTGCTCGCCCTCGGCGCCGCGCTAGGGTTCGGGCTGTTCTTCGTGGGACTCGACTATGGCTCGGTCGGGGGGCGTGACGCGCCGCTCTGGGCCGTCGGCGGCGCGCGCCTGGGTTCGCTGGCGATGCTCGTGGCGCTTGTCGCCCTGAACCGGGGCGTCGCGCCATGGCCGGGGCGGCGCACGGCGCCCGTCGCGGGCGTGGGGATATTGGATATGACGGCGAACGTCCTGTTCGCGTACGCGACCACGCGGGGCAACGCAGGAGTGGTCGCGGTGCTTGGCTCGCTCTATCCGGTGATGACGGTCATATTGGGGCGCTTCGTCCTGGCGGAGCGGCTCAGCCAGGTGCAAAATATCGGCGTCGCCGTCGCGCTGGCAGGAGTCGTGCTGTTATCGGCGGGATAACAAATAATCGCAGGCTTTGTTAGAGGAGATAAAAATGGCAGAGACATTCCGCAACTATATCGGCGGTGAGTGGCGCACAGCCGCCAAGGGCGCTACTTTCGAGAGCCTCAACCCGGCGCACACGGGCGAAGTCATCGGGGTTTTCCAACGCTCTACGGCCGAGGACGTGGCGCTGGCCGTCGAGGCGGCGGCCAGCGCGCAGCGCGCCTGGCGCGAGGTACCCGTCCCTGAGCGCGGCGAGATGCTGTACACGGTGGCGCGCCTGATGGAGGAGCGCAAGGAAGAGTTGGCCCAACTGATGACCCGCGAGATGGGCAAGGTCATCAAAGAGGCGCGCGGCGACGTGCAGGAGGGCATCGACATGGCCAAGTACATCGCCGGCGAGGGTCGGCGCTACTTCGGCCAGACCGTCCCCTCCGAACTGCGCGACAAGTTCTGCATGACCGTGCGCCAGCCGATCGGCGTGGTCGGCCTCATCACGCCATGGAACTTCCCCATCGCCATCCCCTGTTGGAAGACGATGCCGGCGCTGCTGTGCGGCAACGCCGTCGTGCTCAAGCCGGCCGAGGACACCCCGGCCTGCGCCACGCGCCTGGTTGAGATCTTCATCGAGGCCGGCTACCCCAAGGGCGTGATCAACCTCGTCACCGGCTACGGTGAGGAAGCCGGGCAGCCGCTGCTCGAACATCCCGGCGTGGCCGCGATCTCATTCACGGGCTCCAGCGACGTGGGCCGTTTTATCGCCGCGACCTGCGGGCGCAATCTCAAGCGCGTCTCGCTCGAGCTCGGCGGCAAGAACGCCATCGTTGTGATGGACGACGCGGACCTCGAGCTCGTCATCGACGGCGCTATCTGGGGCGGTTTCGGTACGGCCGGCCAGCGCTGTACGGCCAGCTCGCGCCTCATCGTAGCAAAGAGCGTCGTACGCGAAGTCGAGGAGCGTCTGGTGGCGCGGGCCGAGGCGCTCAAGATCGGGGACGGGCTGCGCCCCGAGGTCGAGGTCGGACCCGTCGTCAACAGCGGTCAACTGCGGCGCGTCGATAGCTATACCGGCATCGGCCGCGACGAAGGGGCGCGGCTGCTCACGGGCGGACGCGTGCTGACGGAGGAGGGGCTCGGCGACGGCTACTTCTACGCGCCGACCGTGTTCGGGAGTGTCGAGCCGCGCATGCGCGTCGCCCAGGAGGAGATCTTCGGTCCCACCGTGTCGATCATCCCCGTCGACTCGTTCGACCGCGCGATTGAGGTCGCCAACGGCACGCAGTACGGCCTGTCGCTGGCCATCTACACGCGCGACGTCAACCGGGCGTTCCGCGCCATCAATCGGCTCGAAGCGGGCATCGTCTACGTCAACGCACCCACCATCGGCGCGGAGATCCAGTTGCCATTCGGTGGCATCAAGGGGACGGGCAACGGACACCGCGAGGCCGGGTCCACCGCCATTGATCAGTTTAGCGAGATCAAGAGCGTCTTCGTCGACTACAGCGGCCATCTACAGCGGGCGCAGATCGACAATAGAGAGTGATTAGCAGTTAGCGATTAGCTATTAGCCTATCGCGTCCGGCATATGCATCGTCTGCGGTAGGCTGATCAACTGCGCGAGCGGATGATGACCCGCAGTGGCTAATAGCTAATCGCTAACTGCTAACGGCTAAGAAACGGCCTCGGTCGTCCAGCGATTGCCCTCTTTGTTAATGACCATGGGCTGGTTGCAGTTGTCGCAGTAGACTTCCATGCCCTCGAGCGGGAAGAAGACGCCGACGTTGCTGCCGCAGTGCGGGCAGGTCGTGCGGGCGTAGGCGCCCGAGGCGCGGCCCACGAGGTTATAGGCCAGGGCCACACCACCGGCGAACAGGGCCAGCCTGAACAAGAAACGCATCGATGTTCTCCCATATGTGATATAGACGACGGTCGGGCGCAGGGCGCGCCACGGCACACGGGCGTATTATATCAGTCGCGCCCTTACAACAGCGCGGGACCTGAGATAATAGGGTATGGATACTATCATTATTGGGACGCGCGGCAGCGCGCTGGCCCTGTGGCAGGCCGAGTGGGTCGCGACCGAGCTACAGCGGCGCCACCCCAACCTCGACGTGCGGCTACAGCGCATCGTCTCCACTGGCGACGCCGAGCCCACTGTGCCGCTGGCGGAGTTGGGGACCAAAGGCGTGTTCACCAAGACGATCGAGGACGCCTTGCTGGCCGGGCGCATCGACGTGGCCGTGCACTCGCTCAAAGACCTCGGCAGCGTCCTGCCACCGGGCCTGACGCTCGTCGCCATCCCCCCACGCGAGGACCCGCGCGACGCGCTCGTGCTGTCCCTCGGCCGGCAGGGCAGCCTGGACACCCTCCCGCTAGGCGCACGGGTTGGGACCAGCGCGCCGCGCCGCCGCGCGCAGTTGCTGCATCTGCGGCCCGATCTGACCCTGCTCGACGTGCGTGGCAACGTCGACACACGGCTGCGCAAGCTGCGCGAGGGGCACTACGATGCGCTCGTGCTGGCCGCGGCCGGCCTGCGCCGCCTGCGCCTCGACGCCGCCATCAGCGCCTATATTGACACGTCAACGCTCCTGCCCGCCGGGGGGCAGGGCGCGCTGGGCATCGAAACACGCGCCGGCGACGCGCGCACGCGCGCATTGGTGAGCCCGTTGAATGATGCCGAAACGATGGCCTGCTGCACGGCCGAAAGGCGCATGCAGGAGACGCTGGAGGGCGGCTGCCGTGTGCCCATCGGCGCGCTCGCCCGCCTCGACGGCGAGACGTTAACTTTAACAGGGGTCGTCGCATCCGAGGACGGCAGGCTATTCGTGCGCGACACGATCGCGGGTCCGGCTGGCGATCCGGCGGCGCTGGGCGCGCAACTCGCGCGACAACTGCTCACGGCGGGCGGCGACCAAATATTACAAGGTGTCAGGGCGGCTGGATAAAGGACAGGGAGGACGCCGATGCGCGATGATGTGCGCGCTTACTATGATAGCTTTGGAGAACGTGAATGGGAGCGACTGACGCGCCCGGATGACGGCGCGGTAGAGTTCGCCGTGACCCGGCGCGCGATCGAGGATTACCTGCCGGCAGGCGCGCGGGTCCTGGACATCGGTGGGGGGCCGGGCCGCTACAGCCTCTGGCTCGCCGAGCGCGGCCATCGCGTCGCCCTGGCCGATCTCTCGCCGCGGTTGATCGCCATCGCGCGGGACAGAGTTGCCGCGTCCCCGCTGGCCGCGCTCGTCGACGACATCGCGGTGGCCGACGCCCGCGACCTCTCCCAGTGGGCCGACGCCTCCTTCGACGCAGCCCTGTCGTTGGGACCCTTCTACCATCTCCCGGACCCGGCCGACCGCGACCGTGCCGCGCGCGAGTTGGCGCGCGTCGTGCGGCCGGGCGGGCTGGCATTCGTGGCGCTGATGCCACGCTACGCCTTCCTGCGCCGCACGCTCGCCATCCCCGACGAGCGGCGCCACCTGGCCTCACCCGCTTTCGTGGCCCGCGTGCTCGATGACGGCGTGTTCGAGAATGATGTCCCTGGGCGCTTCACGGGTGGCTACGGCGTGCGCCCCGAGGAGGTTGCGCCCTTCTTCGCGCAGTATGGTTTCGAGGCGCGAGCCTTGTTGGCCGCCGAGAGCATCGTCTCCGACCTGCAGGAACCGCTGGCCGCGCTCCAGACGGACAACCCTCACGCCTACGAGGTGATGATGGACGCCGTCGTACGCGCGGCGGACGATCCCGGCATCCTGGGCCTGGCGAACCACCTGCTCTACATCGGGGAGAGGAGATGAACGCCTGTACTGCACGCGATCAAAAGTCATCTATCACTCCATCACTTGATAAAATACCTCCAAGAGGCCGGCCACGGTGTCGTCCCATGTAAACGTGGCGCCCTGGGCGCGGCCACGCGCGGCGAGGTCGGCGCGCAGCGCGGCGTCGCCGTCGATGCGCGCGAGCGCGGCGGCCCACGCGTCGGCGTCGTCGGGGTCAAGCAGCAGCGCGGCGTCGCCCGTAACTTCAGGCAACGACGAGGCGCGGGAGCACAGCACAGGCGTCCCGGCCGCCATGGCTTCGAGCGGCGTGAGCCCAAAGCCCTCGTAGCGGCTAGGGAACACGAACGCGGTCGCGGCGGCGTAGAGCGCCGCCTTGTCCTCGTCGGCGATCCAATCGAGGAAAAGCGCATCTGACATGACACCTAGTTGGGCCGCCTCCTCGCGTGGGTCGGCGAAGCGACCGCCCTGCGGGGCCACGATAGTAAGCGGCGCGATCTTCTCCCCGTGATCGCGCAACACTCTGAGGGCGCGCAACAGCACTGACACGTTCTTGCGCGGGTCGACGCCGCCCAGATACAGCATAAAGCGTTCGGGCAGGCCCAGGCGTGCCCGCAGCCGCGCCAACTCTTCCGCGTCGTGCGCGTGCGTGAAGCGCGCGTCGACACCCAGCGGGACGACATGGATCTTGTCCGGCGGGACGCCTAAGTGGCGCGCGATGTCGGCGGCGGAGTGGCGTGAGTCGGTAACGATGGCGTCGGCGCGGCGGGTCGCCGCGCTCACCAGCTTGAAATATGCTTTGAAGGGGGCCGACGGCGCGTACTCCGGGAGCAACAAGGGTATCAGGTCGTGGATGGTGACGACCGTGCGCGCGTGCGTAACGAGCGGCAGACTAAAATAGGGCGCGTAGAGCAGATCGGCGTTGATCCGCGACACCGCCAGCGGCAGCGCGATCTGCTCCCACAGCACCTTCTCGATCTTCGGCCCGCGCCGTCGCAGCGGCGCCTCTACCGATAAATAGGGGGTGGGTGAGGCGACGACGCTGGCGCGCTCAGGGTGTCCGATCACGGCGTAGCGCAACGCATCTCCAGATGATGATGGGGCGCCCGTAGGCGCGAGCAAGCGCGCCAAAATTTCGCGTGTGTAGACGCCCGTGCCTGTGCGCGGGTGGTCGAGGAAGAGCCCGCTGATGGCGACCAACGGCGGCCGGTCTGTCATCGCGCGGCCTCCCGCAACGCGGTGTGCACAGTGGCCTCCCGCAACGCGGCGTGCACAGTGGCCGCGCTCGCTTCCCAGCTATAGCCCCGCGCGCGGCCTGGACCGCGCGCCGACAACTCCTGCCGCAACCGAGCATCGTCCAGCGCCCGCGCGATCGCTGCGGCCAACCCCTCTACGTCGTAGGGATCGACCAGCAACGCCGCGTCGCCGAGTACTTCGGGCAACGACGACGCGTTGGACGCGACGACGACGGCGCCGCAGGCCAGCGCTTCGAGTGGCGGCAGCCCGAAGCCCTCATAGAGCGAGGGGTAGACGGTCACGCCAGCCAGGTTATAGAGGGCCAGCAGGTCACGGTCGGTGGCGTCGGTCAGGAAGCGCACCTGCGCGCGCAAGCCCAGTGCATCGATGCGCGCGTAGATCGGCTCGTACAGCCAGCCCTCGCGGCCAGCCACGACCAGGGGCGGCCCCTCCCAACCGGCGAAGGCGCCGCGATCGCGTAGCAGGGCCACCGCCTCCAGCAGACGCACCAGGTTCTTGCGCGGCTCCAGCGTGCCCACGGCCAACAGGAAGCGCTCAGGCAGACGTAGGCGGCGGCGCTCGGACGCGCGCCACTCCTCGTCCCGGCACGGCTGGAAGAGCGCGTCGGGCGCGTTCCCGGCCACGCGCACACGCTCCGGCGCGACGCCGAGCAGCCGTACCACGTCGCGCTTAGTGTGTTCGGACACGGCTATGACCAGCCGCGCGCGCGCGACTGACCACGGCACGGCGCGCTCCAGGTGCGCGCGTAGCTTGGGGAACGACGTGTCGGGCACGATCAAGAAGCCCAGGTCGTGCACGGTGCAGACGCCGGGTGCGTAGGCGAGGCGCGGCAGCAGGAAGTCGGGGTTATAGAACACGTCGAGGCGCGGCGCCAGCAGGTCGGGCGGGAGCGGCAGGCGCGCGCGGTACCACGCGGCCCAGAGGTAGCGCTCGGAGAGCGGAATCTCGACGCGCCGCCCGCGCTTGAACACGGGCAGCGGATCCTCATACGCTGTGGGGTTGGGACGCGGCCCCACGGCGAGCGTCCAGTCCCGCGTGTCGCGCGCCGCCAGCGCCCCGAGCACCCCACGCGCGTAGCGCCCGATGCCGGCCCGTTGGTTGATCGCGGCGGCATAGTCAATAGCGATGCGCATAAGCTTAAGCCTGGCCTTAAAAGACCATGGCAGGGACGGACCTTAAAAGGTCTGTGTGAGGGCGATACGCTACCCGTACCTGCGTGTAGCACGGGTGTACAGCGCCATCATGACCTTTTAAGGTCTGGTCTCTGCCATGGTCTTTTAAGGCCAGGTTCCGCACTATCGCGCGACCACCAATCCCGCCGGTTGATCCGCCGGGGCGGGCGGAGCGGGCGGGGCGCCGCGCGCCTTGTCCGAGAAAATGTAGAGTATGAAGCCGAACACAGCGATACTCAGGTAGCTAATGATGCGGTCGAGCACGGCCACGGCCGCGCCGGTCGAGAAGCCGCCATTGACCCCTAGGAGTACAAGCACGGTTGGTATGAAAGTTTCGACCACACCAAGGCCACCCGGCGTGAGCGGCAGCGTGGTAAGCACAGACGAGCCAAGCGCCAGGAAAATGGCCGCTGCGGGTCCTATCTTGCCCGGCGCCAGCAGCCCTAGCGCGGCCAGGATGCACGTCAGGCGCGCCCCTTCGAGCAGCCATATCACGACCGTCTGGCCAAACAGCGCCGGCGCCTCGTTGCCGAACGAACTGATCGCCCCATGCCGGAAGTGCAGGTAGACGTCGTGGAAGCGATGCGGCAACACGCGCAGCACGCTCTCACCCGCGCGCCACATGACGGTGAGCACGGTGCCGGCGACGACGGCAAGTATCAGGGCGCCAAAGAGCGCTTGGCTCACCAGCGTGTCGTTCGCCGAGAACAGCTTGGCCTGGAAAGTCAAGAACGCAGCCGCCACAAGCAGCGGGAACAGCACGATGAGGTCGAGGATGCGCTCGGCCAGGATGGTCCCCACGGTGCGCGAGAGCGACACGCCGATCCAGCGGCGCGCCAGATAGGCGCGGTACACATCGCCCAATTTGGCCGGGATGATCACATTGGCGAACCAGGACAGATACAGGATCTGGGTCAGGTCCCACGTCGGATAGTGGTCGATCTTCTCGCGCAGCGCGCCGTGGTTGGAGTTGTGCATTAGGCGGCGCCAGCGATGCGTGCGGATGGGGAACGAGATGTAGTAGGCCACGAACGCCAGCACGAAGAGCCCCACGTTGGCGTGCTTGAGCACGCGCCACGTCACCGGCCAGTTGACCTTGCTCGCCGCGAAGCCTAGGATGAGCACCGCGAAGGCGAACGAGGCGATCGTGCGCCAGTCACCGAAGCGCTTACCGATGGCGACCTGCTGTGGCACGTCCTCCTCGAGCTCCTCCTCCTCCGCGACCTCGCCGGGCTGCAGGTCGAGCGCGCGCGCTTCCGCAGGCGAGAGATGGGGGCTCTCGTTCTTCACGTCCGTACGCGCGGGCGGGCGTGGCCCTTGCCGCGCCTCCGTACCACCCTGCGCGCTCTCCATCTCTCGCTTCGTGTCAGCCATGAACCGCGGCGCCTCCTACCTTAGTTACTAGTAGTTAGTAGCTAGAAAGTACTAACTACTAACTACTAGTAACTAACTACTAATTTCCAAGCGGCACGCCACCGTGGCGATGCCAACCATCAGCGCGAACTGCGCTTCCATTTCGTGGACGAAAAGATTGTCAAAGTTATTATGCACGACCACGGTCACCAGCGCGCCCAACACGCCCAGCGCGACCGCGCGCGCCCATGGTGTCGCGGCGCGGCGGTACAGCCGCGCCACGATGACGAAGGCCGCGACGAGGGCGACAAGGAAGGCCACGAGCCCGACGATGCCCGCCTCGGCGGCGATGTTGATATAGTAGTTGTGCGCATGGCCCAGCGGCGGGTCCCACGGCCCCGGTACTTGGTAGTGCGCGTACACGGTGGGGTAGTTGCCGATGCCGACGCCCAGCAGCGGGTGGGCGAAGAACATGTTGAGCCCGGCCAGTTGGTGCGCCAGGCGCTCCGCCGTCGCCCAGTCCAGCGGCGTCGGGTTGGCTATGTCGATGTTGCTCACGCCGAAGACGTCTAGCACCGCCGTGGTGATTGATGCCGGCACAAGGCCGAACACCGCCCCCGCGACCAACACGAACACGGCCACGACCGCGACCGCGATCAAGATGCGCGCGCGCGGCACGTAGACGAGCAGCATCACCGCCAACGCCACGATCAGCGCCAGGAGCGCGCCGCGCGACCCCGAGGCTAGCACCGCCGCCGCTAGGATCAGCGCCGCCGGCCGGGTCAGGCGGCCCACAATTGGGACGCCGGTGATGACCCCGGCCAGCATCAGCGGCAGCGTGAAATTGAGGAAGCCGGCGAAGGGGTTGGGCTGCCCGAAGGCGCCGCTGGCGCGCAACGCGCCCGCGCGCACGAACGAGGCGGGTCCCGCGTGTGCGAACGTTTGCAGCAACCCGTAGCAGGCCTGCGCCACCGCGGCGACGACCAGCAGGAGCGCCAGCCGGCGCAGCTTGGCGGACGTATCGACGTAGGTGAGCGCGAGTAGATAGGCGATCAGCGCCTCGCCGAGCTTGAGGATCTCTTTCATGCTCAACGTAACAGAGGTCGCCTGCGTTACCGAGAGCACGGCGGCGCCGATATAGAGCAATAGCGGAGCGGCCCACCAAGCCCAGCGCACGTCGAAGCGTCCGCGTATGGACATGCGCATCAGAAACGCCGCGCCGCCACACAGGGCCAGGAAGTCCGTGATCGTCACGTTGAGCCCACCGGCGTTCAAGCTCTTGACCGACCCGAAGGGGATCGTGAAGACGAGTAGGTAGAGCACGACGACCGGCCGCGCCAGCAACAACGCGCCCAGCCCCACGGCGCCCAGCAGGGCGGCTGAGAGGGCCGGCGGCAGCAGCGCGGCGGCAAGCGCCAGGATCGCCCCGGTGATGAGCAGCCCGTAGCGCGGACGGTCACCGGACCGGGTGATTGCCGGTATCGCCGGCATGCCTATCGCCATAATGATGTCATTCCATAGTAAAAGCGCCGGAATGCGGCGTCTCTACGGGGAGCGCCAGGGCGTATGCCATACGCCCCTACGACCCGCCGGCCCACGGTCGCGCCAACGGCGTCTGCTAACATCGACACGCTCGCCCGCGACGGCAGGCCGGCAAGATGCCGGCGCTCCCAGTAGATACGCCGCGTCGATGGCATACCGGCGGATCGTAGGGGCGTAGTGCATACGCCCTGGCGCTCCCAGTTGATACGAATCATCGGGCCGTTTGCTCCATGGCGAAAACCTCCGCGAACCACGCGGCGGTCTTGCGCAGTCCTTCCTCCAAGCCGACCACCGGCTCCCACCCCAACGCCTCGCGCGCCTTCGTAATGTCGGGCTTGCGCCGCGTGGGGTCGTCCACGCGCAACGGACGGTAGTCGCGCCCTCGCGCGCCAAAGAGGCCCTCGATCACGTCGGCAAACTGGTTAATCGTATACTCATCGGGGTTGCCCAGGTTAAAGACCTCGCCCCTCGTGTTCGGCGTGAACATGGCCGCCTGAATACCGCGCACAAGATCGCTGACGTAGCAGAAGGAGCGCGTCTGCGCCCCATCACCGAAGATGGTGAGCGCCTCACCGTGCAACGCCTGCGTCAGCAGGTTAGGTACCACGCGGCCATCACGCGGCTGGCCATGCGGACCATAGGTGTTGAAGATGCGCACGATACGCGCATCGACGCCCTCATGGCGATAGTAATACATCACCAGGGCCTCGCCGAAACGCTTCGCTTCATCATAGACCGAGCGCACGCCGTTGGGGTTGACGTTGCCCCAATAATCCTCGCGCTGCGGGTGGACCAGCGGATCACCGTAGACCTCGGAGGTCGAGGCGAACAGGAACGTGGCTCCCGCGCGGCGGGCCGCGTCCAGCATGTGATGCGTCCCCCGGCTATTGACCATCATGATTTCGAGGGGTAGGCGCGCGAAATCGGCAGGACTGGCGGGGCTGGCAAGATGGAAGACGTAGTCGACGTCGTCCACCTCCCCCTCGTCGAGCGGCTGCGTCACGTCGTGCCGCAGCAGCCGGAAGCCCGGCTCGTCCAAGCAGTCGCGCAGGTTGCGCTCCGCGCCGGTCAGCAGGTTATCGACGCAGATGACCTCCAGACCGCGGTCGAGCAACGCGCGGCAGAGGTGCGAGCCGATGAAGCCGGCTCCTCCGGTGACGAGGGCGCGGCCGCTCATGGTGGGCGCGCTCACTCGGTGATCCAGCGGTCGATGTCGCGCCCGTATGAGAGCACGCCGTCGGAGCCGAAGAATAGGTCGACCTCGCGCGCGGCCGACTCAGACGAGTCAGAGCCGTGGATCAGGTTGCGCCCGATCTCGATGGCGAAGTCGCCGCGAATCGTACCGGGCGCGGCCTGAGCGGCGTTCGTCGCACCCATCGTCGTGCGGATGATCGACACGGCGTTGGGACCTTCGAAGACGGCTACCACGACCGGCCCCGACGTGATGTACGACACGAGACCCTCGTAGAAGGGCTTGCCCTGGTGCTCGGCGTAGTGCCGCGCGGCCAACTCGCGCGACACCTGCATCAGCTTGAGGCCGGCGATCTTGAGCCCGCGCCGCTCCAGCCGCTCCAGGATAGCCGTGCTCAAGCCACGCTGCACGCCATCCGGTTTCACGATGACGAGCGATCTTTGTATGCGGTCGTTCATATATCTCCCTTCAGTTTCTACAAGTGTAGCAACTCATCGAATATAGCTTCACTATCGTAGGGGCCGATCAGGGCGAGGCGCAGTTGTTCGTCGCGGAAAAGGTCGGCCGCGAGCCCCTGCACGTCCTCCGTCGTGACGGCCTCGACGCGGGCCAACACCTCGTCGGGCGTGTCGATGGCGCCGTACAGCAACTCTTGCCCACCGCACCAACTGGCCACACTGGACGTGTCTTCCAACCCCAACATGAGGTGTCCGCGATAGCCTTTCTTGACCTTTTCCAGTTCCTCAATAGGTATCGGCTCATCGCGCAACCGCTTCAAGACGCGCAGGATCTCGCGCAATACCCGCGTGGACGCGGCGGGGTCCATACCGGCGTAGACGACCAGCATACCCGTGTCGTCAAAGCGCTCGGTGTAGGAGTGGATGTCGTAGACGAGACCCAGCCGTTCGCGCACCTCGATGAACAAGCGCGAACTCATAGCGCCGCCAAGGACCGTGTTGAGGATGTCGAACGCGTAGCGGCGCGGATCGCCATGGGCGAGACCAGGCAGCGCCAGGCATAGATTGGCTTGTTCCGTGTCGCGCTGCTGCAACCGTACGCGCGGGCGATCCGCCGGATAACGTCCCGGCTCGTGGACGGGACCCCGTCCGCCCTGCCAGGCGCCGAACGCGTCCTCGACCAGGCGGCATACCTCATCGCGGTCGATGCGCCCGGCCACGCTCACCACGGCGCCGTGTGGTGTGTAGTGTCGTGTCAGGTAGCGGGTCAGTCTCGCCTGCGTGAGCTTGGCAACGCTCTCGCGCGTCCCCGCGACATCGCGGCCAAGCGCCTCGCCGGGCCAAATCGTTTCCTCGACGAGCGTGTGCACCCAGTCTTGAGGCGCGTCCATGGCCATGCCCAGCTCTTCGATCACGACGCGCTTCTCCTTGCGCACCTCCGCCGCGTCGATAACGCTGTGCAGCAATAAATCGCCGAGCAAGTCGATGGCCGTGGACACATCTTCGCCGGGTACCTTGGCCCAATACGCGGTCGTCTCTTTGTCGGTGCTGGCGTTCAACGAACCGCCCAGCCACTCAATCGTCTCCGAGATCTCCTGCGCCGTCTGCCGCCGCTCCGTCCCTTTGAAGAGCATGTGCTCAATCAAATGGGACGCCCCCGCCTCGGCGGCGCTCTCGTAGCGCGACCCCACGCCGACGTATACGACGACCGTGGCCGAGTAGACGTGGGGCATCGGGGCCATCACCAGGCGCAGCCCGTTGGGGAAGCGTACGACGTCGTAGGCCCCGCCGCCGCGATTCAAAGACTCCATTAATACCTTTCGCTAGCCGCTCGCCTGTACGCTTCGGCGCCCTCGGCCAGCGTCATCACCACACGGCCGCGTAGCCGCGCGCCGTCGAGCGGCGTATTCTTGCCCTGGGAGCGGAAAGCCGTCGTGTCGACGGTCCACTCTTCGTCGGGGTCGAACACCACGATATCGGCGCGTCCGCCCGGTGTCAGTGTACCGGCGTCGAGCCCAAAGAGGCGTGCGGGGCCGGTCGTCAGGCGTTCGACCAGGACCGGCAAGGGCGCGCGGCCCTCGTGGTAGAGCGCCAGCACGCTGGCCAGCGCGGTCTCGAAGAGCGAGATGCCAAAGGCGGCCTGTTCGTAGGGACAGCTCTTGTCGGCGGCGCTATGTGGCGCGTGGTCGGTGGCGATCGCCTCGATCGTGCCGTCGAGTAGTCCCGCGACCACGGCGTCGACATCTTCTTTGGCGCGTAGTGGCGGGTTGACTTTGGCGCGCGTATCGTATGGCCGCCCATCCCAGGGACACGCCACGAGGTCGTCGGTGAGTGTGAGGTGGTGCGGCGTGGCCTCGGCGCTGACGGGTAAGCCGCGCTGCTTGGCGTCGCGCACCAACGCGACCGCGCCGGTCGTGCTGACGTGGGCGATGTGTACGCGCGCGCGCCCTCCTTCCGCGACCAACAGCGCTATATCACGGGCGATCATGCGCTCCTCAGCCGCCGCCGGGAGCCCGCGCAGATCCAGCCGCGCGGCGACCGGACCGGCGTTCATCACGCCCCCCGCCGCCAACTCACGGTCCTCCTCGTGCAGCGACAGCGGCAGTCCAAGCTCGCCCGCGCCACGCAGCGCCAGGCGCATCACATCGTCGTTCCAGACCGGACGCCCGTCGTCCGAGAAGGCCACGGCGCCGGCCGCGGCGAGTTCGCGCAGCGGCGCCAGGCGCTCACCCGCCTGTTCCGCGGTAATCGCGGCGATAACATACAGATGCACAGGGGAAACGGACGCCGCGCGCTCACGTACCCACTGGACGCGCTCAGGCGTATCGAGCGGCGGCGTTGTGTTGGGCATGCAACAGACGGTGGTGAAGCCCCCAGCGGCGGCGGCGGCAAGGCCCGAAGCCAGCGTTTCCTTATGCTCCTGACCAGGCTCACGCAGGTGGCAGTGCAGGTCCACGAAGCCCGGCACGACCACGAACCCCGCGCAATCCAGGACCTGAGCGCCGTCCGGTTTAGGGGCGCCATGGCCGATCGCGGCGACGCGCCCGTCGACGACGAGCACGTCCCGCACACCGTCGAGCCCCGTCAGGGGATCGATCACTCGACCGTTGGTTAATAGGATTGCAGCGCACATATACGTGCATCATACCGCAAGGTGGAGTTGGGTTTCGCGACGAGCGCGTTGTGATGTGGAACACCTTGACCCTTGCGACGGGCTCCGGTACCATCGGGACGTTATGAGACGACTAATTCTATACCTGCTTATCCTCAGCGTGATACTATTCTACGCCGGGTCGGCCGGCGCGGCGGCGGCGCCCTACTACGGCGCGGTCAGCAACTTCGTCACCGGCGCGACCGCGCGCGACCGCGTCGCGGCACCCACGGCGCCTACAGGCGGCTCACCCGCCCCATCGGCTACGGCGACGCCGGTCAGCGCCACCGTCACGGGGGAGGCGACGGCAACGCCCATCAGCGCGACACCTGGGGTGTCGCCGACCGTGAGCGCGGCGCCTCCCACTCCATCGCCTACCCCGCATAGCGAAGGAACGCCAAGGACGACGAAAGCCGGCGCGACCGTACCCGCGAAAGGGACGGTCGTGGCGACGCTGACGCCGCGCCAGTTGGCGGCCGAGGTGCAACATATTAAGTCCGCTAAAGTGCCGCGGGGGCGTACCAACTTCCTTATTTTGGGCAGCGACAACGACCAGAAGTTCGCCAGCTACCAGCACCCGTTGACACAGGTTGTCATCGTGGCCTCGCTCGACAACACCAGCCACAAGATCACGCTGCTCTCCATCTCGCGCGACCTGTGGGTGCGTATCCCCGGCTACAAGTACAACACGGCGCCCGATGGTAGTGGGAGCGTCGGTTGGGCCAAGATAGATGTCGCCTCCAAGAACGGCTTCGATTCCTCGGCCTGCACGGTCGAAAACGACTTCGGCATCCCCATCGACCACTGGATCTGGGTCGGTCTCAACGGCTTCAAGACCGTCATCGACGATCTGCACGGGACCACGCTCGACGTGACCCACCCCGTCGTCGACGATACCTATCCCGACGACCTGTCGGGCAACCCCTACGCCTACCGCCGCGTCTATATCCCGCCGGGACCGCAACACCTCAACGGCGATGCGGCCCTCCATTTCGTGCGCTCACGACATGGCGACGCGCAGGGCGATTTCGGCCGCTCCGACCGCCAGCAGGTTTTGATCGACCAATTGCGCCGCACCTTCGCGGGTCAGGATAGCACAACGTTGGTGTCGTTGCTGCCGCAACTCCTGAAGGACTTTGGCGGCGAATTGAAGACCGATGCGAATAAAGACCTTTCGACGGCGTACCAGTATCTGGCCTTGTTTGAGGCGATCAAGAATCAGAAGCCGGCCAGCGTCGTGCTCTCGCCGCCGTACTCATCCGACCAGTCCGCCTATGACAGCGATCCCGATGTCGTACGCGAGGCCGGTTACTCACCCGTGAAAGAGGATGCGCTAGCTCCCAACTGGATTCTAATCGATGCTAAGATCAAGCAAATCTTCGGTGGTCAGGAGTACCCCTCGCAGATGCCGAACAACTATTGCGCGCGCGTTGCCGGAGCGGTGACGCAATGACGCTGGGACTCGCGCTGCGCTCTCTCCTCGCGCTCGTGCTCGGCGTCGGGGTCGCCCTGGTCGGCCTGACGCAGGCGACGGTGCTGCCCACGACAGCTGTGTCGACGGCCTTCACCGCGCCAGGACAGTCCGGCAATGGCGTCGTCTATCACCTCCGAGTTCCATTTATCCAGGGTCCGGGACATCGCCAACAACTACACGAATCGAGTCCTCCACAGGTGATCCTCCCCAGCCCCGAGGTGTCGCAACTCCCGCTGGTTCCCGGCCACATCTTCTACACCGACCCCGTCCACAACCTGTATTTCGTCACGCGACGGCACCCGCGAAAACCATTCACGGGCGACGGCACGAACGTCGCGCCCGCCCTCTCCGCGGACGGCTCGCAGCTGGCGTGGGTCAAGCTCATGCGCAACTACTCGGACATCTACGTGACGTCGCTCGGTTACCACGCCGCGACGGGCGCTGTTATACCACTGACGGCGACCTGGGTGACACAGGATGAGTCGCCGCCGCCGGCGCTCCAACTGCCAGGCTGCCAGACGCCTCCGGGCTACCAGCCGAGCTACGGATGGTGGGCGACCAAACCATCGTTCTTGCCCGACGGCCAACATCTCGTCTACCTCACGAATCGCCCCGGTTTCTGCGGTCTCCCACCGAACGCGCCCCCAGACTATGCCGACAACGGGGTCTTCGAGCAGGGCGTCACCGACACGATGACAAACGCTATTCGGCTCGCCACCCCGTCGCTCGGCAGCGGCGGCGACGATAGTCCGCAGTGGCGGCCCCACGACCCCGCCGCGTTCATCTACACCAACTACTACCACGACAATACGGTCACCGAGGCGATCATTGAAGCCGCGCTGGCCGTCACCGGCACGGCGCCGGCCGCCGGGTCAGAGATCGGCCTGACGCCGCACGGCGTCACCGCCGAACTGCCGGCATGGTCCCCCGACGGCCGCTACATCGCCTTCGTCGATGACCACCAAGGGACAAAGCGCTCCGACATCCAAGTCATGGCGTTCCACCGTCCCGGTAACCCAGGTGATTTCTATAAAGCGCAGACCGTCGCCCACGGCGCCCCCTACGTCACCCAGCCGTTCTGGTCGCCTAAAGGCGACTACCTCGGCTACCTTACCTCATCGGGCCAGGATTTCACGCTTGTCATCCGTACGGTAAAACATGGCGCGACCGGATTGAGCTTCGGGCTGCCCATGACCATCCCACAGGCCGAAACGGTCGACGCCGGCTACCGCCCCGCCTGGGGACCGTAGGGCCGGATCATGAATTGCCTAAAGGGAGAGCGCCAAGATGCACACATTCGACGGCAAAGAGTACGCGACGGATGACGAGTTGGTCGAGGCTATGGCGGCGACGCTGGAGTTGCCGCGTGGCCTCACCGACAACGAACAGTTGAACCAGTGGCAAGACGGGCTCGAGGCGCGGGGGTGGACCTCCGCCGAGCGGACGGGCGACCACTACAGGCTGCGCCATGCCGCGTCCGACTTCTTGGCTGACCTACAGCTCCTGCGCTACGATCCCGACGACCCCGACCACCCGGTGATGGACGCCGCCGACGACGATGCCCGGCTGCGGCCCGCCTTTGGCACGGTGCGCCTATCAGCCCCGTCGGACCACGGTCTCATCGCTGACGCCAACCTCATCCAGGCGGGGAACGGCGGCGCCGTGACCTGGCTCATCACGCATACCGAGCCGGCAAGCGAGGAACCGGCCGATAGCGCCACGACGGCCAGCCCATTTGAGGGCGCGTCGAACGACGCCGCGACGAGCGCTGCTCAATCGTCGCCGGACGGCACGGCAGCGGCGGGCGCACCCCAACATTCGGGCGAGACAGCGCCGCGAAAGCGCGGTACGCTGTCGATCGCGATCATGCTTGTCACCTTCTTGCTCGTGGGTGTGACGGCGTGGATCGCGTTGCGACGATCACATAAAGATGCGTAACCTAGCCGCAGGCCCCCACGTTACACCGGCAGCGCGAGGTTTGGCTGGATCAGCCCGCTGTCGGCGGGCGCTAACGCCTCGACACGGCGGTAGTAGCCCGCGGCGGCGATCATCGCGCCGTTGTCGGTGCATAGGACCGGCGGCGGGACGTGCAGCGGCAGTTCGGCCGACAGCAACCGGCGCAGGCGCTCGCGCACAGCCTGGTTGGCCGCCACGCCGCCGCATAGCGCGACGCCGCTCGCGCCGTATTCCCGCGCCGCCGCGACGGTCTTTGTCGCCAACACATCGGCCACGCTGTCCTGGAAGCCCGCCGCGATGGCGTCGACGCGCGCCTCATCCAGTTGCTCTCCGGCGTCACGCGTGAGGTGCAGCACCGCCGTCTTGAGACCGCTGAATGAAAAGTCGTGGCTGCCGCGCATCCAGGCGCGCGGCAATGTCGCGGCAGCCACGCCCTCTGGGAGGGCCGACGCGGCGCGTTGCACGGCGGGGCCGCCGGGGTACGGCAGCCCCAACAGGCGGCCGACCTTGTCGAACGCCTCGCCCGCCGCGTCGTCGCGCGTGCCGCCCAGCCGCTGGTACACACCGTGATCGGTCATGAGCACGAGTTCGGTGTGGCCGCCCGAGACGATCAGCACCAGCAGCGGCAAGGCCGGCGCCGGTGGGTTATCGCCCTCGCGGTCAGACGGTATGAGCCAGGCCGAGTAGATGTGTCCCTCCAGGTGGTTCACCGGCGCGAACGGCAGCTCACGCCCCAACGCAAGGGCGCGGCCAAAGTTGTAGCCGACCATCAGCGAGCCGGCCAGCCCCGGCCCCACCGTCGCGGCCACGAGGTCGATGTCGTCGAGGGTGAGGCCAGCCTCGTCCAGCGCGCGCGTCACGGCCGGCCGGATCGCCTCTAGATGGCGACGGCTAGCCACCTCGGGGACAACGCCGCCGTGCTCCGCGTGCAGGGCCTGTTGCGAGAGTACGATCGACGAGCGGATGTGGCGTCCGCCGGCGACCACGGCCACGGCCGTATCGTCGCATGACGTGTCGATACCAAGCACGTTGACGATGTTCATCGCGGCAACTCCTGTTCGTTCAATTCGCCCGCGCTAATGAGGCGTGTCAGCAGGACGTCTTTGAGCGTCTGGTAGCGCGACAAGAAGGCGTCGCTCCTCAACTCGTCCGTCCACATGATCAGCGCGTCCTCGTTGTTGTCATTGTAGTAGCGCTTGCGCGTTCCCTCGACATGAAACCCATACTTGCGGTAGAGCGCCTGCGCTGGCTCATTGGACACGCGCACTTCCAGCGTCAGCCAACGGGCGTTGATGTCCAGCGCGATCTCGATGAGGCTGGCCAGCAGCAGTTCGCCGTAGCCGCGTCCTCGGAACTGCGGCCGGCTGGCGATCGTCGTGACGTGCGCTTCATCGATCATCAACCACAGTCCGGCGTAGCCGGCCATGGTGACCTCGTGGGGGCCAAACAGGGTGTGGTTGAACAAGACGCGCGGCAGCAGCGCGCTCAGGAAGCCGCGACGCTCCGGCGTGGCCACGACTGGCGGCGCCGGCTCGTGGCCCGCGTCGCCCGTGAGGCGCAGCACGAGATAGTGCGCGTTACGGTTCTCGGTCAACTCACGGCGGTAAGCGCTGGACGGCCAGGGCGCGGTAAAAGAGTCGCGCTCGATGGCCATGACTTCGGGCACATCCTCCATTTTCATGCGATCAACGCGTACACCCATAGTCTGTTAAACCCTAATCCCCCGCCTATTCACCGCTTCGTGCGGCGCTCTCGATAGGCCGCGCCGTTCGTCGAGATTGTGTAATACCAGGACGTCGTAGATAGAGTGGGGTCAATGATCCGGCGCGATCCAACTCGCCCCCGCCGGCCCGTTCGACCGCCAGCGCGCCGAGCGCCAGCGCGCGCGGGAGTTCGGCGAAGCGGGGCGCGCGCTGTAGCTCCTGTCGCTCGATCAGGGCTTCGTCCGCCGGCGTCACGCTTCCACAGACCAGCACGTTGGATGGGAGTTCGGCCAGCGCTCCGGCAAGCGGCCCAACGGCGTACGCGCCACGCCGCGTCAAGCTGCTCAACGGCGCTACGCCGTCTGCCGCGTAGAACGCCGTGTAGTAGTCGCCGCGCCCGGCTGGCAAAACAGCCAGGAGTGTCGAGGCGCGGCCAATGTGCGCGTGCGCGATCGCGTCAAGCGTCGGGACGCCCATCGCAGGGCGGCCGAGCGCCAACGCCAGGCCCTCGGCCGTCGCGATCCCGCCCCTGATGCCGTTGAACGACCCAGGACCGGTCGCCACGGCGAAGAGTTCCACCTCACTCAGCGCCATGCCGGCGTCGGCGAGGACGTCTGTGACGACCTGTAGCGCCCCTTCGCTGCGCGGGCGTGGCGCACGCCACGATCGCTCGGCCAACGGCTCGTGATCGCGCAGAAGGGCGACGGAGATGAGGTCCGCCGAGGTGTCGATAGACAGGACGATCATGCCGGGGTCATGGGCGCTAGCGCGGCGGAGAGGGCATCGATCAGCGCCTGATGCCGCGCGTCGGTGGCGGCCAAGACCAGTTCGCGCGTCGACAACTCGTCGGGGCGTATCGTCACAAGCAGGTAATCGTCCGGCACGAGTTCCGGCGCGCAGGACGGCCACTCGATGACGCAGACACCGCCAGCGCGCAGGTACTCGTCGAACTCCAGATCCACGGCCCGTCCTGTCCCCTCTAAGCGATAGAAGTCGAAGTGGTATAGCGGTAGACGCCCGTCGTACTCGCGCAGGATGATGAAGGTTGGGCTAACCACCGTCGCATCCACGCCCAGGCCCGCCGCGAGGCCTTGCGTAAAGGTCGTCTTACCGGCGCCCAGGTCACCCTCCAGCAGGATCGTCTCCCCACCCTGGCATACGTCACCCAGGAGCCGGCCAACCTGGCTTGTCTCCTCAGGTGATGTCGTTTTTATGAGCATCCTTTAGAAGCTTTCAGCTATCAGCGGTCAGTCATCGACATCTTAATTATATTGTATCGGACATAGTGAAACGTGCGCTTGACAGGTCCCGCCTGTCAAGCGCACGTTAAAGGCTGATAGCTATCCAAGTGGATCACATCATCCAGTCCGGCGAGCAACACCTGCCGTAACGTGATCCGGCTGACGGACTCGTGGCTGTTCACCGAATCGGGCGTGGCGCCCGCGTGGTCGGCGTCAATGCTGAGCAGTTCGCGCAGCTGTTCGCTGTAGAAATTGAACCCGCCGCCGGACGCGCCGGTGGTGGCGACGAACGTGCCGTAGAGAGCGGCGGGCAGGCACTCGTGCAAGGCGCGGCTACCCGCCGGGTTGATGTGGATGCGGTAGCCCTCGTCTCACGCTTTCCTAAACAGCGCCACCCTGTCAGGCCGCCCATCCGCCGTGGCGGACACGGTTAGCGGCCTGCCACGACCGCCGACGGGCGCGCATCGGGCGCGCCAGGCGTCTCAGCTCCGATACAGCCCTGGTAGTCCTTGAGCGTGATCGCAGTGGCCGCCTTCTGGACTCCGCCGGCGATGACGCCTCGCCAGGGCAGGTAGGGCAGCATCCGCATGACCTGGTTGCGCATCCAGATCTGGGCCCCTGAGCGGGGTATGAGCCCTATGGCGGCGCCCTTCGCGAGCTTCTGGCCCTGCGTGACGTAGGCGCGCATCTCGCTCTCGTAGCGGGCGAACGCGACGCCGTGATCGCCGGCCGCGGCCGCCAATTCCCCGGCCAGGACGTAGGCCCCCACCAGGCCAGGCTCGTGCCCACGCCCGCCATCGGCGAGGGGCTGTAGCCGGCGTCCCCCACCAACGCCACCCGCCCGCGCAACCAACGGTCCATGTGGACCTGGCTGACCCGGTCGAAGTAGAAGTCGGACGCCTCCGCCATGACCGCGAGCAGCCGGGGGACCTCCCAGCCCTCCCCAGCGAACGCCCGCGCCACGATCTCCTTCTGCCGCTCGATGTCACGACGGTCGTAGGGAAGTGGTGGCGAGGCGAAGACGAACATAGCCTTGGCCTCGGCGGTGGCGCGCATAGGGTAGAGGGCCGCCGTCTTGCCGCGGACGCCGTTCTTGCCGGGCATGCTATACATCAGCTCCCAGCCGTCGAGGTCCAAGCGGGTGGCGGTGGTGAAGATCGCCGTGTAGGCGCTGAGGTCGTGGATGAACCGGGGTTCCTCGCCGAACGCCAACGCCCGCACGGCGGAATGCAACCCATCGGCGCCCACCGCCAGGTCGAAGCGGCGCGGCGCGCTCCGCTCGAAGGTGACCGTGACATCGTCGTCGCCCTGCGCGATGCCGGCGATGGAGTCGTCGAAGATATACTCGACGTCATCCCGGTTGGCCGCGTGGAGGATGCGGACCAGATCGCCGCGCAGGATCTCGATGTCGGCGATCGCGCCGCCTGAATCACCGAGCAGGTCGGCGCTCATGCGCGCCAGCCGCTTGCCGGCGCCGTGCGCTGTTTATACGAGAAGGGCTACGCGCGCACGACCGCGCGCGACATCGCGGCGGCGTCGGGCGTCAGCCTGGCGGCCATCGGCTACCACTATCGGTCCAAGGAGGCGCTGCTCAACGCGGCTCTCATCCAGGCGATCGGGGAGTGGGGCGACGAGTTGGAGCGCGCCCTCGCCGCCGAGTCCGATCCCACCGCGGCGCCGCTGGAACGATTCGAGGCCACATGGGAGCGGGTGCTCACGTCGTTCGCCGCGCACCGCCAACTGTGGGCCGCCACCTTCGAGGTCTTCGCGCAGATCGACCGTGCGCCGGAGGTGCGCCAGTTCCTCGCCGACGCGTTCCAACAAGGGCGCCTGAGGCTGGCGTCGTTGTTTCAGGGTATCGACGCCGCGGTCGACGAGCAGCAGGCGTGGGCGGTCGGCTCGTTCTACCAGGCGCTGATGACCGGCGTGCTAGCACAATGGCTGGCCGACCCGGAGCATGCCCCGTCCGGCCGCGACCTGACCGCGGCGTTGCGGGCGATCCTGGCGGACGCCGGCTCGGTCAGCGTGAGCGCCACGGCTGGCCCTGACGCCTCCATCGCGGGGGAGGGCTGACGCGGAATCATGCCATCGAACAGAAGGCGCATATTAGCGCGTACGGCTGTGCAACGCGTCGCGTGACGGGAACGATTCGCGCGTGACCGTGTCGCGCGCAAGATCGACGACCGCGCGCACATGCGCGGGTGTTACGCCGGGGAAATCGTCGTAATACTCAGGCAAGGAATGTCCCTCAGCGAGGTAGTCGAAAAGGGTTGAGATCGGCACACGCGTCCCAACAAAGACCGGGGCACCGCTGACGATATCGCGGTCTTGGCTCACCATACCTTCACCCGGCAGCGGCCGTATCCCTACCGCCATTTTGTCCTCCTCCCCTCCATCCTCTTAACACCTTGCTGAAATAGTGTAGCATGGGTATGCGTCAGCGTTTCACTCTTTGGGCGCAAGTCCCTCATCACAGGGGCGTAAGCGCGGCGATGGAGTGGTTTAGGACCAGGTGAGGGGAATAGTGATGGTGATGAGCCAAAAGATTGTGCCGGAACTTTATTGCTCTGACTTCCCGCGCAGCCTGCATTTCTACACGACAGTGCTCGGCTTCAACGTGCGCTATGTCCGTCAAGAGGAGCGGTTCGCCTACCTCGACGTGGCTGGCGCGGCGTTGATGATCGAACAGACCGTCGAGGACGCACGTACCCTTGTGGCAGGAGATCTGGGCTACCCGTTTGGTCGGGGGATAAACCTGCAAATCTCCTTAGATGACGTCGATGCCCTGTATGCCCGTGCACAGGCGGCGGGATGCCGCATCTTCTGGCCGCTCGAGGAGCGTTGGTATCGCCATCATGGGGACGAGGTCGGGCATCGACAGTTCGTGGTCATGGACCCGGATGGCTATCTCTTGCGATTTGCCCAGGATTTGGGCGCTCGGCCAATGAACGTGGTGTCGACACCTAACTAAATTTCGGCATGTACTACTCAGATGTCGCCAGAATGTGCAGCGCCAGACGGAGACGCCCTCGGGCGAGAGGAGGTGAGACTGATGGGAGCGCATGGCGTCGAGATCTTCGATGACGATGTGGCGATGGACGTCCGGGCGACCTTCGAGGAGGCGCTAGAGAGGGGCGCGAGCGTGCGGACGGCGACCAGGCGGGTCCTCGACGAGTATGAGGAGTATTTCGACGACATGGACGATGGGCCTATCGTCTGGCTAGCCCTGGCCGCCGTGCAACTGGAGCACGGGGCGCTGCAGCCGCGCGTCCGCCGCGAAGCCCTGGCCGTCATCGCCACAGGCGACACCCTGGCGCGGTGGGAGGACGCCGGCGAGGATGTGGCGGCCGAGCGGCGGCAGGTCCTCGCCACGTTGAAGGCGCGCCTGGAAGCCGCGCCGACGGCGAGCACGTCGAGGTAAACGTTACCCTCGGCGGGCGAGACGATTATCCTCTTCGAGATGGCCCACTAGCCTGATCGCGGTCCAGGTGAGCCTCGTGCGTAGATTGTGCGGGCTCCTCCGTGTAAGCTTTCGGGGCAACGCGGGCATCTCCGCCGTGGCCCCAACTACTACCTTTCATGTACGCTATACTACATGAGTGCGCAGATCACCGTTTCGCTCAAGAATGTCGTGATGGGAGGTATCTTCGGCCCGATTTACATCGGCATGTCCCGCGCCCTCGTCCATGAGACGCTCGGCAACCCCGATCACTGGAGTGCGGGCGATGCGGCGAAGAAGGGTCCTGACCCCTGGCGCACCTCCACCATCTGGAAATACGGCGACCTCGAATTCTACTTCGGCTTGGTTGATGACGATTGTCTGGCGCAGATCTACGCGGATGACTTCACGATCCCGAGTGGCGGCCCATCGATCGCCCTGGACCCGTGGGTCATCCGCCGTGATGCGCCTCAGGACGACATGGAGGAGGCGTTGCGGGAGGCCCATATCGACTTCCGGCGCATCGCAGACCGCTACGACGAGCACATGACACAACTAGCCATCGGTACCCGCGTGCGGTTGTGGTTCGCACGCCCTGAGCAAGAGAAGCGCCCGCTCCTGTGCGCGTTGAGTTGTGCCGATCCGCGCTTGTCGTGGATGGACAAGCCTTGACAGCGCATCAAACCGTCTCCTATCGGCAGCGTATCGTAACGACTCCGGCAACGCCTCAACGATAACATCAAGATAGGAGCGTTCGTGTGAGATGCGGTGATGGGCGCGACGTTCATTTCTTCCACGGCCCCAAAGATTACACGAGCACATTGTACGTCATGCTGTGGTGACCCCTTGGTGAACTGCAATCTGTATGGAACAATGGTGCAGCAGGTTGCTCAGAGATATCAGGCGCATCGCACGCAGCACCCTTGACCAAACGCCCGTGCTATCATATACACGACAACCGTAGGGCGGGAGGGTTGGATGGTCGCGGCGACACGGACGATGACGGCGCTGGTCAACTATGGGCCGGAGGACGGCGCCGTCGCGTTGCGCGAGGTCCCGATCCCCGCGCCCGGACCCGGCGAGGCGCTGCTGCGCGTGCGCGCCGTGGGGACCTGCGGCAGCGATCTGCATCAGTACCACGGTACGCAGTCGTGGCCCGTCAACTGGCCGGTCACGCTTGGACACGAGTTCTGCGGCGAGGTCGCCGCGCTCGGCGCGTGCGTGACGGATTGGGCGGTCGGCGACCGTGTGGCCTGCGAGACGGCCGCGCGCATTTGCGGCGTCTGCGCGCTCTGCCGCACGGGCCGCTACAACCTGTGCCCGCACCGCCTCGGCTTCGGCTACGGCGTCGACGGCGCGGCCGCCCCCTACGTCACGGCGCGCGCGGCGCTGCTGCACCGCATCCCCGCCAACGTCTCTTGGGAGGAGGCCGCGCTGACCGAACCGTGCTCCGTCGCGGCCAACGCCGTGCTGGAGCAGTCGTCGCCGCGGCCCGGCGACATGGCCGTCGTGCTCGGTCCCGGCCCCGTTGGGCTGCTCTGCACGGCCCTGCTCGCCGCGACGCGCCCCAGCCACCTGCTCGTGGCCGGGCTCACACGCGACGCGACACGCCTGGAACTGGCGCGCCACTACGGCGCGTCGCGTACGGTAGCGTCCGATGTCGACGATCCCATCGCCGTGCTACGTGAGGTTGGCGACGGGCTCGGCGCCGACCTCGTGATCGACGTGTCGGGCGTCTCGGCCACGCTCAAGACGGCAATCGCGTTAGTGCGCCCGGCCGGACAGGTCACCAAGGTTGGCTGGGGCCGCGAGCCGCTGGGCTACAGCCTCGACCCGCTGGTGCAAAAGGCCGCCACGCTGCGCGGCTCGTTCAGCCACACCTGGACGACGTGGGAGCGCGTGCTGCGCCTGCTCGGCGACGGGACGCTCGACGTGCGCCCACTCATCACAACGTACCCCCTTGAGCAGTGGCAAGAGGCGTTCGCGCGTATGGAGCGCGGGGAGATCGCCAAGGCGGTGCTGATACCGGAGGAACCATGTCCGATCGTGTAGCAGGCAAAGTGGTCGTCGTCACGGGGGCGGCGCGAGGCATTGGCCGTGGGTGCGCCGAGTTGCTGGCGCGCGAGGGCGCGCGCGTCGTAATTGGCGACGTGCTGGAGGATGAGGGCGCGGCCACGGCGGCGGCCATCCGGTCGAGCGGCGGCGACGCGGTGTTCCAGCGCGCCGATGTGGTACGGGAAGTGGAGTGCGCCGCGCTGGTCGAACGCGCCGTCACGGACTATGGGCGGCTCGACGGTCTCGTCAACGTCGCCGGCTGGTTCCCGCGCGCCACGCTCGAAGAAACGACGACCGAACTGTGGGACCGCATCATGGACATCAACCTGCGCGGCCCGTTCTACTGCTGCAAGCATGCCGCACCCTATCTACGCCAAGCAGGGGGCGGTAGTATCGTCAACATCGGCTCGATCAACGGCATCCAGGGGCTGCCCAACCTCGTGGCCTACGCCTCGGCCAAAGGCGGCCTGCTAGCCCTGACGCGCACGCTCGCCGGCGCCTATGCCGCCGAATGCATCCGCGTCAACTATGTTATCCCTGGCTGGGTGCTCTCCGAGGGCGAGATGGCCTTGCACCACGATCGCGGCACGACGGGCGAAGAGTTGCGCCGCGCCGGAGCAGCGCTGCCACTAGGTCGTCACCAGACCCCGCTGGACAGCGCCTACGCCGTGCTCTACCTCGTCTCCGACGAATCGGCGCAGGTCACGGGCACGATCATGAACATCGACGCCGGCACCTCGACGCTGCCGATCCAGCCCGGCGGCCCCTACATCGGCTAACTTGCCGCGTCGCGCACACGAATCCGCTCGTCTGGCTTCATCCATCGGAACCCGCGGTGAACCAGGGCTCGTGAATTATCAGCCAGCGACGTGTCGTGCGCTCGACATCTCTGTCACCAATAATTCACGAGCCCTGCGCGGTGAACACCCTGATAGGCGCCAAGAATCAGAAAATGGGAGTGAGACATGTCTGGCAGCTATGACGCAGCGACGAGTCGGCGCGAGGACGGGACGCCGCCGGGAGCGCCGCGGGTGCTGGTGGCGTCGGCGACCGGCTATCTCGGCGGCCACGTCGCGCGCGCCCTGCACGACGCGGGTTATCGAGTGCGCGCGCTCGCCCGCGACCCGGCGCGCCTGGCGCCGGTGGCCGACGCCTGCGACGAAGTCTTCGTCGGTCGGGCGACCGAACTCGCCAGCCTCGACGGCGCCTGCGACGGCGTCGAGGCCGTCTTCTCCTCCATCGGCATCCGCTCGTTCGCACCCCGCCCCACCTTCTGGGACGTGGACTACCACGCCAACATGAACCTGCTCCTGCAAGCGCGGCGCGCCGGTGTGCGGCAGTTCATCTTCGTGTCTGTCCTGCATGGCGATCAGGTCCGCGACCGCGCGCCCCTGGCCGAGGCGCGCGAGCGGGTGGTGGACGCCCTGCAGCGGTCCGACCTCACCTGGACGGTGTTTCGCCCGACCGGCTTCTTCAACGACATGGCCGAGATCTTCGGCCTAGCGCGCCGGGGCCTGAACGTGATCGTGGGCGACGGGCGCAACCACATCAACCCCATCCACGGCGCCGACCTCGCGGCGGAGGCGGTCCGCAGCCTCCGCGATCCGAGCCGCCACGACCGCGCCCTCGACCTGGGCGGGCCGGACACCTACACCTTCCGCGCGTTGGGGCTGCTGGCCGGCGAGGCGCTTGGGCGGCGTGTGCGCACCATCGCCATCCCGCCCGCGCTCATCGGCGCGGCCAGCGCCGGGGTGGCACCGCTCAACGCCAACGCGGCCGCCCTCCTGAAGGCGGTGCAGCTCCTGGGCGCCACGGACGCGGTGGGAACACCGGTCGGCAGCCACCATCTGCCCGACTTCTTCCGCGAACTCGCCGCCCGTCCCTGACGGGCGACCCCGACCGTTGTGTAGGCATCGTCAGAGACCTACAGCCTATTTTTTTCACGTTTTTCAACCGCCTATCGTCTATGGAGGACGACTTGATTGACAGGAACAGCGTTTCTCTGCCCGACGCGCCCGCCGTCACGGGCCTGGTATTCCGCCGCTTCCGCGGCCCGGCCGACTATGCGCCCATGGTTGCCGTGCGCGAGGGGGCGCGGGAGTGGGATCGGGTCGATCCCCTTTCGGAGCGCGAAGCCATCCCCACGACCGACGACTTGGCGCGCGATCTGGCCGATGTGCCGCCCGGCACGGCCGACATCCTAATGGCCGAGGTGAATGAACAGGTCATCGGCTACAACCACACTTTGATGCGCTGGACCGAGGAGACCGGCGTCCGCGTCTACTTGCACCTGGGCTATCTGCTGCCCCATTGGCGCGGTCAAGGGATCGGCGGCGCTCTGCTCCACTGGTCGCAAGCGCGTATCGCCGAGATCGTGGCCGACGAGGGGTCTCCCGAACCGAGGACGCTCGCGACCAACGTGTCCAGCACGGAGCGCGAAGCCGATGCGCTCATTCGTGGTCATGGGTATGTCGACGTGCGTCGCCTCAGCGATATGGCCCTGGAGCCCTTACGCGCGCTCCCGCCTACATCGCTCCCGCCGAACGTTGTGCTACGCCCCATCGAGCCCGACCACTATCGCGCCATCTACAGTGCGTTCAAAGACGCCTTCGGCGGGAATTGGACGAGCACGCAGGAGAGCGAAGAGGACTACCGAAACTTCCTCGCGGAGAACATTGAGATCCCCTCCTTCGACCCCTCCCTGTACCACATCGCGTGGTCCGGCGAGCACGTCGTGGGGCTGGTCTTCGCGCGTATTGATCGGGGCGTGGGGATGATCCCGCAGGTTGCAGTGCGCAAGGCGTGGCAGCGTCGTGGCATTGGGCGCGTGCTCATGATAGCGTCCGTGAATGCCCTGCGCGATCGGGGGCTCACACAAGTGCGGTTGTTCACCAATGCGGCTGATGAACAAGGGGCGCGCAGCCTGTATGAGGACTTGGGGTTTCGCGAAGTGAAGCAGCACATCTTCTATCGCAAGCCACTCAGCTAGGCAGACCATTCTATACACCGCTCAGGACGCTCCTGCCGTCAGGCAGCGACGCCGTCGGTGACGGCGACACGCCCCCCGACGACGACGGTACGGGCGAGGTTCGCGCCAACGCGGTAGGGGATCTCCTGGTAGCTCGTGGCGTCGAGCACGACCAGATCGCAGCGCTTGCCCACCTCTAACGAGCCGACCTCATCCTGCATCCGCAGCGAGTACGCGCCGCCCAGCGTCGCCGCGCGCATGGCCTCCTCGGCCGTCAGCTTGAGCTTGAGCACGGCCAGTGTCACGGCTAGAGCCATGTTCTCCATGTAGCAAGTGCCGGGGTTGCAGTCGGTCGCCAGCGCCAGCCGCACCCCGTGCTCGATCAGCCGCCGCGCGGGGGCGTAGCGCTCGGAGGCCAGGCTGAACGTGGTGCCGGGCAGCAGGGTCGCCACCGTCCCCGCCCGCGCCATCGCCTCCATCCCCCGCTCGTCGACGTGGACGAGGTGGTCGGCCGAGGCGGCGCCAAGCTCGGCGGCCAGACGCGCCGCGCCAACATCCGCCAACTCATCGGCGTGCAGCCGTGGCGCCATGCCCAGGTCCTGTGCCCGGCGCAGGATGCGGCGCGACTGCTCGACCGTGAACGCGCCCTGGTCACAGAACACGTCGCAGAAGCGCGCCCGGCCCGCCGCGGCCGGGAGCATCGTGTCGAGCAGGAGCCGCACGTACGCCTCGGGGTCGGCGCGATAGTCGGACGGGACGAGGTGCGCGCCAAGATACGTCGGGACGATCCGCAATGCCGTCAGCCCCTGGAGCCGCTCCAACACGCGCAAGCTCTTGTCCTCGCCCTCAGGGGAAAGGCCATACCCGGTCTTGGCTTCGATCGTCGTCGTGCCGTGCCGCAAAAACGTGTCCGCCCGTGCGAGGGCCAGCCGCAGCAACTCGTCCTCGGAGGCGGCCCGCGTGACGTTGACGGTGCTCATGATCCCGGCGTCGCCGCGCTCCAGCAACTCGCCATAGGGCTGGCCCAGCGCCCGCGCGCAGAATTCGGCCGCGCGCGAACCGGCGAAGATCGGGTGCGTGTGCGCGTCGACGTAGCCGGGGATGACCATACGTCCGCCCGCGTCCACCACCTCCGCGTCGTCGGCGAGGGCCATAGGTAAAGCCGCGCGCGGCCCGACCCACACGATACGCCCGTCCCGCGCCGCCAGCGCCCCGTCCGGGATCACGCCGAGATCCCCGACGGCGCCCTCGACCGGCCGCTCGGCGACGGTGACGAGCACGGCGGTATTGGTGACGACAAATGTTCCCGGCATTTACCGTCCCACCATCGGGAGGTCGAGTCCCTGTGCTCGCGCCGTCTCGATCGCCAGGTCGTACCCCGCGTCGGCGTGACGCATCACCCCCGTCCCCGGGTCGTTGGTCAGGACGCGCTCCAAGCGCTCGGCCATCGCCGCGGTCCCGTCCGCCACGATCACCATCCCAGCGTGGATGCTGTTGCCGATCCCCACGCCGCCGCCATGGTGGACCGAGACCCAACTCGCGCCCGCGGCGGTGTTGAGCAGAGCGTTGAGGATGGGCCAGTCGGCGATGGCGTCCGAGCCGTCGGCCATCGCCTCGGTCTCGCGGTACGGCGAGGCGACCGACCCGGTGTCGAGGTGGTCGCGCCCGATCACGATTGGGGCGGAGAGCGTCCCGTCGGCGACCATGCGATTAAAGCGCAATCCGAGCCGCGCCCGTTCGCCCTGGCCGAGCCAGCAGATACGCGCCGGCAGCCCCTGGAACGTTACCTTCGCGCCGGCCATACGAATCCAGCGCGTGACCTTGCCGTCGTCGGGGAACTCCTCCAGCACGGCCTGATCGGTCTTGCGGATGTCGGCCGGATCGCCGGAGAGCGCGACCCAGCGGAACGGCCCCTTGCCCTGGCAGAAGAGTGGGCGGATGTAGGCCGGGACGAAGCCCGGAAAGGCGAAGGCGTCGGCGTAGCCGTGGTCCTGCGCCAGACCACGCAGATTGTTCCCGTAGTCGAACGTCTCGGAGCCCGCCGCCTGGAAGCCAACCATGGCCGCGCAATGGCGGACGGCCGACTCGCCGGCCAGCGCGATGTAGCGCGCCGGATCGTGGTGGCGCAACGCGCCGGCGGCGGCCACGTCGTAGCCGGCGGGGATATAGCCGTTCAGGGGATCATGCGCCGAGGTCTGGTCGGTGACCACGTCGGGGATGAATCCCATCGTGAGCAGCCGTGGGTAGACCTCGGCCGCGTTGCCCAGGACGCCGACCGAGAGCGGGCGGCGTTCCCTGGCCGCCCGGCGGACCTGCTCCAATGCGTCGTCGAGGCCGCGGGCCGCGACGTCGAGGTAGCGTTCGGCGATACGCCGCTCGATGCGGGCGGGGTCGGCCTCGACGCACAGGGCCACCCCGCCGAGCATGGTGATGGCCAGGGGTTGCGCGCCGCCCATGCCGCCGAGCCCACTGGTCAGCACGATCTTCCCGTCGAGGGTCGCCGTGTCGCCGCCGCGGCCGCCGCCCGCCGGGTCACTGAAGCGCTTGGCGGCGGCCGCCGCGAAGGTCTCGTAGGTGCCTTGCAGGATGCCCTGCGCGCCGATGTAGATCCACGAGCCGGCCGTCATCTGCCCGTACATGGTCAGCCCCAGCGCGTCGAGGCGGCGAAACTCGTCCCACGTCGCCCACTTCGGCACGAGCATGGCGTTGGAGATGAGCACGCGCGGCGCCCATGGGTTGGTGCGGAAGACGCCCACCGGCTTGCCCGATTGCACAAGCAGTGTTTCGTCGTCGGCCAACCGGCGCAACGTGGCAGTGATGGCGTCGAAGCAGGCCCAGTTCCGCGCGGCCTTACCGGCGCCGCCGTAGACCACGAGATCGTCGGGGCGCTCGGCCACTTCGGGGTCGAGGTTGTTATGCAGCATACGCAAGGCCGCTTCCTGACCCCAACCCTTGCACTGCAGCGTGGACCCCCGCGGCGCGCGGACCGTCCGCGCCGGCGACACGTTCGTAGACATGACCATCTCCTTTTATAGGCCTTGATGCGCGGACCGTCCCGGTCACACTGTTCCAGGCGTTTTATCATAGCGGCCACTTCGGTCGGGTCGCCCATCACTGAGCGAGTAGCCGCTAGCCCGCATGATGGGACGCCCCACCCAGACATAGTAGACCACGCTAGCCACGATCAATCCGATGATCCAGGCAATGTCGGCGCCGCCAAGAAACCTGGCGATCGGCCCGACGTATAGCGTCGTGTTGACGAACGGGATCTCGACCAGAATGGTGAGGATGTAGATGGCCAGCGTCTTCCAGTTGACCGCCCCGTAGACGCCGTCCGTGCGGAAGATGTCGTCGATCGCGTAGTGACCGCGGCGCACCAGATAGAAATCGGTGAGGTTGATCGCCGTCCATGGCACCAGGAAATACAACAGGAAGAGCAGGAAGTTGGTCAGGGACGCCACGAAGTTCCCGCGGGCGGCGATAGCCAGACCTGTCCCGATCACGCAAGCCATGGTGGTGCAGGCGACGCGCGCCTGCCATCCCCTGGCGAGGCGGCCGGAGGGTGTGATGCTCGTCGTCGCGGTCATGAACGCGCCGTAGAGGTTCATCACGTTAGCCGCCAGGATGCCCAGGATAAACGTAATCAGCACCAGCCAGACGATGCCCCCGAACAGACCGCTGAGGTAGTCCGTGATGTTGGCCAGGGCCGCGTTCGCGGCGACGACACCGGCCATAGCGCCCAGAATCATCATCCATGACGCCCCCAGCGCGGACCCCAGGTACGTGTACCAGAACGTCCGGCCGGTCGGGGTGTCCTCCGGCAGATAGCGTGAGTAATCCGACACGTAGGGCGCCCAGGTGATCTGCCAGGTCGCGAAGATCGAGATGGCGAGCAGGACGTTGCCCGGCGTGATGCCGGTGGCGTGGCTATGGGCGGGCAAAGACCCAGCCAATTTCACGGTTAGGGCGATGAAGATGACCGCGAACAGCAGCGATACTACACGGTCGTAGCGATGGATCAGGTCGTAGCCAACCCAGGCCATAAGCAGGGTGAGCGCGTCGACGAGCACAATGCCCCACACGGACGACACATGGAGGAGCTTGGCCATGGCCTCGCCCCCCAAGACCGCGCTGGTCGTGAAAAAGCCGAGATAGAGCAGGATGACCAGGATCAGGGGGAGGATGGCCCCGAACATCCCGAACTGGGCCCTGCTCTGGATCATCTGCGGAATCCCCAGCCGTGGCCCCTGCGCCGAGTGATAGGCCATGAAGAGGCCGCCGACTAGGTTCCCGATCAGGATGGTGATGATGGCCCACGTCAGGTCAAGCCCCAACGCGACCGCGATGACGCCCGTGGCGACCGTCGTGATCTGGACATTGGTCGCGAACCACACCGTGAATAGCGAACTCGGTCGGCCATGGCGATCGGCGGGCGGTATGTATTCAATGCCCCGGCGCTCAACCTCTAGCTTCATCCTCCGCCCTCCTTAGGAGACATCTTACATCCCAGCTGTTCAGTTGTCCAGACAGCAGGGTCTGTGAAAAGTCCTGGGAGCGCGGACATCTCGTCCGCCCCGGCGGGTCTGGGAGCGCGGACGTCTCGTCCGCGCTCCCAGTGGGACCCGCCGACTTTTCACAGACCCTGGTCCAGACAGGCCGCGACGTGGTCAAGATGCGGCTGAACCTGGCGCCGCATGAGTTCGGCCTGTGCGCGCCCTACGGGCCTCTGGGCGGCAACCGCCAAGACAGCCGCTTCAGATCAGCGCCGCAGGATGGCTTGCGCCAGGCTAGTGGTCCCGCCGTCCGCGGCCTGGAAGCCTACCAGCGCCAGACCACCTCCCGCCAGCGCCTGGCGTGCCGCGGGCGGCAGCAGCCAGTGCATGACCCGCGTCGTCCCGCCCGCCAGAGACACCTGCGCCGCGACGGCGGCAGCCCCGCCCGTCCAGGCAAAGAGGCGCGCCGTCCCTGGCCCGCTGGCGGCCAAGCGTAGGGTGAGGGTGTTCCCGGTTAGCGTCGGGCCGGAGACGATCCGGACCGTGTCGTTGGGCCCGGCAGCCGGACCTCCGGCCAGAGGCGTCCCGTCCGTGGCGGCCTGGAGGATCGACTGCGGCGACGCCACGCTTTGCGCCGCTGTATTGGGGACGATCGGCGACGATGAGACGATGGGGCGGTCCGGCGGCGGCGTGTAGCCGGCCAGGATAGCATGGCCCCAGCGATAGGGATCGCCCTGCACGCCCGGCCACGTTGACCAGCCGATGCGCGTCTTGCCGGTCTTGTCCTGCGTATCCGAATCGTAGATGAAGATGTTCAGCCCCAGATGCTGTGGGTCAACCGCCGCCGGCAAGCCGGCCAGCGGTATTTTCGCCTCGACCGTGTAGCCATGGTAGGGCGACATCATCTTGGCGGCCACGATCATGCCGGGCGCCGTCACGCGCCCGGGGCCCTGATGGTTGTCGGCATCGCGCTCCCAGCACGGCGGGTTCCCGTGCGCCGGGTCGCGCGTGATGGGGAGGATGCCGGTCTTGAACGTGGTCGAGGTGTTCTCGGAGGTTCCACGCGGGTCGATGGCAATCTCCACCGCGTCGGTACGCCAGTGCCGCTTGCAATCGCTCAGCGGCAGCACCGTGCCCAGGATGTTGTCGGTTACATGGACGATGACGTATAGCGCATCGCCCGACCAGGTCACCTTGCCGCTGGCTGAGCAGTCCCGCGGCGAGGCGCACGGCTGGCCCTCCCAGACGCGACTTAGGTCGAGGCTGGGGCTGCTGTACTCGCCGGGCGCCTCCACGCCGTCAACGGTTGGAGCACGCAACGCGTGGGGGATTGTGGTGACAGGGACTAACTCCAGCGCCGCTTGCTGGACGCTGTTCTGTCTGGCGCTCGTCGTGACGATTGAAAACATATAGGCGCCAGCGACGCCACCCTGGTTGGAGGTCTTCAGCGCTCCGTTGGTATTGGTGACCTGGAACGTCACTGTCCCCGTCCCGTGCGGGGCTAGCGCGCTGTACGGCTTCGTCGCCGCGTCGGCCATGAATCCGGCCGGCAGGCGCAAGGTGACGGTTCCCGACTGCACGCGGTTGCTGACATTCGTCAGGTCGATCTGGATAGCGCGGGACTGGCGGGAGCCGAGAGAAGCAACCGGCAACAGCAGGTTGTTGAGCTGCGGCAGCCCCACCTGGTGCGTCCAGGCCTGGAACTGCGCGACCTGCGGGAGCGGCTGCAACACGCCGCGCACAGCGGGCGCCACCTCGACGGCACGATTGGTCGTGCCCGTCATGGCGCCGGCTGACAGTGTGGCGTTCACGCGCACGCGCGTATTTGTCGGAGCGTTCGCCGGCGGCGTCACGGTAAAGGTGGTTGTGCTTTCGCGGAAGCCCAGCAGCGTGCCGAGGACGCCGCTGCCGCTGGCCGTCCAGCCGGCCGGCAGATGGAGCGCGACCGTGGCCCCGCGTAGAATCCACCCCTCAGCGGCGCGCGCATGCGCGACGACGGTGAAAGGTTGACCGCCGATCACGTCGAACTGGTTAGTGCTCAAGGAGAACTCGGTTCCTAGCGGCAGGCCGCCGTGGGGTGGCAAGACCGCGCCTTTGAGCATGGCGAGGGGACTCGTATCGCCAATCATGAACGGGACGCGGCTGTCGACCAGGGTCCAACTCGCACACGGCAGCTTCATCGGGTCGCTCGACACATCCGGAAAGACCGACCAGCCCTGGGACACGTAGTTGCGCAGCGCCCGTAGGTCTTCCTCGGCCCACGAGGTGTGATAGCGGGCGGAGGGACGGCCCGTCCACACGCTGAAGACGTTATCGGTTGGTTCAGCGGGCACGAAGGCGGCCGCACAGTTAGGGCCGAAGGTGGGCGTGCCCGCGGCGTCGAAGAGGTATATGCTCTTCACGCGCCAGGGCGCCAGGCCCTCCCGCGTGATCTGCGCGGGGAAGACGGCGGGATTGGCGGCGGCGTAGAAAGCCTCAATGGCGAGCCGCGCGGCGTACTGATGGTTGCCGTGGTTGCCCGGCGTCGGAGAGGGGTTCATCGTCACGAGCATCTGGGGGCGCGTCTCCCGGATGACGCGCACAATGCGCTCGAGTGTGCGACGATGCCCCCACAACTCTTCCGTTAGCGGCGCGCTGACCGTGTAATAAAAGTCCACTTTGTCGGGATAAAAGATGTCCCTGATACCGGCAACCGCCACGGCGCGTCGCTCCTCGGCTTCACGCAGGATACCGAGGTCCGGTCCTTCCTGCGGGCCGGCCGCGTTGCCGCCGCCCTCACCGCGGGTGATGGTCACAACGCCCGTTTTGACCCCAGCGTACTCGTTCCACTGACCAAAGGTCGCCAGGGAGAAGGCTTCGTCATCGGGATGCGCGCCGATAAAGAGCACGTCGAGATGGGCGTGCGCCGGCGCTGATAGGGGTGGGCCGCCTCCCGCTGAAGCGGTAGGCAAGCCGCTGACCAGGATGACAAACAAGACGACGAGTCCGCGTCGCGCATAGCGCCGCAGCGTTGAGATTGCCATATGCGTCCCCTCCCTTTCCCGTTACCTCATGTACAACCCTTTTCGTTGATCCAGGGGGCCGTTTTCGTAGACTGGCGGGTATTCCACCACCCGCGAGTACGAAAGGAGCCTCCCATGGATTATGATCATTTTAGCATCGCCGTACCTCATGTGCGACTCTTTTACTCAGGGTCTGTGAAAAGTCGGCAGGCCCCACTGGGAGCGCGGACGTCTCGTCCGCCCTGGCGTCCGCAGGCGTAGGTCGGCCATCCCCGCAGGGCCCGCGCGTCGCCGCCCGTCCGGCGCTCATCCTGGCGCGCACCGGGGCGGACGAGACGTCCGCGCTCCCAGACCCGCCGGGGCGGACGAGACGCCCGCGCGCCCAGGACTTTTCACAGACCCTGCTCTTTTACTCTGACGAGGGGCCGCATGTCGCACTCAGGCGACCGATTGTGGCTCGGGTCTCGCCGGCGCGAGCGCCTGCTCCGCCTGCGCGCCCGCCCCCTGGCGCACGGCGACAGCGCTCACGGCCGCGAGGAGCACCAGCGCGATGGGCAGGAGCAGGGTCGGGCGCATAGCGTCCACGTAGCCGTGCGTGAAGACCGCCGCGGCTAGGCGCCCGATCTCCTGGGCGACCGAGGCCGGGACGCCCGCCGGCACAGGCACGCTGCCGCCCGTCTGGCCGCGTCCCACGTCAAACCCGGCCTTGGCCGCTGCGTTGAAGGACGCCACGAAGGGGTCGCGCACCCCCGGCGGGAGTTGCGCGGCGTTGTGTACGGCCTGTGCGTGCAACGCGATTGCCAGACGATTCTGCAACAGCGCGCCGATGGCCGCGCCGCCGAGGACGCCGCCAAGTTCCTGAATCGTGCTCAACAGGCCCGAGGCGACACCGGCCAGTTCAGGCCGCAGGTCGCGCGTCGCCAGGCTGAAGACAGGGACCCAGGTGAAGCCCAGGCCGATCCCGCTGGCGATCAGCCCCGGCAGGAAGCTCCAGCGGCTGGCCTCGGCGTGGGCCGCCCAGTCGATATAGGCCATGCCGGCCGCGAACAGCGCCAGCCCCGGGATCAGCAGATACTTCCCGTTCACGCGCTGCGAGAGTCCGGCCGCGAGTGGTGACACGACCATCATGGCCAGCGGCTGCGGCGCGATGGTCAGGCCGGCCGCCAGCGCGGAGAGACCCAGCGCCGACTGATAGTAGATGGTCAGCGGGAGGAACAGGCCCAGCATGGCGAAGCCCAGCGCCGCCAGCACCAGGGTCATCAGCGTGAAATTGCGATCGCGGAAGACCGCGAAGGGCACCAGGGGCTCACGGTCCTGCCGCCGCGCTTGCGTCACCAGGAAGAGCAGCAACACCAGCAGGCCGGCGCCGATGATCTCAGGGATGGTGACGGCGCCCCACACCGCGCCCCAGTTGTAGCGTTGCCCCTCGATCAGCCCAAAGACGACACCGAACAGGCCGGCGGTCACCAGGGCCACGCCCCCGAGGTCGAGCCGATGGCTCCGCCCTGGGCGCAGGTCGGGGATAACGCGCAGCGCCAGCGCCAGCGTGACGAGGCCGACGGGCACGTTCAGGAAGAAGATCCAGCGCCAGCCCCAGTGTGTGACGATGAAGCCGCCGAGCGTCGGCCCGGCCAGGACGGCGACGCCGGAGATCATGCCAAGCGCGGCGAAGGGGCCGCCGCGGCGCTCGGCGGGAAAGAGGCTGGTGATGAAGGGCAGCCCCTGGGGCGACATCAGCGCCGCGCCCAGCCCCTGCACGGCGCGCGCGATGATGAGCCAGGTCGCGTCGCGCGCCAGGCCGCTGCCTGCGGAGCCGAGGGTGAAGACGGCGAGGCCGACCGCGAAGATAGTGCGTGGCCCAAAGATGTCGCCTAACCGCCCCGCGGTGATGAGCAGCACGGCGAAAAGCAGGCTGTAGGCATTGAGGACCCATAGAATCTGGTCGAGCGAGGTATGCAGCCCGGCGAGGATGCTGGGGATGGCGATGTTGACGATGGTCAGGTCGAGCAGCGACATAAAGCTGCCGAGCATGAGCACGCCCAGCACGGCCCAGGGATTGACCCGCGCCGCGCGCTGGTGGATAGCCATGGTCACGTTCCTTTCTTGGCGCGTCCGGAGACGCGAGGGATGACGACCCGGTAACGGGGCCGTTCTCCACGGAGCGCGACCTGCTATCCTTTGGGTGTGTAGGCCTTGGGTAGCAGATCCCGCCACGCGGGACTGATGCGGGGATCTCACCCCCCGGCGCGATGTGTCAGCATCCGCCGGGGGTCGTTATGTCTCATCTCACCTCATGTGGTCCCCTCCTCTGGGCCGCGAACGTCCCCCATAGCCGGTGATGACACGAGCGCGCGCAGCGACTCCTCGCTCCAGGTGAGTTGGCCCGACCGCAGGTCGGCGACGATGGCGCGGACCCACTCCAACTCCGCGCGGAGCGCCGCCTGACGATACTCCTCCTCGATCAGGAAGATCCGCGGCAGGATCCGCCCAAAGCCCCTGAGCCCAACCTCTGTGCGCGCCAGGTCGGCCTCCAGCTTGACGGTCCGCGCCTCGAGGTGGCGCAGCGCATCCTGGGGCGTAAGCAAGGCGAGGAAGGAGAGCGCGGCCGGAAACGCCGGGAACTCCCCCCCCGGCGTGGACAGCATCTCATGCATCCAGTCTTGGATCGTCTCGCACCCCTCCGGGGTGAGTTGGTAGACGGTCCGCTCGGGCCATCGCTCGTCCCGCGTGGTCTCGGCCACCGCGATCAACCCGTCCCGCACCAAGCGGTCGATGGTTTGGTAGATACTGGCGCGGTCCCGCACGTTGATAACCTCGTCCTTACCGCGCTCCTTGATGAGCTGCTGCATACGGTACGGGTACATAGGCGCCTCATAGAGGAGCGCAAGCACGGCGAGGGCTAGCGGTGGGCGGCGATGTAAGCGTCGTGTCATAGTGATTATATTACTAGTAAACGTACCACTATGTCAAGGGCGCTGCTTCCTCCATCGGCATGACACATCGCTCCTGTCAACGATCAATATAGGAGGGAGGGATCTAGCTTCTCGCGCCAGAGTTGCTCCAGCGTGGCAAGGTCCTCCAGGATGTCCGCCTGGGTCATCTCCGGCGTGACGTCCAGGACATCGAGGACCTCCAGCGAGAAGACCGCGAGGCCAAACGCGCGAATGTCCGCGCTCAGCCGCCGGTCCAGCACGCTCGTCGTGTTCGTCGATTTGGCAAACTCCAGCTTATTGCGGATGCTCGCCAGGTTCGGCGTGGAGCCCAGCAGGGCTTTGTTGTTCTGACTGTTGCGGATGCGGTACACCCCGGCCTCGGGTTGGGCGTGCTTGTAGCGCGCCCGCAATTCTTTGCGGCGGCTCTGTTCGTTCATGTCGTTCATGGTCTTGCCCTCTAGTCCGGCAGCCGGCGTTGGTCGCGCAGGCGCTCCACCTGTGGGCGCGGCACGCGCCGGTTCTGCTGAGGATTGGTGACCGCTGGATCGGGAACCCAATCCAGCAGCCCCTGGTCGATGGCGCGCGCGATACGCATACGATTGGCCTGCGTGTTGCCGCCGAATGCCAGCGCCGCCGCGTTGCTGATTGTAATGAGATCATCGACGGAGATCCACCAGCGTGCGCGCGAGACCACGACGCCCATGTCTGTTTTCCAGAAGTCGTCGGGGATCGTCGCTGTGCTGTGCAGCGCGTTCCCCAACAGCAGGTCCAGCACGCGCGTGAGGGCCAGTTCGACCTCACGAACCAGCACATCCGTCCGGTGATAGACGCCATTGGCGACGCCAATCAGCAGCGTCAGGTCACGGCGCAACGCGCTCGGTTCCTCCCCTTGACCCGACGGCTCGTGCCCGCCGGGTTCCTCCAGCGCCGCGCCCACGTCCTGATACCGCTGCCGGACTAGCGCGACGATGTCCTGGGCAAGGTTGTCGTCGAAGAGAGCCATCGTATGTCCACCTACCTTGAGTGATCGTCCGCCGCGCCGATACAAGCCATCAGGGGTCGAGCAACGACTCCTGCGTAGGACAGCCAGATGACGTCAGCAGTGCGTTAGTGGTCCGGTCAGTAGCGCCCGATGTTCTTCATAGTAACGTAACTAACGTTAGTTGTCAAGCTAAGACGGAACCTCCTTGATGGGACGAGAGCGCGGTGTTTTCTAGCGGGGTGAGGGCTGGCAGCCGACGTCGGAGCGGGCTGCCGCTCGGACCCGCTCGTCGGATGGCCCCGAGGGTCAAACCTCGCCGCGCAGGAATGCGCCAGAACCCCGCGCGCCAGAAGTAGACGTTGTCGATCACCTGCAGCACGATGAACGTGACCGGCCATAGCGCAGCGCCCAGTCCTGGCACGAAGTCAACTCGATCATCCGTGTCCTCGTCCTCCCTAAGCACTTTTTCTACAAGTTAAGGATTTTAAGCCGTTGTCAAGGCCATTTTTGCAGCTTTTAAGCCAACCTGACAGCTGCCATGTGGCACAAACGCATGAGGCGCATGGCGTAGCGACAGCCGTGTGTGGG
>JAABUJ010000664.1_pt1 | contig 63063 bp, 70 predicted proteins | sample 5559131 | NCBI WGS metagenome assembly JAABUJ01 (sample SAMN10711875, study PRJNA513366) | rock metagenome | isolation source: Antarctica rocks | place: Antarctica: Victoria Land, Mt New Zealand nord | collected 2016-01-07 | reverse complement strand
TCGCGTTAAATCTGTTACGTCAGGAGCAAACCCACAAGCGTGGCATCAAGACCAAGCAGAAGCGGGCGGGCTGGGATAACGGCTATTTGACCAAGCTACTCACAAATTAAGATGCGCTCGCCCTGCGCATCTAGACGCTTTGGGTGACACCGCGCGGCTAATCGGGTACTATCTACTGTCGGAATGAAGAACAGCAGCAAGAACAGCAACGAACAAGGAGAACAGGATGGCCGATACGTTTGAATACAAGATCATCGTCAGCGACGCGGATGATGAGACCGATGAGGACACGCTGAACCAGCATGGCGGGCAGGGCTGGGAGCTGGTCAACGCCGTGGCGGATGTCCGCGCCAACGACGAGGCCGACGAGGGCGCCGAAGACGAGAACGTTCCCGTCACCGTCTTCTACTTCAAGCGGCGAAAGGCTTAACATCTCTTCCCCTCTCCCCATGGGGGAGGGGCAGGGGAGGGGTTCTTTTATGGCTATTCTCGTTGACAAAAACACGCGCGTCATCGTCCAGGGCATCACGGGCCGCGAGGGCGAGTTCCACACGACGCAGATGATCGAGTACGGCACCCAGGTCGTCGGCGGCGTCACGCCCGGCAAGGGCGGCATGACGGTGCAGGGAGTCCCTGTCTTCGACACCGTTCGACAGGCCAAAGACGCGACGGGGGCGGATGCGACCTGCATCTTCGTCCCCGCGCGCGGGGCCGCCGACGGCATCATGGAGGCCGTGGACGCCGGCATTGACTTCATCGTCTGCATCACCGAGGGCATCCCTATCGAGGACGAGATCAAGGCCGTCAACGTGGTCAAATACTCACAGTCCCGCCTTCTCGGCCCGAACTGCCCCGGCATCCTGACCGTCGGCGGGGCCAAGATCGGCATCATCCCCGCCTCCATGTTCATGCCCGGCCCCGTCGGCATCGTCTCCCGCTCCGGGACGCTGACCTACGAATCCGTAGACGCCCTGACGCGCGCGGGACTGGGCCAGACGACGTGCGTGGGCGTGGGCGGCGACCCGATGCCCGGCACGCGCTTTATTGACGTCCTGCCGCTCTTCGAGGCCGACCCCGAAACCAAAGCGGTCGTCATGTGCGGCGAGGTCGGCGGGTCCGACGAGGAGATCGCCGCCGAATACATCAAGACCATGACCAAGCCCGTCATCGGCTTCATCGCCGGCCTGACTGCCCCGCCCGGCAAGCGCATGGGCCACGCCGGGGCCATTATTTCCGGCACGTCCGGCGGCCCGCAGGCCAAAGTGGACGCCCTCAAAGCCGCCGGCGTCCGCGTCGCCGAAACCACGGCGGACATCCCCGGCCTGGTCAAGCAGGCATTGGGCGTGTGAACGTCCGCGAGGTAGAAGAAGTAATTCGGCGTCAGCAGTACGAGTCGGCCTTCGCGTGGAATAGCGAAGGCCGCCTTGTTCTGGCAAAAGAGGGAACGCGAGGCAGTGTCAGTTTTGAGGACGCTGAGATTGCTGTTCTTAAAGGCACGACTTTTACTCACAACCATCCGCGTGGATTGGAATTCGCGGAGGACGATCCGCGTTCCTTTGGCAACTCTTTTTCTATACAGGATTTACGCCTTGCCTGTTTTGCAGAACTGGCTGAACTCCGCGTCGTAACGCCGCGCCTGCGCTTCTTTATCAAGCCGCCCGCGACTGGATGGAACTTTGACTACTGGCTGACAATCATGGAGCCCGCCTACCTTCGGCATAAAGCGGCTGTCTCTCGTGAGTTACGGGAGGCGTTTGCTTCTAGGATAATGACGCTCGCACAGGCTGACGCTGTGCATTTTGACAGGATTTGCTCACGAGTTGCCTATGAGTTGGGCTTGGAATATAGCCGCGAGGAGGGCTGAAATGACATATGTTTTAGATGATACCGAGGTAAATCTTCCAGTATTCAGCGAGGTTTGCGCTTACTGTCAGCATCTTGACCCCAGCGGCGAGCGAAGATGCGCGGCCTTTCCAAGCGGTATCCCGCTCCCGATCTGGCTGGGGGAGAACGATCACCGCGCCCCGTTCCCCGGCGACCACGGCATTCAGTTCGCGCCCGTCCTGGAGCCGGTCGCGGCGTGAAGCTTCCCATGGCCGGGATATACTTGCACAAGGAGGACACATGGGTTACACCACGACGTTTCACGGACGATTTGAACTGGACAAGCCGCTGACGCCGGAACACGCGGCCTATCTGGCTCGGTTCGCCGACACGCGCCGCATGGGGCGCGTCCAGGTCATGCTGAATGATCTTCCCGACCTGATCCGCGTCGCCGCCGGGCTTCCGCTGGGGCAGGAGGGCGGTTACTTTGTGGCCGGCGAAGCGGCGAACGATGCCCTGGAAGACCCCGACGACCCTTCCGTGCTGGATGATGGCGAGCCGCCGGTCGGACAGCCGAGTCTCTGGTGCGACTGGGCCCCGACAGTGGATGGACACGGGATTGAGTGGAACGGGCGCGAGAAGTTCTACTGCTACGAGGCGTGGCTGTTCTACCTGATCCGACATTTTCTGAAGCCGTGGGGCTACACGCTCAATGGGCAGGTACGGTGGCGGGGTCAAGACCCCGCCGACAGGGGCACGATCCATGTCGCGCACAACCGGATACTGGACTTCTACCCCGAAGTTGAGCGCTGGGGGGATTAGCCTGTGTCAGCGTGAAATAACTTGCTGTGATGCCTGCTGTAGCCAAAGTAAAGGACGAAGCCGATCAGCAGCCAGGCCACGAGCCGCGCCTGGGTCTCCCACGGCAGACCGGCGATGAGATACAGGCAGGCGAGGATGCCGCCGATTGGCACGAACGGGACGCCGGGGCAGCGGAACGGGCGCGTCAACTCCGGCTGGGCGCGGCGCAGGTAGAGCACCCCGGCGCAAACGAGGATGAAGGCGAACAGCGTGCCGATGCTGACCAGTTCGCCCAGGGCGGCCAGCGGGACGAAGGCCGCGACGAGGCTGACAATAATGCCCAGCAGCCAGGTGGCCGCGACGGGCGTCTGGAAGCGCGGATGCAGGCGGCTGAAGACGGCGGGCAGCAGGCCATCGCCGGCCATCGTGTAGAAAATGCGCGTTTGGCCGTACATCAAGACCAGCATGACCGAACTGAGGCCGGCGATGACGCCGACCTTGACGATCTCGGTCAGCCAGGGCAGCCCGATGGACCCGACGCCGACGGCGATGGGGTCGGCCACGTTGAGCTGCTTGTACGAGACCAGCCCCGTCAAGACGCCCGCCACGGCGATATACAAGAGGGTGCAGACGAACAGCGAGCCGAGGATGCCGACGGGCATGTCTTTCTGCGGATTCTTCGCCTCCTGCGCCGCCGTTGAGACGGCGTCAAAGCCGATATAGGCGAAGAAGATCACGCCCGCGCCGCGCAGGACGCCGCTCCACCCATAGTGGCCGAACTGGCCCGTGTTGGGCGGCAAAAATGGATGCCAGTTCGCCGGGTGCAGATGCCCTAAACCGAAGACCAGAAACAGGGCGATCACGCACAGCTTGACCGCGACGATGGCCGCGTTGAGGCTGGTGGACTCCTTGACCCCGAACGCCAGCAGGGCGGTCACGCCCAGCACGCCGAGCATCGCCAGCGGGTTGAAGCCGTGCAGGGCGGGCAGGTGCAGCCCCAAGTCCCGGAGGAAGCTGGCGACATATCCGGCCCAGCCGACGGCCACGGTCGCCGTGCCCAGGGCGTATTCCAGCACCAGATCCCAGCCGATGATCCAGGCCACCAACTCGCCCAGGGTGGCATACGAATAGGTGTAGGCGCTCCCGGCGATGGGGATCAGGGCGGCGAACTCGGCGTAGCACAGCCCCGCGAAGGCGCAGGCCATGCCGCCGAGCACGAACGAGAGCATGATGGCCGGCCCGGCGTACTGGGCCGCCGCCTGCCCCGTCAGCACGAAAATCCCCGCGCCGATGATGGCCCCCACGCCCAGGGCCAACAGACGCCACGGCCCCAGGGTCCGTTTCAACGCTGTCCCATCGGTTTTTTCGGTCTGCAAATCTGCGACGCTCTTCTTCGCGAGATAGCGGCTTGTGCTCATGTGCTCCCCTGCTTTTGGTTGATGCCCCCACTGTACCCAGGGCGACAGGTTCTCAAGTCCCCGCCGAAGACATGGCTTCGACAAACGCCCGCACGGCGGCACGGCGGGCCTTCGTCTTCTTCAGGAGCAGGCCGGTCGGACGCGCAAAGGCGTCGGCGGGCAGGAGCGGCAAGGCGACCAGTGTTCCCGTCCGCGCCTCCTGGCGCACCGTGTCCACCGGCAGGATGCTGACGCCGCTGCCGATCTCCACCAGGTTTTTGATCGTCTCGATGTTGTCGAACGTCATCACCATCTTGACGCGCGCCCCCGCCGCCCGCAGCCGGTCGTCCACCAGTCGCCGGGTCGGGATGTCGTCCGCGAAGCCGATAAACGCCAGCCCGTCGAGCCGCTTCAGTCCCACCTCCTTTTCGCCTGCCAGCGCGTGTTCCGGGGCGCAGATGAGGACCATCCCTTCCTCGGCGAACGGCAGCACTTCCAGGTCGCGCTTGGACGTAGGGCAGGCCACGATCCCCACGTCTAACGCGCCCGAAGCAACATCCTCGTAAACCTTGTCCGTCTGTTCGTATTCCAGATGGACGTTGACGCGCGGGTGGGTGGCCAGGAACGGCTTCAAGCGGGGCGGGAGCGCGTGCAGGCCGACGGAATAAACCGTCGCCACCCGCACCGTTCCGGCGACCTCGTCCGACAACTGGCGCATCTCGGCGTCCAGGGCCGCCGCGCGCGACAGCACCTCGCGCGCCCCCCGGTACAGCGTCTCCCCCGCTGGAGTTGCCGTCACCCGCCCGCGCCCCTGGCCCCGGTCCAGCAGCGTCTGCCCGTACTCCCGTTCCAGGGCGCGCAGCCGCTGGCTGACGGCGGACTGCGAGATGAAGTTCTTTTCCGCCGCCCGCGAGAAACTGCCGGATTCGACTAGGTCGATGAAAAGTTGCAGGCTGTCCAAGTTGAACATAAGTTCCCCTTATAATACCCAAAATAATAAATCATTTTACTTCCGTTTTGTCGTTGGGTATACTAAGCCGTCACGGAACGGGGAAAGGGTTTTTCTATGGCGGTCGCAACACCGGAACGCAGCAGGGCGGAGAGCAACGAGACGAGCAATGTCAAAGGGCGGCTGCACGACCCCTATCTTTGGCATCGGCTGCACTCGGCGTCCGGCATCTTTCCCATCGGCTTCTTTCTGCTCCAGCACCTCCTCGCCAATTCCTATGCCTTGCGCGGGCCGGACGCCTACAACACGGTCGTTAAGGTGTTCGGCTACCTGCCGTTCGTGGTCGTGCTGGAAGTGCTGGTGATCTACCTGCCGATCTTGTACCACTCCATTTACGGCATTTTTATCACAATGTACGCCCAACCGAATCTGGGCAAATACCAGTACGGGCGCAACTGGATGTACTTCTTACAGCGCGTCAGCGGCATTGTCGCCTTCTTCTACATCGGCTATCATGTGTGGCACACGAGCCTGGCGAAGTATTGGGCGCAGTGGCACGGCAGCGCCCAGCCTGAGAAGATGATTGACTACGCCCATATGGCCCAGGCGCTCGCCTCACCCTGGGTCCTTGCGATCTACGCGGTCGGCATCATCGGAACCGTCTTCCACTTCACCAACGGTCTATGGAACTTCTGCATCCGGTGGGGCATCACGATTTCGGCGCATTCGCAGCGCCTCAACCAGTATGTTTGCTGGGGGCTGTTCGCCGTGTTCACCCTGATCGGTCTGGCAACCGTGATCCATCTGCACTTTGACGGCATAAACGGCATCGCCACCGCTTCCCCGGCGGCGGTGAAGATGACGCACTAGGAGGCACATCATGGCACTGGCAGAGCGTGAGATCGCGCCGCAGACGCCGAGGCGGCTCTATACAGAAGACGAATACCTGGCCCTGGAAGAAGCGGCGGAGGGCAAGTCTGAGTATGTGGATGGGGAGATCAGGCCCAGACCTGGGGGAACCGCCGACCACGCGACGATCTCCATGAGCCTCGGTGCCGGATTGTGCGCGGCCTTGCGTGGGCGCGGCTGCCTTGTGATGTCTTCCGACGTGAAGGTACGCGCTGCCGGTGAGATGTACTACCCGGACGTCAGTGTCACCTGCGGCCCGCGCCAGTACTATAGCGGCAACCGCACGGTCATCACGAACCCACTCCTCGTGGCGGAAGTGCTGTCGCCGAGCACGGAAGGCAAGGATCGCGGCGAGAAGTTCCGCAACTATCTTGCCGTCGAGGCTCTGGCTGTTTACCTGCTCGTGAGCCAGGATGCGCCGCGCGTCGAGCAGTTCTCCCGTGCGGAAGACGGCCATTGGAATTACATCCTCGTGACGGGTCTGGAGAATGTCCTTGACATTCCGGCCTTGTCCGTCTCGTTAAAGCTGGCCGACATCTACGATGGGATTGACTTCACGGATCCGGTGCAGGATGAGTGAACAGGCGACAAAATATATGGTCTCGCCCGCCGCCGTCCGAGCGCTGCTGGCGGGAGACGACGAGTTCCTGTCGCCGCAGCGCCTGCTTGGCGATCTCACGGAAGCCCAGGCGCTGGCCGTACCGCCCGGCTCGCTCTACTCCATCGCCGGGATCGTCGCCCACATGCACTTCTGGCAGGAGCGCGGGATCGCCCAAGCGCTCGGCGACAAGCTGGCCCGCCCGGAGCACCTGGATGACACGTTCCCGACGCCGCAGCCCGGCGAGTGGGGCACCCTGCGCTCGGCCTTCCTGGACGGTCTGGCGACCTGTGCTCAGGTCGCCGCCGAGCAGGGCGCAGAGGCCAGTCGGGGACGGCAGGAGGCCACCGTCGGGTTTGACCTGGCGGCTTGCCCCGGCTTGCACAGTGCTTATCACTATGGGCAGATCGCGATGCTGCGGCAGATACAGGGATGGTGGCCACCGGAAGGCGGGGACGACTCGTGGTGAGGAAGCGGTTGTCGCGCGGGGACCGGCAGATGCAGACTGAGGCAGTCCCCATCGCCTCCAGATCGGGTGCTGTGTCGGTCGCATGGGCCGGCCTTGTCGCACTGGCAGTGGCGTTAGGGATCGGGCGTTTTGCGTTCACGCCCGTTCTGCCCATGATGCTCCATGACAGGACGGTGACCCTGGCCGAAGGCGGCTGGCTCGCCTCCGCGAACTATTCCGGCTATCTAGTCGGCGCGCTGGCAACGGTTTGGATCAAAGCCGCACCAAAGGTAATGATACGCGGTGGCCTGCTCTTAACAGTTGCGCTCACGGCAGGGATGGGGCTGACGCAAAACCTTCCGCTTTGGCTTCTCCTGCGTTGCCTCAGCGGCATGGCAAGCGCCTGGATTTTAGTCTACGCGTCGGCGTGGGGTTTGCAGCGACTGGCGCAGCTTCAGCGGCCCGGTTTGAGCGGGGTGGTGTTCTGTGGTGTGGGCGTCGGAATCTTAGTTACCGGGCTGCTTTGCCTCCTGCTTGTTCGAGCGGGGATGCCGTCATCAGGCGTCTGGATGCTCCTGGGTGGCCTTGCCCTGGCACTCAGCGCCACGGCCTGGAACGAGTGGGACGGCGAATCCTTGACTCCGCCGCGTCCAATAGCGTCTTCGGGACAGAAGCGGCTCCGTTGGGATCACTCGACCGTCATTCTAACGCTATGTTACGGGCTGTTCGGGTTCGGCTACATCATCCCGGCGACGTTCCTGCCGGTGATTGCGCGGCAGACGGTGCATAGCGTGCTGGTTTCCAGCCTATTTTGGCCTTTGTTTGGAACGGCGGCGGCCCTAAGCACATTATTGGCATCATCTCTCGCCCAACGGTTTCCTGACCGCGCGATTCTGGCAATTAGTTATCTGTTGCAAGCCGCTGGGGTGGGGACATTGGCCCTCAGACCGACCGGGCCTGGGATTGCGATGAGCGCGCTGCTGATCGGCGGGACGTTCATGGTGATGACGATGTTCGGGCTGCGTGAGGCGCAACGGGTTGCGACGCATCAATCTGGAACGCTGATGGGAATGATGACGGCGGCGTTCGCCGTCGGCCAAATCCTCGGACCGGCTTATGCGACTTTACTTGTTCGCCTCTCCGGCGGCTTTTCCTGGTCTCTGGCGACTGCGGCGGTGCTGCTGGCGGTCAGCGCACTGCTTCTTTGGAAAGACAAAACCACCGTCACTCCTTCTGGGTGATCGCGTTCGATAGAAAAGGCATGGAACCATGGCTACTGTGGCGAGCAATACGAAACCGAAGGTCATCGTCGTCGGCGGCGGGCTGGCCGGGCTGATGACGACCGTGAAGATCGCGGAGGCGGGCGTCCCCGTGGACCTGTTCTCGTTCGTCCCCGTCAAGCGCAGCCACTCGGTCTGCGCGCAGGGCGGCATCAATGGGGCGGTCAACACGAAGGGCGAGGGCGACTCGCCGTATGAGCACCTGGACGACACCGTGTACGGCGGCGACTTCCTCGCCAACCAGCCGCCCGTCAAGCATATGTGCGACAACGCTCCCGGCATCATCTACCTGCTGGACCGCATGGGCGTCATGTTCAACCGCACCGGCGAGGGGCTGCTGGACTTCCGGCGCTTCGGCGGCACCAAGCACCATCGGACAGCCTATGCGGGCGCGACCACGGGGCAGCAGCTACTCTACGCGCTGGACGAGCAGACGCGCCGCCATGAGGTGGCGGGCGACGTAACCAAGCACGAGTTCTGGGAGTTTTTGGGCGTCGTCCAAGATGACGACAGGGCCTGCAAGGGCATCATCGCGCAGGACTTGCGGACGATGACCATCCAAGAGTTCAAGGCCGACGCCGTGGTCTTGGCGACCGGCGGGCCGGGCATCATCTACAACCGCTCTACCAATTCGGTGATGAACACGGGCACGGCGGCTTCGGCGGTCTACCAGCAGGGCGCGCGCTACGCGAACGGCGAGTTCATCCAGGTTCACCCGACGGCCATTCCGGGCATGGACAAGCTGCGGCTGATGTCCGAGTCGGCACGCGGCGAGGGCGGGCGCGTCTGGGTTCCGCGAGACCCCCAGGAGAAGCGGCGCGGCGAGGATGTGCCCGAAGGCGAGCGCTTCTACTTCCTGGAAGAGAAGTACCCGGCCTACGGCAACCTGGTCCCGCGTGACATCGCGACGCGCGAGATCTTTGATGTCTGCGTCAACCAGCGCATGGGGGTTGGCGGCCAGAAACAGGTCTACCTGGATCTGACGCATCTGGACAAGAAGCAGATAGACATCAAGCTGGGCGGCATTTTGGAAATCTACGAGAAGTTCATCGGCGAGGACCCGCGCACGACGCCCATGCGCATCTTCCCCGCCGTCCATTATTCGATGGGTGGTCTGTGGGTGGATTTCGTCAAGAACGGTACGACGGGCAGCCTGACCGAAGGCGACCCGCGCAACCAGATGACCAGCATCCCCGGCCTGTACGCCGTCGGGGAGTGCGACTACCAGTACCACGGAGCGAACCGTCTGGGTGCGAACTCGCTTCTGTCCTGCCTGACCGGCGGCCAGCTCACCGGGCCGGGCGTGGTCAACTACGTCAAGCATTTGCTCAAAAGCGTGGACGATCTGCCGTCCTCGCTGTTCGAGCGTGAGCGCCTGCGCCAGCAGGAGAAGTACGAGAAATTGGCGTCTTCCACAGGCACGGAGAACCCGTATCGTCTGCACGAGGAATTGGGCGACATGATGACCGAAAACGTCACCGTCGTCCGCTATAACGACCGCCTGCGCGCGACAGACGCCAAGATTCAGGAGTTGATGGAGCGCGTGGAGCACGTCGGCATCGCCGACAGCTCGAACTGGACCAACCAGCTCATCCCGTTCACCCGGCAATTGAAGAACATGCTGCACCTGTCCCGCGCCGTCGTGCAGGGCGCGCTAGCCCGCGACGAGTCGCGCGGCGCGCACTACAAGCCGGACTTCCCGAAGCGCGACGACGTGCGGTTCCTGAAGACGACGATTGCCGAGTGGACGCCGGACGGCCCGCGCCTGTCGTATCAGGCCGTAGATACAAGTTTGATCAAGCCGCGCCTGCGTAACTACGCCGCCGAGAAGAACGAGGGCGGCACGGCGACGCCGACCGCCGAGGCCGCGAAGGACACATTGGTGGTTGCCGGCAACGGCCGCGGAACAAACGGCCATCCGCCCGCTGTCAATGGGAGCGGGGTAAACGGGGCGAACGGTGCGGCGAACCTCGGCGATGGGGCGAACGGCGTCTACAGCCCCGGCCTGGAAGTGGCCGCCGGCGCGGACCCGGCGAACTCTGGTGACGGCGGCGACCAGATCAGCACCCGCACCCCCACCGCTCGGCGCGACACGTCGGTGTCGAGCGGGGACAAGGAAGAGATCAAGGAAGCCACCTCCAGTTGGCTTACCGGCAAGAACGAGGCGGACGATGCCGACCCGGTGAAGGCGAGCAATCCTGTCTCGCAGCAAGGGGAGAAAGATGTCAACGCGCAGTAGAATAGTGATTAAAACAGTCATGGCAGGCGCGGCGGGGATGCTCATCGCGGCCCTGCCGGTCTTGGCAAAGACGACGCACAAGGCGAAACCGAAGGCCGCTCCGGCGGAAACCGCCGTGATCGAAAACACCGGCTCGACAAATACCAACGGCTATAAGATCACAGTTTCCTCTACGGGCGGCGCATCCTTGAGCGGGAAGGCGCGGGGCCTGCCGATGGCGGTGAACAAGAAGTTGTTCCGCGATTTGGCTGCTGCCATGCCGCTGACGGACCTCCCGGCCCGCCACGGGATGCATAGCGCCTCATTTGGAACGCGAACCTTTATTACTTATAAAGGCCAGCGGTCGCCGGACTTGACCTTCGGCGGTGATCCAAAGGCGGCTGCCTTGAAAGCAGACATTGACGCCATCACGCAGGCGCTGCACGTCGGCAACACGCCGCGCCGCCCCGTCAGGCCACCCGTCGCCCCTGAGCCGCAGCCTGATAAGGACTAGAAACAAGGACTAGAAAAACGCACCCATGTCTGACCAGAAGACGATTACTCTCAAGATCAAGCGGCAGCGTGACCAGCATTCCGCGCCCTATTGGGAGGAGTTCGCGATTCCTTACCGTCCCAACATGAACGTCATTTCGTGCCTGATGGAGATCCGCAAGAACCCCGTCACGCGCGACGGCAAAGCGACCAGCGCGCCGGTCTGGGAGATGAACTGCCTGGAAAACGTCTGCGGCTCCTGCACCATGCTGATGAACGGCAAGGTCGGCCAGTCCTGCGCGACATTGGTAGATAATCTCACTCAGCCGATCACGTTGGAGCCGATGTCCAAGTTCCCCGTCGTCAAGGACCTTTCCGTGGACCGTTCGCGGATGTTCGAGAACTTGAAAAAGATTCGCGGCTGGATTCCCATTGACGGCACCTACGATCTCGGCCCCGGCCCGCGCCTCGCCGAGCGCGACCGCCAGGAAGCCTATGAATTTTCCCGCTGCATGACCTGCGGCTCGTGCCTGGAAGCCTGCCCGCAGGTCAACCCGCACTCGAACTTCATCGGCCCCGCCGCCATTGGCCAGGTGCGCCTGTTCAACAGCCACCCGACGGGGAGCATGAACAAGGAAGAACGCCTGGAGGCCATTGCAGGCGCGGACGGCGTCACGAGCTGCGGCAACGCCCAGAACTGCGTCAAAGCCTGCCCGAAGGAGATCCCCTTGACAAAGGCGATCGCCGAGATGAACCGGGACGTGACCCTGTATAAGTTCCGAAAGTTCTTCCGAGGGAAGTGACTCAGGAGCGACGGGTGCCCGGTGCGAAAAGCGCCGGGTCTTTTTTTGCTATTTATTCGTCAACCCCTTGACTCTGCCCTTACGGCAGGCCGGATAATGCCTGTATGGACACAACGCGGCAGAACCTCCTCCCCATCGGCGCCTTCGCCGGCGCCGCCGGGCTTTCCCCCAAAGCCTTGCGGCTCTACGACCGGCTCGGCATCCTCCCGGCGGCGTATACCGACCCTGACTCGGGCTACCGCTACTACCGGGCCGAGCAGATTCCCACAGCGCGGCTCATCCGGCTCATGCGCTCCGTAGACATGCCGCTGGCACAGGTGCGGACGGTATTGACGGAAGGGCCGGAGGCGGCAGGGGCGGTGGTTCGGAGCTTCCGGCAGGCGCGGGAGCAGCACCTGGCGCGTGTCCGCGCGGCAACAGGCGAGCTGTTGCGCTTTCTGAAGGAGGAAACGGCAATGACGTTCGAGGTGCAAGCGCGGGAGACGCCCGCAACGCAGGTGGTCAGCATCACCAAGCCGGTGAAGGTGGATGCTCTGGGTCAATATATTCACGGCAGCTTGCTGACGCTCTCCGAGTTCGTGCAGGCGCAAGGGGGGACGCTCACGGGCGCTCCCTTCGGCATCTACCACGGACCTGTGAACCACACGGATGACGGCCCGCTGGAGGTCTGCTTCCCCGTGCGCGGCTCGTTCACGGCGGCGGGCGAGGTGGCCGTGAAGGAGGCGCCACGGGAGCAGGTGGCGACGGTCCGGGTCACGGGTGAGCAGTGCCGCTTCCCGGCGATCATCGGCGCTTACGACGCCGCCCATGACTGGATCACGGCGAACGGCTACCAGCCGGACGGGCCGCCGCGCGAGGTCTGGAACGGCCCCGACGAGAACGGCATGATGGAGATCGCCTGGCCGTTCCGGGAACGGGTCGCGGGCGCGTAAGCGCGGCGTCTTCCGGGTACACTAGGGGCGGAGGCAGCTTGCCTCCGCCCTTTTCTGTTTATTGGAGGATCACAATGGCGCTGCCCATTTCATTTGACTACGGCTATCTCGCCCCCGATGTGGACTTGGATGAGGTCAAATCGTTCCAGGACAATGTGGACCTGGCGCACAAGAAGGTGACGCAGGGTGGGGGACTCGGCTCCGACTTCCTGGGCTGGGTGGACCCAGCAAAGATCGTCAGCCCGGATGAGGTCAAGGCGATCAAGGCGCTGGCTGGGCAGATCCGCGAGAATTCGGACATCCTGGTTTCCATCGGTATCGGCGGCTCCTATCTCGGCGCGCGCGCCGTCATCGAGGCGCTGGGCGAGGGCGACGGCCCCGCCGTCATCTTCGCCGGCAACTCGCTGTCCGCCCACGAGCACGCGAAGTTCTTGAAGCAGGTGGATGGCAAGCGGTTCTCCATCAATGCGATCTCCAAGTCGGGCACCACGACCGAGCCGGCCGTCGCCTTCCGGCTGTTCCGGGACGTTCTGGAAAAATCGGTCGGCAAGGACGAGGCCAAGAAGCGCATCGTCGCCACGACGGACGCCAAAAAGGGCGCGCTCCGCAAGTTCGCCGAGGAAGAGGGCTATGCGACGCTAAAGATCGCCGACGATGTGGGCGGGCGCTACTCCGTCCTCAGCCCGGTCGGCCTGCTGCCCATCGCCGTCGCCGGGATTGACATTGACGCCCTGCTGGCGGGAGCCAAAGATATCGCCGACGCCACGAACGACCCCGACGTGACGAAGAACCCGGCCTACTTCTATGCCGCCGCGCGCAACCTGCTTTATCGCAAGGGCTACGTCACCGAAATCTTCGCCTCGTTCGAGCCGCGCCTGCACTACATCGCCGAGTGGTGGAAGCAGTTGACCGGCGAGAGCGAGGGGAAAGATCACATCTCGCTATTCCCCGCGTCCGTTGACCTGACGACCGACCTGCACTCGATGGGGCAGTGGATTCAGCAGGGGCGGCGCAACATCATCGAGACGTTTGTCATCCTAGACGGCGGCGAACCGGCCCTTGCCATCCCCGCCGCCGAGAACGACCTGGACGAGCTAGGCTACCTGCAAGGCCGCCCGCTGTTCGAGGTCAACAAGGCCGCTTACGAGGCGACTTCGCTGGCCCACCGGGACGGCGGGGTCCCCAACAGCACTATCCACCTATCCAAACTGGATGCCTATACATTAGGCGCACTGCTCCAATTCTTCGAGCGCGCGACGGGCGTCTCCGGCTATCTGATGGGCATCAACCCCTTCAACCAGCCTGGTGTCGAAGCCTACAAGACCAACATGTTCGCCCTGCTGGGCAAGCCGAAGTTCGAGAAGGCGACGGAGGACGTGAAAGCGCGGCTGGCGGCCTTGCCGAAGGATACCGTGGTGCGGTTCTAACAGAAGCAGAGAACCGGCACTGGAAGTGCCGGTCTACTCGGGAGTGAAAGTGCCTCCGGCGCTAAGGAAAGGCTTACGGCAACATTCCCTCAGTCGCGGAGCGACTTCCATTCTATAGTAGCCCGGCACTTCCAGTGCCGGGTTCTTTCTTCGCCCGGGGATGCGCCTGCGCGTACACCTCTTGCAGCCGCTCCGTGGTGACATGCGTGTACATCTGCGTCGTGGCGACGCTGGCATGGCCGAGCAGTTCCTGAATGAGCCGCAGATCGGCCCCGTTGGACAGCAGATGCGTGGCGAACGTATGCCGCAGGACGTGGGGCGTGATCTTCAGGTGCGTCGAGGCGGCGGCGCAGTAGCGGTCGAACAGCTTGCGGACCCCCCGATCCGAAAGCCGCTCGCCGTAGCGGTTGACGAACAGCGCGCCGCTGTCCTTGTCCGCCTTCAGAACGAGTTCCGGCCGACCTTTGCGAACATATCGTTCCAGCGCAAAGACGGCCTGCCGCCCCAGCAGGGTCACGCGCTCCTTGTCCCCCTTGCCGATGACGCGGATGACGCCCTCATCATAGTTCACGTCGGCGACGTTAAGCGTCACTAGCTCTCCCGCGCGCATCCCCGAAGCATACAGCGTTTCCAGCAGGGCGCGGTCGCGCAGACCGAGCGCCGTGGCGGCATCGGGGGCGGCCAGCAGCGACTCGATCTCATCGGAGCGAAGGAACTTGGGCAGCCGCCGCTCCGTCTTGACGGTGCGGAGGCCGACGGCGGGCGAGCGGGGCAGGAAAGACTGCCTGGCGAGGTAAGCGAAGAAGGAGCGCAGGGACGCCGTCTTGCGGGCGCGGGAGGCGCGGGCAAGGCCGAGAGACTCCAGGTGGGCGAGGAAGGAGCGCAGCAGGGCGGGGTCAGCGGCGCGGATGTCGGTCACGCCCTGGGTCTCAGCAAACGCGGCGAACTGATCTAAGTCTTCCGCGTAAGCCTTGACCGTATGGGGCGAAGCGCCTTTGACGGCTTCCAGGTGATGCAGAAAGGCGTCACGGCAGGAGGCAATCATGTCGGAAGCGCGGCTTCCAGCGCGGCGAGGGCGCGCTCCGCCAGCAGGCCGTTCTTCTCCTTCTTGTCCCGGATGCGGTCCGGCAGCGGCGGCACGATGCCCCAGTTGGAGTTCATCGGCTGGAAATCCTTGCCGTCATAATGGGCGACATAGTTCGTCAGCGCCCCCAGCATCGTCGTCTCCGGCAGTGTCAGCAGCGGCTGGCCCAGCAGGTGCCGGGCGGCGTTGCGGCCCGCGAGGATGCCGGTCGCCGCCGATTCAACGTAGCCCTCCACACCGGTGATCTGGCCGGCGCAGAAAACATTCGGGTAGGCGCGCATCTGGAGCGTGTCGTCCAGCACCTGCGGCGATTGGATGTAGGTGTTCCGATGGATGACGCCGTGGCGGACGAACTCGGCATTTTCCAATCCCGGAATGAGGCGGAAGACGCGCTTCTGGTCGCCCCACTTCATGCGCGTTTGGAAGCCGACCATCGAATACAGCGTCGCGGCACGGTTCTCCTGGCGAAGCTGCAAGCAGGCCCAGGGCCAGCGTCCGGTTCGCGGGTCGGTGAGGCCAACCGGCTTCATCGGTCCGAAGCAGAGCGTTTTGGGGCCGCGCGCGGCGAGGACTTCAATCGGCAGACAGCCCTCAAAGTAAGGCACTTTGGACTCGTGCTCTTGCAGTGGGGCTAACTCGGCCTGAAGGAGCGCGTCGTAGAACGCCTGGTACTCGTCTTTCGTGAACGGGCAGTTCAGGTATGCGGGGTCGCCCTTGTCATACCGCGAGGCTGGGAAGGCGATCTCGAGGTTGATCGTCGCGGCGTCTATGGTGGGGGCCACGGCGTCATAGAAGAACAGTTGAGACTGCCCGGTCAGGCGTCCCACTTCGGAAGCCAGCGCGTCCGAAGTCAGCGGGCCGGTGGCGATGATGTGGACGCGGCTCTCGTCAATCGCCGTCACCTCGGCGCGCTCTACGGTGATGTTCGGGTGGCCTTCCAGCTTGCCGGTGATGCAGGCGGCGAACAGGTCGCGGTCCACAGCCAGCGCCTCGCCGGCAGGGACGCTGGAGGCATCCCCGGCGGCGACAATCAGCGAGTCCAGCCGCCGCATTTCCTCTTTAAGCAGCCCGGCAGCGTTGGTCAGCAGGTTGGACTTCAGCGAGTTGGAGCAGACCAGTTCCGCCAGCCGGTCGCCCTGATGCACGGGCGTCGGCTTGACGCCGCGCATCTCGATCAACCGCACTTTCGCCCCCGCATTGGCCGCCTGCCAGGCGGCCTCGCTGCCGGCCAGCCCGCCGCCGATGATGGTGATTTCGTCAGACATGATGCTTACAGCTCGTACTCGTCCACCGGCGAGAAGTAGATGACCGTGCAGGTCTCCTCCTCGGTTACGTCACGCCCGTAGATGCGGGACAGAAGCCCGATGACTTCCTCTTTGTTACGCATTTCCGGGTTCTCGCGCTGAACGTCGCGCGGGGACAACTCCCCGCAGGGCTTGACCTCGACCGCATCCAGGATGGCGCAGAACAGCTTCTTGCGCCGGGCGAACCGCTGGCCGACCGTCACCCAGACGATCTGCCCCGTTTGATACTTGTCGCTTTTGTCCCCCAGCCGGATCGTGGCCGACTTGCGGCCCTTCTTCAAAGCCTCACCGTACAGGTCTGTATAGAAATTCAGCGCTAACATGAACTCAGATCATCCCCCAACATCAAACCGCCGCCAGTTCCCGCTCAATAGGCGGCGCGTCGGCATCCGTAAACTCCGCGCCCTCCGTGGCGGCCTCTTTGGACTTAGGTGGCAGCGCTTCTTTGTAATCACATTCGGCGTTGTGGCACTTGATGCCGATGACCCGCCCGCCCCGGAAGGTGTTCTCGACCAGCGGCGACTGGCACTTGGGACAGGGGCGGCCGACCGGCTTGCCCCAGGCCACGAAGTCGCAGTTCGGGTAGTTGGCGCAGCCGAAGAAGGTCGCGCCCTTTTTGCTGCGCTTTTGGACCACCTCGCCGCCGCACTTGGGGCAGGGGACATCCACCTTCGCCGCCGCCACCTGCTTGGTGGTCTTGCACTCCGGGTAGTCCGTGCAGGCGATGAACTTGCCGAACCGGCCCGCGCGCTCGACCATCGGCTTGCCGCACTTGGGGCACTCGCCCTCGCTCTTTTCGGCTTCGGGCCGGACGATGGTTTTGCACTTCGGGTAGTCCGAGCACGAAACGAACTCACCGTACCGGCTGGAACGGATGACCATCGGCTTGCCGCAGGTCGGACAGTCCTGGCCGGCCTCGCGGGGCGGCACCTTCAGGTTCTCCATCTCCGCGCCGGCCTTCGTCACGCTCTCGGCGAACGGGTCGTACCAGCGGCGCATCATCTTGACCCAATCTTCTTTGCCCTCGGCCACGGCATCAAGCTGGGTTTCCATGCCCGCCGTGAACGCGATATCCAGGATTCCGGGAAAATGTTTCACCAGAAGGTCATTGACGGTCGTACCAAGTTCCGTGGGCCGGAACCGCTTCTCCGACAGCTCCACATACTGGCGGTCCTGAATAGTCGCGATGATGGCCGCGTAGGTGCTGGGGCGTCCGATGCCTTTCTCTTCCAGCGCCTTGACCAGCGTGGCTTCGGTGAAACGCGGCGGCGGCTCCGTGAAGTGCTGCTTGGGCGTCAGGGCGAGCAGGTGGAGCATCTGCGCCTCGGTCAGCGGCGGCAGGGGCTGTTTTTCCTCGTCCTCGATCTTGCTTGAGTCGTCCTTGCCCTCGCTGTAGACGCGCAGGAAGCCGTCGAACTTCATCGTCGAGCCGGTCGCGCGGAACGTGTAGCTGCGCGCGGCGATGTCCACGGTCACGACATCAAAGACGGCGGGCGCCATCTGGGAGGCGACGAACCGCTGCCAGATCAGCTTGTAAAGCCGCTCCTGGTCACGGTTCAAAGACTGAGCGACGCGCTCCGGCAGCCGCGTCACATCGGTCGGGCGGATCGCCTCATGGGCGTCCTGGGCCGCGCCGCCTTTTTTGTACTGCTTGGCGGCAGCGGGGGCGTAGGCCGCCCCATAGGTCTCCACAATCAGGGCGCGGGCGGCCCGCTGGGCCTCGTCCGCGATGCGGGTCGAGTCGGTACGCATGTAGGTAATCAGGCCGACGTGCCCCTCGCCGGGGACCTCGACTCCCTCATAAAGCTGCTGCGCCACCTGCATCGTCCGTTTGGCGTTAAAGCCGAGCTTCCGCGAGGCTTCCTGCTGTAACGTGCTCGTGATGAAGGGAGGAGCCGGGTTGCGACGCTTCTCGCTGCGCTTGACGGACTTGACGCGATATTCGGCCCCGGCCAGATCCGATAATATCTGGTCCGCCGATGCCTGGTTGGGGATCTCCAGCTTCTTGCCGTCGCGCTCGATCAAAGCCGCGTCAAATTTGTTCTTCGCCGTGTCCGGCGTCAGGCTGGCCGTGACGGACCAGTACTCGACCGGCTTGAACGCGAGAATGTCGCGCTCCCGGTCGGCGATCAAGCGAACGGCTACGGACTGGACCCGGCCCGCCGAAAGGCGGGGGCGGACCTTTTTGGAGAGAATCGGGCTGATCTTGTAGCCGACGATCCGGTCCAGCTCGCGCCGGGCCTGCTGGGCGTTGACGCGGTCCATGTCAATGCTGCGCGAGTTTTGCAGGGCGGCCTGTACGGCGGACTTGGTGATCTCGTTGAACTGGATGCGCCGGGGGTTACGCAGGCCCAATGCTTCCTGGAGGTGCCAGGAGATCGCTTCCCCCTCGCGGTCCGGGTCCGAAGCGAGATAAACTTCGCTGGCGTTTTTCGCGGCCGCTTTGAGCTTCGCCACGACCTCTTTGCGCTCCGGGATGACGACATAAGTCGGCGCGAAATCGTGCTCGATGTCTATGGAGAGCTTCTTTTCCGGCAGGTCCCGGACGTGGCCCATGCTGGCTTCTATTTGATAGTCGCTGCCCAAAAACCCTTTCAGCGTCTTGGTTTTGGCCGGCGATTCGACGATGATCAACTTCTTTGCCATAACGTGCTTTCCCTCAATGTTCCTCTTATTATAACACCCAAATGACTTTTTTGTTACCCTGGGACAAAACGCACGTTTGGCATGGAATTTGCAGGGAACTCAGTGAAGGAGAAAGTCGTCAATGTTTTTGTGCGTGCGTGCCATGTTACACTATTTTATGAATATTTCGTGGTACTATAGAGTGTCAAGAGTGTCATTGTCGCCGTAGATCGCCTCAGCCTATCATTGTCGCTTTGGCGCATGCCGCCGCCTGCACTTCCGGGGGAATTTCGATGCACACCAAATATGCCGTTATACCGACGCTTTGCCTTCTGGCGAGTACGCCCGTGCTGGCGGCCGGCCATACCGAGGCTCATGCCTCCGTGCCGCCGGCTTCCTTTCTGAATTATCATGTGTCCACGGTGCATGAGCTTTCCCAGGAAGTCACCATCGACCCTGCCGTGCGGGCACGCCTTGCCAACCACTTCCACATCAGCGAAGCGCAGATGACGCAGTACGTTCGCCGGAATCTGGTGCTGACCCATCTTCAAAAGACAGGCCGTTACAAGGTCGCCTGCGTCGGGCAAAACGGGCGGGAATACTGGATCGAATCGCGTCTGCCTGCCGGGACGGCCATATTCGCCTCTCGCGCGACGGGGCATCCGATCCTGAAGCTGGCGTGCGGCAACCCCATGGTGTCCTCCCTTCCGCCGAGCATCAAGACCGCCGAGAGCCGCGAGAGCATGACCCCGCCGCAGTTCGCTTTCCTGCCACCGCCCGCGCCGGCCGGTTCCGTGCCCATGCCGGGTTTGCTGACGGCAGCGGATGTCACGCCCACCGATTTGGTCGTCGCCAGCACCGATGTGACGCCGGCCGTCGTTGAGGTGTCGCCTAGTTTGGAAACCTTGATCCCCGGCGCCCTCCTGAGCGGCGGGAGCAGCGCCTTCAACGCCCTGCCGGCAGTCCTCGGCGCGGTCGCGCTGGGTGTCGCCAGCACCGGCCACGGTGGTTCCAGCCCCAGCGTCACCCCGCCGGCCATCCCGGAGGCGTCCACTTCGATCTCTTTAGGGACGATGCTTCTGCTAGGGAGCGGCGCCTGGCTTGCCGCAAGGCGCAAGCGAACGTCTGAAAAGACAAGTTAGCAAACGGCTCTTTCGCCGCGAAGGGAAACAGTTCGACAAAAGACGACCCCCTAGGGGGCCGTCTTTTTGTTGCCCATGCACCTTGCTAGAGCCATTCAGGGAATACGGCACCCGTCCGCTAGAGCACCCGGACGAAGGCATTGCCGGGGACGCGCTTTGCCAGACCGCGCATCTCTAGGAGCGTGAGGATGCCCAGAACCTGCGGCGGCGTCAGGCCGCTTTCGTGAATCATGCCCTCGACCTGGCGCGGCTGGAGGGTGAGCATGTCCAGCACCTTGCGCTGTTCGGGCGGAAGCGGGGGAACGGGGGTGGGGGAAGGGGACATGTCGGGCCGGCGCAGGGCGAGGACGCCGAGTTCACCCAGGATGTCCTCCACGGTCTCGACGAGTTTGGCCCCGTCCTGGATCAGCTTGTGGCAACCGGAATTGTGGCCCAGCCCGATGGGGCCGGGGATGGCGAAGACCTCGCGCCCTTGATCGCCGGCCTCGCGGGCCGTGATCAGGGAGCCGCTGTCGGCGGGGCTTTCGATCACCAGTACGCCCAGGGAACAGCCGGAAATCAGGCGGTTGCGTGCGGGGAAGCGCCAGGGTTCGGGCTGCGTCCCCATCGGGAACTCTGAAAGGACCGCCCCGAGACCGCCGGCGATCTCGTCGAATAGGCGGCGATTTTCGCTTGGGTAGTGGACGTCAACGCCGCAGCCGAGAAACGCCAGCGTCCGGCCGCCGGCCTCGGTCGCGCCCCGGTGGGCAGAGGTATCCACGCCGCGCGCGCCGCCGGAGATGATCGTCAGGCCGTGCGCCGTCAGCTCGCGCGCGAACTGGCGGGCCAGCGTCAGGCCGTAGTCCGTGGCGCGGCGCGAGCCGACGATGGCGAGGCTGAACTTGTCTTCGGGGATCAGATCGCCCCGCAGGAACAAGACCGGCGGGGCATCGGGGAGCGGGCGCAGGTTGGCGGGGTATGTTCCGTCGTGAAGCGTGACCAGCCGCGCGCCGCTTTTTTCCAGGGCGGCAAGATCGTGGTCGAAATCACGAGCACGGACGGCGGCTAAATGCGCCAAACGCTTCTCGTTGAACTGGGGAAGGCGCTGCGCCCATTCGTCGCGCGGGGCGGCGAAAAGCGCAGCGGGGTCTCCCCCATAAGCCTCCAGCAGAGCGTGCAGCCGGTGCGGAGCAAACTCCAGGGCGTTCAGTCTCAGCCAGGCTTCCGTGTTGGCGGGGCCTTCCATAGCCGTTTCTTCCTCCTGATGTAAGATTTCACGATCTGACAACTCCCACCCGTAAACGGTGTGGGGTTCTCAGGCTACGCATAGGCCGATGCCTTACGTTGACGCCTGAAGGCGGTGCCCCCGCCTACCTTCCGTCAGGACGAGCCTGGCGAAATCAATTTCCGCAGTGCGGAAATGGTGACGTTCTGTCTCTGTCCAGTCGGGTCACTCCAATAATGACGCCGTGCTAAACCGAAGTTCATCAAGGGTATTCATCCACCCCCTAAAACAACAGCATACACGCCGCACACGGGAACGTGCCATATCACAGAAGCAGAAGTGCTTGCACTTATTGTACCCTGCTATTGTACCCTGCCGAGCAGAGACAGAAACGCCAAAGAGCGCGTCTTCGGAAAGACGCGGGGCTTATATCCCAGGGCTAAAGCACCTGGGCTTTACGCCTATTACTGTAAGATTTCACGATGTCGAAGACGATGTTGGGGTGATATTGGGACGATGTTAGAACGGCACGATGGGCGGCGGCGGCGGCACGCCGGGGTTTCGTCCGTTTCCGCCGGGCGAGCTCGGCAAGCCGCCGCCGTTGCCGGGGAAGTTCGGAGTGTATGGGTTGAATCCCGGTCCTCCCGGCCCTCCTGGTCCACCTGGGCGTCCCGGCTCGCCTACGGTGAAGCTCCAGGTTTGGGAGGTGACATTGCCCCGCCAGTCGGCTGCCTTGAGCGTGATCTCGTGCTCCCCTTCTTTGAGGGGCGTTGCCGGCGTGTCATAGACGGCATTCTGGCCGGCGTGATACAATGCCTTCGCGTCCACCCCGCCATCCACCTGGAGACTGACGGAGGCGGGGTTGATCCCCGACCCTTCATCTATGACGAACGCGCCGTAGGTCAAGCCCTCGCCGCGCACGGTCGCGCCGGATTCGGGAAACAACTGCGTGAACTGAGGAGCGATGTTGCCCGGCGCATCCGACCGGAAGGCGGTCAGCGAGCCGTCGTCACTCACCACATACAGAGTTCCCGCTGCCACGATCGGCGCAGCGTAGACGGTCGTGGAGGGGTACTTCGGCTGGCTATCCGTGGCGCTGGCCTGGACGACATAGCGCCAGACCAGCTTGCCGCTGCCAGAATCGTAGCCGGACAACACGCCCGGCTGAGTCGCGACCAGGAGCAGGCTGCCGGCCAGCAGGGGCGGGGCGGTGTTCGCCCCATCCAGCGTAGCGCGCCAGCGCTCGCGGCCCGCCGACGTCAGCGCGTAAAGCACATTGTTCTGCGTGATGACATAGAGGGAGTCGCTGCTCACGGTCGGCGGGGTGAGGACGTTGGTCGGCAGCTTGATGACCGAGCGCCGGCTCCCATTGTTCGGGTCCAGGCCGTAAACCGTTTCCCCGGCCGCCACATACAGGTTGGTTCCATCGTAAACGGGAGGGACTAGGCTGGGATCGCCCGGTAAAAGGATGGCCCAGCCTTTCTTCCCGGTGCGGGCGCTGAGGCTGTAGACATTACCGTCCGAGGACGTAAAGACGACAAGGCCGCCGGTGATGGTGGGGGAAGTCGTGATCGCCCCGCCCGTTTCGGTGTCCCAGAGCACTTTGCCCGTCTCGGCACTGAGCGCATAGCAGTGGCTGTTGCCGCTGCCGAAGTAGACGGCATCGTTGCTGATGATCGGTGCGGAGCGTATCGCCCCTTCCAGCTTCGCCGTCCAAACCGTCTTGCCGGTGGCGGCGTCGAACTTGTAGGCTTGCCCGTTGTCGTCAGTGACGTAAAGGAAGCCGCCGGACAATGCGGGCGTGGCCGCAAAATAGGTGCGCGCCTTGCCGTCCGCCGGGTACTGCCACCGCGTCGTCCCATCGGCGGCGTTCAGGGCGTACAGAGACCCGCCGGATGGGAAGTAAACCGTTGCGTTGGCGTAAACCGGCGAGGCCGGGTTGTTCTTGGCATAGGACGTCGTATGCCGCCAGAGCACCGACAGGGGAGCGTTCAGCTTCTCGTCGGAGACGCCGGTATGGCCGATGTTGTTGCGGTAGTAGTCCACATGGGCCGTATTGACCGGCGTGGTCGGCGTGGCCGGCGCCGCAAGCGTGTCCGATACGGCCGGCGCGGCCGGCGTGACCTCGGCGAACGCGGCGGCGCCCAGCAGCGCCAGAGCGGCTGTGAGGGGATACGGATAATGTTTCATCATAACAGGCATCCTTACTTCGTTCCTCATTGAACAGAGGTTTTCTCATGTCAGCGGCGGCGTTTCTCGTCATCTCGCCATTCCGGCTCCGAACCGGGCAGGCCGGAATTTTTCCACAGTTTTTCCAAGCGTCGGCGCTCCTGCCAGTCCTTCCAGCGGCCGGCCAGATCGAGCGGGCTGCGCTGCTGGGGCGAGCCGTCCAGGGTCGTGCGGAACGTGGGCCGGGCGGGGCGGGTGTCCATCCGCAGGTCCGGCCCGCGAAAGTTCCGGCGCGGGGCGCTGTAGAAGCCGACATCGGCCCAGGGACGAGCGAAACGGACATACAGGTAGGCGGCAAGAATGCCGCCGAGCGCGAACAGGCCCATGACAGGCCCTAACATGCTGCCGTAGGTCAGATAGGTCCAGGCGGTGACACCGATCGCTAGGTACTTGGCACGCACCGGGAAGAAGTACACCGTGATCTGCTGCTCCGGGTTGAGCATGCAGAAGGCGACGATCAGCCCCGTCCAGGGCAGGAACACGCCGTACAGCGCGGGTGGCTGCTGATGCAGCAGCAGGCTGCCGAGGAGCAGTGACAGCGAAGAGGCTAACGTCAGCGCGAAGAAGAAGACCGCATAGCGCTGGCTCCCCCAGCCCCGCTCCAGGCTGCCGCCACTGAGCCAGAAGAAGACCAGGTTGATGACGAACCAGAGCGAGAACGGCGGCAGGGAGACCAGGGCGTAGGTCAGCAGCGTCCACGGCGCATGGATAAAACTGCCGCCCCCAAAGACCATCTGCGTCAGGAGGAACGGCCCGACGAGGGCGGGCGCGAAGAACGTCGCGAGAAAGGTGAGGACGTTGACGCCCACGAGGGCCAGCGTGACCGGCACGCCGCCACGCCGCACGAAATCCCGCAGCGAGTCCATCGGTGAGTTGGGCGAATTGTACCGCATCTTGCTCTGCTTTCCAGATGTCCGTCTAGTGTGTCTGCCGGACCGGCTCCGCGAATTGGAAGTTGAAACGGGCGTCCGGTGCGACATCCCCTTTGCTGTAAAAGTCTGTAATCTCCGGCCGATCCGGGAGGTTGTCGGCCCATTTGAAATCCAGCCGGAGCGGGCCGCGTGACGGCGGGAGGCCGAGCAGCCGGCGTGGAACCACCAGCATCAGATCGCGGCCCTGCCATCGGAACGTCGCCTCGCCGACCGGCTTCCAGTCCCATGCGCCGCCGACATTGCGCTCGATGGTGCAGCGGTTCCCCATCCGGCGGCGGTTGATGAGAAAGTTATAGCCATGCCAGCCCGCCTTACCCGCGGCATCCGTGTCCAGAAACAGCAGCATCCAGTTCCTATCGCCGGCCGGGGTCAGCGGCGCGGCTGTGCGGGCATGGAAATATAGATTAGCTGGGTCCCGCGCCACCTGCGCCAGCACGATGTCGTTGCGCGCGCTGTCGTCTCGGTAATGCGCGTGCGGCGTGGCCCCATCCCAATCCCGGTCCGCTACGTCGCCGCGCGCATCATGGTAAACCGGGCGGACGCTGTCCCATTGTTGATACGAATCTCGCAGCCGAATTGTTCGCGGCCCGGACGGCGGATCGGGGGCGCGCATCCCCTTGTAGCGCCGCATATTGGCGACGAACTGGTTGTAGTAGTCGTCGCTCGATCCGCCCCGCATCGGCTCCAAATCGCGGTTGAAGTCCTGGTTGAACTCGTCCACGATATGCCCCTGGCCGGCCTTCGTCGTGCGGCCCAGAAACACGACGCCGGGCGTCTCCCAGACCGACGCCGTCCACTCGTTCCACCCCGTCACCAGCAGGATCGGGGCAGCGACCTTCTCGGCATTGTCCCACTGCGCTTGGAAAAAGATGCCCTTCGCCGCGTCCGGCGAAACCCATTGGTCGTTGTAGACCGGTACATGGCTCGGCGCGCTGCTGACGCCGCCGGTCTTCATGTTGTTCCAGAGCGGCCCGCCGAGCGACTTGGAAACCACCATCTGCTCCACTTTGCCGTCGGGACCCAGCGCGGGCCGCTGCGCCCCGCCCTGATAGAACTCGTCCATGAAGCGCCACTTGGTCGGCTCTTTGGCCGCGTCGTGGAAGGCCCAGGTGGGCCGCCAGGTGAAATAGTCCTGAATGGCTGGCAGCAGGGTGGGATCCTTCATCTTGATGGGCTGGGTCGGGCGAGGGGCCATCAGGAGCGGCTTGCCCTGCCACCGGAACCACATGTCGTCGTATTTACCCGGCTTGTACCAGGTTTGATACAGCGCCTCGATCTTCCACTCCGGCTCAGAGTTCAGAAAAAAGACCAGGCGCGGGACGTGAACGCCTTTGGCTTTGAGGTCTTCGGCCACATCCAAGAACTGCTTCAGCTCGGCATCGTACACGCTGCCGTTGGTGTAGTCCAGGAACAGAAAGTCCACGCCCGCGTCCGCCAGCAGGGTCAGATGCTTGCGGATCACCCACGGATCGGTCGAGCGGTAGTACCCGAACAACGGCTCGGCCCAATACCAGGTCGGGAAGTCCGGCCCGCCCTTCGGGTGCGCCTGGAAGTCCCGGAAGCCGGGATGCGTCTTCAGGAACTCGGTGACATTGTAATCCGGCCCCCAGCGGTCCGGCCCGTGCCACAGCCAGTAGAACAGCCCGACATACCGATTCGGCTTCGGCCCGCCGACTTCCGCGTAGGTCGGCAGCTTCCGCCCAAGCGCATCCGTCCCCACGCAGTCCGCGTTGTCAATCACGACCTGCGGGCTGTTCTGGCCCAAAGACGGTTTCAGCCCGGAGAGTGAGAACACGGCGAGGGCCAGGGCAAACAGCCAGTTCGTTTTGACAATTTTCACGATCTCTGCGCCGCCCGCCTTTCCCACTACTGCCGCTTTTCTACGCTGGCTTGCTTTTCTACACTGGCAGGAGTTCGTTTTCGCAATTTCTCGTTTGCAACAATTACACGACCTCCGTTGAAGTCTGCCGCTTGCCGTCTGAGACTATTCTACACGGTTCGCGCGTGTCTGTCAAGAAGACCCGGCTTCCAGAACGAGAAGCCGGGTCAAGCAATTAGTCGGTTAGTTTGGAGACGTGTTTTAACTAAACGCCTTCCTCAATCCTGCCACGAGATCTTCTATGGTGGCCTTTGTGGAAAAAGAATGCGTTATTTTATCCCCTGCCGCATCCCAGCGCGTGATGTGAAAAAGATAGCAAAGATTTTCACCATCGGTCAGAAAGTGTATCATTGTTCGGAATGCATCCTTTCTAGTTTCCGGCGGCTTGTGTTCCCAAAAACTCCATGTGCCTCCTTGAAATGCGGAGAGACCGCCATAGAAGCGCCCGGCGCTACACAACTGATTTATAAGTTGTCTAACTGCGGGGTCAAACTGCGTCCACACTTCATCTCGTTGCCCCCGTAACCTTTCGGCTTCTTCCTGTTTGCGCTTCGCATCTTCGCTCTGTTGGAAGTTCAAGTCTTGAAATGGATTACTCATTGTTTACAGGGCCTCGATGGACACCTCCCCACCGTCCATCATCTCCATCTGAAGCAGGTGTTCACGCAGAATGACAGTCCCCAACAGGGGATCACCCTCTAGGACCAACACCTCGGTTGGGCGCGGCTCATCGTTCCAGTCGAGCATGATCTCATAGGTACGGCATTTAAGATACTGACCGTTCGCCAATCGCCGCTCACCAAAACCTGCAAAGGTTCCGTCAAGCAGTCCCGCCAAGTGAGCTGGCAACGCTAAATCTCCTACAAAGCCGGTATCAATGATGAACTCAACGTTGATTACGGTGCCAGCTTGCGGCAGAGGCAGTGTGATCCGGGGATGGTCGTCCCTGAACGCGCCAAGCATCATTTGCTGTCCCCTGAAAGGAGTTGATTGCCCAGCATCCGCAGAGTCAGCCCATCCATCTTGGCCGGGCCAATGTTCGTCGTCATGATTAAGCCCTCTGGCCGGCGGGCGCGTAAGGCTCTCCGCGCGTGGGGCGAATTCTTGGCGACTTCGTAATCCCCTGAGTCCAGATGGATGGCGACCTCCTGCCCGTTATACTGCGGCTCCAGAACAGCCTTGAGCGTTTGGTCGTAGATGGCGCGGCCCCTGGCGGAGAGCTGCTCCATTTCTTCCTGGGAAGGGATCGTTGGTGTGGTGGACACGTTTGTTACCCCCATAATTTTCTGTCTAATGCGCGGTACTGGATGGCTTCGGCGACGTGGGCCAGGCCGATGTTCTCCTGGGCGTCCAGGTCGGCAATGGTGCGGGCGAGTTTCAGGATGCGGTCGTAGGCGCGGGCGGACAGGCCGAGCTGCGAGATGGCGGCGCTCGATGCTTCTAGCTTTTTGCGATTGCAATCAAGGCTTGGATACGACGCCTCGCAACATCACTGCTGAAAATGCTTTGGAGTTCTTCCACGAGTTGAGAGTCCGTGTCGAACTCGTTTTCGTCCTGGCCCGCTTTCCCACCGGCCAGCATCACGTTCACCGGATACAGCCGGTCGTCGTGCCAGGCATAGAAGAGCGGGTCGGTGTAGTCATTCAGGCGCGGCGCGAGGAGGTAAAACGTGTAGCGAAATAAACTTCCACCGCCGGGATTGAGGATGGAGACAAGGCCCTCGACTAGCCCGCCGGTTTGCTCTTTGAGGCTTTCCGCCGCTTCATGGAGGATCTCGAGCGGGGGGCGCTGCGTGACTTGAACATCCAGATCGGCAAGGTAATCAGGCATTTCAATTGGCATGATCGGTCTTCTTTGCTAGAGATGAACACTGAAAACGAGAGGCAGATGGTCGGGATACGTTCCGGCCTTTGGGATGCCTGCCGGCGACACCAAAGACACCCCGCTGCGTTCCGCGTCGGCGTCCCGCGTGAGCACCCGCAGATCTTCATCGTGGAAGAAGGGGAGCAGGCTGGGGCTGACCAGTACCTGATCCAGAGTATACCAGAAAGGGTCTACCGATTTACGCAGATTGGAGTTGTAGTAGGTGCCGTATATCTTGGGCGCCCCATCTCGCGCGGAGGGGGCAGTCCGCTTCCCATCGCTGCCACCCAACAGCCGCCACATGGGATTATACAGGTAAGGATAGGAGCGCTCGTGCAGAGTACGCCGCCCGCCACTGCGCTGCACGACTTCACGGGAAGGGCTGGCATTTAGCCCATAGATTCCGACGAGGCCAGGATCGAAAGGGCTGGCGTTGAAATCACCGCAGACGATGACAGGACACTCAGACTCGCTTCTTTCTGATTGTAGGCTCTCAATGTCTGTCCTCAGTTCCAGCGCCGTCCTGCGCTGCCCATCCCCTTGATCCACCTGTACCGACGGGAAATGAACGGCCGCCAGATGCAAAATATATTCCGCGTCGGTCGTCAGCGACCAAACATCATAACACTTATGGGTGATCTGACGCACCCATTGTGGATGTTTCAGACGCGAGAACATCTGCACTCTTGACGTGCCGCTTCCGGGGACACCCGAAAAGGTCTCATCACCGGGAGGGCGCGGCCCGGCGTTTAGGGCGTCCTCCAGGGTGGAAGCATTGTCTTGAAATGCCGTCTCCGCGAACAGGAGAACATGGACATCATGGCTCTCGGCGATACGCACGATGTTCTGTGTCAGCGGTTTCCCCTGGAGATTCCAGAATAGAAAGTTCGTGCGCGGATCATTCAGCGACATGAAGACGACTATCCCCAGAGCTTCCGGTCCAGGGCACGATACTGGATGGCTTCGGCGACGTGGGCCAGGCCGATGTCTTCCTGGGCGTCCAGGTCGGCGATGGTGCGGGCGAGTTTCAGGATGCGGTCGTAGGCGCGGGCGGACAGGCCGAGCTGCGAGATGGCGGCGCGCAGCAGGTCTTTCACGTCGTCGGCGACGTGGCAGAACTGCTTGATCTGGCGGGCGCCCATGTGGGCGTTACAGTGCAGGGCGGTTCCGTCGAAGCGCTGCTTCTGCTGCTCCCGCGCGCCCAGGACGCGGCCCCGGATGGAGGCGGACGGCTCGCCGGAGACGCCGCCCTGGATCATCTCGTCCTGGCGCAGACGCGGCACCTCGATGTGGATGTCAATGCGGTCGAGCAACGGCCCGCTGATGCGCTGGAGGTACTTGGCGATGGTCGGCGGCGAGCAGGTGCAGGTCTTGACCGTGTCCCCGTAGTACCCGCAGGGGCAGGGGTTCATGGCGGCGACCAGCATCAACTGCGCCGGGTAGGTCATCGTCCCCGCCACGCGCGCGATGGTCACATGGCCGTCTTCCAGCGGCTGGCGCAGGACTTCCAGCACGTCCCGCTTGAACTCCGGCAGTTCGTCTAAAAAGAGAATCCCATCGTGAGCCAGCGAGACCTCGCCGGGGCGCGGCGTGCTCCCGCCGCCGGCCAGGGCGGCGTTCGAGATCGAGTGGTGGGGCGACCGGAACGGGCGCTTCGTCACGAGGGCCGTGTGGCTGCCCAGAAGCCCGCCGACCGAGTAAATCTTGGTCACGTCCAGCGACTCGTCGAGCGTCAGCGGCGGCAGGATGGACGGGACGCGCCGGGCCAGCATGGTCTTGCCTGAGCCGGGCGGGCCGACAAGAAGAATGTTGTGACCGCCGGCGGCGGCCACTTCCAGGGCGCGCTTGACGTGCTCCTGGCCTTTGACCTCGCAGAAGTCCAGGTCGTCCGCGCCCACCGTCTGCCGCAGGGCGTCCGGGTCGGCGGCCAGGGGTGTCTGCGCGTCGAAATCGTTCAGCAGGACAACGACATCGGCCAGCGAGCGGACGGCGTAGACATTGACGTCGCCGACAATGGCCGCCTCGCGGGCGTTGGCTTCGGGGACGACCAGGAAAGGCCGCTTGTCGGTCCGCGCTTTGATCGCCATGGGCAGGACGCCGGAGACGGGGCTGACGGCCCCATCGAGGGCGAGTTCGCCGACGAACATCCCGTCCGCGATGTGCTCGCTCCGCACCTGGCCCGTCGCGGCCAGGATGCCGACGGCGATGGGCAGGTCAAAGGCCGGCCCTTGCTTCTTGATGTCGGCAGGCGCGAGGTTGATGGTGATCCGCCGCAGCGGGAACTCCAGCCCGGTGTTCTTGATCGCGCTGCGGACGCGCTCTCGCGACTCTTGAACGGCGGCGTCCGGCAGGCCGACGATGGTGAACATCGGCACCGAAGAAGAGATGTCCACCTCGACCCGCACGATGTACGCATCAATGCCGAGAATGGCGCTGGAATCTATCTGAGAAAGCATCTTTCGTTCCTCCTGAACCTGGATCACGTCCTTGCGGTTTGTTTGGTATCTCCTGATTCGCGATCTGTTCCGAATTTCCTGCTTTGAAGTTTAAGTTTTTCGGCTTCCCGGTATAACTCGCAGTAAAGACTTTTTCTCAGGACGGCATAATCACGGGTAGACGGCCCGCAAGGGGCGTTATCCTTCGCAAACGAACAGGGCAAACCTCCCGAAAGGGGGCGACGCAAAGCTACGGGCCTAATCCGCTACTGGAACGGTCGCCGGGCTACCGAACTGCGAGATTACGAAGGAAGAAACAATGAACGTGCAGAAAACCGGCCGCCTGCTCACGGCCTTGATGGGAATCGCGGCGATCAGCATGACGGTGGCCCAGGCCGCCGGATCGCAGGCCCCCGCCAAACCCGCTCCCGCTCCGACCAAAGCCGCCGTGCCGGCGGTCACGGTCAAGCTGGGGGATGCCATGCTGGAAGAGTATCATGGCGGCAACCCGGCAAGCCGCACGACGATCCTGCGCGGCGGGGATGTCGCGCAGAAGGCAAAGCCCGCCGAAAGCGGCAAAAAGCATTCTTAGAGCGTTGACAAAAAAGGGAGGCCAAATGGCCTCCCTTTTTCTGTGCCCTCTATCGGTCCGAGAGCGGCAGGACGAGCGACGGGGTGGGGATGGTGTGATCGGCGCGGGTGGCGATGATGCTGGTGCCGACGGCGAAGTATTCGATGACGTGGCTGCCCCAGCCGTGCGAGTTCTCCTTGATGGTCGCCCCGACGATGCCGTCGGCCTGCAACTGCTCGGCTTCGGCCTGCATCCGCGCCAGGGACAGCTCGCGGGCGTCGTAGATGGCCTGCGTGTAAGTCGGCATCTCGACGTTCTGGCCGATCTGCGAGAACCAGGCTTTGACGCCCTGGTAGCCGACGTGGTAGACGCAGTTGCCCATGACGAACGAGACGGGCCGGTAGCCGGCCTTGATCAAGGTCCAGAAGTCCTGCCCGCTCAGGTCGCTGGTGAAGGGCCTGCCGTTCGGCGCGCGGTGGCTTTCCCCATTGCGCGCCTTGATGGCGGTGCCGATCGCGATGAATTCGGCCAGATTCTCCCCCCACTCCTGCCGCCCCACTTCCAGGCGGACACCGACGATGCCGTCCGCCCCGATGCTGTCCGCTTCCTCCTCCATGCGCGTCATCGCCAGCTCACGGGCATGGTACATGGCCTGCGTTAGCGTTTCCAGTTCCATGCTCTGGTTCATGGCGGGCTTCTGCCAGCCGATGTGGTAGATGGAAGACCCCACGACCAGGCCCAGCGGGTCGAAGCCGGCCTCTTTGACGAGCAGAAATTCGTTGACCGACAGGTCGCTCGTGAACAAGCCCTTCTGGTTCGCGCCGGGCCGCATGGCGGCCAGCCGTCCGCGCGCATGTGCCGGCAGGCCCTCTTGGGAGCCGGGTGTGTAAGGATTAGGCATGGTGTAGTTCTCCTTGGATTATTGCTATACTTTTGTTCCGCAATAACCTCAATGTTTCCTTCCACAAAAAAGAATGGCAAAAAATAGTTTGACGGACAGAAGTAATTGTGTTATGATAGTAGCAATATAACAAAGGAGGGCTTTTACTTTTCTCATTCTCAATTAGGCAAGCCTACTCAAGTTTGTCTATCACCTAACCAACAACCAGACGATGTCTTGTGGCGTCTACGGTTGCTGACTTTCTGCTATACCTGCTGCTCTATGCTGAAATGCGAAAGGATGCGAACATGAAACAGTATTCAACCATGCTGGCCGCTTTCCTTCTGGCCTGCGCCTTTCTGATCTCAAGCTGCTGTGCCGTTCAGGCCCAAAACTATCCCGGCGGGGGTACAAGCGGCTACTACTGGGGTGGCCCTTATTTCTCGGGGACAACCACCACTTCCACAAGCCAGCCGTCATATGGGCTTCCATCCCCCCCCTACTTCTGGCCCCATTTTCTCTAACCAGGGGTCCGTAAATGGTTCTCTGGCGCTCCCCTATGCCCGTCGCAGCGAGATACAGTACAGCTTGACGCTCAAGGCAAGCGTCCATGCGCGGTTCCTGTTCAGGACAGATCCCCTGAATGGGGGACCCGTGGTTCCGCACACAGGAAAATATCTCATTTCATGGGGCACGGCTGGAGACATTGAGTATAGTGGATTATTCGGGGCGAACTCCGCCATCATAGATGGTTGGAATGACCCTACCTTCAACCAATACACGCATCTGCCCATGACCTACCACTTTGGGGTGCCTGTCACCATGAACTATAGCAGCCAAGATGGAACGTGGGTTGCGGAAGGCGACCTGCCGGGGGGCCTCGAAGCTAGGTGCTCTGGCTTTGGGCTTGGTGAGAGTTATAGCCTGAGCATCAGCGCTTACCTAGCATGGACGGCAGGCCTCACTGAACCACCGTAATTCATAACGTCATCATCGTGAAGTGACTAGAAGTTATGTTACTCCTGCAAAAACAGTCAGCAGAGCAAATTCTTGCTGACTGTTTTTCTATGGGGCTTCATCCATATGCAGCGCAAGCTTCACCCGCCGTACAGGGTTAGGCCCATAAGGCGTCACAAACGGCGGTTGTGGTTCTCCGATCATACCGCCCGACATTCCATTTTCTACCAGAGTACGCTCTGGCCAGCCCTCTACGGAGTAGTTTACGCTCCTCCCATGCTGTGCCCAGTGGATCGTGACATAGTAGGAATGTCCGTGTTGGACGAGAACTCGTTTTTCCACCAGAGGATTCTGCTTGTTGATCCAGTAGGCAAGACTGAAGAGGCAAAAAACGACCAGTAGCAGCCCTACGATCAGTTTGTCTTGTCTCATGCTGAATTCCTTTCCCGATTTGTTCATCCGATAAGCGGCAGCGCGTAGTCAATCGCCAACGTATCGCTGCCGGAGGGGACGACGGCGGTTCCCAGGGCGGTGAACTCCACCACCAAATCGCGGCGTTGCTGGTTGTTGATCTCGACCTCGTAGGGGCGGATGTAATCCTCGATGGTCACGCCGACTACGCCCTCGGCGGCGACGCGAGCGGCCTCATCGCCCAGGCGAGTCATGGCGGCGTGGCGGGCGATGTAGGTGGCCTGGGTGTAGTCGGTCAGCTCCTGGTTCACCATGCCGCCGCCGAAGAAGCCGCCCTGGTTGGCCCACTGAGTGGCATAGGAGGCGACGTGGTAGTAGGTGCAGGTGCCGAAAGCGAAGCCGACCGGGGCGAAGCCGCCGCGCCGCAGGGCGTAATAGTCCTGGCCGGACAGGGCGCAAACAAAGGGGTGTTCGGGGACGGGCACGTCAGGCAGGGCGACGGCGGTGCCGCGCGCGGCGAACTCCAGCAGGTTGTCGCCCCAGTCATACGCCTGGCGTTCCAGGCGGACGCCGATGACGCCGTGCGCGCCCAGCAGCCGCGCCTCCTGCTGCAAGCGGGAGATGGCGAGGAGCCGGGCGTGGTACTGGGCGTGGCTAAGGGTGGTCAGTTCGGTGCTGGAATACATCGGCGTGTACTGCCACCCGACGTGGTAGATGGTGCTGCCCATGACCTGGCCGAGCGGCTGGACGCCTTCGGAAACGGACAGCGCGAACTCGTTGACGCTGAGGTTGCTGGTGAAGAATTGGCCGTTCTTGCGAAGCTCGGTCAGGCGCAGTTCCGCCCCCAGCGGCAGGCCGCCGCGCGCCAGCCGCTCTTGATCCTGCTTGGCGTGTTCGTCTACTTCTGCGTTGCGCTTGCCGAAAAGGGGCATGTTGTTATCGTTCCTATGACGCCTAGCGTCTGCCAATCAGTCGCCACGGGTTGAAATCCGAGGCTGAAAAGTGCCCGCCGTCCAGGGGACGTTAAGACGCAGAAGCGTGAGCCACTCTTGCGTCCCCTGGACGCTGGGCACTTTTCAGCCTCGGATTTTAATCCGTGGCGTCATCAGTCCAGCAGGTTCTTGAGGGCGAAAAATGCTTTTTCGTTCTGCTGGGCGCGGGCGGCGACGTGGGCGCTGAGTTCTGCCAGCCAGTCTTCCACGGGCAGTGGCTCCGTTTTAAGGGTGATGCCGCGCACCACTTTGGCCCGCTGCGCCGACAGGGGGCCACGCCCCAGGTCTTCCAGCGCATAGATCGAGTCGCCCAGCGTGATCGTCACCTTGCGGACGGGCTTCTCGCGCTGGAACAGGCCGCCCCGGCGCTCGACCTGGGTCTCGTCCGGCAGGGCCGCCGTCAGGACCTGCGCCAGCAGGGGCAGGAAGGTGCGCGCGTCCTGGGCGTAGGCAAGGGCCAGCGCCCCGGCGACGCCGACTTCGGAGAATCCTTCACCAGTCAAAGTTCGTTCCTGTCGTAAAACGCGGTCTCCCAGCGCTTCCAGAAATCAGGAAACGTCTTGGCGACGCATCTGGGGTCGTTGATGACGACGCCAGGCACGCGCAGGCCGGCGACGGCGAAGGCCATCGCCATGCGGTGGTCGTCGTAGGTGTCAATCGCCTCACCCGTATAGCGCTCCCCGGCAGGCGGGTGGATGGTCCAGTCATCAGATCCCTCCTCGACGCGGACGCCCAGCTTGGGCAGCTCGCGGGCGATGGCGCGGACGCGGTCCGTCTCCTTGACGCGCAGGCTGGCGAGGTGGGTGAGGTGCGAAGGACCGTCGGCGAAGGCGGCGACAACGGCCAGCGTTTGCGCCGTGTCCGGGATCGCCTCCATGTCCGCCTCAATGCCTTGCAGGTGTTCGGGGCCGGTCAGCGTGATTGTCTCGGGGGCGCGCGTGACGGTGCAGCCCATGCGCTCCAGCATGTCCACAAACTTGATGTCGCCCTGAATGGAAGACGCGCCGAGGTTTGCCAGCGTCACCGTGCCGCCGGTCACGGCCGCCGCCGCCAGGAAGTAGGAGGCGTTGGAGGCGTCGGCCTCGATGACGTAATCCTGCCCTCGATAGCGCTCCCTAGACGCCACGCGCAGGAAGCGGAAGCCGTCGTTTTCCATCGTGACGCCGAACGAGGCCATGACGGCCTGCGTGATGGCGACGTAGGGCTTGGAGATCAACTCGCCGACGATCTCGATCTCGACATCGGCCTGGGCATACGGCGCGACTTGCAAGAGGGCCGTGAGGAACTGGCTGCTGACGTCCCCGCGCAGGCGGCAGCGCCCGCCGGGCAGGCCGCCGCCGCGAACGCGCACGGGCGGGCAGCCGTGGCCGTTCAGGCACTCCGCGTCAACGCCCAGGGTCAGAAGGGCACCGACCAGGTCGCGGATGGGCCGCTCACGCATCCGGGCCACGCCGTCGAGGATGACGTCCGCGCCGGGCGGGGCAAGGCAGGCGGCGGCGGTGAGGAAGCGGACGGTCGTCCCCGAGTTGCCGATGAACAGAGGCTCTGGGGGGGCCTGAAAGGACCCGCCAGCCCCGGTGACGCGAAAGTCCCGCTCCGGCGTCTCTTCGATAGACACGCCTAGATCGCGCAGGGCCTGGGCCATGTAGAACGTGTCCTCGGAGCACAGCGGCGCGCGCAGCAGGGAAACGCCGTCCGCCAGGGCCGCGAGGAGCAGAGCGCGATTGGTGATGCTCTTGGAGCCGGGCAGAGAAATGGAGGCGTGAACGGGACCGGCAACCGGGGAAAGGGGTAACTGCTCGGGATAAGTGATCGCGTCCGCCATGCCGTCATTCTAGCACAGGCGGGCGGGCTTGTCAATCCGCCCGTCAATCGGTTCGTAATCGCCTATGGAGGGCAGGCATGGGAACAAGGAGGGCAGGCATGGGAACAAGGAGGGCAGGCACGGGGGCCTGCCCCTACGCCGCCCGTGGTCGGTGGGCATTGGTAGGGGCAACCCGCCGTGGTTGCCCTCGGCCCTCTCCGTGGTTGCCCTCTGTCTATCATCTATATGTAATCGGCCCCGTTAATCGGTGAATTCGGCGGGTGGGAAGGCGTCTCGTAGCAGTCGAAACTGAGCCGGGCGCGGCGGGCGGCGGACGACTTCGACGACATCAAAGCGCACGTTCACGTCGTCCAGGCCATGCTTGGCAAGATAGGCGAAGGCCAGCCGCGTGAGCTGCTTCTGTTTGCGGGCATCCACGGCCTCGGCGGGCGTCCCCTGCTCGCCCAGGGCGGCGCGCCGGGTTTTGACCTCGCAGAAGACCAGGAACTCGCCGTCCCAGGCGATGACATCAATCTCGCCTCGCGCCATGCCGCCCAGGGGCCGCACGTTCGTGTCCACGATCCGATAGCCCCGCATTTCCAAAAAGTCCAGGGTCTCACGCTCGCCTCGTGCGCCGGTCGTTTTGCGCGTGTCGGTCATGGCCTTAGCAATCGGGGGGCTGTCGGAGCGAAGCGGCAACGGGCGCGAAGGAGCGGCGGTGGATGGGGCAGGGGCCGTGTGCGCGCAGAGCCTCTAAGTGCTTGGCGGCCCCGTAGCCTTTGTGGCCGTCAAAGCCGTACTCGGGGTACACGGCATGGTAGGCGCGCATCATCCGGTCGCGGGCGACTTTGGCGATGATGGAGGCGGCGGCGATGGAGGCGCACAGGCCGTCGCCGCCGACGATGGCCTGTTGATGCCGGCAGGGAAAAAGCGGCACGGGCAGGCCGTCAATCAGCACGCAGTCGGGTAGGGGGGACAGCCGCAGGAACGCCTGCCGCATGGCCTCGCGCGTCGCCTGCAAGATGTTGATGCGGTCAATCGTCTCCGGCTCCACGACGCCCAGGCCGATGGCGACGACTTCGGCCCGGATGCGCGCCTCGGCCCGCTCCCGCTGCCGCTCACTGAGCTTCTTGGAATCGTTGATGCCGTCCAGACAGAAGCCCTCCGGCAGCACCACGCAGGCGGCGACGACCGGACCGGCCAGCGGCCCGCGCCCCACCTCGTCCAGTCCGGCGATCAGGTGGCGGCCGGCGGCGCGTGCCTGCCTCTCGTAATGCCACAAATCGTTGGCGGCAAGCATCAATGGACGACTCCCATGTCGGCCGGGGGCCAGAAGACCACCCGCGCCGGCCCGACGACCCGCCAGGATTCCAGCGGCCCCCAATTGGTGCCGTCGTTGCTGTCGTTGCGGTTGTCCCCCATCATCAGGTAATGTCCGGCGGGGACGCCCTCCGCCGGCTGTGCCGCCTCTTTCGCATACTCCGCCGCCATGATGGGGAGGCCGTTCCACTTGTATTCGGCCTGAGAAGGGTCATGCTCATGCTTGAGCGGCTCGCCGTAGTAGAGCTTCATGTCGTAATCGGGGTCTTCGGCGATGAATGGCTCGGCCAGCTTCACCCCGTTGCGGATGTTGTAGCCCGGATACACCCTGATCGGAGTATGGGCCATGTCCGAGAGGATCGTCGCAAGCTGCTCCTTGCCGATCAGGCGCTTGTCGGCAAGCACCCCCGCGCCGACGAACCTGACATGATGGTCCGCCTGGTCCGCATAGCCCTCGGCTTTGGCTTCCGGTCCGAACGCGCCCGCCTCCGCCAGAGCCTGGCGGATGTCTGCGTGGCTGTAGCGTTTCGTGCCGACCAGGACAAACCCGGCGACCGACTCCACCCGGTCGCCCGGCAGTCCGATCAGGCGCTTGACGAACGGCTTGTCGCCCGGCATGGCGGCGGGCGGGGCGAGGAAGACAACGACCTCATCCCGCTGAGGCGGATGCAGCCGATACTGGAACTTGCTGACGAGGATGCGGTCTTTGGCGCGGCTGTTGCCGAGCAGCGTCGGCTCCATTGAGGCGGTAGGGATGTAGAACGCCTGCACGAAGAAGGGTCGGATGATCAGGTAGACCAGCGTGAGGGCAATTAAGCCCGTCTCCGACAACTCGGACAGGGATTGGGCAAGCGGAGCCGGACGGCGGATGATGGCCAGCCGCAGCACGGTCAGCCCGGCGACGAGGGCCAGTATCCAGAGGATCGGCAGGTTCGCCAGCGTCTCGGTCAGGCTCGGCGGGGGAGCAGCATCCGTCATGGGCGGCCCTCACAGGATACCCAGGGCTGAACCCCTGGGCTTTAGAAGTGCAAGCCCCCGCCTGCCGCACTGGCAGACCCGGAGGGCGCGGGCGCAAGATTAAGGAGGGCGCGGCAAGCATAGAGGGCGCAGCAAGCGGCGCCCCTACATCTCTTCTGCCCGCGCAGGCGGGGATTTGCTCTATTACAGCCCCGCCGTTCAGGGCGGGGTATTGACTGCCAGGTCTAGTGAATCACGCCCAGCCGCGTGGGCGGCCAAAAAATAAGTTGCGCCTTGCCGACCACCCGGCGCGCTTCCAGCGGCCCCCAGACCGTGCTGTCCCTGCTGTCGTTGCGGTTGTCCCCCATCATCAGGTAATGGTCGGCGGGGACAGGCTCGGTCGGGCCGGCGAACTCCTGCTGGAACTCCGCCGGGCTGATGGGCTTGTCGGCCCACTTGAACCCCTCCTGATACGGCCCGTACTCGTGCTTGAGCGGCTCGCCCTGGTAGATCTTCATGTCATAATCCGGGTCCTCGGCGATGAACGGCTCGGCCAGTTTCACCCCGTTGCGGATGTTGTAGCCCGGATGCACGGAAACGGGAATGTCCTTCTGGCCGGTGAATATCTCGGCCAGGCGCTCTTTGCTGATCAGCTTCTTGTCGGCCAGCACGCCGCCGTCCACGAACCGGACATGATGGTCCGCCTGCAAGTCCGGCGGCGTGGGGTTGGCTTGGGCTTCGGGGCCAAAGTCGCCGTCTTCGGCCAGCTTCTGCCGAATTTCCTGGTGATTGTACGGCTTGCCATTGATGGTCACGACGCCGGCAACGGACTCCAAGCGGTCGCCGGGCAGGCCGATCAGGCGCTTGATGAATTCCGGGTCGCCCTCCATGGCGGCGGGCGGGGCGAGAAAGACGACCACATCATCATGGTGGGGCTTGCCGAGCCGATACCCGAACTTGTTGACCAGGATTCGGTCGCCGGAGCCGTCCTTTCCGAGCAGCGTCGGCTCCATCGAGGGCGACGGGATGAAGAACGCTTGCAGGACGAACGGGCGAATGATCAGGAAGACCAGCGCGACGGCGATCATGCCGGATTCGAGGATTTCGGCGAAGGAGCGGGCGTGGTCCGACGGGAGGTAGACAAAGGCCAGCCGCAGCACGGTCAGACCGGCGACAATGGCGAGTATCCACAGGATGTTCAGGTTCGCCAGCGTCTCGGTCAGGCCGGCAGGCGCGGGTGCATCGGAAAAGGGAGGCGGCATGGGTTGTTCTCAAAAGCGGCAAAAGCAAAGTCGCCAAGCGAGCCTGGCGACTTTGTTTACGCGGGGAGCGGTCTAGAAGTTCCGAATTGCTAGAAGTTCCGAATTGCTAGAAGTTCCGCTTTTCTTTAATGCGAGCCGCTTTGCCGACCTTCTTGCGGAGGTAGAACAGCTTGGCGCGGCGCACCAGGCCGCGCCTGGTGACTTCGATTCTATCAATCCGGGGCGAATGGATCAGAAAGGTCCGTTCGACACCGTAGCCGTTGCTGATCTTGCGGACCATGAACGCCGACCGGGACAGGCCCTGCTTGCGGAAAATGACCGTGCCCTCGAAGATCTGGATGCGCTCTTTGCCGCCCTCCACGACCTTCACATGGACCCGGACGGTGTCGCCCGGCCCGAAATCCGGCACACTGTCTTTACGCTGTGCCTTCTCGATCTCTTGGATCAGGGGATGCATGAACTGTATTTTCCTTGCTGCCTTCCTCCAGGGGAGGAAGTGGTGGTTCGTCTCGAAGCTGCTCGAGCAGCTTGAGGTCGGACTTGGACGGGACATATTCCGCCCAGAGGTCGGGCCGCCGCGCCTGCGTGCGGCGGAACTGCTCCTTGCGTCGCCACTTGGCGATCTCGGCGTGGTGGCCGGAGAGCAGAACATCGGGAACGCGCCAGCCTCGGAAGTCCGGTGGGCGCGTGTAATGCGGGTATTCCAGCAGCCCTTCGGAGAACGTGTCATCCTCGGCGGACTCGGCGTTGCCCAGCGTCCCCGGCTGGAGGCGGGTCACGGCATCTATGACGATCAAGGCCGGCAGCTCACCGCCCGTCAGAACGTAGTCGCCAACCGAAATCTCCTCGGTCGCCAGGTGCTGCCGCACCCGCTCATCGAAGCCCTCATAATGGCCGCACAGCAGCACCAGATGCGGGCATTGAGACAACTCACGGGCCTTCGCCTGCGCGAACGTCTCCCCCTGCGGCGTCAGCAGCGCGACGCGCGTTTCCGGGACGCGCGGCAGGCTTTCCACGGCGTCGAAGAACGGGCCGGGCCGCATGACCATGCCCGCGCCGCCGCCATAGGGCGTGTCGTCCGTGCTGCGATGGACGCCCGGCGCCCAGTCGCGCAGATCGTGGACTTGGACGTCCACGACGCCCGCCTCCCGCGCCCGCTTCACGATGCTGAAGCCCAGCATGGCCCGGATCAGGTCGGGAAAGATCGTGACGACATCTATTCTCATGCAGAAGCCGGGGCAGACGGCTCATCCAGGAGGCCGGGCACGTCGCGCACGACGATCCTGCGCTCTTCCAGGCTGACGCTCACCACGAAGTCACCGGCCACGGGGATCAGCGCCCCGGCATCGGTGACATACACATCATGGGCGGGCGTGCTCAAAACGTCGGACAAGTGTCCCAGCGGCCGGCCGGCGTCGGTCACGACATCCAGGCCGAGGAGCTGATCCACATAGTATTCGCCCTCGTCAAGCGGCGCGCGCTCCGTTTCGCGGATCAGCACCGCGCAGCCGTGCAGCGCTTCCGCGCCGTTCCGATCCGTCACTTCTTTGAAGTGGGCGATCCAAACGCCCTTCGGCTGACGGCGCAGGCCCGTCAGCGTCAAATCTTGTTGGAAGCCGTCGCCGGTGCGCAGCAGGCGCACCGTGCGGCCCGGCTTGAGCGAACGCGCGGCGGCGTCCGAAGCGGCCTCCTGCGCCGAAGTCCCGACAAGGCGGAGGCGCAGGCTGCCGCTGACGCCATGCGCTCCGGCAACCTCCGCCGCGAGAACCGAGTACTCGTCTGTTTCGGAGTCTAGTTGTGTCGAATCCGGCATGGCGCCTTGTTACGCGACGATCTCGACGTAGACCTTCTTCTTGGACTTCATCGCAACCGCTTTGGTGACGGTCCGCAGGGCATTCGCGATCCGGCCTTGCTTGCCGATGACCTTGCCCAGATCGCCGGGGGCGACATGGACCTCGTAGGTCGTTGATTCCTCGCCCGGCACTTCCGTCACCGTCACATGTTCGGGTTCATCCACCAGTTCCTTGACGAGATACTCAATCATGGGTTTCAACGTACTACAACTCCTCGTTTTCCCTGCCGCCTGGCTCATCGTGGGTGGTCGGCAAGGGCCTTGCTCTTCTTTCGTTAGGCGGCCGAAGCGGCTTCGGTCTCTTCGGCGGGCGCCGGCTCATAGACGCCCTGTTTCTTTAGCAGCGCCTGAACGGTGTCGGACGGCTGCGCACCGCACCCCAGCCAGTGCTTGGCGCGGTCGGCGTCGATCTTGAGTTCCACCGGCTCGACGCAGGGGTTATAATAGCCCAGGGTCTCGATGAAACGGCCGTCGCGCGCGCGGCGGCTGTCGGCGACGACCAGCCGGTAGAACGGGCGCTTCTTGGCGCCCATGCGGCGCAATCGTATCTTAACGGACATGCATGTTGCTCCTTTCTTGATGTAGTTTTCTTGATGTAGTAAGGTGATCATTGGACGAGTTAGCGGCGTCCGAACGGAAATTTGAAGCTCGGCGGCGGCTTCCGCTTGTTCTTTTTGGAGGCCGTCTTGTTGGAACCGCCGTGCTTGCCGCCCATGCCCGGCAGGGAGGGCATCGCGCCCGGCTCCATGGCCGTCAGTCCGCGCATCATTTTCTTCATCTGCTCGAACTGCGTCAGCAGGCGGTTGACGTCCTGGATGGTGCGGCCGCTGCCCGTCGCGATCCTTCGCCGGCGGCTGCCGTTGATCAGGCCCGGCTCGCGCCGCTCCTGCGGGGTCATTGAAAGGATCATCGCCTCGATATGAGCGAGGTGGCTCTCGTCAATCGCAACGCCTTTCAGCGCGTCCGCGCCGCCCAGGCCCGGAATCATCTTGAGTATCTGGTCCAGCGGCCCCATCTTGCGCATCTGCCGCATTTGGTCGAGATAATCCTCGAAGTCAAACTTGTTGGCCCGGAGCTTCTTTTCCAGTTCCAGCGCCTTTTTCTGGTCCAGAGCGCCTTCGGCGCGCTCGATCAGCGTCAGCACGTCGCCCATGCCCAGGATGCGCGAGGCCATCCGGTCCGGGTGGAAGACTTCCAGCGCGTCCATCTTCTCGCCGACGCCGACAAATTTGATCGGACGGCCCACGACGCTCTTGATCGAAAGGGCCGCGCCGCCGCGCGTGTCGCCGTCCAGCTTGGTCAGAATAAAGCCCGTCACGTCCAGCGCTTCGTTGAAGCCCTGCGCGACGGCGACGGCTTCCTGCCCGGTCATGGCATCCACGACCAGCAGAATCTCCTGCGGCGCGACGACGGCCTTGATGCGCTGAAGCTCCTGCATCAAGGCTTCATCAATCTGAAGGCGGCCTGCCGTGTCCAGAATCACGACATCGTGGCCCTTGCGGTCCGCCTCGGCGACGCCTTCACGCGCGATCACATCCGGCTTGGCCCCATCCAGTGTAAAGACGGGCGTTTTGACCTGTTCGCCGACCACCTGGAGCTGCTTGATGGCGGCAGGGCGGTAGATGTCGGCGGCGACCAGCATCGGGTTGCGGCCCTGCTTGCGCAGCATGGAGGCCAGCTTGCCCGCGTGGGTCGTTTTGCCTGCCCCTTGCAGGCCGCAAAGCATGATAACCGTCGGAGGCCGGGACGCAAAAGTCAGCGGCGCCTGCTCGCCGCCCAGCAGCGCGGTCAGCTCCTCGTCTACGATCTTGATGACCTGCTGGGCCGGGTGCAGCCCTTCGAGTATCTCAATGCCGACGGAGCGCTCCCGGATGCGTCCGACAAAGTCCTTGACGACTTTGAAGTTGACGTCCGCTTCCAGCAGCCCCAGGCGCACTTCGCGCAGGGCCTCGGCGACATCCGCTTCCGTCAGCGCGCCCTTGGAGCGGAGCCGCTTGAAGACGTCTTGTAATTTGTCCGCGAGACTATCAAACATCGGTTGCTAGGGGCGTGTAATTGGCTCAGAAAGGAGACACGCCGGAGAGTATACATCTTATCACGGCCAAAAGTCAAGCAAAGCAAAACCGTGCCTATCAAAAGCCTAGAGAAACCGATGGCATTTGGCAATAATATCAGCAATAATATCAGCAAGCCGCCGCTGACGGGCAAGAAGGCACAGCCGGTAAAAATGCAAGTATTTCGCGCCAAAGCGGGTATAGACAAACCAAAGGCGCGGCCAATGGCGGACGCGCCCGCTGAAACAGAAAGAAGTCAGTTGAAACAGAAAGAAGTCAGTCAATGAAGCGATTACGGGCCGGTTTCGGCGCCGACAACCCTACTCAAAAACTCACGCAGGAGGCTGTCAAGCTCTGCACGCTCTGCGGCACTTTGAACCACCGGAACAACGCGGAATGCTGGACCTGTCGCTGGCACGGGGAGTTCAGCCGGGACGAGCGCATGATCGCTCTGGCCTGGCAGCGGCTGGTGTCGCGCTACGAGGAAGTCCGGCTGGAGCATGTCACTGCGCAAAAGACGCGGACGCCGGGGGATTTCGGCGCCCCGTACCCCCGCTCCCGCTGGCAGACTCTGGCGGACGGCTGCCGGGTCTGGTGGCACAATTTCCAGACTCAGCGTGATCTGAACCAGGCCCGGCGTCAGGCCCGCCTGCGCTCTCGGACCCCATCCCGCCCCGATCAGCTCGGCGTCTAGCCCCGTCTTATCCTTTGACGAGCCGCAGCCAGTCGTGAAATAGAAAATACATGCGGTCAATGAGCAGCGCCATGCGCGTCATAATCGTCGAGCCGAAGATCGCGCCGAACGAGAACATCAAGACCCACCGCCCGAACTGGGCCGTCCCCCGGACGGCCCGGTTTCTTTGTTCAAAGGCGAACAGGAAGTAGACCAGGACGGAGACGACGATCGCTAGGAACAGGGCGTTGTTTAGGACGAACGAGACCTGGTGGAGCAGCGCGTGCGGGTCGCCGGGCTTCGGCGGCGGGGGAATCAAAGACTTGGCGGGGATGAATGATTTTGTCACCTGCGGCATGACGCGCGCGCTGAAATCCTGGAAAATCGTGCCTGCATTCAGGCCGAAGAAGATGCCGAAGATGAGCCGGCTCATCCAGGCGAAGCGCTGGGTGTAGATTCCGTAGAACATCAGGCCGACCGGCACGACCATGATCCAGGCCCATTGGCCGTCCTGAGTCATCGGGTCCCACCACTGCGGCCTGAGAACCGTCGTCCAGATGAACTCCAGGTCGTAGCCCAGCGCCAGACCCAGGAAGACGTGTTCAAAGAAGCGGTAGAAGCGGTTTTCCTTGAAGACGAGCGAGAGAATCGCCATCGTGCCCAGCGCGCCGAACAGCAGGATCGGATCAAAAAGGTGCCGGAGATAGCTCATCGCTCCCCCCTCAGACGGGCGGCGCGTCCGGCATAATAGCCGATGTTGCCCAGGATGATCAGCAGGATGATCAGCGCGTAGACCAGCGAAAGCGCGCCCGCCGCGCCCGACCCGAAACTTGGCTTGTCGAGGAGTTTGGCGCTGATGAGCAGGCCCTCATAATCCCCCGCGCCTTTGATTCCGGTCAGCATTCCCGCCATCTGCCCGGTATCCAGGTAAGGGTAGTAAGTGGGCGCCATGACGGCGGTCGGCGCGAACAGGAAGGGCGGGTTGTTGTTCTGCTCGAACAAGCCAAGCCAATACTCCGCCGTCGCGCTGGGAGTAATCTCGACGACCGCACCGATGTCGTCGCGCGTTTTAATGCCCTTCATCACCGGAATCTGGTCGAGTGGTGTGCCTTTGTAGTCCTTTTTGATCGTGTGTGGGATGTCCGTCACCAGGCCCTTGAGAATAGGCTGGAAGCTGGGGACGGGCCTAAACCCCCAGTTCACATAGTCCCGACCGTAGACGTAGCCGAACTTGTGGGCAAGCGGCTCGACGATCTGCGTCTGCGTCACCGTGTTGTTCTGCGTGTCAAAGGAGAGGATGGCGAAGTGCAGGCGCCGCGCCATCAGATGAGTCACAATCGCCTGCGCCTGCCACTGGTTCTCGCCGCGCGTGCTGGGCGACCACTGGCCGTCAATGATCACCAGCTTGTTGGGTGACTCCTTGGCGACCCGCTCGACGGTGTCATAGAAATCCTGTGACTGCTTGCTCGGATAGGTCGGCAGCGTGATGGGAAAGAACAAGGGAATCAGGATGACGACCAGGAGGATGCCGTAGATGACGCGCCGGTCAATCGTCTGCAAGCGGTCCCAAAGGGTGTTGTTCATAGTTCTTTATCGAAGTACGCCCCCCGCTCCAGACTTAGCCAGTAGCGCAGGGAGGTCGCCAGCAGCCCCAGCGCCAGCCCGAACAGGATGCCGCGCTGGGCGGGCGTGTTGATCTCCAGCAGCAGCCACTGGGCGATGCGCTCGATCCGAAAGTTCGCCCAGGGGTTTTCGGCGGGGCGCCCCAGACCGTCCACGCCGGAAAAGAAGTGGATGTCGTGGGTGATCCATGTGCCGAAGGACACGGAGCCGAGCATGACGATCAGGGCGGCGACCATCAGCAGTGTCGCCTCCAAGGACCGGATGCGGAAGGCGCGGTAGGCGGCGGACGCAATATAAAAGGCGATCATCGCGAACGTCGCCGAGGTCAGGCTGTTCAGACCGCCTTTGAACAACAACTGGAACATCCCATGCGCGTTCTGACCGGCCCAGGCGCCGGGGACGGCCGGGATGATCGTCGTCTTGGGGCTGTAAGCGTTCATCAGGCCAAAGACGAACATCAGGGCGAACGAGACCAGCAGGACCACGCTGTAGCCCCAGCCGGGGCGGGCGCGGGCGACGGTCCGCGTGTGAAGCTGCATCAGGGAGAAGACGCCCAGGCCGATGGCGAACGAGGCGACGACGGCGGCGAGGCTCGCGACCACGTCCTGATAGGGCGTCAGCGGGTTCTGGTTCGTCGTGGAGTTTGTCGGCCAGAAGAATTCCAGGGCGAAATACAGGCCGCCGAGGAACGTGAAGAAGGCGATGATCCCTTTGCGCGCCCGGCGCGGCGCGGCCTGAAGCGCGGCCAGAACGGCGAACATGAGCAGCAGGCCCAGCGCGAGCTTGCCGTAAAAGGCGCCGCCGTGCCCATGGACCGGCGCGAAGAATTGTTTGAGAGCGTTCAAGTAGGCGTTATTTGACCTTCAGGAAGTCCACGACCCAGTGCAGGACATGCGCGTGTGCAAAGGCGGGCACGTTCAGCAGGCTGACACAGGCGATGCCGATCAAAATGATCGCCAGCAGCAGCAGCTTGCAGTAGTCCTGGCCGACGATGCTGCCGAGCAGGGTCGGGTCACGGGACAGGTACGCGCTGGCCGCATAAAACTCGTCGCCGATGATGACGTAGTCGCAGGCGGCGATGAAGAACGGAATTTGATTGGTTTCGGTCGTGCCCGCGACCTGGACCGCGCCGACCTGCTGGCCGACCTCGGCGAAGATGAGCGACTCGGCGTAGAACGCTCCGAAGAGAAACGACGCCGCCACGCGCTCGCGGATGAGGATGCCTGCCACGCCGGACGCGAAGGCGAACTGCTGGCCGGTCAGGTAGCGCACATCGCCCGAGTCATAGAGTTCGGGCCGCCCGGCGTCGGCATAGGCATCGTGCAGTGTCTCCTCCGCCACGCCCGTCACGATGGGGTCCATGGTCGGGATGATGCTTTTGTTGCCGAACCGGGCCACGGCGCGGGCGATGTAGCCGAAGATGGACAGCGCTTGGAGCGTGACCACGTCCAGCCCGCTGATGCCCGGAACCATCATCACCGGCCGGCCCATCTCGGTCGCCCGGCCCACCGCCTCGTCGATGGCGTTCAGCCCCGCAATACGGCGGATGAATGGTAGCCGGGATTGCCGATTGGCTAGGAACAGAAAAATGAAAAAGGCAGGCAGCAAGGCAGTAACAAAGTATTCCGCAATGATTGCTGGCAACGGCGCGTTGCCATTCCTCCCGGCAACGGGGAGCAGACCGAGCCCCTCATGGATCATCGCACCCATGATGAAAAGTAACAGCGCCGAGATCAGAAGGCGGTATAACCAGTTGCCGCCTTGCGCCGCCATCACCTTGAAGATAATGATTAAGGACAGCAGGACGACGATGCCGCTCACCCACCAGTTGTCACTCGCGTGCTGCATTACGCTCCTTCACTCAGCAAATCAATCAAACGACGCACATTTTCCGGCCGCGCCAGAAGCTGGCTCAGGCGCTGCACGTCATTCAATCCGCCCGGCAAGAGCGGGGCGACGAAGGGCGAAAAGGCGACGAGGCTCTGCCCGCCGATGTAGCTCAAGGGCGCGCTCGACTCCAAAAACAGGATGGCGGGGACTTCCAGCCGCCACTTATGGACGGCGGCGGCCATCTTGGCGAGGAGGCGGTCGCGGTCTTCGTCTGACAGCGGCGCATCCCACTCATAATCCAGCAGGCCAAAGGCGTTAGGCACGGTCGGCGCACTCCTCGCGGCCCCGCCGCACGGCGGCGATGACGCCATCACGGTTCGTCTCGTCGAAGCGCAGGTAAACGCCGCGCAGCGGCTCGAACCGGGAGTTCTTGGCGCGCAGGGGACTGAGTTTCACGCCCTCATCCGTGAGGTAAGCGTGCCGTACGTCCGCCCAGCGGATCTCCAGCAGCGTCAGCCCGTGTCGCGCCGTGGCCGACTGCACCGTCAGCGTGTAGCGAATGGGAAATACGAATTCCGACAGGGAAAGAAGGACCGCAGCGGCCGGCAGCAACGCCAGCCAGAGGGAACGGAAGAGGCACAGGCTCAAGACGAAGACGCCTGCCAGGACGAAAGCAATGCGCGAGGCACGCTGCGGCTGCCGCCGAAGCAGATGGACCGACCAGGACAGGTCTGCCTCCTGCGTCCGCTCCCGCTGGGGCTGGGTTGTCGTGACTGATGGGGGCAAAAGTGCCATAAGAGTTTCTTGGAACAGATTGTCCCATTATGACGAGCCTGGGCACGTTTGTCAAGTCGGCCAGGCTCGTTCACAGGGCAATCGCCTATAAAGGGCAACCACGGGGAGGGAGGAGGGCAACCGGGGAGGGAGGAGGGCAACCACGGGGGGTTGCCCCTACGCGCCTTGTGATCCGTAGGGGCAGGCCCCTGTGCCTGCCCTCCTTGCCCCTGTGCCTGCCGGCTATATACAATTGCCCTGGGCTCGTTCAGAAAGCGGCTGGAAACCCGGCAAAAGAAAAAACGCCAGTGCCTTGCCTGTCTGGGCCTGTTTCGGGTAACATAGGCCCATGCCGCTGCTCGAAATCCAGGACTGCACCAAACAGTTCGGCGGATTGGTCGCCGTCAACAAGTTTACGCTCGCGCTGGACGCGGGCGAACTGGTCGGGCTGATCGGCCCCAATGGGGCGGGCAAAACCACGGCGTTCAACCTGCTGACGGGGGTATACGCGCCCACCAGCGGCTCCATCCAGTTCAGCGGCCAGTCTATCGCTGGACACAAGCCGTACCAGATCGCCGCCGCCGGCATCTCCCGCACCTTTCAGAACATCCGCCTGTTTCCTTCCATGACCGTTCTTGACAACGTCCGCACGGCGGCGCATATGCACTACCAGCCTTCCCTATGGGACGCCGTCTGGCGCGGGGCGGCCTTCGCCGAGGCGGAACGGGCGACGCTGGAACGATCCCAGGCCCTCTTGGACCGCTTCGGGCTGGGCAAGTATGCACAAGAATTCGCGAAAAACTTGGCCTACGGGGAGCAGCGGCGGCTGGAGATCGCCCGCGCGCTGGCGACCCAGCCGAAGCTGCTCCTATTGGATGAGCCGGCGGCAGGGATGAACCCGCAGGAGAAGAACGACCTGATGCGCCAGATCGAGAGCCTGCGGGACGACTTTGGCCTGACGATCCTGCTCATCGAGCATGACATGAAGGTCGTCATGGGCATCTGCAAGCGCATCCTGGTTTTGGACTACGGCCAGATCATCGCGCAGGGGACGCCGCGCGAGATACGCGAGAACCCCAAAGTCATCGAGGCGTACTTGGGCGAGGCGGACGCCGCTTCGAGCGTAGCCTAAAATGGCCGACATGCTGACAATTGATGGGGTGGAAGTCTCCTACGGCGCGATCCGCGCCCTGCAAGGTATTTCGCTGACAATCAAAGCAGGCGAGATCGTGACCCTAATCGGCGCGAACGGCGCGGGGAAGAGCACGACGCTGCGGGCTATCTCCGGCCTGGTCCCGGCGCAGCGTGGCCGGATCGTGTTCGAGGGCGCGGAGATCACGTCCCTTTCCGCCGACAAGATCGTTCAACGGGGCATTGGGCATTCGCCCGAAGGCCGCCGCGTCTTCGCCAACATGTCGGTGCGAGAGAACCTGGAACTCGGCGCGTTCACCCGGCGCGACCACGCGGGCATTCGGGAAGATTTCGACCGCGCGCTGACCCTGTTTCCGCGCCTGAAGGAGCGCATCGGCCAGAACGCCGGGACGCTCTCCGGCGGCGAGCAGCAGATGCTGGCGATGGGCCGGGCGCTGATGGCCCGCCCCAAGCTGCTGCTGCTGGATGAGCCGTCGCTGGGCCTCGCCCCATTCCTGGTTCGGGACATCTTCAACATCATCCGCGACATCAACGCGCAGGGGACGACCGTCCTGCTGGTCGAGCAGAACGCCCACATGGCGCTGGGCGTCGCCCATCGCGGCTACGTTCTGGAAACAGGCCAGATCGTGATGGCCGACGAGGCCAAAGCCTTGCTGGCGAACGAGGACATCAAGAAAGCGTATCTCGGCGAATGAAGCGAACGTCACTGTATGAAACGCATCTCGCGGCGGGCGCGACAATGGTTCCCTTCGCCGGCTGGGAGATGCCTGTTTCCTACGCGGGAACCGTCGGCGAGGTCGCCGCCGTGCGTAGCGCGGCGGGCCTGTTCGATGTCTCCCACATGGGCGAGGCGGCGGTGACGGGGGAGGGGGCGTTTGAGTTCGTCCAGTCCGTCACGACCAATGACGTGTCCAAACTCGCTCCCGGCAAGGCGCAGTATTCGCTGCTTTTGAACGAGCAGGGGGGCATCATTGACGACATCATTGTCTATTGCGGCGGCGTCAACGACTACTTCATCGTCCTGAACGCGGGCTGCAAGGACAAAGATTGGGCGTGGCTGCAAGAACAGGCCGAGGGCAAGCCCAGTGTCACGCTCAAAGACTTGAGCGACGAAACGGCGCTGATTGCCGTGCAGGGGCCGCAGGCCGTCGAGCTGGTTTCCCGCGCGGCGGAAGACGAGAGCCTAAGTGGCCTCAACCGCTTCCATTACCGGAGCGGGCAAGTCTCCCAAACGCCCCTCCTGCTTTCGCGTACCGGCTACACGGGGGAGGACGGCTTCGAGATTTTTTGCGGTTGGGAAGACGCCCCGCAGGTGTGGGACACGCTGGTAGAGTGGGGGGCAACACCCGCCGGATTGGGCGCGCGGGACGTTCTGCGCCTGGAAGCCGCCTATCCCCTGTATGGGCATGAATTAGATTCCGAGACAAGTCCGCTGGAGTCCGGCGTTGGCTGGGCGGTCAAACCAAAGAAAGGCGACTTCATCGGAAAGGCTGCGCTGCTAGAAGCCGCACCGAGCCGCCGACTGGTCGGCCTCCGCATGGACGAGCGCGCCATCCCGCGCGAACACTTCGCCGTGACCAACACCGAAGGTCAAGAAATCGGCCTGACGACGAGCGGCACCTGGTCGCCCACCGTCAAAGCCGGCATCGCGATGGCACGGGTGAGCGTCCCCTTTGCCGATCCCGGAACGCGCGTTGCCGTAGACATTCGCGGACGCCGCGCGCCTGCCACCGTCGTTTCTCTGCCGTTCTACCGCAACGGCGTCTAGAGCGGTTTTTAGAAAGGTTCCCCTATGCCTGAGCCGTCTGATTTAAAGTACGCTAAGACCCATGAATGGGCCAGAATCGAAGGCGAGGTCGCCACGGTGGGCATCACCCAGCACGCGCAGGAGGAGTTGGGGGATGTCGCCCTGGTCCTGTTCCCGGAAGTCGGGCGCGTCCTCCAGCAGGGCGAAAAGTTCGGCGAGATCGAGAGCATCAAGGCCGTTTCGGACCTGTACGCGCCCGTCGGCGGCGAAGTGGTTGCCGTCAACGAGGCCCTGAACGACGCGCCGGAGACGGTCAACGATGCCCCTTACGGAGACGGCTGGATGCTGCGGATCAAAATGAGCCAACCATCCGATGCCGACTCGCTGCTGGACAGCATGGCCTACGAAGCCTTAGTTTAGGAAGATTTTCATGTCCTACATCCCCAACACGGATGCCGACCGCGAGAAAATGCTGGATGCCATCGGCGTTCAATCTTTAGATGACCTGTTCACGCCGATCCCGAAGCCGCTGCAATTCAACGGTGAGCTGAACATCCCGCCCCGCATGGATCAGATGACGCTGGCGAAACACCTAACTAAGCTGGCGGCCAAGAACACTCATGCGGACGAAGCGCCATGCTTCCTCGGCGCGGGAATTTATGACCATTATGTCCCGCCCACCGTCGCGGCCATCACGGGCCGCTCCGAGTTTTATACGTCTTACACGCCCTACCAGCCGGAAGTGAGCCAGGGCGTCCTGCAAAGCATCTTCGAGTTTCAGTCCCTGCTCTGCCAGTTGTTGGCGATGGATGTCGCGAACGCCTCCATGTACGACGGCGCGACCGCCCTGGCCGAAGCCGCCATCATGGCCGGGGAACTGACAGGCCGGAAGCGTCTGGCCGTGCTTGGCTCGGTCCACCCCGTCTACCGTCACGTCCTGGACACCTACCTGCGCCACATGAGCCTGAGTGCGGACATTATCACGGACCCGGACGGGGTGGGGGACGAAACGGCGGCCGTCATCGTCCAGCAGCCTTCGTTCTTCGGGACTTTGGAAGACATGACGCGCTGGTCCGAGGCCGCCCATGCGAAAGGCGCGTTACTGATCGCCTGTGTGGACCCGATCTCCCTGGGGCTGCTGACGCCGCCCGGCGAGTATGACGCGGACATCGTGGTCGGCGAGGGCCAGTCGCTGGGCTGTCCGATGGGCTATGGCGGGCCGCTCCTGGGCTTCTTCGCTTGTAAAAACAAGTTCATGCGGCGCCTGCCGGGCCGGATCGTCGGCCAGACGAAAGACGGCGACGGCAAGCGCGCCTTCGTGATGACTCTGCGGACGCGCGAGCAGGACATCCGGCGCGAGCGGGCGACGAGCAACATCTGCACCAACGAAGCCCTGTACGCCCTGGCGGCCTCGGTCTACCTCGCGACGATGGGCAGGCAGGGCTTGGCGCAGGCCGCCGAACTGTGCATCCAGAAGGCGCACTATGCCGCGTCGGAGATCGCCAAGCTGCCGGGCTACGCGCTTGCCTTCCCCGACCGGCCGTTCTTCAAGGAGTTCGTGGTCAAAACGCCTGCCAACCCGGCCCGCATCAACGAGCATCTGCTGGCGCAGGGCATCGTCGGCGGCCTGCCGCTGGGGCCGCACTTCCCGGAGATGTCCAACGCCATGCTGCTGTGCGTCACCGAGCAGCGCACCAAAGACGACATAGACGCACTGGTGGCGGCCCTGGCGAGTTTTAGAATGGATAGCGTGTAAATGATCCCCGACTTTGAGCCTTTGCTGTTCGAGATCAGCCGTCCGGGTCGTTTGGCCGTCGAGCTTCCGGTCTGCGACGTGCCGGTGCAGCCTCTCGGCAGCCTGCTGCCGCGGGCGGACCTGCGCCGCGACCTGCCGCTGCCGGAACTGTCCGAGCCGGAAGTCATCCGGCACTTCACGCACCTGTCGCAGCGCAACTACTCGGTGGATTCGGGCTTCTACCCGCTCGGCTCCTGCACCATGAAGTACAACCCGAAGATCAACGAGGAGATCGCGCGCCTGCCCGGCTTTGCCCGCATCCACCCCTACCTGCCGGACACGGCAGTCCAGGGAACTTTGGAAGTGCTGCACTCCATGCAGGAGATACTGGCCGAGATCGGCGGCATGGACGCGGTCAGCCTCCAGCCCGCGGCGGGCGCGCACGGCGAGCTGCTGGGGCTGATGCTGATCAAAGCCTACCACGACGACCACGGGCAGGGCCATCGGGACACTATCCTGTGCCCGGAGGCCGCCCACGGGACCAACCCCGCCTCGGCGGCGCGCTGCGGCTACAAGACGCTCACCGTCAAGTCCGATGCGCGGGGTCGCGTGGACCTCGCCCACCTCAAGACGCTGCTGGCCGATAACATCGCCGGCCTGATGCTGACCAACCCGAACACGCTGGGGCTGTTCGAGGACGACATCGCCGAGATATGTGACCTCATCCACAAATGCGGCGGCCTGGTCTACTGCGACGGGGCGAACATGAACGCGCTGGTTGGGCGGGCGCGGCCCGGCGACATGGGCTTCGACGTCATGCACTTCAACCTGCACAAGACGTTTTCCTCGCCGCACGGGGGTGGGGGGCCGGGATCGGGGCCGGTCGGCATCAAGAGCATCCTGGAGCCGTACCTGCCTGTCCCGCAGGTGGTCAAAACCGACGAAGGCTATCGGCTGGACACAGACCGGCCCAAATCCATCGGCAAGATTCACGGCTACTACGGCTCGTTCCTGTGCATCCTTCGCTCGTATGCTTACATCATGTACTACGGGCGTGAGCGGCTGGCCCAGGTCGCCGAGAACGCCGTCCTGAACGCGAACTACATCCGCGTCAAGCTACAGGATTTCTTCGATGTCGCCTATAATGAACTGTGTATGCACGAGTGCGTCTTTACCGCGCGCCGGCAGCAGCGCGAGCACGGCATCAAGGCGCTGGACATCGCCAAACGCCTGATGGACTTCGGCTACCACCCGCCCACGATCTACTTCCCGCTGATCGTGCCCGAGGCGCTGATGATCGAGCCGACCGAAACCGAAAGCAAGGAAACGCTGGACACGTTCATCGAGGCCATGCGGCAGATCGCGCGCGATGTCGAGGAGGACCCGGAGATCGTCAAATCCGCGCCGCATGACACGCCCGTCCGCAAGCTGGACGAGGCGACGGCCGCCCGCCAGCCCTGCCTGTGCTGGTCCGGGGTGCCCGCATGACACGGCAGGCGCGGTGGCAGATGGAGGTTCTGCCGGGCAGCCCGTGGCATAACATGGCCATAGACGCCGCCCTGATGGCCGGTATTCGCGAGGGACATCAGGGCCTGCCAATTGTGCGCGTCTACCAGTGGGACAGGCCCTCGGTCAGTATCGGAAGACTTCAGCCGGAAGAACCCGTGCGGCGGCTTTACCCAGAGATTCCGTGTGTGCGCCGCCCGACCGGGGGCCGCGCCGTGCTTCACGGCGAGGACCTGACGATTACGGTGGCGGCGCGGGCGGACTGGCTGCCGGAGGACGTCGGCAAGACGGTACTTTCCTCCTACCGGTTGCTGATGGCGGGCCTTATTACGGCGCTGGAGGAGGCCGGGCACACTGTCTGCTTTGGAACGGAGAAGTCGCGCGGGGGGAGAGGAAGCGTCCACTGCTTTGATCTTGCCGCAGGGTGCGACCTCGTAGACGCTTGCAGCGGGCGAAAGCTGGTCGGCAGCGCCCAGCGGCGCGAAGGGGAGGCTCTGTTGCAGCAGATGTCTCTGCCAATGACCCTTGTGCCGGACCTTGACGCCTTCACACAGTCGTTGCGGCAAGGCTTCGGCCAGGCGCTGCGCGTCGAGGAGTGGCTGTTTATTGACATGGCCGCCGCGATATGTCATACTGATAGTTGAAGAGAGCGAGGGAGGCCCGCCATGGCACGCAAAATTCTGACTTGTGACGATGAAAAACACATTGTCCGCTTGATCCAGGTCAACCTGGAGCGGCAGGGCTACGAAGTGATCACGGCCTACAACGGGGCGGAGTGTCTGGAGAAGGTCCAGGAAGACCGGCCCGACCTGATCGTGCTGGATGTGATGATGCCGGAGATGACCGGCTTCGAGGTGCTGGAAACCTTGAAGAAGAACCCGGAAACGGAGAACATCCCGGTCATCATGCTGACGGCGCGCGCCCAGGACTCCGATGTCCTGCGCGGCTGGCAGTCCGGCGTGGAGTGCTACCTCACCAAGCCGTTCAATCCGATGGAGTTGATTGCCTTTGTGAAGCGGATCTTTTCTATGGAAGATGGGATCGCCGATGAGAAACGGTACGACCTCTAACGGAAACAAGCTGGTTCTGGTCAACAGCAGCGGCCGGCCCGTCCACGGGCAGGACCTGGTGGACGATGCCGCCGTAGATTATCTGTCCGGGTCCGAAACCGAGGCGCCTGCACCGTCTGAAGACTCGCGCAAGGCACGCGCGACGCTTCTGGTGTTTATGGCGGTCAGCATCGCCTGTACGACGGCCGCCATTGCCACCGGCTCTTATGCCATTTGGCTGTCCCGTCATCAAGCCGCCCGTCAGGCCCTGACCGACGTCAATGACATCCTGAAATCCTGCCAAAGCCGGATGCAGCAACTGGAAGCGGATGTCCAGCGCCTGCCGACTCGTCAGGCTTAAGGCGGGTGAACGACAAAGAGGTAACGAATGCCTGAGTCGGCGTCCGAGTGGGGCAACCAAGTACAGACCGAACGTGATCGGGAGAGGAGGGCGGAGCAATGACTCCAGTAGGTCGAGTCAAGCGGGTCTCGCGAACCATACTGTGCGGCGTCGGGGCGTATCTGGCGGCCAGCCTTCTGCTGCCCCCGCACCACGTCCGCTGGGGACCGGACGTGAGGAACGCCCTCTGTGTCCTCCTGGCGGTGGTCGCGGTGCTGGAGGTCCTGTGCTGGAGGTTCGTGCCTGCCAATGCCCCGTCGCCGCTGAGGTAAAGCACGGACACTGACCAACGAGCGCATGGCTACTATGGACATCAGCTACGTCATCGGCGACGCCACCGACCCGCCGCGGGACAGGCCAGGGATCATCGCCCACGTCTGCAACGACATCGGGGCGTGGGGCAAGGGCTTCGTTCTGGCCCTCTCGCGGCGGTGGAAACAGCCCGAGCAAGACTTCCGCGCCTGGGCGGGCGGCTAGGGGCCTGTGCCGTAATGGCCGCTGGCAGTCTAAGCTGCCAGCGGCCTTTCTATACGCCTTATAATTTGGTTCCGATAATGTGCATTATGCAATATACACGCACTATGGAAACTTTTTCTGCTCGAAATCTGGCAAAACAGAGAAAGGGGCTGTGTGCTGCCAACTGCTAAAAACGATCCTCTCGATCTGTCTGAACCATAGAGACTATACCTCATCTGGATAGCATAATATGTAATACGAATCAACTAAATACTTAATGCTAGTAAGCTAAATTTGAATGAAATACGGGGCATCAATGATGCCCCGCTATCCATTAATGCCGGAAGTGTCGCCGCCCCGTCAGCACCATAGCCGCACCGTATTGATCGGCAATGGCAATGGAGTCATCATCCTTCTTGGAGCCGCCTGGCTGGATGATCGCTGTCACACCTGCTTGCAGAGCCGCTTCCGGGCCGTCGGGGAATGGGAAGAAGGCATCGGAAGCCAGCACAGCGCCTTTGGCCTTGTCGCCTGCCTGCGTCACGGCCAGTCGGACGCTCTGGACGCGGTTCATCTGACCGGCGCCGACGCCGACAAGCTGCTTGTCCTTGACCAGCACAATAGCGTTAGATTTGACGTGCTTGACGAGCTTCCAGGCGAACAGGAGGTCGGACATCTCCTCCGGGGTCGGCTGCCGCTCGGAGACGGCCTCCGTTTCCGTCGGCTTCAGGGTCGCCGCGTCCTGAGTCTGCACCAGCAGCCCGCCGCTCACGCGCTTGTAGTCATACTCCTCGGCAGACGGAGCGGCCATGCCTTTGGCTTCCAGCAGGATCAGGTTCTGGCCCCACTGCTTTTTGGTCGTGAGAATTGTAAAGGCGTCGGCATCGTAGCCCGGTGCGATGATGGCCTCGAAGAACGTGTTCTTGCCCGTGATCAGGTTCGCAGTTTCGGTATCTATGAGTTGATTAACGGCCAGAATGCCGCCGAAGGAAGAAATGAGATCGCCTTCGCGCGCGCGACGGAAAGCTTCCTTCAATGTTCCTGCCATCGCTGCGCCGCATGGGTTCGTGTGCTTGATAATCGCGGCTGCCGACGTGGATTGACTTGCGAACTCCAGCACCAAATTGTAGGCGGCATTCAGGTCGTAGATATTGTTGAAGGTCAGTTTTCGGCCATTCAGTTGTTTCGCTACCGCCAGGCCGCCGGTCACCGCCGGTTCCTGGTAGAAAGCGGCGCGCTGGTGCGGGTTCTCGCCGTAGCGAAGGTCCTGCACCTTTGTGAAAGCCAGAGGCAGCACGTCGGGGAACCCCTGCCCTTCTTCCTGGGCTTCCTGAGCGGCAAGGTACTTTGTGATCATGGCATCGTAAGCCGCCGTATGGGCATAGGCTTGGACGGCGAGGCGCGTCCGGGTTGCCTGAGAGAGCGCACCGTCGTTCTTCTGAAGCTCGGCGAGAACGGCGGGATAGTCGGAAGGCGAGACCACCACGGCGACGGCGGCATGGTTCTTGGCGGCGGAGCGGATCATGGACGGCCCGCCGATGTCAATGTTCTCGACTGCCTCTTCCCGCGTCACGCCGGGCCTAGCGATGGTTTCCGCGAAGGGATACAAGTTGACCACGACCAGGTCAATGGGCGTGATGTCGTGCTGGGCGATAGTCTGCATATGCTCCGGCTTGGAGCGGTCGGCAAGGAGCGCGCCATGCACAGCGGGATGCAAGGTCTTGACGCGGCCGTCCAGCATTTCGGGAAAGTGCGTGATGTCCGAGATGTTCTGGATGCTCAGACCGGCATCCGCCAGACCTTTTGCCGTGCCCCCGGTCGAGATCAGCTCCACGCCCAGATCGGCCAGCCCTTGAGCGAAGTCAAGCAGGCCTGTTTTGTCCGAAACGCTGAGGAGAGCGCGTTTCACGCGAATCATGGCTGTCGTTCCTTTCTTGTCCGAGATTTTGCTGCCGCAACGAGCAACAAAAAAGCCGGGGCCACCCGGCACGTCGAATGTGTCAGGATGCCCAGGCGGACGGCAGTTGCAAATCAACGCTTCCTCAGGGTGATTCCCTGTGAACGCCAGTTACGCTGATTCTTTATTTTCTTCTTAAGCGCCATCATTATAGCACCCTATGCCCCACAAGTCAATTCCTGCGAGTTTTTCCGCAGGGCGATTGCATTAGGAAGGGCAGGCACGGGGGACAGAGGGCAGGCACGGGGGCCTGCCCCTACGCGCCCCGTCATTGATGGTGATTGATGGTGATTGATACATTGATGGTGATTGGTAGGGGCAACCCTCCGTGGTTGCCCTCTGTCTGTCATCGGTTGCCCTCCTTCCTCTCCGTGGTTGCCCTCTGTCATCTATAGGCAATCGCCCTGAGTTTTTCCGGGGCGAAAGAAGGAGTTTTCAGTTTCTTGCCGAATAGACACATTGCCTTGTCCTCCAGGGACACTATTCTAACATCCGGCTCGAAGGAGATGCCCCCGTGAACGGCAGCCTCAAGATGCGCACGTCGCTAGATTTTCCCTCTGTTCCCGCCAGTCGCTATCTGGAGGGGCCGCTTCATGCCCTGGTAGAGATTGAGCCGGGCCCCGTACAGGCGACGGATTCGCGTCCGCCCTTGAACCTGGTTCTGGTGGTAGACGCTTCGGCGACCATGCACCACTTCCATCTGACGGACGAAGAACGCGAATACTGGATGGGGGTTGCCATCTCGCGCGACGAGTTGGAGCGCGGTGAGGCCGACGAATCGGATGCGACCTACTGGACGGGCCAAACGCTCTCGGAAATGCAGAGCATCGCAAGAACGCCGATGGCACTGGCAACGGAAGCGATCAAAGACCTGTTGACGTCCCTGCGACCGAGCGATCAGATCAGTGTCGTCGCCTTTGCGGACCGCGTCCATACCGTTTTCAACCAGCAGGATTGGGCGAACTTCCCCGACGGGTGCCTCGCTCAAATGGACCTCCTGCGTGACCGGCGCCTGCCGGTGGACATTGGAACGGGTACGCACATGGCCGAGGCGCTGCGACAGGGCTACACGTCCCTCAGCCAGAACGTCCTCGCGCACGGCGTCAACCGGCTGATCGTCCTTTCGGACGGCATCGTGCAGGATGGAGAAGCAACTCTGCAAGCCATCAACGAGATCCAAGCCCACGGCTATGCCATCACGACCATCGGCTTGGGCGAGGAGTTCGACGAAGAGTTCCTGACCCGCGTGGCCGATAATTCGCGGGGCGAGTATTACTACGCCGCCGACAGCGCCGAAATCACCCAGCGTCTGAGGCAGGAAATGACCACGCTCCAGACGACGACGGTGACCGACCTTTACATCGCCGTGCGCGGCCTGGAAGGGACCGTGGTTCAAGACATCTTCTTGGTGCGGCCGGCCATGACCATGTTCGATGAGATTCACACGGAAGACGGCTGGCTGCGCGCCCGCGTCGGGGATGTGTCCAGCGCATCCCCGGTGGGGATCATGATCCAGGCAGCCCCTCCCCTTCTGCCCGAGGGCGAGCACGCGATTATCGAGACATTGCTGACTTGGACCGATCCGAACGGCCTGATCGCCGCCAATGCAGGCAATGCCGGCTCCCTCATCACCGCCCAGTTCACGGACGATCCGGCTCTGCTGGGTCAGACCAATCCCGAAGTCCAAGACCTCGTGGATCGCTACGCCGTCTATAGATACGAGCGAGAAGCGCAGCGCGCACAGGAGCGGGGCGATCTGGACACGGCGCGTGAAAAATTAGGGGCGGCCACAAGGCAGCTTTATCAGATCGGCGAGGAGCAGCTTGCTCAAGAGATGGAAGGGCAGCTTGCGGGACTGGGTAACGCCGCGAATCCCTCGCGGGTCAAACGCATCAAGGCGACGACGCGCCGGCTGGCGAGTACGCCGCTGGTCGAGACGCGCACCGAATAGTCGAGACGCGCACCGAATAGTCGAGACGCGCACCAGATGAATGAGTGGAATAAGCAACAAGCATGACTGACTGGCGGATGGGATTGCAGGCCTTTCGGGAAGGACGGATGCACGAGGCGGCAGATCGGCTGGGATCGGCGGCGGCGGAGCGGGAGCTAACCGTCTCACACGTCGCCCGCTTCGAGACCTGTGCCTATCTTGGGGCCGCTCTCTACCACCTGGGGCGGCCTGCGGAGGCCGTCACGGCGTTCGAGACTGCCTTTCAGCTCTCGCCGACGCCGGTCCCGCCTTCCGAGCTGACGCTGAACCTAGTTCACGCTTACCTCGCAGCCGGACGCCGGGAGGCGGCGCGGGAGGCGCTGCTGTACCTACTCAACTACGCCCCCGGTCATGTCGCCGCGCGGATGCTGCTCCAGCGGCTCAATAACACGCCCGACGACGAGCCGGTTACCGGGACCATCTTGGGGGAGTCCGTGGAGAGCGTCAAAAAATATCTTCGTACTTTGCGTTTCGCCACCGTTTCTTCCGGCGGTTATGACCCGGCGCAGGTCTGGGAGGCGCTGTCGCAACTGGAAACCTACATGGAAACCCTCGACAAGCGTATTCAGCGCGAACAGGAGACTGTTCTGCATTACGAGGCTGAGATTCAGCGCTATCGCCAGATGGAAGAGGCGATGGTTCAGAATTTGGTCCAAATACAGCAGGAAGCCCAGAGCAGTCCCGCCGCGTCGGAAGCGGCGCAACTTTCCCCCATTGAAATTCTATTCCAGAAAAAGCCCTAGCCTATGTTAAACGCCGACGATCTAGTTTTATCCGCCCTCCGGGAGACCGAAACGCAGTATCGAAGCGTCGTAGACGGCCTGCGCCGCGAGAGCGAGGCACGGCATCAGGAACTGGCGCAGGCCCGCTCTCAGGTGCAGCTGGCGCGCGCCCAGGCCGAGCAGCAGCGAGGGCGGGCCGAGCAGTTGGAAGCCGCACTGAGGGACATCCACCACGCTTTGTTCAGCGGCAACATCTATGACCTGATCTTGCGCACCTGTCTGAAACTCACCGGTGCGACTCGCGGCCTATATGTGGCGGTGGAAGCGCACGGCGCCGCGCGCCGCGTCCTGGCCGCCGTGGACGTGGACGGTTATCCCCAGTCTCCCGCCTCCCCATTCCTGGAAAGCCTCTGCGCCCACGCCGCCCGCAAGGGTGAAACGGTCGTCTATAACAAAGAAGGCGACGCCGGCGATCTCCCTCACCCGGCCCGCTCGTCCGAGGGGTTTCGAAACTTCATTGCAGCCCCCGTCATCTTAATGCGCGGATTAAGCGGCATCATCATCGCGGCAGACAAAGAAAACGCCGATTTCGAGGATGCCGACGTCCAAACCCTGCTCCACATCGGCAATCAGGCCGCTGTCGCCGTCGAGAATACCCACCTGCGTCAAAAACTGCAAAACGCCTACCTGGGCACGGTCAGCGTCCTCGCGGATGCCATGGAAGCCAAAGACCCCTATACGCAAGGCCATTGCGAGATGGTTTCGCGGTACGCCCGGCGGATCGGCCGGCGGCTTGACCTCGATGCACAGGAATTAAGCATCGTCAGCTACGCCGCCCTGCTGCACGACATCGGCAAGATCGGCGTCAGCGACGGCATCCTCAATAAGCCGGGGGCGCTGCTCCCCGCCGAGCGTGATTTGGTCCGCTCCCATGTCCGCATCGGCCATGACCTCATCCGCCATGTCCCGGCCCTGACGGTGGTCGCCGACGCCGTTCTGCACCACCACGAGTGGTACGACGGCACCGGGTATCCCGACGGCTTGCAGGGCGAGCAGATTCCCATCGCGGCCCGCATCGTCGGCGTCGTGGACTCCTACGGCGCGATGGTCACGCGGCGCTCCTACAAAGAAGCATTCGGCGAGGACTACGCCCGCGCGGAACTCCGCCGCTGCGCCGGCAGCCAGTTTGATCCGCAGATCGTGGAGACGTTCCTCCAGGTTCTGGCGGACCCGACTTCTGAGGTAACGGAGGAAGACGAGGAGAATGATCTCGCTCCCCTGCCCGGCTTCCTGCCCCACAGCCAAGCTTCGGCTTTCTAACTTTCCCGCCTTTCGGAGACAACGCATGAACATTTCGCGTTCCCTCTCTCTCGCCCTCCTGCTGTTACCGAATGAGCCGTAAGGCCCCTGAATTTAGGATTTATTCTTTATTCATGGGGATATAAGGCTCCATGCCTTTCCTGCGAAGCAGGAACTAGTTCCGAAGGGAAGAATGAACGCAAGGCATGAGATTGTCTTAATCTTTTTAATCCTTGCACCTTTCGGGTATAACACAAGAAATCACTGAGCCAGTTCAGAGCAAGAGACTTAACGGGTTGTTAGGCTGAAATCTTG
>JAABUJ010000662.1_pt1 | contig 63164 bp, 71 predicted proteins | sample 5559131 | NCBI WGS metagenome assembly JAABUJ01 (sample SAMN10711875, study PRJNA513366) | rock metagenome | isolation source: Antarctica rocks | place: Antarctica: Victoria Land, Mt New Zealand nord | collected 2016-01-07 | reverse complement strand
ACTGTGCGCCGCAAAGGGGCGAGCACGCTCCGGAAGACCGGGCTGCTGGTCGGCTGCGGCCGGCTGGCACAGTGGCACGGCTGTGCTTGTCATGGACGGGCCTCGGTGTGCAACACGCCAAACACCCAGGCGCCGCCCAGACCTATGAGGCCGCGCTGCTTGCCCGGGTCGCCGCGCGCCCCACAGGGCGCCCGCTCCGGCCGGGCCCAAGGGTCTCCGCGGCGCGAGGAGCAGGCCCGCCACCTGGGCGCGGCGTCGGGGCGGCCCTGCGCTGTGGGAGCGCCCAGGCTCAGCGTGTCACCTGGCCGCCGCAGGCCTTGGGGCTGCCGGCGCCTGCGCCGGCCGCGCCGGGCGGCACCTGCGGCGCGCCGGCGCACATGACGCGCGGCAAGGCGCCGGCGCTGGCCGCGAGCGCGCCTGCGGCCATCGATGCGGCAGCGGACGCGGCCGCGGCCGCAGCCGCGGCCGCTGGCTCTTGCTCCGAGGCCGACGAGGACGCGCCGTGCTCGGGCGGGGAGCGCTCCATGGCTTGGGAGGTGCGCGGCTGCGCTGCAGGCGCCGCAGGCGCTCCAGGGAGCTGGCCACCTCCGTGGCGGGGGTGAACGGCCTGAGTTGTGGCACACGGGTTGCGGTGCAGCAAGAAGAGGTTTACGGCATGGCATGGGCCTGCAAGAGCAGCATGCAGGGCAATCAGACCAGCCATGCACTTGCTGGCCATGCATCGGGCCGGCAAAGCACGGGCAAGCCGTCCGCGCCTCGCAACTCGGCCGCCATGCGGCGCGCGCAGGACCTGCCCGCGGGCAGCGACACCGACTGCGAGAGCTGGGAGCATGCGGAGGCGGCCGCGCCGGCGGCCGCGCGCGGCGAGGCCATCGAGGTGGAGCTGGGCTCGCCCGACCCAGGCGCGCGGCGGGGCCTGGGGCGCTCGCTCGCGCTGCCGGCACGCGCGCGCGCTGCGCCCGGCGGGCTTTCCGCTGGGGACAGTTGGTGAGAAGGGTGTGCGCGCAGAGCCCGTAAATGCATGGCGGTGGCCTGCATGGGGCCTGTTGCAGAGCCTGTCCCTTGGCCCCACGTTGGCTGTTGGCGCCGCGAGCGGACTTCAAAGAGCCCGTGCACACTGCCGTGCAGCCTCATGCCGCGCAAGCGCCCCGGCAGCTAAGGCCCCGACGCGGCCGGCGCCGGCGGCGCAGGCGGCGGCGGCGCGGAGGGCCCGAGCAGGGCAGAGGCGCGGCGGCGGGCGGCCGCGGAGCGCGAGGACCTGGCCGTGCGCAAGCTGGTGCAGGAGCAGGTGCACCGCGCCGGCCTGCTGTGCGCGCTCGCGCACGGCCTGCTGCTGGACCGCGCCGCCGACGACGCGCTGCTGCAGGCGCGCCGCGCTCCGGGGCCCGCGCCCGGTGTCGCCACGGCGGGCGTGCAGCTCGCCGCTCCGACGCTCTCACGTCGCGCCAGCGCCCGGGCGGAAACCTGCGAGCTGCGCTGCACCCAGGCGGCCGAGCCCGAAGCGCTGGGCAGCGCAGGGAGCCTGAGGGCCCGCGCGTGCGCCGCGCGCAGGCGCAGGTGCTGTCCCTGGCGGACCCGGCGGCGCTGGCCGGGGTGCACCTGGAGCGCAGCTGCACGCGGGAGGCGCTCGCGCCGCTGCTGGAGGGCTTCCGCGGCGCGCTGCGGCAGCTGCCGCCGGACGCGGCCGCCGACGGGCCGGACCTGGTGCGGGGCGCAGGCCGGCGGGGGGGGCGGAGCAGGCCGCTGCGCGCGCGCGATCGCTCTCAGCATGCCTGGCTCGCAGCCAGGGATGCAGGGGCTGGGGGTTCAGGCAACCTCGCTGGCGCTCTTTTGGTGAGGATGCAGGGTTTGTGCAGTTGACGTGCTTGCACCTGGCGGTGGTCCTGGCTTCGAAGGAGACAGCAGCGCCCAGCCGGCTGCAGCCAGCATCGGTGGAAGGCACCTGCCGCGCGAAACGCGCGCCCCGGCCGCAGGGCGACCTGCCGCCGGCGCGCGGCCTGGCGGGCGCGGTGGCGCGGCTGCGCGGCGCGGCCGAGGCGCGCGCGGGCACCTGCGAGGAGCTGGTCATGCTGTTCGTGGCGCTGCTGCGCGCGCTGGGCCTGCCCGCGCGCAGCGTCAGGTGCCGGCCGCGCCGCCGCGGCGCCCGCGCGCCCTGCCTTGACCAGCCGCCCGCCCCGCACGCTGCGCGGCCGCGTTGCCAGGCGGTGCAGGCGATGCATCCTGCAGGACGCCCGGCAAGTTTGAGTGGCGAGCGGCCATGATGCGGTGGTGCCCTGCTGCATTGCGCCTGCTTCGTATGCCGTGACTGCCCCGCCGGCGCCACAGCGCCCCCTCACCTTGAAGATCGGCCGCGCGTGCTGAGGTCCCCGCTGCATCCGCGCCAGGGCGCTGGACGTGCCGCCGCTCCGGCCGCCGCGCAAGGGGACGCCGCGGGCGCAGCGCACGCCGCGCCTGCGCCACAAGCCCGCCGGCGCCAAGGGCTCCGGCCCGCTCGTGCACGCCAGCAGCGGCGGCGGCGCCGGCGGCGGCGCCGGCGGCAAGCGCAAGCGCAAGGCCGACGGCGCCGAGGGCAGCGCGCGGGCGCGCAAGTCCCGCCTGAGCGCAGCAGCGGCGCAGCCAGCGGGCGGCAGCCCCGCGGACACGCCCGTCGGCCGCGGCCGCGGCCGGGGGCGCGGGCGCGGGCGGGGCCGCGCGCGCGCGCGCGGCGGCCCCGGGAGCGCGGCTAAGGGGGCTGCCGCGCAAACCCCCACAGGGACGCCCGAGGGGACCCCGCAGCCGGCGCGCGGCGGGCCGAGCGGGGGCACGCCCGGGACAGTGAGCGAGGGGACTGCTAACAGGACCCCGCGCGCCCCACCCGGGGGCGCGCCTGGGAGCAGCGCAGCCACGCCGTTCGAGGCGGCCTCCGTCCAGGCGCTGTCCTCGGGCGCCAGCTCGGGCGACGATGTTGACGGCGCGGGCGAGGCGGCTGCCTCGGCCGGCCGCAAGCGGCCGCGCCGTGACGGCAAGGGCAAGGGCGTGGCGGCGGCGGGCACATCGGGCACCGCCAGGCGCTTCCGCGGCGAGGCCGGGCCCGGCGGCGGCGGCGTGCGCAACCGCGGCGACCTGGAGTTTGAGAACCAGATGCTCATGGCGGTCCAGGTGCCGCGCGGGCCGGGGGTGTGCAGGGTCTGGCTGGGGTTGAATTTTTGAGTTGTAGCATTGTGCTCTGCCTAGCCAAAGATGATGGGGGCCACCATTCGATGCAGCGTGTCGCTGCGTGCTGGCAGCACCGGGTAGCGCATCAGGTCGGCACGCGAGCCCCGCTCGATGCGGGTGACCTGCTTGTCGCGTGCGCGGCTCGGCGTGACCCACTTGGCGACCAACTGCATGCCCCCGGGCGGCGCGCGGCAGGCGTCGGCGGCGGAGTCGGGGCAGCTGCGGACGAGCGCGTCGGCCGCGGCGCGCAGCGCCGGCCCCGAGCGCGACGCCACGCTCCTGTCGATCGCGCACCCCGAGGGCGAGACGCAGCAGCGCCTCCTGCGCGAGACGGCCGCCGCCAAGTGCGCTGTGCAGCTTCCCGCCTGGCTGTCGCGCTCCGCGCTGAGGGCGGCAGTAGGGCGGAGAGTCGGCGGCCCTGTCAGCAACAGGCTTTGGGGCGGCATGTCGCTGCAGGCAGCTGCGCGGGGGTGGTCTGGAGTGGGGTGCGGCATACAAGGGCGTCTGGTGAATCAGGAAAGTTACGTGGATGGCCAGCAAGGCCTGAAATTCTCGTTGGAAACAAGCTATTGGAAAGAATGTCATGTCTGGCGCAGGCTGGGCGACGTGGCGGACCTGGCGGAGGCGGGCGCGGCGTGGACGCGCGGCCGCGGCGGCCGCGCGCTGGGCGCGGCCGCTTGGGCGGAGGTCTTCTGCGGGCGCGCCTGCAGCGGCGAGTGGGTGCACACCGACCCGCTGCTCGGCTGGCTGGATGCGTGCGCCCGCGCGCCCCCGCCCTCGCCCGCCACCAGCCTGCTCTCGCTCTGGCGCTCTGCCCGGCGGTGTCCGCAGCCTGTCGCGCGCGTGCATCGGGGCCGACGCGCGCGGGCACGCGCGCGCAGGCCGGCGCGCGTGGCGGGCGCGGTGGCGCGCGCCGCCCCGCTGGCGTACTGCGCCGCGTTCGCCGGCGGCGGCGCCAAGGACGTGACCGCCAGGCGCGCGGCTCGCCCCGGTCCATGGCTGGCTGTACAGTCACTGTGATGAAGCGTGCGGGCGTGCTCGGCCCGCACGTCAAGCAGTAAGTGGCGTCGGTCGGCCGTACGCCCTCTACCTCCCTTCATACCGCTGCCGGCAGACGCGCACACGCCACAGCCATTCCACAGGCCTGCTGCCGCATCTCCTCATGGGCCCCCGTGCACCCGGTGCCGCTGCGGGAGTACCTAACCCTATAAGCCAACCAGGTACGTGGCCAACATGCGCGAGGTGGAGAAGCTGCGCGACGAGCGCTGGTGGCAGGCGACGCTGGGGCCGCTGCGCGGCGCCGCCGCGCTCGCGGCCGGCGTCGCCGCCGGCGCTGCGGCCGCCGCCGGCCCAAGCGGGTCGCCTGGCGCCGTCGCGCCCGGCCCCCAGGCGCGTGCCGCCCCTCGACTCCGCCGCATTGCGCGCCGGGCTGTTCGGGCATGCTGAAGCCAGGCGGCTGGCTGTGCATGCATCCGCTGGCCGGTTGCGGCTGGGGAGCCCTGCTGTGGCGCCCAGAGCGCAGGCCGTGAACAGCCGGTTTGCGCCTGCGGGCGCACGTCATGACACCAGCTAGCTGCGGCGCCAAGGAGCGCTGCGGGCCAGGCTGCGGGCGACGGCGGCGGCGCCGGCGCCGCCGGGCGCGGCGGCGGCGGCGGCGGCGACAGGGCGGCCGCGCTGGCGGCGCGCGACGACGAGGAGCTGCGCCAGCGCCGCGCTGCGCAGGACAACGACATCCCCAACACCGTGCCTGCGTTCAAGCGCGCCGCCTCCCCAGCCTCACTTGCACGCGCCCCGCCACGCGCTGCCGTGTGCCGGTGGTGCGGGGGGTGGTGGGACCTGCCCAGCTCCGAGCGAACGCGGTCTGCCGCCCCTGACATGCGCTGGCTTGAGGCCCGCGGCCGCCCGCCCCGCCTCCCGTGCCAGCCACCGGGATCTGCGAGAGCGCTCCGCCGCGCCAGCCCGGCGTGGCAGCCCCGAGCCGCCCGTGCCGCACGCGCAGGGCGCACCCCAAGTACGTGCTGGAGCGCCACGTCGGCACGTACCAGGCGCTGCGGCCGGACGCGGCGCCGGCCGCCGGCCTGCACAAGGGCGAGCGCTTCTGGCTGCGTGCAGACGTGGTCGAGCTGCACACTGCGGAGCAGTGGCTGACCGCCGGGCGCCAGGCGCGCGCGCGGCCCTCACCCCTGCCCTGAACCATAACCCTACCCTGGCTCCAGGCGTCCGGCCGCCTCAAACCCGCCGCGCGGCGCGCCGCATGTTGTGCCGTGCTCGCGGCTCTTCGGCCCCTGTCGCTAATCGACAGGCGCCTGATTGCGTGGCAGGCGCGCGCTGCAAGCGCGCGGCGAGCAAAGTGTGTGCCGCGGGCGGGCAGGTCAGGGCGGCGGAGCTGGGCGCGCCGTACAAGGAGGTCGCTCGGCGCGGCGCCCGGGCCGCCGAGGCCGCGGCCGCCGCGGCGGCCGCCGCGGTGCGGGTGGGCGCCTGTGTGCATGCGCGCGGCCGGCAGCTCGGCGCTGGCCATGCACCCCACGTCAGCGTGCCTGTCACTCACTAGCGGACGGCGCCATGCGAGGAGGATGCGGTGCCGAACGCTTGCGCACGTTTGCCGCAAGTGCAAAAGCGCGCAACCAGCGGCGCGGCCGGGGCAGGGCGAGGGCGGCTCCGACGACGAGCTGTTCAACCTCAAGCCGGCGGCGGCGCTGCGCGCGGCGCTGTACGGCGAGTGGCAGACGGAGGCGTGGGTGCCGCCGGCTGCGGCGGACGGCGTGGTGCCCAAGGACGCGCGCGGCAGCGTCAAGGTCCCGCCCATGGCGGCCGGCCTGCCCACGGTGCGCGCCCCGCCGCCGCCCGCCGCCGCCCGCCGCCCGCCTGCAGCGGCGCCGGGCAGCTGAGGCCGCCGGCGCGGGGCCGGCAGGGCACGGTGCACCTGGCGGGCTTCCCGCCGCGCGTCAAGACGCTGTGCCGCAAGCTGGGCGTCGACTTTGCCGAGGCGCTGGTCGGCTTTGAGCGGCGCGGCGGCGCGACCTTCCCCAACTTTGATGGCGTCGTCGTATGCAGCGAGCACGAGGAAGCCGTGCGCGAGGGCTTTGCCGCGGAGGAGCGGTGCGCGCTCTCCCAGGCCCTCCCGCGCGCTCCGCAGCGCCGGCCTGGGCTCCTTCGCCGTGGGCTGCCGCCCGCCCGGACCCTAAACCTATCCAAGAGTGGCTGCAATGCTCGACGCATGCTCGCAGGGAGAAGGAGGAGCGGGCGGAGGCCAAGTGGCGCGCGGCCGCGGAGGCTGACTGGCGCAAGCTGCTCAGCACGGTGCTGGCGCGGCTGCGTGTGGAGGCCGCGCACGAGGCGGGCACGCCCGCCGCGCGCGCCGCCGGCGCCGCCGAGGACGCCGCCCCGCCCGCGCCGGGCGGCGGGCCCGACGCCGACCGCGGCGCGCGCGGCGACGGCGACGAGCGTGGCGCCGTCGTCAAGGTGGAGGAGATCTGAGCCGCCGGGCGCGCCGGGGCGGGCCGCCTGCCTGCCTGACCTTCACAATTGCGCAATGGCGGGCTGCTGACACCGCTGGCACGCTGCTCGGCAGACGTGGGAGCAGGCTCCTGGGATCCAGAAGTGGAACGGTCCCGCTGCGACGCACAGCGCACCAGAATGCATGCGCATCTGCGGGAACAGGGTACTTGTAACTGTATGATTTGTGCTGTAGCTGAATGCTTTTCATACCCCCCCTTCGTGTTGGGTCTGTGTGTGCACTGCTGTAAAAGAGCGTTGCCATTGTTTGCTGGCGGTCAGGCGCCGTGAGCAAGCAGACACTAGCTGGTGAGTGTTTCATATCTCATGATAATGCTGTGGGCGTTGCAAGGCGTGCTGTCCAAGCGGCGCGCAATGATAAGCTCATCGTGTGTCCCACAGGCTCTAGGACAATCCGTACATGCATGCAAATGTTCAGCGCGCCTGCATGCGCAGCGCACGCAGTATAAAGCTGCTTGCGTTGTAACGCACAGTGAAGCTCGGAAGCAGAGAACAGCATAGTGACTTAAAATGCATCTATGGTGTACCTGCCCCTGCATCCCGTTCCCACTCGGGATGGGCAAAAACATAATCGACCAGGGCAGGGTTCGAACCTGCGACTTGCCCCTGCATCCACTCGGGAGTAGGAAAGGGCCGCTCTTCCACTGAGCTACATGGCCAGTGCACAGGGCATAGAAAACCCCATGCAGCGACGTGCACCGACGGCATTTTTGCCTTCGTTATAAACAGGTTCTAATGTGCGTGCACAAGCGCTTCGAGAGATGGCGCACACATCGACCGGCACAACGAGGCATAGAGATTACCTCGTCAAGCAGTTTGAGTGTCGGTGTGCAAGCTGGGAGATGCCAGTCCCTACCTGAGTGCAAAATACTCTGGGGGCTGGCGCACTGTAACGACGGTACGGAGCATGCCTGTGCACTCAGAGGCAAAATGACAGTGCCCAACTCCGTTCGGCACATGAGCAAAATACACTGTAAACTGGATCCCATTCCACAGCTCAGTTGCAACTAGGGCCTACTTAGGCAAGTGTTTCCATCGACGTGCGCAGCAGAGGAGCCTCCTTTGCACAAGCGGCTTCCTTCTGCGAACCTTCGTGACAAAACAAAGGCCAGGAAAAGAAGACATCTGTGGGACAAGATGAGCATCGCTATGCTCAGCACCGCCCCGTCCGCCTCTGCGCACAGGTAGGCAGCGTGCAATTTGCGAGTTGCTTGCTGTCACAGTGTCTCGCACCGACGCGACGCACTGGAGGGGCGCCGCGCACAGGCCAGCACGGGCGCCGTGTGCGTGCATCAGCCTGCGGAGTGCCGCGCGGCCCGGCCCAGCGCCCAAGGTGCGGACTGAGGCGACCGGCTGCGCGTGCGCTCTGTTACGGCAGGCCCGCCTGCCGCGGTGTCACCTGCCGAGCGTGCCGCGCAGGCGCACGTTCCGCCGCGCGTGTTGCGCCACCTGGTCCACCGCTCCCTGCTGCCGGCCCTCGCCGCCGCTGCGGTGCGCGCACCGCGCCGTGCCGGCGCCTCTGTCGCCTGCAGGCAGAACGCGTGGCCGAGCGCCGGCGCTGCGGCAGGTGGAGGAGGCGCCCGCTGCGGCCGACGAGGATGACGTCCCCGTCGACGAACTGAAGGTGCGGCGCTGTGCCTCGCCGCTGCCTGGACTGCAGCGCCTGGCCCAGGCCCGAGACTCAAGGCCCGGCGCCGCGCCGCCCGCGCGCAGGCGCAGCTGCTGGACTCGCTGTTCGGCACCGAGCGCGGCCTGGCGGCCAGCTCGGAGGTGCGCGCCGAGATTAACGAGCTCATCACGCAGCTGGAGGGCTGCAACCCCACGCCGTCCCTGGACCAGGCGCGCGCCGCTGGCCTGGCCCTGCCTGAGCCAGGGGTCTGGGAGTGCATTGAGCACGCGCAGCAGCGCGACAGCGGCAGATGCGGTTGTGGTCGCTGGCCAAGCGTGGCTCCCAGTCGGCTACCCCACACGCCCCTGGGAGCGAGGCGCGTCGTCGCAGGACGCCTCCCGAGCGCCCGGGGCCGCGCCAGGAGAACACGCCCCGGCGCGAGGAGCGTGCAACCAGCGCTCAGGCTCCGGCGGGCGCGGGCCGCACCGGGTCCCGCCCGACGCCGGCGCGCCGCGCGCAGGTGGCCTCGCAGCTGGATGGGCTCTGGAAGCTGGTGTATGCGAGCAACAGCGGCGTGCTGGGCCTGCTCGGGCTCGCGCGGCTGCCGGGCGTGACCGTGGGCGACATCACGCAGAGCGTCGAGTCGTCCTCGATGAGCGTGCAGAACAAGGCGCGGCGCGCCGCGTGCCTGCCGGCCGGCCGTTGTGGCGCCGCGGGGTCTCGCACCCTAACCCAAGCCCTGGCCGTGCCGGCGAGCAGCCTGTGACGCGCGCGCCGCGGCCGCGCAGGTGGAGCTGTCCGGGCCGTTCTCGCGCACGGCGCTGAGCACGTCCGCGTCCTACGAGCTGCGCAGCCCCAAGCGCCTGCAGGCGCGCGGCGCGCCCGCGCGCAGCTTGTATGCCAGATGAGGCTGAAGCAATGCGGCCATAGAAGCATGCTGGGATGCGCATCGGGCGACCCCTGCTCCTGCGGGCATCCGTGCGCGCCAGGCGGCTGTGCGCCCGTGCGCGCCAGGTCACGTCGCGCGCGCCGCGGCGCGGCGTTCGACCACGCGGCGCCGCGCCTGGCGGGCATACGCCTGAGCCGCGCTGCGCCGGCGCGCGCGCAGGTGCGCTTTGAGCGCGGGACGGTGGCCACGCCCGAGCTGCTGCAGGACGTGGACCTGCCGTCCTCGGTCTCCGTGCTGGGCCAGCCCGTGGACCTCACCCCCGTCAAGGCGCGCCCCGGCGCGCCCTGCCTCGCCGGCCTGCCCCGTCCCGCCGCGCGCCTGCTGCCGCCGCCGGCGGGCGCCTTTCGGGTTGCGGCGCGCCGGGTGCAGGCTCGGAGCGGCGGAGCGAGGGTGGCCAGAGCCCTGAATCTTATATAGAACCCTGCCCCCAGCGCCGCGCTGCGCGCAGGAGGCGCTGGCGCCGGTCGGCGCAGCCGCGCGCGACGCTGTTGGCCAGCTGCAGCGCCTGCTGGGCCGGCAGCCGGACCTCTCCTTCCCCATCACCGCCACCAAGGCGCAGACCTGGCTCATCAACACGTTCCTGGACGAGGCGCGCCCCCCGTGCGCGCGCGTCTGCGCCGGCCCGGGCTCGCGCCGCGTGTTAATGCGGCCGCAGCGCCAGCGGCTGGGCGACGGCGCTGTTTTGTGCATACGAGTGGAGGTGGCCCGCGGCATGGCGCCGGCGGCCCCAGTGGCGCCCGCCCAACTGGCGCCGGGACGGCAGGGGCGTTTGGGCGGCGAGCCTGTGTGCTGAGCGCACTCGCGGCGCATGGAAGGCTGCCCGCTGCAGGGCGGCTGAGGCCCCTGCGCGCCGCCAGGACATGCGCGTGACGCGCGGCGACGGCGGCGCGATCTTCGTGCTGGTCAAGGAGGCGCCGGCGCAGCTGGGCGACTACAGCAGCCCGCCGCCGCCGCCGCCGCCCGCCGATGATGGTGATGACGGCCGCGGCGCGCTAGAGTCCGAGGCCGCGCTGTCGGTTGCGCCGCCCGCGCCGCCATCGCCGCCGCCGCCGCCGCCGGCGGCGGCGGGGCCGCGCGTGGACGGCCCCGTGTCGGCGGCGGAGGGGCAGGGTTTTGACCGCACGGCCGGGCCCGTGGCGGGCGAGTTCACGGTGCGCGGCTCGGCGGAGGGCCAGGGCTTTGACCCCGACACCGCGGCCGCCGAGGGGCAGGGCTTCTAGGACGCGATGCCCTTTTCTCGTTGAATGGGTGCCGAGCAATGCATGCCGCGGAAAAGCATGCGCCAAGCGCGACCTGAACGGATCTGGTGACGCGCGAACGGGACTGCCGGTGTGCGAGAGCGGGGAGTTTGAGGTGCCTGCGAGCGTTCTGCTGAGCTGCTAGGAGTACTGTCTGTTGCTATAGATAGGCTAGTTACAGGCTGCACGTCCACGCACACAAAGCCGTGAGTCCTCTTCCGGCCAGGCTAGCCGAAGCGGGAGCTGAGCTCGTTGTAGCGCGGGATGTCGGTGATGTCGCCGATGGCGGCGACGGAGATGGGCGACTTGAGCATCTTGCCGACGACGGCGGTGATGTCCTTGGGCGTCAGGTTGCGCAGCTCCGTCACAAACTCGGCCACGGGTTTCCTGCGCGGCTGGTCGCTGGTCGCAGGTGCGGGGCGTGGCGCGGGCGACGCGAGGGCAGCCAGCTCTCGCGCGCGCGCCCTTAGCAGGCAAGGCACAGCAGGGAAGCACATGCACCTCTGGAGCACAGTACCGGATAAGCGGCGCGCACAAAAGAGCATGATGGAGAGCACAGGAGCTTGTCAGTGCTCAGAGACGGGTTCACATTGGAGACATGCACTTACCTGTATGTGCACAGCAAAAGTTGTGAGGGATGGCGGCACGGGCGGGCGCGCACCGGTGGCCGTAGGTGAGCACCTGGCGGCCGATGTCCTCGGCCACGACCGCGCGGCTCTCCAGGTTCATGAGCACGCTGGAGATGGCGGCCTTCTTGGCGCGCTCCAGCTCCGCCTCCGGCACGTCCTTGGCCACCGCCTGCGCCCGGCGCGCGCGCTCAGCCTCGGTCTCTCACGCTCGCGGCGGCCGCGCCTTGGATGCAATGACGTCTGGGCGAACGCCGCGCGCCGGCCGCGCTCGCTGCCGGGGATATCAAAGCCGGCGCCTGTGCAAGACGGTGGGCAGCAGGGAGGCAGATTGCGAGTTTGGAATAAATTTAGGGTTAGAGGCACGCGGCGGCAGCGGCAGGCGACAGCCCAAGCCGCGCGCGCACCAGCATCTCGCGCGTCAGCACGTCCACGGCCTCCTCCGCGTGCGCCGACTCCGCGCTGGCAAACACGCCGACGATGCCGGTCTCGTTGTACAGCGAGTTGAAGGCGGTGCAGTTGTGCATCCAGCCGTGCTTGTTCAGCACGCGCATGTACAGCCGGCTGTGCATGCCCTTGCCGGGCCCGCCGGCCGAGAAGGAGCCGCCGCCGCCCATGAGGAACTGCAGCGCGGTCACCGCCACGCTGCCCTTGACGTCCTTCCAGCCGCCGCCAAACTCAAAGCCCAGCATGACGTGCGTCAGGCCGGACGCCGAGAACTGCCTGCGCGGCCAGCGCGCGGCGCCCGCTCGGCGCGCGGCCAGCGCGCGGCGCCCATTTGGCGCGCGCCCGGCCGCCAGGGGCTGCACCGAGAGCAGGGTTTCTGGACGCTCCAGCCCTGCGCAGCCTCCAGGACGAGCGGTCGAGCATACGTCTCGGCAGTCAGATGCCTCCAATGCTTGCGACCACAGCGGCGCCATGCTGCGCCTGTCAACCCGGCGCTGCGCACCGGAAGTCGCCGCCGACATCGGTGGGCGCGGGCGCGGGCGCGGGTGAGGGTATGGGGTTAGGGCACGGCGCGCGCACCGGAAGTCGCCGCCGACGTAGGTGGACGCGGGCGCAGGCGAGGGCGGCGCGCTCGGCAGCCCGCCCACCAGCTCGTCCGCCAGCGACTTGAGCGTGGCGTGCTGCACGCCCGCCGCGGCCAGCACGATGCGCGGCGCGGTGAAGTTGCGCGCATGGAACGCTCGCAGCTTGTCGGCCGACAGGCCTGGCAGCGCGGACTCAGGGCACAGCAGCGGCCGCGCGAGCGCGCCCTTGTACGCCACCTCATGGATGCCCTGCGCGCCGCGGCGCGTATGGGTTGGCGGCAGGTGGCCCGATGCGCCGTTTGCCCGGCCACCGCAGGGCTCTTTTAGTGCAATACTTTCAGACTGCACTTCCGGACAGCGGGCGCGGCGGCTTTCCTTACGGCCTGGCCGCGCGCAGCAACGCGGCCGGCATGGCACAGGCGCCACGCTGGCGCCTGTGCCGTGCGGGGCCGGCAGGCGCGGGGCGCGCACGTCGAGCAGCACGGTCTGCGGGTTGTCCTTGGCCGCGCGCACGTCGGCGCTCATCTTCTCGATCGCGGCGGCCACCTCCCAGTTGGGGAACGACGGGAAGAGCACCGCGTCGGCCAGCACGCCCAGGCCCTGCCCCACGCAGGGCCGCACGACGTCCAGGTTGTACACCATCTGCGGCGCCGCGCGCGCGCGCGCGCGTCAGCGCCGCGGTCAGGGTGCGCGGCGAGGCCGCCGCGCCGCGCCGGCTCGGTGCGTCTGAGCGCCCGGCCTAGCCGCATGCGCTGCGGCGTCGAGCGCGCGCGCGCACGCGCACGCCGGCGGGCGCTGCTCTGCACGCCTGGCTGCGCAGCTGCCCGCCGCGCCCGTCGCAGAGGCGCCTGCACTCCCTCTACGGATGGCAGGCGACCAGGCTCGGCCGGCCTGCTCAAGCGCTGCGACGACGCCAGGTGCTCCCGTCTCTCTCTCCGCAGGTCTGACACAAAGAGCGCATGGAGGCATGCCATGTGCGGCTGCACCGGCGGCGGCGCGCCTGCTCACGGGACGCGGACGCGAGCACGTTGCCGCCGATGGCCTCGATCTGCGCCGCAAGAGCACTGCGGTGACCCCGCTCGCCTGCTCACTGAACGGGTTGGGAGCAAAGGGAGGGAGGGACAAGGTGTTGTCAACAAGCAAGCGACATACAAGCGAGGCACTGGGCAGCTTGAGCAAGTGCACGCCCGCATCGAGCCGTCTCGTCAGGACGGTGGGCAGGCGCGTTCTGGGCAGGCAGGACGTTGGCGCACCTCGCGCACCACCCGGAAGTGCGTCCGGTGCTTGGTGCTCTTGAATGCCATGTACTCCAGCAGGTGCGACAGGCCTGCACGGGGCGGGCGCGAGCGGTCGCGAGCGGGTCGCTGTGGCTCGGCAGCGTTGCCCGCTGCAGCACTCCACCGCAAGCCCCGTGAGCACTATTTACACACGGGCGCGGCTCCAGAGCACCCGCGCCGCCGCCCACTCCGTCTGCCTGAGACGCAAGTGCGGAGATTACTCCCCGCGCTGCACCCACCCTCGCAGCAGCCACCCCTTCATCTTTAAGCTTGCAAGGACGCCTTGGATGCACAGAACGCTGCCTGACATCAGCCCTTATCAGGCTGCACTGAGACCAGCGTGCGCTGGTCAGCGAGCGCGCTCGGCAAATAAACAAAGAGGAGCGCCGCCTCTGCGCCAATGCTGCACCGAGCATCGTGCGCATAGGAGCTGCAGGCGGTCGGACGGCCAGGCGGCAGCGCACCCGTCTCGTCCGGGAACTCGTACACGCTGCCGGTATCCACGAACATGCCCAGCGTGACCGTCGGCCCCTGCGCGTGCGGCGGCGCTAGCTGTCAGGGCCGCCGCCGGGCCAGGCGGGCCCGCCGTCCGCAGCGTCAGGCGCGCCAGATCGCCGGGCATGCGTTTAGGGCCGCGCATGGCCGGCCGCCCCGCCCGCGCGCACCAGCGTGTTCTCCGTCGCCAGCTTGAGGCCGTTGTCGTAGGTCGTCAGGTCGGTGCTCGGCGGCTGCGCGGGCACCGCCAGCGGCGGCACGCTCGGCACGCCCGGCAGCGGGTCCGTGAGCGGCGTGCCCTCCTTGGCGGGGCCGCCGACCAGGCGCGCCAGCCAGCCGCCCTGCGTGGCCGGGGGGTCGGACGCGGTCGCCGGCAGCGCCTGCGCCGCGGGCGCGCTGGTGTGCAGAGCGCGCGCAGCGCGCCGGAGCACTCCCGCGCCCCGCATTGCGTCCCTGCGCCTGGCCCTCGGGAGCGCGGCCTAGCACAAAACTGGCGCATTGTCGCCCCCTTCTTGCTTTTGGTGCAGCAGGGGTGGGCAACCCTAGCGCTCCATCCTCGCTTTTTGTGCAGAGCCGAGGTGCCCACTCATCATCAGCCCCAGTTGTCCTCATCAGCCGGTGACAGGCAGGGCGCCGGGCATGTCGCCAGAGTGAACCGCGGCCTATGACGGAGCGCAAGACGTTCAAGCAAACCGTGGACCGCGTCCTGTGGAAGGCGCGCGCGTGCCCTGCGCTTGCTCTATGATTGGCTTGATGCGCCGCTGCATTGCTTCGATCACGCCGCCGGCGCCACCGGGCAGCGGCTGATCAGTCGCGCGCCCGCAGATCCACGAGCTCGAGGCCACCGTCGGCGACTTCAACGGCGACCAGGCCCTGCTCGACGAGCGCCTGTGCGCACGCGCCGAGCTCCCTCGCACAGTGTCTGCAGGCCGGGACCTTGGGCCGGTGCTGGTCCACGGGGGCACCCAGCTTGTCGAGCAGGCTGCTAGCCGCCTTGGTGTGTCACGCGCCGCGGCCCTTTCAACGGCGCGGGCCGCGCAGGGCCGTATGCGCTGACGGCGGCGGCGCCGCGGCAGGAACGCGCTGGTGGCGGGCCTGGCGGAGCTGGGCGGCGCGCGCGAGGCGGTGGCGGTGGACGTGCCGGTGGAGCTGCTGCAGTTCGTGGACGGCGGCGGCAACCCGGACGCGTTCACGGCCGACGTCTTCCGGCGCGCCAACCGCGGCAACCAGCTCGCCAAGGGCCGCGCGGCCGCGCTGCGCGGCTTCCGCGGCGCGCTGCTGGCCGAGGCGCGGTCCGCGTTCCCCGAGGACACGGCCGCCTACCTCGCGCTCGGCGCGCCCGCGCCGCCGCCGCCGCAGCCGGCGCAGCCGGCGGCGCCGGCCGCGCCGCCGCCGCCGGCCGCACAGGCGCCGCCGCCGCCGCGCTAGCCGGGGCGCAATGGCGGCCTTCCGCGCAGACCTGGAGGCCGACGAGCCGCAGCGGCAGGCGACCGCGCTGCTGCAGCTGCTCAACGCGGTGGCCGGCGGGCGCGACTTGGCGAGCGCGGTCGCGTACGCGTGCCAGGGCATTGTGCGCGGGCCGGCCGCGCCGGCCGTCAAGCGGCTCGCGTACGAGCTTGTGCGCACGGCCGCGCTGGCCGACGCCGACTGGGAGCACGTCGGCGAGGGCCTGAAGACCGACCTGGCCGGCGCGTTCAGCCCCGAGGCGCGCGCCCCCCGCCCGCTCCGCTGCACGCGCCCTGCGCGCCCTGAGCGCATTGCCAGGAGTGTGCGCGCGCCGCCCGGCTGTTGGAGACCGGGGCGAGCTGTGCGGCAGGTTGCGGCGGCGGCGCTGGGCGCGCTGGGCGCCGCGCCGCCGTGCCAGCTGGCCGCGATGCTGGCCGACGGCGCGCTCGGCGCGCGCCTGTCCGCCTGCCTCGGCAGCGGCGCGCCGGAGGTGCGCGCGGCGGCAACCGCCGCGGCCGGCGCCTGGCTGGCCGACCGCGGCGCGCTGGCCGCGCTGGCCGGCGGCGCCGCCGCCGCCGCGGAGCGCGCGCTGGACTGGGCGGGCGCGCTGGGCGATGCGCTGCTCGACCCCGCGCCCGCGCCCGCGGCGGCCGCCTGGGCTGCGCTGGGCGCGCTACTGGCGCCGCGGGAGGCCGCGCACGGCGCGCAGGCAGGCGAGGCGGACGCGCTGCGCGAGCGCGGCGCGCGCCGCGTGGCCGGCCGCGCGCTGGCCGCGCTGGCGGCCGTGCTGGGCCGCGCGCGCGCGCTGCCGCCGGACGACCAGGCGCGCGCCCGGGACTCATCGCGCTCTGCGTTTTTAAGAGGCCGCACTCGGCCGGGCGCGGCCGCCCAGGGCTCTGAGTGGACAAGCACGCGCCCGGTAGGCGGTCGTGGCGCCGACGCTGGGCGCGCTGGTGCGCTTCTGCGCCGCGCGCGGCTGGGCGCTCGCGGAGGACGGCGGCGGCGCGGGCTGGGCCGGCGCGGCCGGTGCGGGCGCCGCGGACGGCGGCGTGCGCGCGACGCACCACCAGTGGGCGGTGCTGCAGGTGCGGCCGGGGCACCAGGCGGCGGGCCCCAGGGCTGCCTGCGGCCTCGAGAGGGCGCGCATGCGCCGGCGCGCGCGCGCGCCGCCCGCGCCTGCATGGCCGCGCCCTGGTGGCTGGCTGCGAGTGCTGGCGGGATGGGGATGCCTAGAGAGGGGCGCATCGCGCACTGCCTGCTTTGCGCCTGGCAGCTGCGCTGCACGCCCCAATAGAGCCGGGCACGCACGCGGGTGTGCGTGGGAGCCTTCGCCGGCGCGCTCACAGCGGCCGCCGCGCCAGGTGGGCGAGTACCTGCGGCCGCTGCTGGCAGCGGCGGACGCGGCGGTCGCGGCCGCGGCCGCGCGCGCGGCGCTGGCGGCCGCGGCGCATGCGGACGGCGCGCTCGCGCCGCTGGCGGCAGCGGCCGCCGCGGCGCTGGCGGAGCTGTGGGACGCGCCCGCGCGTGCGCCCGCGCGCGGCCAGCTGCTGGACGCGCTCGCGTGCGCGCTGCCCGTGCTTGAGGCGCGTCGTCCGGCTGACCCCCGCAGGGCTAGAGTTTTTGTGGGTGACAGCATGAGCGCGCTTGTGGACGGTCCAGACGGCGGGCGGGAGCAAGGAGGCGGGCCGCCGCAGCGCCCGGGAGGTCATGGCTCGGCCGAGCCTGCCGGAAAACACCGCTCATCTGTGGCCACAGCCCCATGCAGCAGGACGGCAGCCGAGGGCGTGCCCGTGCGGCCACGCGTGCAGCCCAGTCGTCCGCAGGGGCGCTGCCGGCCGCGCGGCTGGCGCCGCGCGGGCAGCTCGCAGTCGTGCAAGCGCTGCAGGACTGCGCCGTGGCAGCGACGGCCGCGGGTGCTGCGCTGACGGCCCCGCCGCCCGCGCGCAGCCGAGCGCGCGGCTGGCGCTGCTGCGCCAGCTGCCGGCGCTGGCGGCGGCGCTGCCGGGCGCGGGCGAGCGCGTCGGCGCCCTCGCGCGCGTGTGGGCGGCCGCTGTCGGCCTCGACCTGGACGGCCGCCGCGCCAGCCGGCTGCGCGACCGCACCGCGCCGGCCGCCGAGCTGCGCGCGCTGCTGTCCGACCCCTTCCTGGCCGCGGTCATCAGCGGCGCGCCTGACGGCGCGCGCCCTGCCCTACCCTTACCCTACTCGCCAGGCGCCCCGCGCGCGCTGACGCCGGAGGGGGAGGCGCCTGCTCGCCCCGGCGCCAGCTTGCCGGCCGGCGCGGCCGGCGCTGCGCGCCCGCCCCCCTCCACGTCAGTGTAATGTGGCCTGCGGCCGGCAGGCGGGCGCGAGGGCCTGGCGCGCGACGCCGAGTACCCGGCCTTCCGCGAGGAGCTGGTCGCCGCGCTTCTGGAGACGCTGGCGGCACACCCGCGCGCGGCCGCCGCGCGCGCTGCCGCGGCCGCGCCGCCGCCGCCGCCGCCGCCGGCCGACGGCGCACTCGAGCCCGAGCTGGCGGCCGCGCTCGCGGGCGCGGCGGCCGCGCAGGCGGCTGCCGAGCTGGCCGAGTGGCTCGGCTGCGCCAAGATCGCGCTGCAGGCGCGCCCGGCGTCGCCCGCCGTTCTCCCGCCCTGCATGGCAGGCGCCGGCGGCGCAGCCCGCGAGCGGGGCGCCCGTGGGCGGGGCCGCCGGCGACCCGAGCGCGGCCCCGGGCGGGCGTCGCTGAGCGCCGGTGCGCGCGCGCGCAGGGCACCAAGGCCTGCCTGGGCTGGGAGCGCGAGCCGGAGGGCGGCACGTACGCGTGCACCGCCGTCACCGACGCCTGGCTCGCCCTGCTTGCGCTTGCCTTCCACGCCGCGCGCCTGCTGCTGGCCGCGCCCGCGGCGGAGCCGGCGGCGGCGGCCGCGGGCGCGCCGGACGCGCCCGGCGCGGCCGCCGCCGGCGGCCGCCGCGCGAGCGGCGAGGCGCCGCCGGAGCTGGGCCGCACCGGCGCGGCGGTGGCCAGCTACGCGGCGGCGCTGCAGGAGCTGCTCGCGCAGCTGCTGCTGCACTGGAAGGCGCGCCCCTCCCGGACGCCCCCGGCGCACCAGCGCTGCATCACGCCCCTTCGCTCTCTGCTGCTCGCCGCCTGCGGGCGGGCCCTGCATGCTTTCCCGCGCAGCTCTCGGGTGCGCCCCAGCTGCGGGGGCGGGCAGCCGCCGTGCCATGGTGTAGGAGGGCGTCAAGAGTGCGCGCGGGCGCGGGCGCAGGCGGTGAGCCCGGCGGTGCAGCCGCGCGCGCTGTGGGTGGCCGCGCACCACGTGGCGCTGTCGGGTGCGGCCGATGCGGGCTGGGTGTACCTCATGCGCGCGCTCGGCGGCGCGCTGGCCGGCGCCGACGACGCCGCGCGCGCCGGCCGGCGCGCGCCCGCCCGCGCGCCCGCCTGGCTTCGCCCTTGTTTCCAGCAGCGGGTTGGCCGGCGCGCAGCGATCGGTTCTGTGCAGGGCTTCGCCAGGGTCGGGCGCCCCGGGGGCACACGCAGTTGGGGCGCTCAGCAGGAAGGCGGGGCGGGCGTGCCTCCCTGCGCGCTGCCGCCCGGAGCAGGGCTCGCACCCGCCAGCAAGCACGGCGCGGCGCGGCGCGCAGCGCGCACGCCCCTGCGGCGCCAGCGGCGGCCGAGCGCGGCCGCGCGCGCAGGAAGCGCGCCGCGCGCGGCGCGGCGCGCCAGGGCCGCCTGGCGCCCGAGCCGGGCGGCGAGGCCGGCAACCCGTTCGCGGCGGGCGGCGAGCCCGCCGACGCGGGCAGCGCCGAGGCGGACGAGGCCGAGCTGCGCGCGGAGGGCGCGGCCGTGGCCGCGCTGGCAGCCGAGCGCCTGGCCGTGCGCCTGGCGGCCGCCTTTGAGGCGGCCGGCGCCACGCCGGGGCTCAAGGTGCGGCGCGCGGGGGCCCCGCGCGGGTGCGCGTTGCCTGGGCCCGCGCCGGGGTTGGGCGACACCGCCGGGCGGGGCGCGGCCGCCTGCGGGCCTGCCCAGCCTGCTTGCAGTCCCCTGCGCTGCATTGAGCAACCTCACATAATCGTGTGATGCGCTGGGGCGCGCCCGCCTGCAGAACCCAGGACGGGCAGCGCGCCGCCAGTGTCAGCCGAGCCCGCCTGCAGCCCCCTGTGGGGCCGCACCGACCCCACGCGTGCGCGCCGCAGGAGGCGGCCGGCATGCTGGCTGTGGCGGCGGCGCCCGCGCAGGGCGGCGCCCGGCCCGCGGGCGGCCCCGACGCGGGCGAGCGCTGCGCGCGCGCGGCCGCGCTGCTGGCGCCGGCGGCGGGCGCGGCGCTGCTGGAGCGCGACGCCGGCGACGCCGCCTGGCCGACAGGCGGCGCGGCGCCGCTCGAGCCGGGGCCGGAGTGGCTGGTCTTGGAGGGGTGCGGCCTACGCCGGCGCCCTCGGTGCCCAGTCATCGGCCGCGCCTTTGCAGATCCAATTCACGCCGTGCGGTCCGGCAGCCTGCTGCGCCTGCAGAGGCCGGCCGGCGCCCATGCAGCCTGTCGGGCCGCATGACGCTGGCGCCGGTCGTGCCGCGCTTGGTAGCGCTACCTTGTACGCATGGCGGCGCACGCGCGGATTGCGAGCGCCGCGGCTCGTCTGTTGCTGCTGCGTCATGTCGGCAGGCGGCACGCGGTCCCGTACCCCACCCTTAACTGCACGCGCGTCGCGGCAGGTTCCCGCTGGCGGCGCCGGCGGGCGCGGCGCTGCAGCAGACCAAGCGCGGGCGGCGCTACTGGCGCCTGCGCGGCGCGGTCTGCGCGGCCGTCGCCGCGGCCGCGGCGGGGCCAGACGGGTGCGAGGGCGGCCCCGGCACGTGCGGCAGCGACGACGCCGGCGACGGCTTCCTGGACGCGGCCCAGGCACGTATTTTCCTCTTCCCTGTGAGAGAGAGGTTTCTGCAGCGCTCCCGAGCTGGCGGGCGTGCTGCTCGGCCGCCGCAGCGGGCATGGTGTCCATGCGCATGCATCGCCCTCGCATGCTTCACGCACCCCTTGCTTGGATTGTTCGGCACAGGACCAGCGAACAGGTGTGTGCGTGTCTGCTCATGCTCGCATCGCACCGCTCGTGCGCGTCCCGGGGGCGCGAGCGCGGGGCCGCCGCGCAGGTGGCGGCGCTGGTGGCGGCGGGCCCCGAGCCCGCGCCGCGCGCGCCCGCGGAGCTCAGCGGCGGCGCGGACCCACTGCGCCTGCGCCTGGCCGCGCAGCTGGACGCGGGGGGCAGCGCGCTGCGGCTGCGCTGCGAGCTGACCAACCGGCTGACCGCGGAAGTGCGCGGCGTGGGCCTCAGGCGCGCCCCGCGCCCGCGCCCGGCGCCGCCTGCTCGGCGCCCGCAGGGCGGTGGCCGCCCGGCGGACGGTACGCTGCGCGCGCATGCCCTGCGTGTGGGCGCAGCGGGCGCGTGCCTCCTGCGCGCCGCGAGTGCCCGTCGCCTTCACCACGGGCGCCGTCACGGGCGCCGTCGCGGCGCCGCCCTGACGGGCGGCGGCCGCGCGGTGCGCCAGGCTGGCGCTGGGCGGCCCGCTCGTGGCGGACGTGCGGCTGCCGCCGGCGCACCGCTTCCCGCCGCTGCCCGCGGGCGAGACCGCGGCCTGGGATGTCAGCTTCCGCGTGGCGGCCTTTGGCGCGCTGCGCGTGCAGCCGCTGCTCACGCTGCCCGCGCAGTCGGCCGTCCTGCCCGGTGCGCCCCGCGCGCGCCTGCGTGCCGCGCGGCGGCGCCCGCGGGCTGTGCAGTTGTCGGAGCGGGCACTCGACGGCGTACCTGGTCCCGGCGCAGAGTGGGGTGCGACGCGGCGCCGCCGCGCCTCGCCGAGCGGCAGGCCGCGGCGCTGAGCGGCCGGGCGCGCGCGGCGCGGCGCAGGCGACGACCCCGCGCTGCGGTGCGGCGTGCTGGCGCTGTCGCCGGCCGCGCTGCTGGCGCCGCCGGCCGCGCCCTGGGCGCCCGAGGTCTTCTTCCAGCGCTGGGCGTCCATGGCATGCGGTGCGCGCCCGCCGCCCGCGCGCCTCGGCGTCTTGCGATGGCTCACTGCCGGGAGCGGCATCAGCGAGCAGCGGAGGCCGGCGGCGAGGATGCGTCTGTCACTGCTACAGAGCTCGCCCCCAAACTCCATTCTCGGCTGGTGTCCGGCGCCGCCGGTTATCTGCGCGCATTTGCATCGCCACAGCGCCCCCGCATGCCCCTCGCCGCGCGCCCTCCTGGGTACGCGCCGCGCTGCTGAGCGGGGCGCGCGCGAGCAGGCGCGGAGGCGGAGGGTGCGGCGGCGCCGCCGGGCGCCGCGGGCGGCGCGGCGCTGCTGGCGGCACTGGAGCGCGGGCCGCTGGCGCGCTGCGCGCTGCTGCCGCTGCCCGCGCAGGGCGGCTTCCTGGCCGCATACTGCGGTGCGTGCACAGCCACCCGGCCCCGCTCGTGCGAAGCGGGGCGGCTGTTGGGTTGCTTTGTGGGGCTCTCGGGCGGCTGTGTTGCCGGGCGCCGGTCGAGCTAGCCACCTGTGCACCACGCTGTCGTGCTGACCTCGCCTGACAGCCGCCGCGGATGCGCGCTGTCCCTTGGAGCGGAGAGGAGGGCCGGCCTTGCGCGTCTGTTGCGCGCTGGGTGCGAGCCGCACGCGTGCGTAAGCGCGGGCTGATCACCCCGAGCGCGGCGCGCCAGGCGCGACGTGGGCGGGCGCGCCGGTCGCGCTGCTGCTGACGGCGCGGCTGCTGCCGGCGGGCGCGGGCGAGCCGGGCCGCGCGGCCGCGCGCGCGGCGTTCCGCAGCGCCGCGCCCGCCGTCGCCGCCGCGCTGCAGGCGGACATGCCCGCGCTCCTCGCGGACCTGTTTGCCGGCGCGTGGGCGCCGGGCGCGGGCGCGGAGGGCCTGACGGCGCCCGCGGCGCGCGGCGCGGACCTGCCGGCGGAGCTGCGGCGCGCGCTCGGCGGCGGCGGGGCGGCGCGCGGGGAGGCGGGCGCCGAGCCCGTCGGCGGCCTTGAGGCCGCGGTGCTGGCAGGGTGGCGGCAAGTTCGCGCGGCCACCGCGCAGGCCGTCTGACCGCGCCGGGGTCGGGCATGTGCGTCACTTTACTTTAGATGCTGTGAAGCGCCCCGCAGGTGGCTCTGTCGCATGTAAGTTTACAGCGCCGTCCCAGCATACACGCGAGCCGCGGGCTCCGGCAATGTGCGGCAACCGGTGGCCGATCAGCGACCCCTCTCACACACAGACAGCACAGAAAAGAAAGCAGGGGAATCAAACTCTCGGACAGCGCTGTGCCTCTAAGCAGACGCAGCTCTGCCCCCTCAGCCTGTGCCCCGCCGCCCGGCGGCGCCTTTCTCTCAAAAACTTCTACCTCTCGGACAGCGCTGTGCCGACGCTCCGCCTGCTCAGCCGGCGCCCGGCGCCCCGCCCGGCGGCGCGTCCGGCATGAGGCCGAGCACGGCGCGGTGGCGGTGATCCGCCTCGGCCGTCTCCACGCCCAGGAAGCCCGCGTCGCGCATGGCGGCCTCGATGTCCATCTGGTAGTACTGCCGCCGCGCGCGCCGCGCGCGTCAGCCGCGCAGCCCGCATAGCGCGCTGGCATGGCAGGGGGCTTTGGGCGGGGCGGCGGGCGCGCCTCGTCGCTCCAGGGCTCGGTCGACTTCATGAGCAGGAACAGCGCCGGCGGCAGGTTCTGGATCGTCTTCGACCTGCGCCGGCAACCCCCCCGCCCCAGGGGCGTCAGCGGCCAGAAAATCAAGCACAGCGGCGTCGACCCCCAAGTTCAAGTCCGGCAGCGCGCGGCCTGCCTGGCTTCAGGCGCGGCCTTCCTGGTGAGCAGGACGTGCGGGGGCGCGCCGGGGGTTGTTGTCGGCGAGCAGCAGCACGCCGCGCGGGCGCAGCAGGCGGCGCGCCTCCGCGATCAGCGCGCGGATCGCGTGCGGCCGGCACTCGTGGATCACAAACGAGGCCGCAATTAGGTCGGCGCAGGCGTCGGGCAGGCCGCTCGCCTCCATCGGCGCGTGCCGGTAGCGCACCCGCCGCCGGCCCTCCCGCGGCTCGCTCCTGCGGCGCCGCCGCCGCAGCGCCTGAGCACACGCAGCTCACCGGCCGCGCCTCGGCGCACGCAGCGCACGGCGGCGGCCGCGGCGCGGTGGTCCCCGGCGGTCGCTTACAGGAGGCTCGGCGCGGGCCGCGCACCGCTCGCGCCACTCGGCGACCGCCAAAAAGTGCGGGCTGAGGTCGAGCCCGGTGACCTGCGCGCCCGGGAGCGCGGCCGCCAGGAAGCGGCTGCTCACGCCCGCGCCGCAGCCGACGTCCAGCGCGTCGCCCACCGCGCGCGCGCCGCGCCGCCGCTGGAAGCCCTGCGCGCGCGCTCCGCGGGTCGGGGCCCGCCGAGGCATGCTGCAGGGTCCTGACCCTCACCCTGGCCACGCGCCCCCCCTTGCGGTCACTTCAAGCGCGCGCACCCGCAGCGCGGCGTGGATGCCGTCGCGCAGGCGCTGCTGCGCCTGCGCCGGCGACAGGCCCGCGTCCGGGAAGGTGCGCAGCGCCATGGAGTACGTGGCCGCCTCCACCTCAAACGCGGCCAGCCAGCACAGGTTGCCCTCCGCGTACGCGTGGAACGGCTGCACGTAGTAGTCCGGGTAGCGCACGGCCGGGTCCTCCAGCTCCGCGCGTATCTCCCGGATCTGCGCGGCCGACTCCCGTGTGTCCCGTACCCGCGCCACCATGAGCACGCCGGCGCTGTGCGGGCGGCCCTGTCTGCATGCAAACACCGAGGCGGGGCCGCGCGCCGGGCCGCACCTCGGGCGTGTTCTGCAGCTGGCGGGCGGTGGCGCGCCAGGGCACGCCGTTGCGCTCGGCGGTGCTCTGCAGCACCTGCTTGGCGCCCACCTTCATCAGCGCGTACAGCGGCTTGAAGCCGATCGCCGCGTTGACCAGGCGCGAGAGCGGGTCGTCGCCTGCGCCCGGCGCGCACGCGCTGCGGCTCCATGTGCGGGGACGGGGCGGGAATGTTCCCCATACTAGTTGCGCAGCAAATTTGCCGGCCGCACCTGCCCAGTCCGGCTTGAGTTTCTCCGTCGCAGCGGCCTGAGCCCTGGCACCGTGCTGCATGCGCGGGCGCCCGCCGCTCCGCCCCGCGCCAAAGGGCCGCGCGCAGCGCGCGCCGCGGTCGACGAGCCGCATCCCGGACCGCTGGCCAACGCTCTGCGTGTGGTTCGGAGGAACAGGCGCTGCTGCGCCTTGACTGCAGTGCGCGCAGTGCAAGACGTGGTCTGCACGAGAGTGGGGGCGAAGGGCACGCTTTTTTGGTGCTCTCTTGCAAATCCACTGAAAACCTTTGTAGACCCTACCGCTGTCGTACATATTCGAGTTCACCAGCCAGCTGCGCACACTCTGTCTGCTGCTCTATGCCTGCTTGCGCTCAGTGCATTCCTGACCACGTCACCTGGCTACTCTGCTTGTTCTGGTGCACCCCGCAGTGGTGGACCTCCTATTTGCTGCGCTGTCACCCCCACGGCCACGCCCTACAAGGCGCCTGAGCTCTCAAAAATGCAACGCCGCCTGCACTTGCTGACGAGACAGACAAGGCAGCCGCAGGGCGCCGCGTCCGCCTGCCACGCACGGCCGGGACTCCAACGGGCTGCGGCAGGCCTACCTACTCACACACGAGCCCTCACACGCTGCGGACCGGCCTACGCCGCCGCCCTAGCTGAACACGGTCTGCATAAACTCCTGGAAACGGCGCGAGTACTGGCGCGGGTCGACTGCGGAGATCGTGCGCGCGTCCGCCAGCAGCGCCTTGAAGCCGTGCTCCAGGCGCTTGCTCATGTTGTACTCCTGGCGCCGCCCGCGCCGTTTCACGCAGCGGCACAGGTGCGGCCCAGCTGGTGTTGGCGCCGGCCGCCGCCAACTGCACAATCTTGAGCAGCGGGTGCGCAGCGCCGCGTCTTTGGGTTGGCGGCGGCACGAGCGGGGGGGCGCGGACGCGGGCGCCGGAGCGCGCCTGCAGGATGTCGATGATGCCAAAGTAGACGACGACGTCCTCCGGCTGCGCGCCCGCCGCGGCCTCGCCCGCCGGCAGCGCCGTGGCGGCCATGTTCATGCCCAGGCGCACGCGCGCGAGGCCCAGCTGGTGGCTCAGCGCGTCGGTGCCCGCCAGGCCGCCGCCCGGCCGGCCCTCCCTGCGCGCGCGCGCGCACGCTGGTTACTTTTGGGGGCGGGCACCACAGCATGCCGCCGCGGCCCCGCCCTGCGCGCGCGCCCGCCTGCGCGCCTGCCCGGCTCGACGCCGAGGGCGCAAGCAACGCATTGTCGCAAGCGCGCCTCCGCGGCGCCCGTCCGGCCAAGGAGCGTCGGCGCTGCGACCCGCCCTGCGAGTAGACACGCAGGCGCGCTCTGAGCTGGCTGTGCAGCAGCGCGTTCGTGCGGGCCGGGCCGACGCGCCGCAGGGTCTCGGCACGCAGCGGCCGCCGCGCCAGGATGGCCGTGGGCGAGCGCCACGCGCGCGCGCCGCGGCCCAGCATCTGGAAGTGCGCCAGGCGCATCAGGTCGCCCAGCTTGCGGTCGCTGACGCGCGTGCCGAGCGCGGCCGCGATGCGCTCGCGCACCGCCTCTGCCTCCGCCTCGCGCGCCGCCTGGGCGCGGCGCGGCCCGCCGCGCGTCTCAGTGCGCGTGTCCTGCGGGCAGCCTCGCAGGCGCTGCATTGTGCGCTTTCATAGCGGCAGATCCTGTGAGACACACGCAGAGCGCCACTTCCGCGCCCGCGCGGGCGTGCGCGGCCACGCGCCGCGCCCGCCCAGCCGGGCCGCGGGGCCGCGCGCCTGCACGCGCGCCCAGGCGGCGTCCAGGTCATTGACGGCGGAGCCGCCGCGCACGGGCGAGCGCGCGGGCGAGCCGCCGGGCGCGCCCTCCGCGGAGCTGTGCCGCGCGGGCGGCCGCAGGTCGGCCGACAGCCGCCCGACCGGCGCCCAGAAGCCGCCCGGGCCGGCCGCCAGCGGCGTGTCGGCCTCGTCCTCGCCCTCGTCCTCCTGCGCGCGCGGCGCGGCCGCTTGTAGGCGCAGGCCGCGGTGAGCCTTGCGAGTTTCCCGCAGCACACGCCACGCCGCGACGCTCAGGCATGCAGGCCTTCCGGCACTGGCGCAATACCGGCCATGCGCACACGCAGCATCGGGTGGCCCGGCGCGCCCCGCCGGCCGGCGGGCGCGGGCGCGCACGCGGTCGGTGACGAGCTCGGTGCTGGTGTAGCCCTCGGCGGAGCGGCGGTGCACGCCCAGCAGCAGTGAGTAGTCCATCACGCGCAGCTCCTCCAGCAGGCCGCAGTCGGCCGCCAGCTGCGCCATCAGCCTGCGCGGCCGCCGGGCGCCTCGGCGCGTGGCCGCCGCGCTCGCCGCGCCGCCTCCAGTTGGGCCGCAGGTCTGCCTATTGAGAGCCCCCGGGGGGCGGCCAACCGCTCTGTGCCGGGCACGCGGTCCTGGCACAGACTAGCCCCGCCCCCCGCACGCCACCAGATGCGGCCAGCCACGACAGCGGCGCGGGCGGCCAGCGGGGGGGCGCGCTTGTCGTGCCAGCCGTCCTCCAGGCGGATGGAGACGTCGAGGTCCAGGTCCTTGAGGACGGGCCCGCGCCCGGCCGCGGTGCGGCCCAGCGTGGAGCCCTTGAGGTCGTACTGGCGCTGCACCGGCAGGCTGGTCGGGAACAGGTTGTTCATCACCACGAAGCGCACCTGCGCGCCGCGGCGCCCGTGTGTGCCCGCGCCCTCGCGCGCGCCGGGGCGCGCTCCGCCCAGCGCGAGGCTGCGCGCCACCAGGCTGGTGCGCGCCCGCACAGCAGGAGGCTGCCTTTTCAGAGTCAATCGCTGCAGAACGAGCGCGGAGCCGGCGGGAAGGGGCGCGCGGCGCGGGGCGGGGGCGGCGAGCACGCCTTGGCGCCGTTGGCGGGCGTGACGCGGTAGAGGCCGAAGAACTTGATGAGCAGCGTGTGCGGGTGCTTGAGCACATGGCCGGTGTAGCGCGGCAGCAGCTCCAGCAGCAGCTTGACCTCGCCCTGCGCGCGCGGCGGCGCTGCCGGCCGTCGGCGCGCACGGCCGACCGCACTATAGGTGCAGCGAGCGTGGCAGAACCCGTATGGCAGGCACATCCAAGGGTGTGACATGACAGGCCCTTGCAGCAGACGGCGCCCAGAGGCGCGCCGACACGTCCGCGGACATCCCGGGGCCAGCGCGCGGCAGTGAAGCCCCCGGGCGGCCCAGCGTCCCCAATGAGCGCCATTTGAAAGACGCAGGCAGGTGTGCCCCCATGAGCAGCGGGCCGGCCGTGTGCAGGACAGCGGCGCCGCGTGTGCGCGCCTTGCGCACGGTCTTGATGATGTACTTGTCGTCGTGCGACAGGAAGAACACGCTGCCGCTCTTGCCGGGCGACGGCAGCTCGCGCAGCGCCTGGTCGCCTGCGCGCGCCGCGCCCGCCTTGGCCCCTGCGCTGCGGACCTCGCAGCGCGTACGGGCTCGCAGCCGCCAGCCGGGAGCGCGGCGCCGGACGCGGGGCTGCTGCCATGACGATAAAACGGCGCCGGGCGCGCGGCGCGCACCGCAGATGGACTGCAGGTACTGCGCGGCGTCGATGGCGAAGGTGCGGCGCAGGCGGCGGAACGCGTGCGGGCAGTAGTCCTTCCACAGGAAGTCGGCGCCCGGGTGCGGCGGCGTGGCCGCGCTGCCGTCGCGCGGGAAGTGCAGCTTCACCTGCGGCGCGCCGCGCGGGCGTGAGGGGGCGCCGCTTGGCGCCGGCGCGCGCCGCGCGCGCGCAGTGCGCCCTCGCCAAGAGCACGCTGCTCCACGACCAGCGCGCCGAGTGGCGCCCGCACTGCGCAGAACTCGGCGCGTCGCGCAATGCGGCGCCGGCAGCGCCCGCGCCGTACAGGTGCAGCGAGGGCGGGCGCGCCTTCTCGGCAAAGTGCTCCGGCGCGAGCCGCTGCGGCGCGCCGGCGGCGGGCAGCTCGCCCGCGCTGTGCCGCATGCCCAGCTGCAGGCTGAGCATGAGGTCGTAGCTGCGGTGGCCCTTGTAGATCGTCTCGCCCTGCAGGTTGGCCGCCTGCGCACGCGCGCGCAGAGCCTGAGCCGGCCGCTCGGCTTGTACAGAACCCACTCCCCTGTGCTGCGCGAGGCAGCCGTCGCCACAACCCCCGCCCCCGCTGGCCGTCCCCCCCGCCAGCGACAGCGCCCAGGCCGGTGCGCCTTGGGGACTGCGCGCTCGCCCCTTCCGCCAAGCTCCGTCGCGCCACGCCTGCGCAGCACGCTCGGGGCCGCGGCGGCGTGCAGGCAGCGCGCACGCGTAGGGGCGCACCCGGCGCCGCCGCCGCATGTGGCGCGCCGGCCGCGACAGCGGCCCGAACGCGGCCTCCAGCTCCTCCGCGCCCAGCTCGTCCTCGCGCAGCAGGAGGCCGTCCTCGTACTCGCGCACCCACACGCGCGCGGGCCGGTCGCCGCGCTCGCCGCGCTCGCCGCGCTCGCCGCGCTCGCCTGCCGGCGCGCCGCCGCAGCCGGACGGCCGGCCCGCCTCCTCGCCGCCGCCGCCGCCCAGCGCCGCCAGCGACTCTGCGCGGCGCGACCGCTTGTTGGTGGCGCGGCCCGGGCGCGCTTCTGTAGAGCGCTGGGCGCGCGCGCTGGCGTCCCGAGGCGTGCGCGGCCGCCAGACACGACTGGGGCATGGCCCAGCGGGCGCTGCTACGGGCAGCGCATGTATTCTCACAGCTGCAGTGTCATGGGTGGCAGCGGCTCGTCGGCACGCGGCCCCTCGCCCGCTCGCTGCACGCGCCACGGGCGATAGGCGGCCAGGGCGCGGCGCGTCGCGTACAAGCGCGCCTGCCGGAGACAGGCTGGGCGTGGGCTGCGGCGCGTCGGTGTCGCGTTCGACCCCGTGCGCGCCGCCGCCGCCAGGGCCGCCGCCCGCTCTGCCCTCGCCCAGGCCGCTGCTACCCTCGCCGCCGCCGCCGCCGCCTGGAGCGACGCTGGCCAGGGCGGGGCCGCCATCGCTGCCGGCGCGCTTGGGCGCCGGCTCCACCGCGGCGCCTGCGGCGGCACCGGGTGCCCCTCGCCCCCGTTCTCCGCACAGCGCTGCCCGGTTGTTGCATCATTCGAGACAGGGAGCTGCTTCCCGCTCGCAGCGACCGCGCCCACACCTGAGAGCGCACCGGCCTCGGCCGGCGACGGGGAGGCGTGGCGCTCCGGCGGCGCGGGCCCGCGACGGGCCTCGGGCGGCGGCGGCGGCCGGAAGACGCCCAGGCCGTGCCGCCGGCCGGCGCGCCAGAAGGACTCGTACGTGGAGCCGTCGGCCCAGGTGAAGATGCCGACGCCCTCCTCCTCGCCGTCCGCAAACTCGCCGTCGTAGCGGTCGCCTGCGCGCGCGCGCGCGTCTCAGCGGCCCGCACAGCGGTGCATCCGGCCCCGCGCGTCTGTCGGCGCCCGCCACTCGGCGTCCACCGGCAGGGGAGCTCGAAACGGTCCACCGCGCTCTGCGCGGGCACGGGCGGCGCGAGCCCGCGCAGCCCAGTGCGCGATCGGGCATCCGCAATTGGCAGCGGGCGGCCGCCGAGCGGCGGGCCGCGCGCCTGTGTGCCAGCGCAGCGTGCCCTGCCCGTGCATGCAGCCGGCGCGCCACTCGCCGTTGTACTCGTTGACGTTGCGCCAGCGGTAGCGCCCGGGCCCCTCGCACTTGCCGGCCACCCACAGGCCCGAGTAGACGTCGCCGTTCGCGTAGACCTTGCGGCCCAGGCCCTGCTTCAGGTCGGCCGCCCAGCCGCCCTGCACAGGCGCACGGCTCAGCCCCGGGCGCGGGCGCCGGGCTCGGGGCCCAGGCCAGCACGGTCGCGGGGCCGCGCCTGGTACGCCGTGCCGTCGGGGCCCTCGAACGTGCCGACGCCGTGCATGCAGCCCGCCTGCCACTCGCCGCTGTACGTCGCGCCGTTCGGCCACGTGTACGTGCCCAGGCCGTGCTTCTTGCCGGCCTGCGCGCGCGGCGCGTTTGCTAGGGCCGGCGGCCGGGGCGGGGCCCGGGCGGGGCGCGCGGGGGCGGCGCGGGGGCGGCGCGCCTGCCAGGCGCCCTCATACGTGCTGCCGTCGGCCCAGGTGTAGACGCCCTCGCCCTCCGGCAGGCCCTTGGCCCAGGCGCCGGTGTACGCGTCGCCGTTGGGGAACGCGTGCGGGGCGGGCTTGCCGGCGAGGCTGTTCGCCGGCGACAGCGCCAGCGCGGACGCGATCCGCGCAGAGCGGGACATGGGTCAGGCCCGCGCGTCACGCATCGCCCGCCGGGCGCCGGGCGCCGGGTTGTCCTCGGGCGCAGCGCGGCTGCGGGGCTGCCGCGCAGCGGCCCGCCGCGCGGCGGTCCGGCAGTCGGGGCGCGCCGCCCTGTGCGCCAGACTACGGCGCTCGCCAGCTGACGGCCGCCGCCTGTGTTCCCCGGGTGCGGGGCTGTCACAGCTCACGGTGGCGCCCGATGCATGGGCTGAGGCAGAGTCCAGTGGCGCGGGTACCGGCGCAACGCGCTCGCAGCACGCGTCAAGCGGCAGGCGCTTGCACTCGCTGAAAGAAACGGCGAGCGAAGGGGAGCACTGGAGAGGTTGGTTGCCACAAAACGCGACAGCCGGGTAGCCAGGGCCTGAGGCCCTCCAACTTCCTGCTTCCACCGGACGCAGCTCCGCAGCAGCTCGGGACGCAGGCCCCTGGCGCTGTACACAGCCCCCGGTTGCAGGTCCGCGGCGCGCCAGCCGCCGGCCCGCGAGCTGCGCGGTCGATGAAACGCTTTGCGCGCCACGCGGGTGATGCGCGCGTGATGGCTTCCACGGACGGTTACCGCAGGCTCCAACAGCTGTACCAGCGGACGCGGCAATGCGCGCCCATGGCGCGCCGACCCTCCATCAAGATGGCCTGCATGCGCGCACGCGCTGTTGCGCCGGCGCCCGCGCGCGCCCGTTCTGATAAGTGGCGCACGGCAGCGGGCCCGGGGGCCTTTGTCAAGGGTCCCCCACCGACGCCCGCGCGCGGGCGCAGGAGGCGGGAACTGCGCCCGGCAGCGCGAGCTGCCAGGCGGGCGCGGCCGCGCGGGCGGCCGGCGGCGCCGGGCTGCTCGCGAGTGGCCTGCTGCCCGCGTTCCTGGCCGTGGCGCTGCTGGGCGCGCTGGCCGGCTACGTCGCGTTCTGCGTGCTGCTGCTGCGCCACTCGCCTGAGGCGCGCAAGCGCCGGCGCGAGGCCGGCGGCGCGGGCGCGTCCGCCGCCGCGCCTGCAGCGCCGGCGGCGGCGCCCGCGTCGGCGGCGCCGGCGCCGGCGCCCGCGGCAGCTGCGGGCGGCTCGGCGCCGATCACGCCCGAGTCGCAGTCGCCCGCGCGCCGCCCGCCGTCCGCCGCCGGTGGCGACATCCCCGGCCTGCCGAGCCACCAGGCGCGCCCGCGCCCGGCGGCCGGCGCCGCTCGCACCTGCTGCGCCGCAGCGGCCCGGGAGGCACCATTCGCTCTCGCGTGCTTGTGACTGTGCAGCGCCTCCCTTCTGCCATCACGACTGGTCGGCGTCCGGCAGCGCGGCGCCCCTGTGGAGGCGAGACTCTGCGCGGTGGGCGCAGGCGCGGCCCCCGCTGGACGGGCCGGTCGCGGGCGGCGCGCCTGCGGCGCCGGCGCCGCGCGCGTACCCGGGCGCGGGCGCGAGCGCCGAGGCCGAGCGCGTGCTGGTCGCGTCCGTGGTCGCCGACGGGCGGCACCACGCGCGCTGGCCCGACGGCAGCGAGTACTTTGGCGAGTGGCGCGGCGGGCGCGCGCACGGGCGCGGCGCATTCGTGTGGCCGTCCGGCGCGGCCCCGCTATCTCGGTGTCGCTCTGCAGCGTGCCGCTCGTGGCGTTCGTAAGTCTTGCCCAGAGGCACCCGCGTCGATCAGTGGCCACGCGCGGGCCGCTGCTCTGCTGGGAGCGATGCGGGGGCGCCGCCGCGTGCTGGGGCCTGAGGCGCCGCGCCTGAGCGGGCACGTGCGCTCCGCAGGGGACCGCTACGAGGGCGAGTGGCGGGAGGGCCGCGAGGACGGCATGGGCACCGCCATCGGCGCTGACGGCTCGCGCTTCTACGGCGCCTGGCAGGCCGGCAAGCTGCACGGCAAGGGGGTGCGCGCTGCGCCCCGGTGGCCAGGCAGCAATGCGTGCCAGGAGCGCACGTGCCGAGCGCGCGGCGCCGCGCGCGCAGGTGTACAAGCCGGCGACGCCGCAGAACCGGCGCGCGGAGGTGATGACGACGCGCGAGTATGCGGGCGGGCGGCTGCAGCGCGAGGACGTGCTGCGCGTGGCCGACACCGACCTGCGCCGCCGCGCCGCCAAGCGCGACGCGCGCCGCCGCCTGTCCGACGACCGCCGCGGTGCCGGGCAGGTGCCGCGCGGCCGGCAGCTCCCTGCTTTTTACGCGCCGAGCGGCGTGCATGACCGGCGCGCGCCGCAGGTCATCCTGACCCTAAACCCATGCGCGCCGCAGGCCGCGCGCGCGGAACGCATGGGCGAGCCGATCGCGAGCGGGCACCGCAGCTACGACCTGATGCGCAGCCTGCAGCTCGGCATTGTGTTCTCTATCGCGCGCGCGACGGCCGCGCCGCCGCCGCCCGGCACGCCCGGCGCGCTGCCGCCCGACGCGCCCGCGCCCGACGCGCCCGCAGAGCTCAGCGCGTCGGACTTTGCCGAGCAGGCGCGCCGCCCTCGGCGCCGCCGCGCCGGCGCCGCAGCAGAGCGCGACTTGTCTTCTTGCCAGGACAGGGCATGACGGGTTGCGGCCGTGAGGGCCGGGCGCCGCGCGCCAGCTTGTTTGCCTCCGACCGGAGCGCCGGCTGCGCACCGCGCGCAGGTTTCGCAGTACTTCCCGGCGTGCGAGCGCTGCCCGTCCTTCAAGTGGAAGGACTACAGCCCGGCCGCGTTCCAGCGCCTGCGCACCACCTTTGGCATCAACCACAAGGCGCGCCCCGCCCGCCGTGCCCGGCCTCCGTGAGCCAGCCCCGGCCACGCGCGCGGCACGACGCCGACGCCACCCTGCCCAGCAGCGCGGCCGGCGCCGCAAGCAGGGTGCAGGCGGGCGGGGGATGGCGGACCCATGCTGTGGAGGTCGCGCGCGGCAGGGGTGGCCGCCTTGTGCCGGGTGACCTCACTGCCTTGAATGGGATGCCGCGGCAGCCTTAGGTCGCGCGGCGCCCGCCCACCGCGCCGCCGGCCGCGCGCGCAGGACTACCTGCTGTCGCTGACGGGCGACACCGCGCTGCGCGAGCTGCCCTCGCCCGGCAAGAGCGGCAGCGTGTTCTACCTCTCTGATGACGAGCGCTTCCTGGTCAAGACGGTGAGCCGCGAGGAGGCGCGCCTGCTGCTGCAGCGCGTGCCGGCCTACTTCCGCCACTGCGCCGCCAACCCGGGCACGCTGCTGACGCGCTTCTACGGCGTGCACCGCGTCACGCTGCTGGGCGGCCGGCTGGCGCACAAGGCGCGGCCCCGCGCCGCCCCGGCGCCTGCGCGATGGGACCGTCGCCCAAGGGAATGATGATTGATGCATATTTTTCACGCGCCGATTCTGATGACCATCTTGGCCGCTGCCTGAATGGGACGCAACAGATTTCCATTGATGGGTGGTGCAAGCGGGGACGCCCCGGGGGGCGCAGGTCCGCCTCGTGGTCATGGGCAATGTGTTCCAGACGGAGGCGCGCATGCACCGCAAGTTCGACCTCAAGGGCTCCACGCACGGCCGCACCGCCGGCGCGCGCGCGGCCGACCCGGCCGCCATCCTCAAGGCGCGCGCCCGGTGCCGCGCCCCGCAGGCCTGCGCGCCGGCCGGCTCAGGGCGCGCGCGCGATGCATTCGGCGCAGCGGCCGCAGCGTCCCGCGCACAGGCCGTGTCGTGCACGTGCACAGGTTTACGATTAGGGTTAAGAGGCAGCGCGGCGGCCCGGGGACAGGCGCAGCCGCGCGCGCAGGATCTGGACCTGGACGTGCGGCTGGCGCTGTCGGCGCGCGCGCACGCGGCGCTGATGGCGCAGCTGGCGGCGGACACGGCGCTGCTGCAGGCGCTGCACGTCATGGACTACTCTCTGCTGCTCGGCCTGCACTTCCCGCGCTGGGGCGCCGACCGCTGGCGCCCGCCGCACGCGCCCGCGGCGCGTAGCCCCCGCCCGCTCGTTCAGATCTGGCCCTGCCGCCGTCTTGTTGACCAGTTGCCCGCCCGCCTGGCGCCGCCGCGGTGACAGCGGGGCGCGCGGTCGGGGCGCAGGGCGCCGGGGGCGCGGCCGCGGCGCCCCCGGCTGCGATCGCCGTCAATGGCGCCGCGGACGCAAACGGGGCGGCGGGCGGCGGCGCGCGCGGCGGCCACGCGGACGGCGGCCATGCCGGGGCCATGCCGGCGGGCGCGGGCGCGCCGGGGATGCAGGCGCGCGGCTCGGTGCCGCGCGTCAGCGACGCCGACGAGGCGGGCGCCGGCTGGAGCGCGCGCTACGACGACCTGCTGCAGCGCGCCGCCGCAGGCGCGCGGCCCTTGTTTTGCGTGCAACCTGTCTCGGCGCGGCCTGGGGCTGCCCGTGGCGCGCTCGGGGGTGGCCGCGAGCCTGCTGCCCCGGAACCGCTGCGCGCTGCCTGACACCGCGCGGCGCGCGGCGCAGAGGCGCGCGCCAGCGACGACGGCGCCAGCAGCGGCACGGAGGCCGGCGAGGCGGGCGCGCGCGCGGCGGCCAACGCGCCGCGCAGCGCCGGCTCGTCGCCCGTGGCCTCGGGCGCGGCCACGCCGCTGGGCGGCGCCGCGCCGGCGGCGGGCGCGGGGGGGTCGCCGGACGCGCCGCCGCCGCCGGCCGCGGCGGGCGCCGGCCTGGGCGGCGCGGCCATGCGGCGCACGCTGAGCGCGGAGCTGGGCCTGGGCGCCTACCAGCGCAGCCAGGCGGACGTCGCCTGGGCGCCGGACGCGGGCGCGCGCCCCCTCGCGCCGCGCATCCCAGCACGCTCTGCTGCCGCACCGCGTTTTAGGAAGGCGGGCCTGAGCCCGTAGATCACTGCGCAGGCGCGGACGCGGGCGAGGCCGGCGGCGGCGGCGCGCTGGGCGTGGCGCTCAAGGCGCTGGCGCTGCCGCGCGGCGCCGGCGAGCCGGAGCCCGCGCTCTGCTTCTTCGGCATCATCGACTTTCTGCAGGCGCGCCGCCCCCGCCCGGGCGTATGGTCACGGGGCTGCGCGGGTCGTGCGGGGCTGCTGGTGAACCGCGGCTTCGTGTGTGACGGGCTGCAGCCCCGGGGCGCGCGCGCAGGACTACAACCTGCGCAAGCGCGCCGAGCACCTCGTGAAGAGCGTCGTGCGAGACGGCTCGGCCATCTCCGTGACGGACCCGGCCTCGTACGCCGCGCGCTTCCGCAGGTTTGCCGCCGATCTGTTTGTGGCGCAAAAGTGAGCCCTAGGGGGCAGCGGGACCGACTGCGCGCCGCCCGTCCGGCCGACCCCGATTTTGCAGCGCATCTTTGACTGCGCTGGGTATCTTCTGAGCCCTCGCTTTCATGTTTTTGCAGCATGCGTGTGCTGATGCCTGCCGCATTCAGAGAGGCAGCCGCACGGAGGCTGCCAGGCGCCTGGTGCTCCGATTACAGCATACCTAGCTATTGCTTTGTGGATGCTGCCCCGAGAGACATGGAGGGTCGCGCCTATCCTATTGAGGAACACACCCCTGCTGTACATGGTGACCTGACATGGCGCTCGCTGTGCGAGCGGCGGACTCGTGCATAAGCCGCAGCGGCATGAGCTCGGGCCGATGGCCCCGCGCCGCACCGCGGGCAGCGTGTGTAAACGGCTGCAGTAAAAGCACAGATGCATGACCAGCACAGAACATGTACAGGCATAGTGACATGGCTGACCGTCACTCATGCGCCTGAGGATGCAGCTCCCGGCTGCATGCGCTCCACACAGAGGCCGGCTATGAGACGACAGCCGCCGCGGGCTCCGGAGCGGCCGCGCCCGGGTTCCCGTCGGCGCCCGCAGCAGCGCCGTTGCGGCCGGCGCCGTTGCTGCCGGCGCCCGCCTCCGCCTTGGTGTCTATGAGCACCACGAGGTCGCCTGCGCACGCGGCACGCCTTGGGCTCCCGGCAAGCGCCGATGCACGGGCCAGCGCGCTGCTCATCAACGCAGGGGGCGTTTCAGGGAACCCGCGCATCGCGAGCTCGCGTCGGTGGCCGTTTGGGGCCACTCGCTGACCTTGACGCCCCCGAGCGGCACAGAGCACAGCGTGCCAGTCACAGCTAGCACGCGGAGGGCGGGGCGCGCGCCGGCATCGATGGCGTCGCCGGGCGCGACCGCGACGTGGCGCACGGTGCCCGACACGGGCGCGCTGACGCTCGTCTCCATCTTCATCGCGCTCAGCACCACCAGCGCCTGGCCCGCCTCCACCTCCGTGCCTGCGCGCGCGCCCCGCGCCGCCTCGCGCGCCGCCTGCGCCGCCTCATGCGCCCCCCCGCATGCATATGGTTGTGGTAGAGCCGCGCGCCCGCCGTGCACGCCGCGCAGCCGGCGCGCCCGGGCCTCCGCAGGAACTGCGCGGGCGCCGCCGCGACGGCAGCGGGGACCTCAGCGCCTGCCAGCGGCGGGCGCGACGCACCCGGCTTGGCCTTGACGGCGATGACCTCGCCGGACATGGGCGCCGCGACGGAGCCCAGGTTGGACGTGTCGGCGCGCTCGCGCGCGGCCTTGCGCCCGGGCGCGCCGCGCACCTCCTCGCTGCGGTCCAGCACCTCGACCACGCGCGGCACGCTGTTCACCTCGAAGAAGACCTCCCTGCGCGCGGCGCCGCCGGGCCCATGGCCGCCGCCGCCCCGTGCGGCCGGCAGCCTCACCCCCCATGCTCGATCAGCGCGCGCGGCTGGCGATAAATCTGTGGAGCCAGCAGCAACGACCAGCAGCGAGTGCACCGAGCCACGCACGAGCCCGGGGGCGCGCGGGCCGGGCGCGGGCGCGGGCGGGCGGGGGCGCGCCGCATGCCGTTGGGCTGCAGCTCGGACAGCGCCTTGTACTTGATGACGACCGCCTGCCCCTTGCCGACCTCCACCTCGATCTCCTCGTCCTCGTCCAGCGGCGCGAGGAAGCTGCGCGTGGGCAGCATCTCGGTGTAGTGCGAGTACTGGCCCAGCCAGGCCTGGTACTCGCCAAACACCTGGGGCCGGGCGCGCGCGCGTCAGGCGCGCAGGCCGCCAGCTCGGGCGGGCATCGCAGTGCTCATGACGGGGGGGGCAAGCGCAGGGCGGCATTCAGACGAGGAGCAGGGGGCGTCCGGCCGCACGCATGCACGCGCTCGCGCCGGCGTCCGACTCGTGCAGCCACGCTTTCGGCATGCCGCGGCCCCTCTCGGCCGCGGCCCGCGCCTTGGGGTACATGGCGGCGCTGAGCACGTCGCGGTAGGTCACGCCGGCGCCGTGCTTCTCGCGCAGGTCACCCTCCAGCGTGACCAGGTTGACCGGCGGCAGCGACGCGCCCGGCCGGCCCTGCACCACCGGCTTGCCCTGCAGCACGCGCCCGCGCAGGGGCTCCGGGAAGCCGCCCGTCGGCGTGCCCAGCATGCCCTGCAGGAACTCCACCACGCTGCGGCGCGCGGCGCGAGCAGCGTCAGCGGGCCGCCCAGCGGACACTGCAGACTGTATTTCAAGAGGCCGAGGGCCGGCGCGACACGGTGCCGGGCGGGACTGTGCACACGTGAAGTAGCGACCACAGGCGCGAGCGCGCTCCGGCCGGTTAAACAAGGGCCGGGCGCGCGCCTGGTGGGGAAGCTGAGCCCGGCGGCCTTCTCCACCAGCGAGTGCTCGTCCAGGTTGTTCTGCACCATGAACTGCCGCCGCGCGTGCGCCGCATATGTAAAGGGCCGCAGCCGGAGCCGCTCGCAGCACGCATCAGCGGGGCAGCGGTCGGGCGCACGCCTGCGCCAGGTCGCCGACCACCTTGGACGACGGCGTCACCTGCGCACGCAATGGCGGCCGGCTGGGCGGGCGCGCTTGGAAAGGCAGCGAATTGTGTGCCGGCGCGCGGCGGGCGCGCCTTGACGATGTCGCCCAGCGCGCGGTTGGCGGCCGCGTACGCCGTCTTGACCTTCTCCCACTGCTCGCCCAGGCCCAGCGACAGCGCCTGCGCGCGCCGCGAAGCCAGACCCTAACTCTCGCACGCAGCAGACACGGGTGCTGCGCGGGCCGCTGTGGGCCGCCGTGTGTTTTGAGTTTCCAGGCGCGTGCCTGGAAAGTCAAGGTCTAGGGTATAGGGTTAGGGCAGGCGGCGCGCCTGGAACTTGAGGTTGGTGTACTGCCCGCCAGGCATCTCGTGGTAGTACACGTCCGCGGACGGGCTGCGCGTGTCCGACTCGAAAGGCGCGTACAGGCCGCGCGTCTGCTCCCTGGCCGCCGCGCGCGACCCTGCTGGGTCATCCGAGCGGGCTGCGTGCACGTGCGCGCTACAGACAGGCGCGCGCACTGAGCGGGGCGCCGCCAGGTCATGCGAGCGGCGCATGGTAAGCAGGGCGCAGCCCGCCGCGTGCGCATGGGCGCCAGCCCGGCCAAGGGCGCGCCAGAAGGTGCTGAGCTCGGCCAGGCTGCGCGCGTCGATGCCCGTGTCCAGCGGCGTGCCGGCCAGCGCGTTGACCAGCGCGCCCATCGACGGCTGGCTCGTCGTGCCTGCGCGAGCGGCGCCGGCGCTCGGCGGCGCGCGCCGACCGCGCACATGTCCCGTGCGCCGGCGGGAGCAGCAGGGAGCGCACCAGACATGGCATCGATGCAGCAGTCCACGATGTCGGCTCCGGCGGCGGCGCAGGCCAGCTGCGTGGCGACGCCGGTGCCGGCGGTGTCGTGCGTGTGCACGTGCAGCGGCACGTCCGGGAAGCGCTCGCGCAGCGCGGTCAGCAGCGTGGTCGCCGCGCGCGGCTTGAGCAGGCCGGCCATGTCCTTGATGGCCAGCGTGTGCACGCCGTGCTCCACCAGCGCGTCGGCCATCTCCATGTAGTAGTCCAGGGTGTACTGCCGCGCGCGCCGCGCGCCGCGTCCGCCCAGGGCCGTCCCGGCATCGCGCAGGGCGGGCGGCCCGTCGCAGCCAGGGTGCGCACCACGGAGCTGCGCTGCGGGTTGGAGATGTCGCCGGTGTAGCAGATGCAGCCCTCGGCGACGCCGCCCGCCGCGTGCACGGCGTCCAGACCGAATTTCAAGCTGCGCGGGGCGGGCGCGGCCTCAGGGGCCGGCGGGAAGGCGCAGCGCGGTGTTAGGGTTTATATATAGGTTTAGGGGCCGGCTCGGGAACGCGCAACGCGGTGCGGGCGCGGCCGGTGGGGGGGCGGGCCGACCTGTCGGTGTAGTTTAGAGAGTCGAACACGCGGAATATGTCGACCCCGGCCCTCTTGGCCTCCGCCACGAAAGCTTTGACCACGTTGTCTGCGTAGCTCGTGTATCCGACCGCGTTGGTGCCGCGCAGCAGCATCTGCGCGCGGGTGCGCGCGCTGGGCGCAAGCCGTCGTCCCCCGGGGGCCAGCATATGATTCAATTTGATGGATGCACGAATGAAGTACACTCCGGTATCAGCCACGTGGGGCTGCTTGCAGGCAACAGAGGACGCCGGGCGGCGCCGCGGGCGCGCCTGGAACGGGATGTTGGGCACGCGCTCGCGCAGCACGGCCAGGCGGCGCCAGGGGTCCTCATGCAGGAAGCGCAAGGCCACGTCGAACGTCGCGCCGCCCCACATCTCCAGCGACGCGGCCGGCGCCAGGATGCGCGCCGTGGCCGGCGCGGCCTTGACCATGTCGTGCGTGCGCATGCGCGTTGCCAGCAAGCTCTGGTGCGCGTCGCGCCTGCACGCGGGGGCGCATGCTGGGCGGGCCGAGCGGCATGCGCGGGGCGCGGCTCGCGAGGAGCCTCGGCTCAAACGGCGGCGGGGGCGCGCCAGGTGGTGTCGGTGAGCAGGACGCCCGGGTGCGCGCGCACAGCCTGCGCCCAGGCGGCGGGGCCGTTCTGGAGCAGCAGGTCGCGCCAGCCGGTCAGCGGCGCGGCCTCGCCGCCCGCGCCGTGCGCGCCGCCCGGCACGCGAGGCGGCGGCGGCGTCACCTTGGCCGGCGGCGCGCCCACCGCGCCCGGGTGCGACGGCCCGTTCACGACCTGCGCGCGCCGGGAGCCGGGCTGACCGCGTGCGCAGCCCACCAGGGAGGGTGCATGCGGCGGGCGACGCGGGGCGGCACCAGGTCGGCGAGGTAGGTGAGCGCGGGGCTGAAGTGCGGCGCGCCGCGCGCGCTAAAGTTGAACAGCTGCGGGTGGCGGTCGATGAACGAGGTGGTCGCCGTGCCGCTCAGGAACTCCGGGTGGCCCATCACATTCTCCAGGAACTGGATATTGGTCTGCGCGGGTCGCGCGGCTCAGCGGCGCTCGCCAGGCTCAGCGCGGCGCTGGCCGCGCGCACGGCGCCAGGCACAATGCGCGCGCGCCTTGACGCCGCGGACGTGGAACTCGTACAGCGCGCGCTGCATCTTCTGCACCGCGTTGATGAACGTCCCGGCGCGCACGATCACCTGGCGCCGGGCCCGCACGCCGCGGCATCAGCGCTCGCCCGGCCCTGGCGCCCGGCTGCACAGACGCCGCAGGCTTAAACGCCCCGGGCCACGTGCCTTGACGAGCAGCGAGTCAAAGTGGCGGCTCACGACGTTGCCGGCGGTCATGGCGCCGTCCAGGCGGATGCCCGGGCCGCCGGGCGAGCGGTACGCCTGGCGCGCGCGGCCGCGCCGGCGGCCTCAGGATTAGGTACATGCGGACATTAGGCTTAGGGTAGGGGTACCGGCGGGCCGCGCGCCTGGATGCGGCCAAAGTCCGGCTGGAAGCTGCGCGCGGGGTCCTCGCAGGTGATGCGGCACTGGATCGCGTACCCCAGCGGCGGCGGCAGGTCCGCCTGCGCGCGCGCGCCCTCCCTGCGCTGCCGTCCGGGTGTGCGCGGGGCGGCAACGGAAGGCCGCAACATGGCTCCCGCAGGAGGCAGCCCCTGGGCGCGCGCGCCTGGGTCGCGATGCCCAGGTCGGCCAGGCTGGCGCCGCCGGCGATCCGGATCTGCGCCTGCGCGCGCCGGCCGCGCGGCCGCGTCAGCGCCGGCAGGCGGGGCGCGATAGGCGGGCCGGCGGCGGCGCGGGCGGCGCACCTGGACCAGGTCAAAGCCAGTCACCTCCTCCGTGCAGGTGTGCTCCACCTGGATGCGCGGGTTGACCTCCAGAAAGTAGTACCCGCCGCGCTTGTCCACCATGAACTCGACGGTGCCTGCGCGCGCGGGCGCCGCTCGGCCGCGCGCTTGAGTGGCTAGGAGGCGCGCGCTGTAAGAGCGCGGGCGCGGCGGACGCGCCGGCGTTGCGGTAGCCCACGTGCTTGACCAGGCGCACGGCGTCGCTGTGCAGCCGCGCGCGCATGGCCGGGTCCAGGCCGAACGCGGGCGCCACCTCCACCACCTGCGCCAAGGGCTACTTATGGGTATTAGGGATAGGGTATGGCATTGTAGTGACACGCCGCCTCCACCACCTACAGGCACGCGCGCGCGCGCTCGTGCGCTGGGGCCCCAACCAAGCGCGGCCGCCGCGCCGCGGGGCCCAGGCGCGCGCCTTCTGGTGGCGCCGCTGCACGGAGCAGTCGCGCTCGTACAGGTGCACGCTGTTGCCGTGGCGGTCGCACAGCACCTGCACCTCGATGTGCCGCGGGTCCTCCACGTACTTCTCCACGAACATGCGGCCGTCGCCAAACGCGGCGCGCGCCTCGCTGCTGGCCGTCGCAAACGCGCCCTCCAGCTCCTCCTCTGCCGCGCGCGCCGCGGCCCGGCGGGTTGGGGAGCCCGGGCGCGCGCGCGCTGAGGGGATGGCCCGGCCGCCCGTGCGGCGGGCGCACGAGAGGGCGGCGCACCCTTGCGCACCACGCGCATGCCGCGGCCGCCGCCGCCCATGGCCGCCTTGAGGATGACCGGCAGGCCCGCGGACCGCGCGAACGCGGCCGCCTCGGCCGGGTCCTCCAGCGCCGATGCGGTGCCCGGCACGACCGGCACGCCGCACTCCTCCGCCAGGCGCCGCGCGGCCGTCTTGTCGCCCATGGCCTGCCGCACAGGCGCCCCGCGGGATTGGATTGTTGCGTGCAGCGCGCTACAGCCGCGCGGCGTGCCAGAGCCTGCGACACGGCAGCGGCGGCCGCCGGCGCAGCACACGCCGCGGCCCAAGGCGCGCGCCTCGATCGTCTCGGGCAGCGGGCCCACGAACGCGATGCCCTCCTCGCCGCAGCGCCGCGCAAAGTTTGCGTTCTCGCTCAGGAAGCCGTACCCTGCGCGGCGCGCGCGTGCGCCTGAGCGCGCCGGCCGCGGCCGCCGGCTCGCGGCGCGGGCAGCAGTGACCGCAGGGGCCGCGGCGGCGCGCCTGGGTGGATTGCGTCCACGCCCTGCTCCTTGGCGACCGCCAGGATGCCCTCCACGTCCAGGTACGCGGCCACGGGCGGCTTGTTGGCGCCCACCTCGTAGCTCTCGTCCGCCTTGTAGCGGTGCGGCTGCAGGCGGTCGGAGGGGCTGTAGATGGCCAGCTGCGCGCGCGGCGGGCAGCCCTTCAGGCTGCCTGCGTCGACCGCTCGTGCGGCGCGCGGCGCGGGGGCCCACCGTGCGCAGGCCGAGCTCGGTGCCCGCGCGGAACACGCGTATCGCAATCTCGCCCCGGTTGGCGCAGAGGATCTTCTTGAAGGGCGTCTGCCGGCGGCGCGGGCCCGGCGTGAGCCCGAGCATGTCATGCGCGCGCGTGACTCAAAATGCGAGTGCAGTAAACCAGCAGGCGGCCCGGGCGCGAGCGGGCCCGGGCGGGCAGCGCCCACCTGGTCCTTGGACTCCATCTGCGCGCAAGGGAAACGCTCCGTGAGCCGGCCGGGTATGCCCGAGCGAGCGAAAAGGGCAAGGGCGGGAATCGCGCGTCGCAGCGGGCACGCCAGCCCGGGGCGAGCAGCGGCAGCAGCAGCGCGGCGCCGGCGCACCACCATCCCCATGTCACTGACGATGACGGGCGTCCCCGCCGCCGCGTGCTGCACGCCGTCCTGCTGCGCGCATATGGCCGGCGCACACCGCCGGCCGACGGCCAGGCGCGGCCGGCGGCACGCCCGCGGCCTCAGCGGCGCCCACGGCCTGGCCGGCAGGCGGGCATTGCCGGCGCTCGGGGCGTGACTCAGCCGCAAGCTGGACAGCTCCATCCCGCTGACCGCCTCTGCGCGCCGGTCTAGGCCATGCTGCAATGCGTTGCTGATGCTGATGCCGTCAAAGCGCCCTACTGAAACAATCCGCCTGAAGTTTGCGCTGAGGCGAAACGTGCGGCGCGGTGCGCCTGAGAGCCCACGCAGGCACCGGTCTCAGCAGCCGCTGTGCGTCAGGCTTGCCGATCGGCGCACATACACGGTCGTACATAATTAGGCCGAGCTGATGCTGGCGAGGTTCTGGTTAGGTCACCGGCCTTTAAAAGCGAAACGAGCAGCTCTCCTGGGGCGCTTTTTGGCGGGTGGAGCCGCTTGTTTTACGCTAGCTGGTGCCTGACACAAAGTGCACACAGGGGGCGCCGTTATCATGGCAGCCCGTGCTGCGCCCCGCGCCCCGCGTGTGTAGACCTGCGTCTGAACATTGCAACCTGTGCAACATACGCACACAGAGAGCTGCTGCCCTGCAACCCTCGCAGTGTTGCGCCGGCCCGCCAAAGGTGTGCCTGCACGTTTCCACAGCTGGCTCGGTAAATGCACGCCGCGGCCGGGCGCCTGGCGGCGTCCTTACACCACGGCAGTCCACTGTAACACGCATGTTGCCCCCAACCCCAGTCCCGCCCACACTTTGGACAAGGGCTCGCTACGCTCCCTCTTAACTGCTCCACGGCGGGCACAGTGCGCTGGAGATGCAAAGCAGGGCTGCATACAGGGTCTGATGCACACAGGAGCAGGCTATCGTCGTCGAGCGCCCTTGCGGCCCAGCCGCAGCTTCGCCCTGGGCGCCGCCTGCTCCGGCTCGGCCGGCGGCGCGGCCTCGCCCGCGCCGCGCCCGGCAGCGCGGCCGCCGGCCGGGCCGGGCTGCGGGGCGCCCGCCGGCGGCAGCCCCGCCGCGGCCCAGCCGCGGCAGAAGGCGGCCTCGGCCGCGTTGCACAGCGCCAGGATATCGGAGCCGTCCTGGTTGTAGGCGCGCGCGTTGCCCCAGACGAGCGCCACATCGGCGGCCGCCGCGCCTGGCGCCGGCACAAGAGGAGGGCCGTGTGAGCACCACCCGGCCCAGCGCGCCCAGCGCCCGGTCGACCGCACGCGCACAGGGCAGGGGGGCGGCCGCGCCGCACCTGGACTGGCGTAGGCGCCGGCGCGCAGCCGCGCGGCGACGGCGCCCAGGTCCATGGGCTGCGCCACGACCAGCGCGTACCCCGGCGCCCGCCGCGCGTCCACCGGCGCGGCAAACGGCGCGCCGGCCGCGCTGCGCGCCACGCGGCTCACCACCTGGAGCGCGGCGCGCAGCGCCGCGCCCTGCTCCCGCGCCTGCGGGGCCGCGGGCGCCGCCGCGTCGCGCGCCTGCCCGCGCGCGCCGCGCGCCCCGCGCCCCGCCGCTTTGGGCTCCCCGGGCTCGCTGTCGGGCTCGCTGCCGGGCTCGCTACCAACCTCGGGCGCCGGCCGGCCACGCTTGCGCGATACGCGCTGCCCGCTCGCTGCCGGCGCGCGCGCGCTCCGCCCGAGCTCGAGCTCGGCGCGCCCGCCCGGCGCGCGCCGCGGCCTGCGCGCCGAGGCGCGCGCCGCGCTGCCCCCGGGCTCGCTCGGCACCGGCGCGGCGTGGCTCGGGCTGGCGCCGCTGGCCGCGCTCTCCTCCGGGCCGGACGGCGGGGGCTCGGGCGAGCTGGGCGGCGTGCCGCTCGGGCTGCCCGGGCTCGCGGCGCGGCTGGTCGGCGCGCCGGCGGAGCTGCCGCCCGAGGCCGCCAGCTCGCTCTCGGCGGGCAGCAGCAGCGCGGGCGGCGGCCCGCTGGCCGCCGCGGCCGCCGCAGCCGCGGCCTCGGCTTCCGCCGCCTCTGCCTCCGCCGCGGCCGCCTCGACTGCGGACAGCTGGCGCGGCGGCGGCGCCCGCGCCGCAGGTGCGGGCTCGCCGCTCAGCTCCGCGCCGCCTGGCGGCGCGCCGGCGGCGGGCGCCGCCGCCGGCGCGCACGCCGGGCACATGAAACGGTCGGCCAGCTCGACGGCCTGCCGGCCGCGCCGCGGGGCTCAGCGCCGCCAAGGGCGCTCCGGCTGCATGCATGCGCGCACGCCGAGCGCGGGCGCGCCTGCAGCGTGGTGCCCACGCACTCGGGGTGGAACCACAGCGCGCAGCCGTCGCACTGCACAAACTCGCGCGGGTCATCCGGGTCCTCGGGCTGCCGGCACAGGCAGTGCAGCTCCGCCTCGGCGCCCGCGGCACGTGCCTGCGCGGCCGCGCCTGTGCTCACGCCGGGCGCGCGGCGGGGGACACATCAGGGGGCGGCGCGCGGTGGGACGCGCCTGCCGGCCTTTCTTCTTGCCGCCGGCGCCGGCTCGGGGCGCGGGCGCCGCCCGCCGCTTGGCGCCCGGCTGCAGCAGGCCCTCCATGCTGCGCGCGCGCACCGGGCTGTGAGGAGCCCGGCCCGTCCGACCTCGCACGGCGCCAGGTGCTGGTGGGGGCGGACCGAGCGGTCGCGCACTCGGGGCACTCCCAGTCCTCGTCGCCCAGCGCGTCGAGCAGCTCCTGCCGCGCGCCTACCCTGTCAGTCCACTGGCGGGGCGGTGCGCCTGGCGGGCGGGCATGCGCAGGGGCTCCGCGCCTGCGCGGCGCCCACGCAGGCGCCGTGAAACCAGCGGTCACAGGTGTCGCAGCCGACCCACAGCGTGTCCGCGGCCTCGCCCGCCGCGCCAAAGGCGCCGCCGCACGTTGCGCATGTTTCTGAGCCGCCGCGGCCCGACGCGCGCGCCGCCCGCTTCTCGCCTGCGCGGCGCACGCGCCATATTTTCGCGCCGCCCGGTGCTCACTGAAAGGTGTGCGTGCGCGGGACGGCGCCGGGCGCGCACGCTTGGCGGCCTGGTGGCGCTCGTGCTCCTGCCGCGCAGCCTCGGCGGCCTCAGCGCGGCGCACGCCGTCCTCGTACGCGCGCACGAGCCACAGCGGCAATTGCGCCTCGGCCACCCAGCCCTCCTCGCCCGGGCCCAGCGGCGGCGGCGGCAGGCCGCCAGGCTTGCGCTCGTCCTCAGGCGCGGGCGCGGGCACGGGCGCGTTGCCGCCGCTGGCCGCTGCGCCCGGCGCCGGGGCCTGGGGCCTGGGGCGCAGCCGCGTCTGCGGCGCGGCGTCCGCGGCCGCTGCGGGCGCGCCGGCCGCGGGCGCGCCGGCGTCCGGCCTTGCGCGCTTGCCGCCGGGCGTGTCGCTGTCGCTGTCGTCCTCGTGCGCGCGTTTGGGCGGCCGCCCGCCGAGCGCGGGCAGCGGCGCACGCGCGGGCGCGGCCGCCGCGCCGCCGCGGCGCCCGCCGCCCCGGCCGCGCCCGCGCCCGCGCCCGCGGCCCCTGGCCGCCGGCGCCGGCGCGCAGAGGTGCGCCGCGCGCTGCGGCGCCGCGCCCTTGCGCCGGCCCTCGCCCGCCTCGCGCGTCGGCGCGATGCCCATCACAAACGCCGCCCCTGCGGGCGCGGCCGCGGGCAGCGCTGGCGACGCGGCGGCGGGCGCCCGCTCCGCCGCCTGCTCCGCCGCCCGCTCCGCCGCAGCGGCCTCCGCGGCGGCCGCGGCGGCAGCGGCCAGGGGCTCGGGCGCCGCCGCCGCCGCAGCCGCGTCCGTCTTGGCCGGGCCCGCCTCGGGCGCGGGCGCCGCCTGCGCGGCGCGGCCGACCCGTGCGCGACCTGACGGCCCAACAGCGGCCAGGCGGGCGCGGCGCGGGGGCGCACCTGCGCGTCGGCGGCGCCCATGCGCAGCAGGTACGCCCAGCCGGGCGCGCCCGGCCGGCGGCCCAGCAGCGCCGCGCCCGCCCAGGCGCCCTCCGCGGCCGGCCGCCGGAGCGCGTCCCACTGCAGCGCGGCCTCCAGGCCGCGCAGGCGCAGCGCCAGCTCGGCCGCGTCGGCCGCGGCCTGCATGCCCGCGCGCCAGGCCAGCCGCGGCGCAAGCGCCGGCGCGCGCGCGTCGTACGCCACGCCCGCCACGCGCCGCCGGCCGCCCCTGCGGCGCGCGGGGGCGCGCGCTCGGCCGGCAGGGCGCGCGGCGGGATGCTGTTGCTCTGCAGCCGGCGCTTCAGCTATGCAAGCAGTGCAAGGCGCGACCCGGCGGCGCACCTGCGCGCGGCGCGCTTGGCCAGGTCGCGCGGCAGGCAGCGCGCGGCGGCCGCGCGCTCGCGCCAGGTGCGCCGCGGCAGCGCCCAGCCGCCGGCGCGGATGCGCGTCAGGTCGTCCTCCAGCACGCGCTGGCCGGCGCCGGGGCCTGCCGCGCCACGCGCGGCCCGGCCTCACGGCGGCGCTGCCTGCAAGCTGCAGAGCGCCCGCTCGCGGCTGCGCATGCTCCGACGGGCGGCGCCTGGGCCCCGGGCGCACCGGCGGGCGGCGCGCCCCAGTCGGGCGCGAGCAGGCTGCGGCGCAGCGCGGCCTCCAGCTCCAGCACCGCCGCCGCCACGTCCGCCGGCTGCGCAGCGGCCTTCACCTGCGGCGCGGCGCGGGCGCTGGAGCAGGCGGGGGCGCGGCGGGCAGGGGCGGGGCAAGCGGAAGCAAATAGGCGCACCCGTGAGGCCCAGGCGCCGCGGTGGCCGGCGCGGCCGCCCAGCGCGTCCCAGGGCCCGCCGGCCAGGCCGTGCAGCTCGCGCTCCAGGCGCAGCGCGTAGTTGGCGGCCGCCTGCAGCTTGCCGGCGGTCGCGGCGGCCGCCTCGGGCGCGCCGGCCGGCGCGCGCACGGTCGGGTTGAGGCAGCCCTTGCGCAGCAGCGGCCGCGTGCAGTGCAGGCACATGCCGCACTTTTCGTAGCCCGCGCGCACGCCCTTGCCCTGGCCGGCCGGCCACTGGAAGCGCGACAGCGGCAGCGGCGCCGGCAGCTCGCTCAGCGGCGGCGCGCCGCCGCGCCCGCGCCGCCGCGCCGCGTCCTCGACCCAGCCGCGCAGCGCGGCCGCCGCGGCCGCCCAGCCGTTCCTGGGCCGCGGCGCGCCCCGGCTCAGGCGGGGACACGCAGGCGGGCGCCTTGTTTGTGCGCGGGCCCCGCGCACCTGTACCGGTTCTGGTAGCCCTCGGCCGCGCTGGTGCTGGCCACGTCTGCGCGCGGCGGCGCGCGTCAGGCCGGCGGCCGCGCACCAGGAAAGGGGCAGGTGTTCGGCGCGGCGGCGCACCCGGGGGCGGCGCGGCAAGCGCGGGGACCGACGTGGCGTGCGGCCGGCAGCGCCGCCGCCGCGGCCCCGGCGGCCGCCGCAGCGCGGCCGCGCGCGTGACCGCCGCGGCGCCCTGGAAGCCGGCCAGCGCGGGCGGGGCGGGCGGCTCGCGCGCGGCCGCGCCCGCGCCCGTGACCGCCGGCCGCGCGGCCACGAGCAGGGCGCCCCAGGCGGCGGTCGCCAGCTGCCCGGCCGCGTCCGCGCCGGCCGCCGGCACGCGCAGGCCGCCGGCCTCGCCTGCGCGCATGCGCGGTGTAGATGAGAGGGTTGTGAGCCGCTGTCACGCACGCTCAGAAACAGCGCCCAGCGCGGGGCGCGCACCGCGGCCGCCGAGGCAGCACTCGGGGCAGAGCCACTCGCCGGGCGGCAGCGCCTTGCTGAACTCGCCCAGGCAGCGCAGGTGGAAGGCGCCCGGGCACGCGTCGCAGCAGAGCAGCGAGCCGCCCAGGCCGCACAGCACGCACACGTTGCTGTTGTGGTCGGTCGGCTCGCCCTCGCCGGGCTGCGCGCGCGGCCGCGGTGTCAGCGCGCCCTCTCTAGCATGCGACCCGGCTGTAGGCCGCACAGGTTTGGGCGCGCGCCTGCGCGGCCGGGTCGGCCGCGCGCGCGGCGCGCTGCTCGGGCGCGCGCATGGCCCAGCGGCCCGGCGCGCCGCCCGCGCCGGTCACCCACTCGCCGGCGGCCTCGCGGCGGTCGATCTCGGCGCGCACGCAGCCGGCCTCCAGCGCGTAGCCGGCCAGCGCGGCCAGCACCGCCGCCTTGGCGCCCGGCGCCAGCGTGTAGTACTCGGCGCGCTGCGCCGCGGCCCAGCGCGGCCGCGGCAGCGCCGGCAGCGCCGTCGCGCCGCCTGACGATGCAACCGGCGGCGCGGCGCGCGCCAGCGCGGCGGACAGCGCGGCGAGCGGGTCGCCGCGCAGGCGCAGGTACTCCCAGGCATAAAGCGGCCAGGTGACCGCGTCGAGCAGCGCGAGGTCGAGCGCGCGGTCGGCGCGGACGCCGCGCGGCTCGTCCAGCGCGAGCAGGCGCAGCAGGCAGACGTGCGCCTCGTCCAGCAGCGGCGACGGGTGCGGCCACGCCAGCGCGGCCGCCAGGTCGCCCTGCGCGGCGCGGCGGCGTCGCTCGGCGCGCGCCCCGCCGTCTTTTGAAAAAAAGGAGCGGCGCCGGGGGCACGCCAGCAGGAAGGGCGAGAGCCGCAGCTGCCAGCTGAAGCCGCGCAGGATGGCGTAGGCGGCCGCGGCGTCGCCTGCGCGCGCGCGTGCGCGTCAGGGGCGCGAGGCAGCCGCGCCCGGGCGCAGGCGCTAAGAAAAGGGCCCGCACTCAGCGCCGAGGTCGGCAGCGCGACCGGCGCCGCGCCCGCCGCGCGCCACAGGCTCGCCGCCTCCGGCAGCGCGCACTGCGCGGCGTCCATGCTCGCGCCGCCGGCCTCCTCCTCCTCCTCTGAAGAGTCCGAGGCGGGCTCTGAGCCCGGGGCGCTGTCGGCGCCCGCCGCCGCCTCCTCTGAGACGCACGCGCCTGCTCGCAGCACGGCCACGCGTCAGGCGGTTCCGGCCCTGCCGGGCGCCGCAACCAGGGGACCGCGCGCCGCCGCACCGCTGCCGGACGGCTCGGGCGCGTCGCCGTGCGCGGCGTGGCCGTTGGCCAGGCCCAGCTGCAGGAAGGCCTCAAAGTCGTCGCCGCTGCTCTCCGCGCCCGCGTCCGGCGCCGGGCCATCGCTGTCGCTGAGGTCGGCCGCGGCGCCGCCGCGCCCGCGGCCCCGGCCGCGGCCCCGCGCGCGCCCGCGCCCGCGCCCGCGCCCGCTGCCGCGGCCGTCCAGGGCCAGGCGGGCCGCGCCCGCGTCCGCTACGCGGGCCGGATGGCGCCCGGAGCGGCGCTTGCTGTCGGGCGGGCCGGCCTCGGCCGACGTGCGGGCGGCGCGGCCGCCCGCGGCCGCGCTGCCCGCCGAACCGGATGATGCTTCATCGGGCGCCGGCCTCATTGTGCGCAATGCACACACGCGCGGCCTGCCGGCGGTGCCACTCTACCATCGGCGCCCCGATGGGCCGGAGCTGCAGCTTTGCTCTTTGAATGGGGGTGGGGAAGGGAGCCCGCCCAAAGAACCCCGCCTTGAACTGGCAGGGTCGACCGACAGCTTTACAAGTGTCTGCTGTCGGCTGTCGGTGCAGGCCAGAAGTCTGAGGCTTGAGCTCGGCACGTGTTACACAGGGTGCTGCAGGCCGGCAGAGTCGCAGGCGAGGCGCTGCGGATGGAGGCGCGTCTGCGGGCGTGCGCCCGCGGCGCGGGCGGCTGTATGGCCTGAGCATGGCGACGTCGGCGCAGCCCAGGGACGCCCGCACGGTCGTGGCCCGGCACGCAATGAGCGGCGGCAACGGGGCGGTGGCGGGCAAGGTGAGCGCCCGCGCTCGCCGGCCGGCGGTGTCCAGCGCGGCCGGCGCCGCCGGCCCCCTTTGATCGCGGGCGCCGGGTTTGCCGGCGGCCAGCGCCGCGCCTGACCGGGCGCGCGTGCGCCGCAGCCCCTGCTCAAGGACGCGCTTGAGATCGTGGAGACCAAGGGCGACGGCCACCCGCGGTTCAGCATAAAGCCGCTGGAGGACCAGCTGCCGTTTGACAAGGTGCGGTCCGCAGCGGCCGCGCGGGCTCAGCTCGTGCCTGCCGCTACCGGCCGCCCGCCGGCTGAGGCGCCTGCCGCGCCGCAGGGCTTTTACGTCTTCATCAGGGCGCTGCAGCTGCTCACGGTGCACAACAAGGGCGTCGTGCTGGTGCGCCCGCGCGCCGCGGCGTCCCCGGGGTACCTGGGCCGGCGGCGGCGTGCCCCACCCCCTCTCTGAGCGCCCGCAGGTGGGACTGGCGGGCCCCTCGGGCAGCGGCAAGACCGTGTTCTCGGAGAAGGTCCGCGCGTTCATGCCCGGTGCGCTCCCCGGCCGCGCGGCAGGGCCGCCGCGCTGTCTCAAGTGCCGGCCGCCCGGCGCCTGACAGCGTAGCGCGCAGGCTGCGCCATCCTGTCGATGGACAACTACAACGACGCCAGCCGCGTCATCGACGGCAACTTTGACGGTGCGCGCCTGTTGTGCGCTGCTGTGTGCGCCGGCTGCGCCGCGTCCGGGGCTGACCGCCGCGCGGCTGCCGCGCAGACCCGCGGCTGACCGACTACGAGCTGCTGCTGCAAAACATCTCGGACCTGAAGGCGGGGCGGACGATCCAGGTGCGCGGCCGCTGCGCCCGCGCCGGCTGCGCGCGGCGCGCGTGCCCGCGCGCGCGCGCCCACCGCGGCCGCGCGCCGCCAGGCGCCCATCTACGACTTCAAGGCGAGCGCGCGTGTGGGGTACCGGGAGGTGCGCGTGCCCGAGTCGCGCGTGGTCATCGTGGAGGGCATCTACGCGCTGTCGTCGCGCATCAGGCGCGCCCCTCCCCCTGGAGTGCGGGCGTGGGCTGCCGCCCGAGCCGCGCATGCGCACGCGCTACGCGCCCCTGTTCATGAGCTCGCCCGGGCGGCAGGCCGCTGCTGGACCTGCGCGTGAGCGTGACGGGCGGCGTGCACTTTGACCTGGTCAAGCGCGTGCTGCGCGACATCTCGCGCTCCGGCCAGGCGCCCGAGGAGATCATCCAGCAGGCGCGCGCCGCCTCGCGCCGCCGCCCCGCACCGCTGCCGCCGCCCGCGGCCGCAGCGCCGAGTGCGGCCACACGCGGCAGGTCTCGGACACCGTGTACCCCATGTACAAGGCCTACATCGAGCCCGACCTGAAGACGGCGCACCTGCGCATCTACAACACCTTCAACCCCTTCTCCGGCTTCATGGCGCCCACCTACATCCTCAAGTCCGCCAAGCGCGTGGCCCTGGAGGACATCCCCGCGGTGCTCAAGGCGCGCCGCGACGCTGCGACTTTAAATTTGCCGTGCCGCGGCTTGTGGAGCGCGCGCCTGAGCCCTGCGCGCCCCGCAGGCCAACCACACGCGGCGCACCGAGAGCGAGACGTACGACATCTACCTGCTGCCGCCGAGCGAGGACCCGGAGACGTGCTCGTCCTGGCTGCGCATGCGCAACCGCGACGGCCGCTACAACCTCATGTTCGAGGAGTGGGTGACCGACGGGCCGTTCATCATCTCGCCGCGCATCACGTTCGAGGCGCGGCGCGCGCGGCCCCCGCGGCCGCGCGTTTTGTAAAAAGAAACGGGCGCCGAGGCTTCTCTTGCGCGCAGGTCAGCGTGCGCATCCTGGGCGGCCTGATGGCGCTGGGCTACCAGATCGGCACCATCATGAAGCGCACCAGCGCCGTGTTCTCCGACGACTGCATCACCGTCAAGGCGCGCGCCTGCGCGCGCGCTCGCATGGGGCCGCCCGGCGCTCTGTGCTGGAGCAGGAGGCGAGCAACAAAGGCGCGCAGGTGGACGACGTGGAGGGCATGGAGGGCCGCTTTGTGCAGATCCAGGGCAAGGCGCGCGGCGCGGTGGAGGCTGCCGGGCGCGCGCTGGGCCTGGAGGGCACCTACATCCCCAAGTCCTACATCGAGCAGGTGCAGCTGGCCAAGCTGACCGCGTCCTTCCAGAGCATCAGCGAGGACCTGCGGCGCCGCTTTGTGGTGGACGGCGAGCCGCTGCTGGAGAGCGACTCCATCGGCTCCAGCCCCGTGCTCGCGTCCTCGCTGCGCCGCACGACCGGCTTTGCCGTCCCGCCGCTCGCGTCCTCGGGTGCGCGCCCGCGCCCGCGCGGTGTCTGCAGAGCCGCGTGTGCGCGCGGCCGAGCCCGGGTGCGTGCGCCGCGCAGCGCCGACGGCAGCCAAGCCGCGCGCCGCCGGCTCGGCGGGCAGCAGCGGCGGCCTGCTGAGCCACCAGATGCGCGGCGAGGCCAACGGCAACGGGCACTGCGCCGGCCAGCGCAGCGCGGCCGGCAGCGGCGAGCCCTCGCCCGACGGCCGCGCCGGCCTGGACGCCTGGGAGGCGCGCCCGGCGCCGGTCGCGATCCGGGCGCGCGCCAGCATCGACGCCTGGGAGGGCCGCCCGCCGCCCGCCGTGGCCAAGGCGCGCGGCCCGTTCGCCCCGCGCCCGCCGCCTGGTGCCGCTTTCTGGGGAAAATAAAGCCCAACCGCGCGGCGGCGGCGGCGCAGGCGGACGGCCTGGCCGCGCACCTGGCCGCCATGGACGAGCGCCTGAAGACGCTCGCGTCGCGGCCGGCGTCGCCCGCGCCGGACCTGGGCCCGCAGCTGCAGGCGCTGGCGGCGGCGCAGGACGCGCTGGGCGGCCACATGCATGCGCTGGGCGAGGCGGTGCGCGCGCTGGACGCGCGCAGCGCGGCGCGCGACCGCGCCGGCGTCGCGGCGGCCGCCGCCGCGTGCGCGCTGGCCGGCGCGGCGGCCGCGCTGGCCGTCGTGTGCCTGCTCGGGCGCGGCCGGTGACATTTTGGCTGGGGAGTTTGCGTGATTTCAGCGTGAACGGCTGGTGTGTCGGGCCGCAAATGAGCGTGCTGCCTGCCTGCAAGGGCGATTGCCCTGCAGTGCTGCCTGGGTCTGTCGGCGCCCTGCCAGGCAGCGCGCGTCTGCGCGCTGCAGCTGTTTTTCGTAGCCGGTGCCTGCCAAAACGCATGCCGCACAGCGTAGGAGACAGATGAAGCTCGCCGCTCTTTGAAGGCGCTAGACTAGAAAGTTGGCGGTGACTGCGAACCCGGCTCAGGCCCTGGTAACTGCTTGTAACACCGGCATGCGTTACAGCGCCCTGTCCCCGCTCAGGCCACATCCGAGGCCAGGCTGGAGGCAGGGAGCCTGGACGCGTCCGGCATCGCCCGCGTCTCGTACACCGCCACCACCGCTTCTCGCCGCCCCTGCCGCCCCGCAGGGCGCTGGTTTCTTTGCACCAGGGAGGCCAGGAGACCGCGCGGCCGCACAGTGGCGCACCTCAGCGAACTCGCCCTTGAGCCCGATAAAGTGTATCCGCGTGCGGCTCGCGCCAAAGTTGGCCGGGATGTGCAGGTCCAGGCTGTGCACGCCGCTGAACTTGGTCACCCTGCGCACCAAGTGCGCCCGGCCGTCGCGCGCCGGCCGCAGTTGGACAAGCACAGGGCTGCGCGGCGACAAACGGGCGCACTGCGTGGGGTACTCCAGCTCGCCGGCGCGGTTCTCCTGCAGCTCCCAGCGCTGCGCGGGCGCCAGCTCCGCCACGGCCGCAAAGTCCAGGTCGTCGCGGTTGGTGAACGCGCGCAGCTCCGCGGGCGCGGCGCCGTCGGCGCCGCCGATGATGCACAGCGCCTGCGGGCGCCGCTGCTCGGCTCGTCCGCCGCACACGCGCGTGTGCCCGCCCGCGCCCGGCAGCAGGCGCGCCTTGAGCTTGACCGTGCCGTCAAAGGGGATGTGGATGAGCAGCTCCGGGTCGTCCTCGTTGGAGTCCAGCGCCGGCAGGGGCGGCTCCAGGCGCTGGTTCCACGGCCGCAGCACGCGCACCGCACTGCCCTGGACGGCCTCGTTCAGCGCGGTCACCTGCACTCGAGACGCCGTCCGTGAGGCGCGCCGCGCTGAGCACACACGTGCCGGGAGTAGCATCTGAAGAGGCGCACGTGGGAGTGGCGGATGTGCTTGTGCAGCGACCACGCCGGGCCGCAGTCCTCGGCCTGCAAATAGACGTCCAGCGTTTAGCGCATGCTAAGCGCGTGCCAAGCATGGGCGCCGCAACTGCAAAAGGCATCACCTCGCAGTCGTGCGCGTGGCTGCAGCACGCTTCGTAGCTGGGCATCACCGCAGGCTTTATTAGCAACTGATGAGCTGCTGATCCCGCTCTTGCCAAAAGCCACCAGCAGAGAGCAGGCCCGAGTCAGCACTGCAAACACCTACGCCCAGCCCTGCAGGGGCTTTTGCAGCTCGACGGAGCTGGAGGTGGAGCACACCGGGGCCGACTGCGCGCGCTCCGGGGCGCATGGCTGCCAAGGGGCCGGCGCCCAGGGTCAGCCTGTCCGTCTGGGCCTGCTGCGACAACACGCGCTGCTCAAAGTGGCGCCGGCTGCCGCCGGGGACCGTCGTCGACCCGAACAAGCCCTGGTGCGCGGCCGACCGAGCGCACCCTGAGAGATGCGCGCCTGCAGCCGGCCCGTCACCGCCGGGCGCGAGGTCTGGTGCTGCTCGCAGGTTTTGCTACCAGAACCCGGACGCCAGCCGCAACTCGTGCGACGCGCCTGAGGAGGCGCGCCCGCCTGCCGGGCCGGCGGGGCGCCGTGCGGCGGCGCTGGCGTTTGCAGCGCTTGCTGCTTATTAGTTTCAAAGGCACTCTCATGCACGCTGCTGCGGACTGTGCGACAGCGTGCTCTTTATTGCAAGGCAGCCGCAAAGTGCCCATTTCATATGGGCAAGATGCGCGCTCGGAGTTGTGCTAAAAGCAGCGGCGCGGACGCAGCCCCTCAAACCAGCTGTTAGCGGCTGCGCAGAGCTACAATGAGGACCTGGAGGGCGTGGAGGCGGCCGCGGTGCTGGAGGCGGGCCCCGTGCTAGCGGCGCCGCCGCAGGCCGGCCCCGGCGCGCCCGCCGGGCGCGGGCGCGGCCGCGGGCGCGGCCGCGCGCGGGCAGGACGGCGCGGGCAGGACGGCGCCAACGGGCTGCTGCCGGGCGCCAAGCGGCGCCACTCTGGCGGCGACGACGGGCTGCCCGGTGCGGCGTGGTCGCCTGTATGGTCTGGGGTGGCGCGCTCTGCGAGAGCGGAGCGCTGACGCGGCGCGCCGCGCAGGGCCCAAGCGCCAGCGCTCGGGCAGCCCGCCGCGCCCGCCGGGGCGCATGTCGCCGCCCGCGCCCGTGCGCGGCGCGGCGGCGGGCGTGCCGCCGCGCCACCCGGGGCCGCCGGATGCAGCAGGTGATGCCCGGCCGGGCGCGCTGGCGGCCCTCCCTCCCAACGTCCGCGCCCTGAGCAATCGCGCTGCGCGCAGGCTCCGTGCGCCGCGCCGCGCCCGCGCCGGTGCGGGGCACGGTCAAGGTCCGCAGGGCACACGCCGGCTTTGTGCGGCTGCTGGCCTCGACCGGGCTGTGGGAGGCCGCACAGGTGCGTGCCGCCCGCGACTCTGGAACGCCGCCCGCGCTGTGGGCAGGCCTGACCCAAAAGCGCGTTGCAGGGGCGCGGCAGCGGCACGGCCGCGCCGCCGTACCACGTGTGGGAGGCCCTGGCGCAGCTGGCGCCCGAGGCGGCCGAGCTCGCCTGCCAGGCGGCGGACGCGGCCAGCGCGGCGCAGTACTTTGCGGTGCGCGGCCCGCCTGCGCGCGCCGGCCGCGCTGCCATTGCCGCGCCGCGCTCACGCGGGCGCCGGGCGCGCAGGAGCGCGCCGCGGACGGCGCGCCGGGGGACGCTGCGGTAACTATGCGCGCGGCGCTGACCGCGGCGGCCGCCATCGCGGCGTCCGGCGCCGTGCGCGTGCCGGGCGCGTTTGAGGACGCCGGCGCGGCGGCCGGCCCGGAGCCCGCCGTCGCCATGCAGGCCCCGCAGCCGAACGCCGCGCAGCAGGCGCCTGTGGAGCCGCCCGGGCCCGGGCCTCCCGGCGGCGCCCCGGGTGGCGCCGCGCCGGCCGCGGCGGCGACGGGCGGCGCCCCGCATGCCCAGGACGCAGCGGGCGCCAAGGCGCCCGGCGGGCCCGGAGCGCCGGCGGGCTGCCGCGCGGCCGAGGCCGCGCCCAACGGCGGCGGTCCGCTGTCCGATCGGGGCGAGCCGGGCATGCACTGCAGGCCGCCGGAGCACACTGCATAGCTGGCTGTGTGTGCATTCATGTAGCTTTAGGAGGGAGGCGGCGGCGTGCTTGTGCGTGAGAGTGAGAGGCTGTAAAGCGCGGACGAGGCCGTGGCACTGGCTTCCGTCCACTACAAGGTCTGGCCTCAGGAGAGTCAACACACCCGACCCTTAAACACCATGCGCACGCTGCACGCAGGCACCACACGCAGCCCCTAGAACTCGGTCTGGCTCTTGCCGGGCATGCGGCGCGTCGGGTCTGGGCGCTTCTTGGCGGTGTCGTCAAAGTCGGTCTGGCCCTTGGTGGGCATGAGCTTGGCGACGTCGCGCTTGGCGCCGGCCGGGTCGCGGCTGGCCAGCCGCCGGCGCTTCATCTCTGCGTTGCGCAGCTTTTCCAGGCGCAGGCCGCGCTCGCGGCGCGCGGCGTCGCCGGCCGCGTCGTCCCAGTCGAACACCAGCGCCGCGTCGCCGCGCACGCTCGCCCAGCCCTCAAACTCGCTCACCAGCAGCTGCGCGCGCGTGGTCGGGCGTTGGGCAAGGGCTGGGGGAGGCGGGCGGCGCGCGCTGAGAGCGAGCAGGGCGCGCCTCGTTCTTGCCGTTGGGCAGCGTGTGCGCGCAGAGCTGGCGCAGGACGGCCGGGTCGGCGCGCTTCTTGCCGGGCGAGCCGACGATGAGGCCGTGCACGCGCAGGCCCAGCTTGTCCTTGGCGCCTGCGCAAAAAGTTTTCGTTTTTAAACATGGCCCTGCTCTCTTCACAAACTTTAAGCGCTTGCCCGGGGGGGGGGGGGGCTCTTACCGGCCAGCTTGCGCATGACCTCGGGCCCCGGCTGCCGCAGCTCGCCGTCCGAGACGAGCAGGATGTCGCTGTTGGCCCACGCGGCCGTGTGCAGGCGGTCCAGGCAGCGGCGCACGGGCTCGTTGAAATCGGAGCCGCCGTTGAACACCTTTTCCAAAAAGCCGAGCAGGTTGTGCACGGCGGCCATGTCGGTGCCCAGCGACAGCTCGGCCACCTCCTGCGGCCCGGCAAAGGCGAACACGTAGCAGCCGCGCTCCTGCGCGCGCGCGGCGCGCATGCACTCCAGCGCCAGCGCCTTGGCCACCGTCTCGCGCGGGCCGCGCATGGAGCCGCTGGTGTCGACGCAGAGCAGGATGGGGCCGCGGTCGGCGGTCGGCCGGATCTCGCGCCGCTCGGGCACGATCTGCGTCACGTACTCGCCCCAGCCGTCGCGCTCGTACGTCTGCAGCGCCTTCTCGGCCAGCTTGGCGAAGAAGAGCAGGCGCGACTGGCGCACGCGGCGGCCGCGCGCGAGCGTGGCCGCCTCGCTGGGCAGCAGGCGGCTGATGTCGTCGCTGCGCGTCAGCCCGCGCGTCTCCTGCGCCTCCAGCACGGTGCGCAGCAGGCCGGGCCGGCCGCGCTCGTCCAGGAACTGCACCGGCGCGCGCCGCAGCGGGCCCCAGCCGCCGCCGCGGCCCAGGCTGCGCACGAGGTCGCGCAGCTCGCGCAGGTCCTCCAGGCGCGCGCGCATGCGGTCCATCTCGGCCCAGCCCTTGCGGCCCCAAATCGCGCCGCCCAGGTCGAACGCGCCGCTGCGCCCGCCGCCCAGCAGCGCCTCCAGGCCCTCGAACGCGCGGCCCGCGCGCGCCAGCGTCTCCCTGCGTTTATGGTGGCGGTCGGCGGGCGCTTTCTCACAAGCGCTGCGCGCGGCGGGCGCGGGCGGGCGCGCACATGGGCTTGCGCCACTGCTCCACCAGCGCCGCGACCAGCGCCTCGGCCGTGCGGCGCTCGGGCGGCCACGCGGCGCGCTCCTCCGCGCCGTCGTCCTCCTCCTCCTCCTCGGCCTCCTGGGGCGCGGGCGCCGCCGGCGCGCGGCCGCCGCCGCCGGCGCGCACTGCGCAGCCCCATTTGTCCTTATATGGGGGGCAGAGAAAACCTGGGGCATGTCACAGGGCGGCGAGCGCGCGCACCCGCGCGCCGCGCGGCCTCCTGCGCCACCAGCTCTGCGACTGTCAGGTACGCGTTGCCGGCGCCGTCCGTCTCGCGCTCGACGCGCGCCTCGGCCTCCCTGCGCGGCGCGCGGCGCTCAGGCGCAGAGAACCCACCAGGGCGCGAGGCGCGGGCGCGGGGCCGCACCCGCGCAGCGCCTTTTCGTGCTTGCACAGCAGCTCCAGCAGCGAGCGCAGCAGCGTGTCCAGCACGGCCGGGTACTTTTGGCAGAAGCGCGCGACGCCCAGCCGCGACAGCGCGCCTGCGCGCGGCGGGCTAGTCGGTCAGCGCGCGCGCCGGCGCGACGGCGGCGCGCAGCGGCTGCGGGGGCGCACGTATGAGCACGCCGCGCAGCGGCTCGGCCGGCCAGCGCAGCTCCGCGAGCGCGCGGCCCGCGACCGGCGACCCGGCGTCCTCGGCCAGCTGCTGCAGCGCGACGTCGTCCGGCAGCAGGCCGCGCGCCAGCGCGGCCTTCCAGAGCAGCAGGCCACGCGCGCTGACCTTGACGGCCTCGCTGCTGTCGCCGCCCTCCACCTTGGCCCTGCCGGGCGGCGCGGGCGTCGCGGCGGGCGGCGGCGGGCGCGGCGCGGCGGTCGCGCATTGAGCCGGGCGGGCCGCACCGGATGTGCGCCAGGCGCAGCAGCTGCGCCATCTGCTGCGGCGCCAGGTCGCCCACCGCGCCCAGGCCCAGCGCCGCGTGGCCCTCGGCGGGCCGCGGCCCGAGCGGCGGCGCGGCGGTCACGGCGCAGGCGGGCGCCCGCCGCCGCCGCTCGTCGCCGCGCAGCCTGCGCAGCGCGGGCGCCGCGGGGCGCGGCAGCGCGGCGGGCGGCGCCGCGGGCGGGGCGTGCGGCACTGGCTGCTGCAGCATGCGCATCGCGCTTTCGAAAAGACGCTGCCTACGGCAATCAGGCAGCGCCGTGCGGTGCGATGGACGATTGTTCTTAGAAATCAACACTGCAAGCGAGCGGGCTGGAAAGCAAAGCAGCAGACGAGGCCTTATCCGGGGGTGCGGGGCCTCGGGGTGGGGTGCCCTGCAGTCATGCAGCAGTTTCAGCATGCTCCCGTGCATCTAGCTGAATCGACTGAAGGTAAGCCTTGCGTGAGCACTTTCTGTGCAAAAGGAAACAGGCAACACAACGCCGCAATGGCCGCGTTTGGCATGCAGGCGTCCTACTATGACGGGAATGCGGGGCTGTACGCTGACCCGGCGGTCCGGCCCCTGTACCCGCCCGAGCTGTACGACAGGATCTACGCCTTTGCCGGGCCCGCCTGCGATGCCGCCCTGGACGTGGCGACCGGCAGCGGGCAGTGCGCGCGCCAGCTCGCGCAGCGCTACCGGCAGGCGCGCCCCGGCCGGCCGGCCCGCGCCCAGAGGCCGGCCGAGGCGGTCGCCCAACGACACACGCGCGCCCAGGTGTGGGCGATCGACGCCAGCGCCGAGCAGCTGAAGCGGTGCGCGGCGCACGAGCGGGTCGTCTTCAAAAAAGGCGTCGCGGAGGATACGGGCCTGCCCGCCGGCAGCGTGGACCTCGTCACGGCTGCGGCCGCCCTGCACTGGTGCGGCGCGCGCGGGGCCGGCCCTTTTGTAAAAGCACGGCGTGCTCACGCCCGCGCGGCGCGCAGGTTTGACGTCCCCGCCTACTACCGCGAGGCCCGGCGCGTGCTCAGGCCCGGCGGCGCGCTGGCCGCGTTCACATACTACATCCCGGACATCGAGGGCAGCGCCGCGGCCAACGCGCTGCTCGGCCGGCTGTGGCACGAGCGGCTGGGGCCCAAGGCGGAGGCGCACCTGCTCGTCGAGCGCCAGTACGCGGGCCTGGAGCCCGGCGCGCGGGACTTTGGCGTGGTGGAGCGCGCGGCCGTGGCGTTTGAGCACCGCAGCACGGTCCGGAACCTGGTGCGCGCGCGCGCCCGGCCCCAGGCAGCGCGTCTTGGAGCAGCGGGCGCGGCCTACCTGACGGCGAGCAGCGCGCAGGTGCTGCTGCTGCGCACGTCCGGGCTGTACGGCAAGTTTGTCGCCGAGGGCCCCGGCCGGCCCGACCCGCTGGTGCCCTTTGAGGCGGAGCTGCTGGCCGCGCTGGGCGCCGCGGACGCGGGCCACCCGCTCACCCTGCGGTACACCGTGTGCCTCATCCTGGCCAGGGACCCCAGGCCCCTGTCCTAGAGCACCATCTGGGCAGTGTGTCCCCGATGTGTCAGCCTCACTCTCTTGTTTTGTATACACATATGTACAGTAAAAATTTGCCTGTCAGCATCGAGACGGCTGGCACTGTTCCGTGATCGTCTAGTGGTTCGGATGTTCCCCTGTCAACCTCGTAGTGCGGGAAAGACCCGGGTTCGATTCCCGGTCACGGAGACGGCCGTCACCTGCTTGCAATGTTTTTTTGCTCGCCTGCGGGTCACGCTCACTGCACACTTTGCGTACATTGCGCTGGTGAAGCGTAAAGGCTTTGCTGCGCATGCTCTTTTGGCTGCTGCAGCATAGCATTGTGTTAGCATGAGACTGTGCTGCTAAATTGTAAAGCAGGAAGTGCTTGGCATTCGGCGCTTTGCGTCTAAGTGTGCAAAAGTCACAAAGCAGGCTAGAAGCGCGCGCCACAACGCCGGCGCCAGGGCGGGGCGCCAGGCAGCGCGCCTGCGCGGCATGGCCCGACCGCGCCCTTTGGCTGCCCTTGCCGCCCTGCCCGCCGCTGCCTGCACCCAGCGCGCGTTCAGCACAGCCTTGCGGGCTCGATGGGCTCACAACGCAGCCTGCACACGCGGGCTCCCCACGGCCCCAGGCAGTGAGCGGTGTGCACGTCACACGACAGTCTGGCACTGGCACGGCGCGCACACGTGCGTATGCATACCGCCTTGGGGAAAGACGATACAAGTATCAGCTGCCGCCCGCGCACTCCCCCTGCCTCGCAGTCCTTCTGCTGTGGCCCTGCACTCCTTCTGCTGTGGCAGCGGTCTCCTCCTGCTGCGGCCACTCTCTCCTGGTGCGGCGAAAGTGGATGGCCGCGGCGGCAACACCAGCTGCTGCTGCGGCCATGCACTCCTGCTGCGGTCGTGCACTCCTGGTGTGGCGACACCTCGTCAGAGAAGGTGGTGCCAGCATTGCCAGTACTATGCCCACTTGGCGCGGCGGTATCACCCAAGCAGGCTGGAGCAGCCTGCCCTGCGGTGCTTGCCGGCCTGCGCAGCTGGTGGCCCGCGCTGATGCCCGGGCGCGCGCTGGTCGAGCAGCGGGCAGGCATCGAGCTGCCCTGCGGCGCGGGGTGCGAGCAGCGTCGTGTGGTTTGCGAGGCGCAGCAGGATGTCAGGGTGGACCGCCCAGGCAGCACACGCTCTCCATGCGCCCCGCAATAAGCCTAGTGCCAGTCGCAGGAGCAACTGGCAACTTGCACGCGTCCAGACAGGCAGGCATGCCTCCGCGCTGAGCCGGCTGCCCATGGCGTCCCCTGCGTGCGCGGCCAGGCAGGCGCACCGCGGCAACTACAGGGCGTGGCTGGAGGTGCCCGCACCGGGTCCTCGCGCGCTTGTGCGTGGCTTGTGAACGGCCACGGCGCCAGTCGGCGGCACCTTGCGTTTCTCCAGGGACGCGCGCTGCGCCAGGTTGTACGTTGCGCTTCTTTGCGACCGCACCGGCGGCGCGCAGCTTGCGGCGAGCCGCGCTCGCCGCTGGCCAGGCTGTTTCGGGCGAGTGTCTACCTGCATAGGGTAGGGTTAGGGTTATAGGGTAGGGCACATAGGGTATAGGTAGGGTATAGGGCAGGGTAGGGTAGGGCAGGTAGGGTAGGGTTAGGGTAGGGCA
>JAABUJ010000661.1_pt1 | contig 63196 bp, 57 predicted proteins | sample 5559131 | NCBI WGS metagenome assembly JAABUJ01 (sample SAMN10711875, study PRJNA513366) | rock metagenome | isolation source: Antarctica rocks | place: Antarctica: Victoria Land, Mt New Zealand nord | collected 2016-01-07 | reverse complement strand
CCGCCGCGCGAGGGCGGCGGCGGCGCGGCCGCGGCGCCGGCGCCGCCGCGCGAGGGCGGCGGCGGCGCGGCCGCGGCGCCGGCGCCGCCGCGCGTCAACCCCATCGACCACATCTTTCAGTTCCACAAGGCGCTGCGGCGCGACCTGCGCAGCCTGGAGGCCGAGGCGCGCGCGTTCGCGGCCGCGCTGGACGAAGCCGAGGACTGGCGCGGCGGCGGCGCTGCGCTGCAGGCGCTGGAGGGCCGCTACCGCTTCCTGTGGGGCATCTACTGCGCGCACTCGGAGGCCGAGGACGCCATCGTGTTCCCCGCGCTGGAGGCCAAGGAGGCGCTGCGGCACGTGAGCCACGCGTACACGCTGGACCACCAGCAGGAGGCGCAGCTGTTCGAAGAAATGGCCGCGGTCTTGCGGCGCGTGGCCGGCGCGGCGACGCTCGCCGACGCGCGCGGCGCGGCCGCCGCGCTCGCGCGCCTGACCGCCGCCACGCGCGCCAGCCTGGAGCAGCACGTGCGCGCGGAGGAGCAGGAGCTCTGGCCGCTGTTCGCGGAGAACTTCACCGAGGCGGAGCAGCAGCACCTGGTCGGCGTGATCGTCGGGCGCACCGGCGCCGAGGTGCTCCAGGCCATGCTGCCCTGGGTGACCGGCTCGTGCACGGCGGACGAGCAGGCGGCCATGATGGCCTCGCTGCGCTCGGCCACGCGCAACACCGGCTTTGAGCGCTGGCTGGGCGCCACGCTGCCGCCGCCGCCCGGCGCGGCGGCGGGCGCGCCCGGCGGCGGGCCGGCGGGCGCGCCGGCGGCGGCGGCGGCGGCGGCGCCGGCTGCTGCGCCGCCGCACCTGGCGCTCGACGACGTGGCCGACTACCTGCGGGGCGGCGGCGGCGGCGGCGCCGGCGCCAGTTTGGACGCCGGTTCTGGTTCCGGTGTTGGCGGCGGCGGAGGCGGCGCGGCCGGGGCGGAGGCGGGCGTGTTCCGGCCGGGCTGGGAGGACATCTTCCGCATGAACCAGCAGCAGCTGGAGGCGCGCCCCGCCCCAGAGCGCCCCATGGCCTGCTCGCTCAGTCCTAGTCCTAGTGGTGGCGCACAGCAGGCTTGGAGACCCAAGAGCGTCCGTGCAAGCCGCGTTGGTCGCTCCGCCGGCAGCGGCTGCCGGCCGGCATGTCAGCAACCTGCAGGCGCTCCCGGCGCGCGCATGCGTCCGCGCGCAGCGCGCGCCGCGCCTGCGGCAGCATCACCCAAGTCCGCTGGCTCTGTGCCGCCAAAATGGAGCGCAGGGCGGCGCCGCACCCCTGCGCCCAGCCCCCGCTTCGGCCCGCGCGCAGGAGACGGCGCGGCGCGTGTGCGGCGACGCGGGCCTGGCCGCGGAGCGCAAGGCGTACCTGATGCAGAACATCATGGCCTCGCGCTACATCGTCGCGCAGCAGCGCCGCCTGGCCGACAGCGGCGCCGGCGCCGGCGCCGGCGCCGGCCCGGGCGGCGGCCCGGCGCGCACGTACCACGACGCCGCGCGCGGCGTGCTCGGCTGCGCGCACTACCAGCGCCGCTGCCACGTGGTCGCGCCTTGCTGCGGCCAGGTGCACGCGTGCCGCTTCTGCCACGACGAGGTGGCCGACCACCGGCTGGACCCGCACGCCGTCACCGCCATGGTCTGCATGGCCTGCAGCGCGCGCCAGCCGGCCGCGGCCGCCTGCCGGTCGTGCGGGCAGGCGATGGCGCGCTACTACTGCGGCATCTGCCACCTGTGGGACGACGAGCCCGCGCGCGCCATCTACCACTGCCCCTTCTGCAACCTGTGCCGGCGCGGGCGCGGCCTGGGCGTAGACGCGTGCCACTGCATGGACTGCAACTCCTGCATGCACCTGGACGAGTTCGCGCGGCACAAGTGCCGCGACCTGAGCGCGTGCCCGGTCTGCACGGACTACCTGTTCGACTCGGCGCAGCCCTACCGGGCGCGCCGCCCGCCCCTCCCCCCCCCCCTGCGGTCCGCCTGCGGTGCCGCCCGCTGCGTGGCGCTGCGCTGCGCTGCACTTTCCAGCTGCGGCCCTTTGGCGGCGGCCCGCTGGCAGTCATGGTGCATGCAGTACGCTCGCTGCCTGCTGCCTGCCGCCTGCCGCCTGCTGCATGCTCCCAGCGCAGGCTGCGATGGGCGGCTGTTCCGGTCAGGAGAGGGCGCTGCGCTGCGGTGATGCTGCAGACCGTCGTTGCACAGGCCTACGAACTTGGCAGTCCTTGCCAGGGTGGCCCCCTTAGTACCCTGATGGCCCGGGCGCGCGCGCGCAGGAGCTGCCGTGCGGGCACTTCATGCACTCGCACTGCTTCGCGCAGTACACGCGCTTCCACTACGCGTGCCCCGTGTGCGCCAAGAGCCTGGGCGACATGAGCGTCTATTTCCGCATGCTCGACTCGCTGCTCGCGCGCGACGCGGCCGAGCTGCCGCCCGCGTACGCCGCGCGCCGCCAGGCGCGCCCCCGCCGCCGCGCCACCCAGACCGCGGCTCGGGAGCGCGGGTGGCGGGCAGGCCGCGCTCCTGGGCTGCGCTCAGGAGCCCTACCCGTACCCTAGCACAGGCGCCAGCCGATCTTGTGGCGGGCGGAGTGCGGGTCGTATAGCAGGGCACCGGACGCAGGGTGCTGCCATGGCCCCTGCCCCGCCTTGCATGCCCATAGGCACAGCGCAACGCCGTCGCCAGCGAGGAGGCCGTTGATTAGCCGTGAGTTCCCTGGGGCGGCGCCGGAGCCCCCGCTGCATGCGCTGGCGTGCGCGCTGCCGGGGCGGCCGCGCCTCCGACGCTGCCGCGCCCGCCGCGCGCAGGCCATCCTGTGCAACGATTGCGGAAAGCATGGCGAGGCGCCCTTCCATTTTGTGTATCACAAGTGCGGCCACTGCGCGTCATACAATACGCGCGTGCTGTGAGCGCCCGGCGCGGCGCCGCCGCGGCGAGCGCCCTGCGAGCCGCAGGGCTGTGGGTCACCTCGCCACTGCGCCGGTGATGCGCCTCCGGCGTCGTGCGGCCGCTGCCGCCGGACGGGTGACGCCTTGCAGACGGTGGCGTGGCGGGCGAGACGGGTAAGCCCGAGAGCGCCACGCAATATTAGTCGCGAGGGTTACGGTGGTGAGCGGAGGAGCAGGGCGGCGGCCAGGCGGCTACGCTGTGTGGAGCAGCTCCCTTGACCTGCTTGACGGAGCGCAGCCGCCTCGTCGCTCTGCCTCTCCGCGTGGCTGGACATGCTTGCTGAGCGGGGTTTGCGTCCTGGAGTGTGTGTGCTGCAAGTACGTGCTGTGAATAGCATTGATTTGTTGTGTGTCCGTGTTTGCACCTGATTGTGAGCCTTGTGGGCGGGGTTTTTGCATGGAGTTGACCCGGAGCACGTGGCGGCGTGCATGAGCTGTACCGCTTTCAGCCCTGCAGGGACTGCTTTTCGACAACTGTTTGGAGGCCTGCTATTGTATGCATGCTACAAGGCACGATTGCTGTATTAAGGGGGAGGCAAGCCTGCTTCAGGCTAGGGTCTCTGAAGAAAGAGAAGAAGAGATCCCGGCTTTGGAGCGCACGACAGTTTCTGTCTGAGCGTCCTAGCAGTGAAGGGCGCCTGCCAAGCGGTGCAGGTAGAGCTTGTGGACAGCCGTTAGGCGGTCTGACGTCCTGTGTGATCTACTCTACAGTCTGTAGCTGCTTGTGTATGTGCGCCTGCACCTTGCAGCACCAGCGAGGCGTGAGCAGCTCCTCACTGCCCAGCAAAGCTGCGAGGGCGCGCAGGCGGACGAGGATCGTCTGGTATCCAACGAACACCAAACCGACAAATGTAGGGTCCCACTTTCAAATACGGCTTGCGAGAGGTCGCTTTGGCGAGTGTTCGCCTTCCGCAGCCTGTAGCGCAGAACGCGCAATCGGATCGCCGTCAGCTCGCACGTCCAGGGCTGCAGCAGGGGCAGCTGCGCCCTGCGAGCGCAGATGTGCACATACCAGCGGATCGCCGCGGCGCTCTTCTGCTGCTGCATTGTCACAGGCTTGGCGCTTTGTCTCACGCCATACCGGACCTGGCACTTGAGGCAGGTACAAAGTGCCGCGCAGCCACAGGCGCTGCACGCTGGACGGGAACAGGCGGCGAGCAGCCTCGTTTATGAAACGCGGCCTGACGCTGTGGTCATGGAGGATGACCCCATACTGGTGCGAGGCACTGCGACCCCGTCTGGCAAAGTCCAGCAGAGCGGTCACCTGAGCGCTGTCCCGCCTGCGCACCGAGCATGGTCCCCACACGGACTTGTTGTGCCACCCTGTAGCACCTGGTCTTGGCACAGCAGGATGGCAGCACTGCGAGGCCTCACGCACGCTTGGCGAGCAGGGGCGCATACAGCCTATCAAGTCTTTCTGTATCGTCAGCGAGCGCTCGTCCGGTTCAAACTATTTGGAGAGCCTGGTAAAAAAAAACTTGCAGCTGTCATTCAACTTCTCAGACTGCCCCTGGGTGCGCGCCGCGCCCCGCCCGCTGCCGGGCGCCTGTTACGGCCTGCCGCTAACCGGTGCAAAGCGCGCCTGCGCAGAAGCACGAAATGGAGTACGACCTAGCCAGCCCCAGCCCCTTCGCAGGCGCGCACCGCCCTGTGCCACAGCTGAAAGCGTGCAGTGGAATCGCTTAATGACGCCCGAGTGAGTTCCGCGCCGCAGAGCTTGGCGCAGACGTACTCGTCGTCGGCATCGTCAGGTGATACTGCGGATGCATACTCTGCCTGCAGGCAGCTGCCTGTCGGCGCCGCCACCCCCCGCACAGGCACTTGCACCTCGCATGCTTTCGCCAACGCACCGTGCTGGGTGCGCAGGAACGCCGTTGACTGGGCGGCGTCCTTGTTCAAGCAGCCCTACTACGGTGCGGCGCTCGCGCCTCCCTGCTCTGCCATCATACGTGGCAGCAGCGCGTCTGATGCACGCGCGCGGGGCGCCAGCCCCGGCCCACTGCAACGTCACGTTTGCGGAGTTCCTGGCGACGCCGTGGCGGCCGCTGGAGCCCGTCTTCGACGACCCCTGCCACGCCGACATGGCCACCTACTGCCCCAAGACGCAGAGCAGCCACCAGGAGTACGAGCAGCGCGGCGGCGAGTTTGCGGGCTCGGTGCTGGAGATGCGCGCGTGGAAGCTGCAGCGCGTCCGCAAGCTCTGCAACACGCGCCGCCAGGCCGCCTGCGTGCGGTACGAGGACCTGATGGCCGACCCCAGGCACTTCCTGGACCGCGTGCGGCAGCGCTTCCACGTCGACGAGCAGCCGGGCTACTTCCAGCCGGTGGGGCCTCCCTGCCCGCGCGCGCGCGGCCGCGTGCCCTGGTGGCGTGTGGTGCCGCCACCCTGGCCCGCATGCTCTGATGGTGCATGGTGCTGTCACGCTGCCGGCCGCCGCTGCTACCGGGCGCGCTCGGTCCGGGACGGGCCTGCCGCCCCTCAAGAGCAGTGCCTGCAGCTCATGACACGCCTTGATGCCTGCAAGTGTGATGCAGGCGGGCGGGTCAAGTCATCTCATGCAAGGTCCCGGGCACCCCGTCAGCTCCTCACGACCATGCATGCACAAGCGGTGATGCCGCGCCATGGTGGTTTGCACCATGCAGCACAGAGCGAGCACGCCCACGGGGGCAAACCCCCCGGCAGGTCACGCGGTACAAGGGCAGCTCCGCGCCGGAGCACGCGAGCTTCCTGCCGAGCTCGGAGGCGCAGCTGCTGCGCGCGGGCACGCCGTCGCCGCTGTACAATGCGACCACGCTCGCGCTGCTGCGCCATGGCATAGACGCGGACGCGGAGGCGGCCGCCGGCTACACCTACGACGACATCTTCACCGAGCACGGCATCACGCCGTCCGTCGCCACGGCTGCCGTGCATGCGCTCTAGCGGCAGGGCGCGCCGCCGCATGCGGAGCACCTCTGCTTGTTGAATTTGCATGCTCTGGGTAAGGTGCCGCACAAGAGCAGGAGCAGGGGTGAAACCTCGCGCGGAACCGCAGACCATGTAGCAGCATATGCGGTATGTTGCGTTACCTGAGCATGGGAGGCTGGGGTGCCGCTGCTGTCGCACGGGCCAGAAAAGGGCTTGGCATGCATATGTGTGCCAGGCTGCATAGCACGGTGCTGAAGTACTTGAAGTGGCCGAGAGCAATTGCTAGATCAGGCGCAGCGCACTGACGTGGACTGGATGGGTTAAATCAGTGTGCTGCAAGGAGTACCTTGGCAGTGTGCGCTGTGTCGTGCCAGCCTGTTGCATGGAGGCAAATCCGTGGTACCGTCAAGTACCATCAGTGCGTGAGGAACGAGCTATGCTGTTACCCTTCAAGTGTTCTCATAGAGCAACACCCCAGGCCAGTTACTGAGGGACGCTGCTTTCTGCCGTGCAAAGCCGCTGCGGGCTGCGCGACGGCCTGCCGCTGCAGTGCTGATATACATGCAAGCTCATATATATATACTTCCCGGACCCATGTGTGAACAGCATGGTAGCGAGCTCATTGCAGCACATTATTGACACCCTGTGCATGGCAAAACAGCTGAACTCACCCGCACGCCTGCCTGTGCGCTTGCGCTAGCAAGCAGTCCTCTGCGACCGGACCCTCGCCCGAACAAAATCAGCCGCGGTGCAGCAGTGAGCGCGCATGTGCACGCCCAGCTGCAAGTGCCGCTTTAACAAGCAGCCAGCATGCTCGCCCTGCGTCAGGCACCCCAGGCAGGGGTCCACTACAGATCCTTATTGGGCCAGGCAGGGTCGGCTTTCATACTTCAGGACCGCGGACATCGACGAAAAAGCTCCTGGGTGGGCTCATCCCTGACACGGAGCACGGCACAAGCTCGACCTGGGAAGAAATGATGCACCCGTCCATTTGCGCCCGACGCGCTAGGCCTCGGTGCGGCGCTTGCGCGCGCCGGCGTGCATGTGGCCGCCGGCGCCGTAGACGTGGCCCGAGCGGGCCACCTTGATGAACGAGTACTCCATCAGGCTGGCGTGGCTGCAGGTCTCGCAGTACGTGTTCGGCTCCGTGGAGAACACCCGGTAGCCGTCGTCGGCCAGCATCTGCAGCAGCGGCGCGATGGTGCCCTCGATGCCGCCGGATGCGTGCTCCGCATGGAACTCCACCAGCAGCTGCCCCACCGGCAGCGTGCCCAGCCCGCTGTGGTACCTGCGCCCGCCGCGGCGCCGCGTCAGCAAAGTGCGTCCCTCCAAGTGGTCTAAGGCGGAATAGGGTTAGGGTTAGGGTTAGGGGCAAGGCATAGGCCGTCACCAGTGCGCGAGCGCTCGCCACTCCGCGCCCTCCACATCGACCTTGAGCACGTCCAGCCAGGCGACCTGCAGCCCGGCCATCATGGCCGGCAGCGTCTGCAGCATTGCGCCCGCGGCGGCCGGCTCGGCGGCGAGGCCGGTGTCGTGCAGGCGCACGCCCGCCACGCGCCGCACCGCCGCCTGCTCCGTCGCGTTGAGCGTGTGGTCGAACGTGTGCACCTCGCAGCGCGTGCGGTTGAGCAGCGCCTCCTCGAAGCTGGTGTCGCCGTCGCTGCCGAGCGCGAACGCGACGCAGCCGGGCCGCTGCAGCAGCGAGGCCACGCCGCACAGCCACTTGCCGCCGTCGCCGACGCGCCCCACGCGCTCGCGCACGTGCGGGCAGTGGTAGTCTGCGCGGCGCCGCCAGGCAGGGCGTGAGCTGCAGGGCGCGAGCCGCGCGCGCTCGCACCACTTTTTCATCACTCTGCGCCTGTGCCACAGCGCTGCCCGCCGCTGCAGCATATGCGTGCAAGTGGTCCCACACGGCGCGAGGCGGAGCAGCGCCAGGCGGCGGGAACGCGCAGCACTGGAGAGACTCAGTGAGGAGCGCCCAGGGGGACGCCTCTGACAGGTCGGCCGTGGCCAGGCGGCGCTGGGAGCGGCGGGAACACACCAGGGCCCCATATGTCCCAGATGCGGACGTGCGCCCTGTCTTGGCCGTCGAGCCTCAGCCTGGTGTCGCGGTCTGCCGGGTCGCCAGGCGTGCGGCGGCGCCAGACCTGCGCAGCTGCCGAGCGTGCCCGCCAGTACGCGCCCTCAGCGACCTCCTCGGCCACGCTCAGCGCCGACGCCTGCGTGTATCCGAGGCAGAGCAGGAGGAGCGCACACCCCGCTGCGCGCCTGAGCGCTGCGGGTGCCGCTCGGCCCCCTGCGGACGTGCCACAGGATTACTTTCAGTCGCCAGTGCAAGTGTAGGTGCACGTGGCTGCCAGAAGGGGAATCAACAAGGTAAACAGCCGCGATCAAGTTATATACATTGTGTGATGGAGTGCCCGCTCCGTACCAGCCGCGCCCATCGCTCAGATGCTGCCGCTGTGCAGCACACCGCGTGCTGCTCTGCCCAGCAGGCCTTGCTTCATCGGGCCCAAGGAAGATCCTAAGGAAGACTCGCCAAGGGGCCGAGTGGGGGAGCCCGCCCTAGGGAATAGCCCCCTCAGATGGACATGGCCGAGGCCGAGGAGACAGCCAGCGTGCGCTGTCGCTAGAATGCCATTCGCCCCTCAGGATGGCGGCGCGCTATTCGATCGCGTGCCGAGCGAGGCGTGCGCAGAATTGCATCGCCGTTGGGCGGCGTGCCATGCAAAATATGCAGACGCGGGGCTGCCAGCTGCGGCAAGCGGCAGCCCGTCTGATGATGGCGTGCCGCCTGTCGAAGTCGTGCTGGCACTCCTCTACTCTGCGTTATCAGAGGGTGATGCTGCGAGGTGTGCTCCTGGGCTCCGGCAGCCTGGGTGCATCGGCGCTGCAATGCCTGCTGCCGAGCGTCCTGGGGCTGCAATGTCACCAGCAGCGCTGGTACTATGCAATGCGTCTGATGTGCACTGGCTCTCGTTGACAGGGACGACGTGCAAGTGTGAGCTCCTGCAACATATCGTTGCTTGTGCGCGCAGGTGCAAGCAGCACCTCGAGCGGGGCGATGCGGGGCTGCGTGCGCTCGCCGCGGGCCAGCTCCTCGCGCTTGCCGCTCCGTACTACCCCCACCTGCGGCCGCAGGCCCGGCCGGCTCTGCTGGACCTCGCCGCGGCGCTCGTCGGCGCACAGGCGCAGGCACGCGTCCCGCTCCGGGCAGCCTGCTCGCCTGGGCGGTGCAGGCGCAGATGCATTCCCATGCGCACTGCACCACCGAGCTCGCATGCACTATTGGAAGCGCGTCTCCAGCTTGGCCCGTGTATGGGCGGTGCAGCCACGGCCGTGCGCAGACTCGCCCCTCCCGTATTCCGGGCACGTCGCTCGGCCTGCCGCCGGCCCTGTGGGCGCCAAAGCACCAGTTCCGCGCTGCCAAGCGTGCTCGCCGCGGCGCCTTGCCGTGTCCCGCTGGGCAGCATGCGCGGGGCCTGCAAGCATGCGCTTGGACGTGCGCATCGTCCGCGCGGCCGCGCCTCAGAGCGGCCGCGCCGCGCAGGGCGCCGAGGCGCTGTGCTACGCGCTGCTGCGCCACGTGCGCTCGGCCTGCGCGGCGCCCGACAACGTGTGGCTGGCGGCGCGGCTGGTGGCGGCGCTGGCGCCGGCGGCGCAGTGGCTCGCGCGCGCGCCCGAGCTCGCGCAGTGCACCGCCTACATGCTGCTGCGGTGCGCGCGGGCGCGCGTGCGCGCTGCCGCCAGGGCAGCTCCGTGCTTGAGTGTACTGCGAGCCCTGCTTGCGCGGTGCTATCGTGTGCATGCATGGCTATGCTGGAATCGGCCAGCGCGCTGTCAGCTCTTGCGCTGCGCTCGAGCGCACATGCTCAGGCCAAGGTGTGCCCGCCCTCTGGCGCAGACAGTGCCTGCCCTGCAAGTGGCTTGCGGCTGACTCGCGCAGCTCGCAATATGCAGCGCCCGCACTGTAACCTGCACCGCGGGCGCCCGGCCCAGGCTGCTGCCGGAGCTGGCGCGCGCGCCGGGCGACGAGGACGGGCGCGCGCTGCGCGCGGCAGGCGGCGACCTGGTCGCGCAGCTGCTGACCCGGCACTGGGACGCCTGCGCGGGCGCGGGCCGCGACCTGGCCCGCGCGCTGCAGGCGCGTCCCCGGCGCAGGCACCCCTGGTCAAGGACAGGCCTAGGGCGCCCTCTGGTCAAGGGCTCAAGCTGGTTGGCGAGGCGGTGGGGTGGTCACCATGGCGCACACAGAAGGAGGCTTGCCCTTCCCATACGAAGGGGACTCGCACCTTCTACACAGGGAGATGTCGGATGAATTACCAGAGGATGTAGCATCGCGGCGGCGCGGGCTGGCGCCCTGCAGCGCTCGGCCGCCCCCGTCCTCCTGTGCGCGGGCGCATGGGTGCCAGCGCATGTCTGCCTCTGGCTGGACGCCTGGGCCCTGGGCGCCGCGCAGTGCGGCACGGCGCACTCAGCATGAAGCGCACTGCGCGCGCGTGCATGATGCCAGCGCCTGTGCCCTGGTCGCGGCACCCCGCCCGCGCGCATGCTGGCACGTGCAGGCCTCCTCCAGCCCTGCGTGCCGCAGGAGGCGAGCAACCTGGCAGAGGCGCACGGCGCCTGGCGCGCGCTGGCCGCCGGCGGCCAGCCGGGCGCCGCCGACGCCAACGGCGCCGCCAACGGCGCCGGCGCGGGCCCGCCGCTGGGCTCCGCCGCCGACCCAGGCTCGGCGCTGGAGCGGCTGCTAGCGACGCCGACGCCGGCGCGCGTGCTGCTGTCGCGCGTGCCGCCGGATGCAGAGGCGCAGCTGTACTTCATGCTGACCCAGGCGCGCCCAGAGGGTAGGGGTAGGGTTTGGGGGATGCGACGTACCGCGGCCTGCCGCGAGCGCGCGCGGGGATGCTGGCGGGCCGGCCGCGGGCATGCCCGGCTGCCTGAGCAGCCTCTGCCGTCGGCGCGTCGTCCTGTGCGAGCGAGCTCCGCGAGGAGGGTAGCTGCCAGCGGCGCGGCGGTCGCTGCGTCCCGGGGTGACCCGGGCGCCCAGCTCGGCACAGCGCATGCGGCCCGCACCGTGTGGGCGTCCGTGCGGCGCGCCGGGGTCGCCATAGGGTCAATACTGACCCTTACCGTAACCCACCCTCCGCCGGCGCAGGTGCGGCGCGGCAACGAGAAGCGCTACCAGCAGTGGTTCCTGGCGCGGCATGTGCCGCGGCCGGACGCGGAGGGCCTGGTGCCGGACCTGGTGCGCTACGTCTGCGCCGTGTGCCACCCGCCGCCGCACGTGCGCGACCGCGACTCCCTTGTCCTGCCCAGGTGTCGCCCCGTCCTTCCCCTCCTAAAAACCCTAGCATTGCGCCGCTGTGCCACCCGCCCGCGCACGTGCGCGACTGCGACTCCCTGGTCCTGTTAAGGTCGCGCCCTTTCCCTTCCGCTGTGCCACCCTAAACTACCCTTACCCTAATCCTGCTCACCTTCACGCTGGAAACCCCAAAACAGTGCATTGCTGTGCTGCCCTTCCGGGCGCGCTCAGCGGCCGCGGCTCCGCGCGCCTGCCCTGGTCGCGCCGCGGATGCGCCCCACACCGAGCCGGGCGCCCGGCGCCCGTGCGTCGCTGGCCCCTGCCCGCCGCGTTGCCCCTATGCAAGGCGTGCAAGGTCTGTGGGCTTCTGTTGCTGCTCGCAGCACTCCGGGCCTAGGGCAGGCGGCAGCAGGGGGCGGGCTCCTGGGGCGACGCGGGGGCGCGCGCGCGCAGGTGGCAGGTGCTGGGCTGGCTGATGCAGTGCTCGCGCAGCGCGGCCGGCGCGGCCGCCGTGCGCCTGGCGGTGCTGCTGGACCTGCTCTACTTCACGCCCGGCGCGGATGCCGTGCTGAGCATCGAGCCGGCATGCCTGGTCATGGTGCGCGCGCCCGCCGCGCCGCGTCCCCTGCCCCCCGCCCCCCGCACCCGCCCCAGCTCCACCCTGCCGGGCCCCCTGCCATGCTTGCCGCTTGCGCCGCCTGCCGGGCGGAGCGGGAGCAGGGCGTCAGATATCCGCATGCCCCAAGCGGGCCAGCTCAAATAAGAAAGTGCTCGTCTGCGCCTCCTCCGCACACCTTGTGGAGACAAAAGCACACAGCGTCTGGTGCCGCGCGGCGCGGGCTCCCCGCCGGCCAACCGAGCGCCCCCTGCGCAGGTCGGCTCCGTCCCAAAGTACACGCACATGACCAATGGCCTGCTCGACACGCTGTTCCGCGCGCTAGAGCCGGCCGACGGCTGCGCGGCGCGCGCCGCGGCGGCCGCGCGCGGCGTGGCGGCCGCATTCGCGGCGCTAGAGGACCCCGGGCGCAGCCTGGGCGTGCCCAGCCCCGCGCAGCTGATCGGCGCGGAGGCGGTCGCCGCGCCGCTGCGCGCGCGCCTGCGCACGCTCGTCGCACGGCCGGCCGCGTCTGCGGGCGCGCGCCCGGCGCGCTCCAAGCCGCTGATTTTAACAATACCTGCCCGGCGAGAGCGAGGCGGGCACTATTTTGGCAGCAGCCGGAGCGCCGGGCCTGCCTGCACGTCTGCTTGTGCGTCTGGCACGTGCCCGACGAGCGCAGGCGCCCTGGCATGCGGCCCCTGGCCGCGGCGCTGCTTCCGGCTGCGGCCGCGCTGCCGCGGCCCGCCTGCCATGCAGCGGGTCGCCGGCTGGCGGCCTGCTCTGCGGTGCTCGCCGCGCCGGCTGACATGCTGCCAGCGGCGCAGGCGAGGCCGCGCCGGGCGGCGCCGTGCCCCCGTCGCGCTCGGGCCCCTCGGCCAGCGACGCCGCACAGTCCGGCGGGTCCGCGGACGGCATCACGCCCATGCGAGCGGGCCCGCCTGCGGCTGGCGCTGCCACAGAGGTATCCTCCAGGATGCACAAGCCCGGCGCACTAGTGTCCCGGCGCTCTGACAGCGCCGGCCCCGCGCCGCAGCCGCCGGTCGACGGCGAGGTCGGCCCGGCGCCTGCAGCAGGGGCGGGGCGCGCTCGCGAGGAGCCGCCCGGCCCGGCGGCCGCCGCCGCCTCCGCGGCACCTGAGGGCGCAGCGTCGGGTGACAGCGCAAAGCGCGCGCGCCCGCCCGGGGCCGAGCCCGAGAAGGCGTTCAAGCGGCCGCGCGTGCGGGGCCACGCCGGCGACCCGGCGCGCCGCGCTGCCGCCGCCGACGGCGGCGGCGGCGGCGGCGGCGGCGGCGGCGCGGGCGGCGCGGCGCCCGCCGTGGCGCCGCCTGCGCCAGGCAGCGAGCCTGCGGGCATGCAGGCACGCGCCCGTCGCGGCCGGGCGCGGGGCTCGCCCGGCCAGCGTGTTGCACTGCTTTGTCACGGAGGGCGGTGCGCGTGCATGCGTGCGCTGCAGGCACCGTGGGCTGGAACAGGGGAGCATGCAGGCAGCTCACGCCGTGTGCGCTCCGACTAGGGACCTGCTGTGACCTGCTGAGACCGTCTGAGCCCTGACCAGCCTGACATTTGCGCGGCGCGCCTTCCCAGCACCAAAACAATGTTAGCGCGCCAGCGGCGGTGAGCGGCGCGACCGGCCGGCGCGCAGACAGCGGCCGCAGCAGTACGCGAGGCAGGCGCGGCGGGTGGCGCGGCGGGCGCGCGCCTGGCGGCCGAGCTGGCCGTGCTGCTGCAGGCCGTGCGGGTGCGCGCGCCCACCCGAGCGCCGCCTGCCTGCGTCGGGCACCTGCATCTGGCGGCAGCGGCCGGCCGGATGGGGCCAGGGCGCGCGCGGCCAGACAGGCCGGGCAGGACGCCCGGGCGGGCCACATGAGCGCCGCCCCGCTGCTGGGGAGCCGCCCGCTGAGCGCGCCGGCCCGGCCGCCGCCGAGCGCGCGCGCCGTGCTGCGCGCAGGCGGGCGGCGCCGGCGCGGGCGTCGCGCGGGCGGCGGGCGCGCTGCTGGGGGCGCTCGCGGCGCCCGCCGCGCCGGGGCCGGGCGGCGGGCAGGCCGGCAGCGCCAGCGCGCGGCATGTGCAGTCGGCCGTGGCGGCGCTGACGGATGTGGCCGCCGCCGGCGCCGGCGCGCCGGGCGCCGTGCCCTGGCTGCACCTGGGCGGCGCCCCGGACGCGCCCCAGAGCGGCTCGGCAGGCGCGCCGCGCCGTGAGGCTCCCACGCCTACTGCGCGGGCCTTAGCACGGCTTCCCACCGCCTCATCAGGAGCGCGTGCCTGCGCGCGCTGCCCAGACGCCCGTTGCTGCCCATCGCTGGCGCGGAGGCAGGTCCTGACCGCCGCTGGGCTGCATGGCATGAGGGACGGCAGCGCGCCCGCAGGCGCGGGCGGCGCGGCCGCGCATCCGGGCGCGCCCGGCGGCTCGCTGGCGCGTGCGCTGGCGCGCGCGGCGCTGCAGGGCGGCGCGCGCGCCGGCGGGGCGCCCGCCAAGGCGCCCGCGGGCGACGCCGAGGCGGTCCGCGCGGCGGCGGTGCGGCTGCTGGCCGCGCTGCGCTGCTGCGACGCTACCAGCACCATAGGCGCGCCCGAGCGCGAGCGTGCTGGAACTGCCCGGGGGGTGCACCTCTCAAGGTGCTGTCAAGGGCTCCTGCAGCCCGGGTCGCCGAAGAGATGGCGCACCGCTCCCACGTCCCGTTTGATCTGGCGGCAAGACCGGTTTGCCTCCGTGTCCGTGTTGCTACCCTGCGGTACACTGCACAGGCAGTCCGCAATCCTGTATTCATGCCATACAAAGCAACCGCCTACCGCTCCCCCGCGGAGGGGGAGCGGGGAGCTCTCCGCTGCTACGCCATGCACTACGTGATACCTGGCACCGGCGCCCGCTGCTTAGCGGCACCTGTCAACAGCAGAGCCGTCTCGCCGCGAGCGCGCAGGCGTCGCCCTGCTGCTGGAGGCGAGCGAGGATGCGCCGGCCGTGGGCGACGGCGCCGCCGCCGCAGCCTGCCCGGGCGACCCCGACGGCGCCCGCGCGCGGGCGCTGGCGCTGTGGGCGGAGGCGACAGCCGAGGCCGCGCGCCTGGCCGCGCCGGCCGCGCTTCGCGAGCGCCGGGCGCTCCTGCCGCCGGGTGCGCCGCCGCGGCTGCGGGCGCCCCTGCCGGCCGCGGCCGTGGGCGCGCAGCGCTGTGCGGCGCGCAGCGCGCGGCCGGCAGCGCTTGGGCGGGCGTGACCATGTGTGGCAGCGGTGCCCATGCAACCCCGGGCGTCCCTGGCGTGGAAGCCTCTGCAGCGTGCGCGCCGAGGCGTGCGCAGGAGCGCAGAGGAAAGGCCAGGGCGACCCTCTGCGGAGGCGGCCGCATGTCTGCCCCAGCAAGCGCTGCAATGCCGGCCCGTTTGCTGCATCTTGTCGGGCGCTCTGGCAGGGGCGGGCGGCGGCGCTTGCGTGGCGGTACGCGCCCGAGGCGAGCCGCGTGTGGCCGCGCAGGCGCCGCGCCGGAGCGCAGCGTGACCAGGGGCGCGGCGGCCGCGGCCGTTGCCGACCTGCGCACGCTGCTCGCGGCGCGCGGGCCGGCCGCGCTCGCAGGCCTGGCCCCGCCGCTGCTGGCGGCCGCGCCGGCGCTGCTGCCCGGGCACGCGCCCGCGCTGCGGCTGCTGCTGGCGGTGGCCGATGCGGGCGTGCTGCTGCGCCTGGCGGCCGGCGTGAGCCTGGGCGGGCTCAGCTGCTGCTTCGCGGCGCGCCTGCGGCCGCGCGCGCCGGCCGAGGCCGGATCGAGCCCGGAGCCCGCCGCCGGCGCCGCGGACGGCGCGCGGGCCGCCGCGGGCGCTCGCGCCGGGCGGGGCAGGGAGCGCGGCCGGGGGCCGAAGCGCGGTGCGCCGGGGGCGCGGCGGACCCCCGACGGCGCGACAGCCGAGAGCAGCGAGGACGAGGCTGATGGGGCGGGGCAGGCCGGGGCAGCGCGGCGGCGCGGCACGGCTGAGAAGGCGCGGCGCTCGGTCCCCAGGCGGGGCGGGCGCGCGGCCCGTGCGGCCGCTGCCGCGTCCGGGAGCAGCGACGACGAGGGCAGCGGCGGCGAGCCTGGCAGCGGCGATGAGGCGGGAGATGGCGGGAGCAGCAACGATGAGGAGGAGGAGGCGCCGGCGCGCCCCCGCACGCGCGGCCGGGCGGCCGCGGCGCCCAAGCGCGCGCGCGCCACCAAGCCCGCCGACGACTCGGACGGCAGCAGCGGCGCTGACAGCGGGGGCGAGCCCCCGCCAAAGCGCGCGGCGCGGCGCGCCGGCCCCGCGGCCGGGCGCGGCGCCGGCGCGGCCGCGCGCGCGCCGCCGTGGCCGTCGCCGTCGCCGGACGCGCCGGGCGCGGCGCCGGACGGCGCGGCTGTGGCGGCCGCCGCGCGCGCGCTGGCGGCCGCGGTGGCAGGCTGGGACGCTGGCGCGCGGCGCGGCCTGTGGACCGTGTTTGCGGCTGAGGCGTGCGCGGGCGGGCGCGCGTTTGCGACCGCGGCCGCCGCGGGGCTGCTCGCGCACCTGGCCGGCGCGCAGGCGCCGGGCGGCGGCCCCGCGGCGGGGGCCGCGCCGCCCGGCCCCGAGGATGCGGAGGCGGCGCTGGGCGCGGCCGCGCTGCTGGCCGGCCTGCCGCCCGAGCGCGGCCTGCTGCGGCGGCTGCTGGCGCTGCCCGCGGGGCACGCCGCGTGCGCGGCCACCGTGCTGGCCGGCTGGCGCACGGCGGCGGCAGCGGCGGGCGGCGCCGGCGCGCGGGGCGCAGCGCGGCGCGGCGGCGGCGGGGAGGGCGGGCGGGCAGGGGTGGATGCCCGGGTTGCTGCTGCGCTGCAGGGAGCCGGCCGGGCTGCGGGCAGCGGCGGCGCGGGCGGCGCGCGCACCGTGCGCGAGCTTTGGGGCCTGCCGGACCAGAACGACGACAGCGACTCTGACTGAGCGCCCCGTGAGTTGTTTGCGCTTCCCCGGTGTGTTGTGTTGCTGTATTTGATCTCTTTGGCTTCATGCAGTCTGCTTTGTTTGTCGGCTCAAGTCTATTTTGCTTGTGTGCACGCTTTGTTGGGCGCTTGTGTATCAGAAGTATCACGGACGTGTATCAGTGTGTATCACGACCTGCGTCCGCTTGTGGAGGCCAAGTGCATGCCGGGCCATTGCTGCAATCAAACTTTTGGCACACAGAAGAGGCATCAAAGACGTCAAAGCATAGAGTTACACATGTCTATCTCCACCATCATGCACGTCTGCAACCCAGAAACCTTTACACTCGCCAGCACCAAGCAACAGGTCCGCCTCTTATTTACTGCAAGCTGCGGTGCTGCTTGGTCTAGCAGCACCTCATGCTACGCTGCTCCCGCTGAGCGGGCAGGGCAAGCTGGCTACGTCTCTCGTGTCACAGGTACCCTGCAAAAGTGCACACTCGGACGGCCAGGCTCAACACAACGCTCTGACATATGCAAGCGACAGACTCTGGCTAATGAGCACATGCCTCGAAGCTGCCGCAGGGCAGGCAGGAGAACCTGGGCTGTTAAGGGCCTCACACATGACAAAGGCGCTGCACGCTCAGCCAGCGCAGGCCGGCTGGCTGCTCCGGCTCATACACAGCATGCACACACATACCATCCCACGCGCATGATTTATCCTCGCGCCGCGGGCGCTACTCGGCCTCCAGCGGCACCGTGAGCACGTTGTTGTCCACGCTGATGCCCGTGTCCTGCGACGCCAGGACGGAGTGCTGGAAGGCGGCGCGCGCGGCGGGCGGCAGGCGCGCCGGCCGCGGCGTGACCCACAGGCGCAGCAGGTGCCGCCGCTCGCCCAGCGCCTGCGCGCGCGCGCGCGCCGCGGCGTCGCAGGCGGTGCAGGGCCGGGCGGGCGCTGCGCGCACCCATGCAGGAGCGCCTCGTCACGAGACAACTGAGCGCTCGTGCAGGCGGCCGCTGGCGAGCCGCGGCAGCCGCCTCAGCGCCCGCAGCATCAATTGCTGCAAGCCCCCAGTTGGTATGAGCCGCCCATGAAGGCAAGGGGCGGCGCGGGGGGGCGCGGGGCCAGAGCGGCATGCAGGTCCGCATGCGCGCGCCGGCGGCAGCACCCCCGCCACGCGGCACCCCTTGGAAACCATGACCCTGATGCCCCGCCCCGCGCCCGGCGCCGCGCGGGCACCTGGGCGTCGGTGAACGCGGAGCGCGTGTGCAGCATCGTGCGGTTGCTGAGCAGCTGCAGGTCGCCGGGCTGCAGCGCAAAGTCGAGCCGCAGGCCGTCGCCCAGCGCGAGGGCGCCGACCGCTGCGAGCGACTCGCGCTGCAGCGCGCTCAGGCGCGGCACCTCCGCATGGCGCTGCGCCAGGTCGTAGTACGTGCTCTTGAGCGCGACCGACAGCACGCCCTGCGCGCATGCGTGCTTGCTATGCATGTGCACAGACGGCTCTTCTGCGCGGCCGACAGCGCGCCCTGCATGCCGGGCGGTAGCGAGTGCGCGCGCGTCCGCGATGCATTAGAAACTGGTTCTCTGCGCAACCGACAGCGCGCCCTGCGCACCAGACGGCAGCGAGCGCGCATGCACGCTCGCGATGCAATCCTGCAGGTAGCGGACAAAAGCCAGGGGCGGCTTGGAGGCGCTGGGCGAGCTTGCCACTGCTTGTAATGCCGGCCGGCGCCTGCCTTGGCATGGAAGGTAAGGAACATGGCACTTCTCTGTGCATGCAGCTAGGGTTCTCGTCCGCGCGCAGCAGGGGAATGGCACGCAAAATGGTTGCTCTAGTTGCCTTTTTTTTTGGATTCATCCCCTTCCCCCATCCCCTTCCCACATCCCCTTCATCAAGCTGATCGCTTCAGCTATCCATCATTTATCCAGTTTTTTTTGCCGCAGGGCGCGGTGGCGCGCGTGGTGGTAGTAGAAGATGGGCAGCTTGAAGAAGGGCTTCGCCCCCGGCGGCACCTCGCCCTGCGGCCCCGCGGCCCGGCCGCGCCTCAGGACGCTGCACTGGAAGGGCTGCAGGCCAACTCTGTGTGTGACGCACGCGTGGCCTCATCAGCAGGAACCCCCAGTGCCTCGCGGCGGACCTGTTGCCTGTTTCGGCGCAGGCCGTGTGCCCGGGAGGCAGATCCCTGAGCGGCACGCGCCAGGCCTTGCCGGGCGCGGGCGGGCGGGCCGGGGGCGCGGCGGCACCTTGCGGTCGACATACCATTGGTCGGCCGCCAGGGACTCCACCAGGTCCTGCGCGCCCGCGCGCGCCTGAGCCCGCAGGCCGCCAGCCCTCCCCAAAAATCCAGGCTGCGAGGGACGAGGGCCGGGCGTCCAACCGTGCCGACGCCTATGTGAAAGCAGATAGTGAACAGAGCGAAGCACGTGACGGAGGCGAGCCTGCACCGCTAGGCAGGCGAGAGCCAGGCGCGCCCATGGCGTGCCTACAGGCGCCGGCCGCCGCGGGCGGCGCACCCGGCGGCCGCGGCGCAGCAGCTCGTTGTGCACTGACACCGAAGACGCCCATGAGGAGAGGCCGCCCTCGCGCCCGGACCGCAGGCAGAGCAGGCCGACCACGTCGGCGCTGTCGGTGTGCATCGGCTGCGCCAGCTGCGTGGCGTACACGCGCGTGTCCGAGCTCGCGATGCTGTGGCCGATGTTCCTGATCGCGCGCGCGCCGCCGCCTCGCATGCGTTTAAATAGGTTGGGGCAGGGTAGGATAGGGTTGGACCAGGCACCGTCGTGCTCGGCGTCGGGAGCGCGTCTGACTGACCGGCGGGCGCCGCACTCGTTGCCGCGTGGGGGCGCGTGGCCGCGGCAGGGCGCGCCCGGCCGGGCAGGGCCGGGGGCGCACTTGACGTGCCCCACGATGTGGCCCTTGGCGTTCTGGCTCTTCACGTCGCCTGCGCGCGGCGCCGGCACCGGGTCAGCTACACGGGCGGCGCCCGCAACGCGGGGCACCGAGCATGCCCAGAGTGCTCACTCGACATACACACCGGTGGCCCCGGCCTGGGGGCGGCCAGCCTGGCTTGAACGGAAGGCAGCGGAATGTGGGCGGCGAGCGCGCTGGGCGCCCGGGTCGGGGTCGCGCGCACCCCAGTACAGGCTGATGCCCCAGTACGCGATGAGGATCTGCGCGCGCGTGTACCGCTCCACCGGCAGGCCCCTGCGCCACAGCGTGCGGCTGGGCTCGACGACCCTGCGCCTTCTGCTGTGCGCTCCCTGCCAGCATGCTGTGCAGCGAGACAGCCAGCACAACACGGCATGCGTCGGCAGCGTTGCGCCGTGCAAGCACAGGTCCCGGCAGTCTGTCTGGCGCAACGGCGCCTTGTTCCCGCCTTTGCCCGCCTTTTCACGCGGGAGGCGGGCAGGGGCGGGCACCTCAGGATGGCAAACCCGCGGCCGGCGACCACCGCGTCCAGCATGGCGTCCAGCTTGGCGCCCAGCACCGGCAGCGGGAAGTCCGCGCGGCTGGGCACCACGTCCTGAATGTGCAGGTAGTTGCCCTGCGGCGGCGCCCACCCGCGACGTCGCCCTAACCCTATGCATGTGCAGGCACTTGCCCTGCGGCGGCGCGCGCCCTTGGCGTTGCGCGCGGGCCGCGCTGCAGCGCCATCGGTGTCCGCCAACAAGGCTTGCACGGTGCAGTCATGCGCGCAAAGCATGGCGGGCACATGTATGGAATTTAGGGAATCGTAGGCCCAGCGCTTTCCTATAGGCCAGGCAGCCAGCACGCACGCATGTCCACAATGCAGCCGGGTACTCGCACGATCACAAGCATTCATGGCTAGGTTTCAATCGATGCCAAGGTCACTCTGTGCGCATCTACGGACGCACACATGCTGCCTGTTCTGCTTCAATTGAGTCGACAGAGCAGGGTGGTACCCGTGTATGCCATGAGCACCCTGCGCTTTGACACCTTGCAGAGGGTCGTCCGAGGTGCCGCACCTCCAGGCGCAGCCTCGGGTCTGCCTCCACAGCCCGGACGGCAGCATCCAGGTCAGCCAGCTCGGCCGGCGTCAGCTCCAGCGCCCACTCTGCCTCGCGGCCCGCCCAGTCCGCCGCGCGCCAGGCGCACGGGTCGTCAATGATCGTGAACGGCTCCACGGCGCCCTGCGGGCCCGAGTGCCTGCGCGCGCCTCACGTTGGTGGCTGGTTTGCCGGACGATGCTGGGGCCACCAGGCTGCGCAGGACATACACGAGTCCACCACACGTTCTTCTGTTATCTGTTCTTATGTCCTGCGCAAGTAAGAAGTCTCCAAGGCACTTGACGTGGCAAGGTCATTCGCCTGGAGCGAATGCCCCAGCGCACCGCACAGCAGCGTCATTCGGCGGAGGTAGGCACTTGCGGGCCTCAGTTGCCTCCCGATAGTGCGCGGCGACGAGGGCCTGCACGCCGCTGGCTGTCAGCATGCTGGCAGCAATGATGAGCAAGGCGGTTGGAGCGGGATGTTGGGTCAACCACCTGCGGGCTCAAATCTGGCAGCGACTGCTCAAGGATGCCTGGCGCCATGGCTATGGCAGCAGTACAGCTTCAGGGGCGCCCGAGTCCTGAGACACCAGCACGAGCATTAGCGTTTTACCTCAGCGTGTTAGAAATGCCTGAGCAAGGAATCAGCGTCGGGTGCACAGAGACGATAGTACACCACCAGGGACAGCAGCTGGCAGTCAATGCAGTGCTTGCAGCAGGCCGAAGCTGTAGCAGCACGGTGGGGCTTCAAGAGTAGGCACGCTCAAAGCAAGCCCTGGCCAGCAGGGGCAGTACCAGAGCAGGTTGCGTACACAACCTTCAGCAACAAGACGCGCTGGCTTTCACTCGAGCAAATGTTGCACGTCGCTTGTGTGCTCCCTGTCACAGTAGGGGTGCGCTGGCGGCAGTACCGGCAGTATGTGCTAGCAGCAACACAGTGGGCTCACCTGTGCTTGATGCCGGGCACCAAATATGACAATGAACACACCGGCACACACCGGCACGCGCGGCCATGCTCCCTGCACGTGCAGCCCTTTTACAAAGCATGGAATCTGGTTATTACACCTTCACCCCATGCGTCCTGAGTCAGGACTCCTAATATGCTGGAACTGGAGAGTAATCTGACAGCTTGAATGCGGTGTACGTTACAGGAACTTATAGTCGTGCGTGCGTTTGTATGCGCGAAGGGGCCATGAGCATGCCATGTTGGTTCTTATGTCACTGCTTCTGCTTGATGGGAGTCAAGATTAAAGACTAAGCGCCGCATGCTCTGTCACATGCAATTTGTGCCTGTGTAATGAGCCCGTGTGCGAGTATTCAGTGCCGTGCAGTAAGAATGTTGAGGCTGTCTCTAAAAGGCCATGCACACTCGCGCTTGTCAGGAAGTCACCGTGTTTACACTTGAGCCTCCAGAGCTTGTCAGCACCACAGCCTAGTATACATCTTACTGGCCACACTCAGCCCAGAACACATGCGCCCAACCCATGCACATGGAGTGCCCAAGGTGTGAGGACACTCGGAAACTGATGTGATGTCCACAAACTGTGATTAAAGCTCTCCGCATGTGGACAACCACCCTGGCCCTGGCATACCCACCACACCCCGGGCAGGCGCTTACTCTCTGCTGTAGTGCACAGAAGGTGCTGCAGCATCTTGCAGCCCTCTCCCTCCCAACCTGGCTCCCGTTCACCGCACTGACGGCGCGCTTGGTCCAACGATGCAGCTGCGCGCCGCCCTTGCGTGCGCCACGCGGCTAGCACGTGGGTGCGGCCGGGCACAGCTTGCCGTCGGACAGCGCCGCGGGCACCGTGCTGGTTTGCGGAAGAAATACAGGGGCGCTAGCGCGCAGACCGCCGCTGGGCTTGGCAAGCGCAGCCCGCGGCACAAACGGCGGCGCCTCCGCCCGCAGCTTGCTGCGGTGCACCTCCGCCGCCGCGCCAGTGCCGGAGCCCGGCGCAGCCACGGCCGTCTCCGGGCGCGCGCCCGGAGCAGCTGTGGCCGCCGCCTGCGGCGCCGCCTGCAGCAGCTGCTGCAGCTTCTTGCGCACGTGCGGCGCGAAGCCGCTCCCGCCGCTGCTGCAGCCCGCGTCGGTCGCAGGCGCGGGCGGCATCGGCGCGTCCGCCGCCAGGCTTGGCGTGGCCGGCGACGCGGTGTCGCGCGCCGCGCTCGTCGCTGCATTGCCGGTGGTTGCGGCGGGGCGGCTGCTGCAGCCGTCTGCGGCGGCCGCAGGCGCAGGCGGCGGCGCCGCGCCTGCCGCCAGGCTTATCGTGGCTGGCGACGTGGCGTCGCGCGCCGCGCTCGTCGACGCACCGCCGGCGGGTGCGGCGGGGCTGCTGCAGCGGCCGTCTGCGGCGGCCGCAGGCGCGGACAGCGCCGCCTTGAGGAGGCGCGCCGCGGGGGCGACCGCCCAGATGGGGAAGGCGTTGGCCTTGATGTCCTTGGGCGCGGCTACGGGCGGCAGCGGCGGGCGGCCGACAGGTGCGCTCTTGACCTGGGCCACGTCCGCCGCAGGGTCGCTGGCAGGCGCGGCCGCGGGTGCTGCATCCGGCGTCACGGCGGTGGGAGCCGCGGCAAGGTCAGCAGCGACGGCCGCGGGGCCGCGCGGCGCCTGCATCAAACGCCGCAGGGTGTCAGTGCCATGTCTTGAGCATGCACAGGGTGGCTTGTGCATGTTGCTGCGCACTTTGCCGGCAGCGCTCTACCAACACTGGGAGGCACCGCAGCCTTGCGTGCAACAGCGCTTGCCACTCAAGCACATGCCAGAGACATACGCCTGCAGCCTCTCTGAACATATGAGCATGGTGGCCGCACCTCCATGGACTTGATGTACGAGTACCGAATCAGCGCCGCCGCGTCCAGCAGCGGCGGCCGGCCCGGCTGCGGGGCAGGCGCAGGGACCTCGCGCCAGCTGAGGCCCTGCAATCCCGCACGCACGCTGCTGAGCCACTTTGACTCGACGCGCAGCCTGATGTCTTCAGCGAGGTCTCAGGTGCAGCACCCATGCAGCGCTGGTTGCGCAAAGCCTGGGCTTGTGCGTCTGACAGACATTGCTATCAGCAGAGGAAAAAATGCACTGCGCCCAGGCAACAAGGTCGTGACAGGGCAAGCAGCAGCACCTGGCCGTCGTCGTGCGCCTCAAAGCAGTAGAGGTACTTTACAGCCTTGCCCCTGCGCATTGAATGCACACGGGTTCAGAAAACATCTGGCTGCACAGCTGGGTCAGTCCTGCAGCCTCAGCGCCTTACCACCCCTGCAAGCACTAGCCTGTGACGCTCTGCTGCAACCTGACCTCTGCAAGCATGCCGTTCCTGACGAGTGCCGGCCGGAATGATGCCACAAGCAGCGAGAGCGGCGTGGGGCGTGCGCACCCGTCGATGCGGAGGCGCTCGATGTTGACCGTCTTCCACCCGTCCGCGCACCTGCGCCGGGGGGGCACGTCCAGTGAGTGCCCTGACGGTGTGACGCCCATGCCGCGGGATTGCCACCACGGCGGGCCGCACCGCCGTGCGGGGTGCCTGGCGTGCAGCACTTGGTGCACGAAGGCCTTGCTGTGCCACTTCAGCGGTGGCCAGCAGCCAGTGCTGCGGACAGACAACAACGGCAACATAACAAGATGTCGCCCCCGGAACCCGCAATGGGCACCACAACACGCCAGCAGCCCACAGACCTGGCACTGAGAGTCACAGAGCACACACAGCAGCTTCAGCGCCGGGGCTCACCTGTCCAGCGAGCGGCGGCGCGAGTCCATGCTGCCAGCCACTGCAGCCATGTCACGGAAGCGTGTCCAAGCAGCCGTGTCCCACCAGCAGGCTTTAGGATCAAGGCTGCAAGGCTGTTTCGTCTCCAGGAAAGTGTGAAAAAGTCAGCAGGGGCTCCAGTGCCACAAGCCCTGAGGGGTTACGGGAGTGAAGCAGCAGGGTACCTGCAAAGGCACAGCCTGCGCAGCTTTTGCACAGAGGTGCCAGTACGGGAGCGGGGCTGGCAGCCAGAGCAGCCCTGCTTTGAGCAGTGGCTGCGATGCCTTCACCATCCTCACGTTCCCGGAGCTGGACATAGACGCACAGCACTGCTGGAAATAACGCTGCTTCATTCATCCAATGGCGGTACAGGAGGCAGTAGTTTGCGCTACGCTGGACTTCCCAGAACCGCGAATATGCGAATATCCTGCACGCTATGTGCATGAAGGACTGAAGTCTGCACTGCTATAAACAGGTTCCAAGAAAAATGTTGGACACGAAGACAGCATGAAGTGTATCCCAGACATCCGCTGCTAACTGTTCTACTACCTATGGTGCTTGCAGGGCCTTCTTGAAAGGAGTACAACAAAAAACGACAGCAACCCCGGAAAGGCACAGTAGCTGCAAAGGCCAGTCAGCCGTCACGTGCTCGAGCCTCAGACCCAGAACTTGGTGCAAGCAGGGAGAGCACGCATCCAATTTGCGACGCTCAACAAATACCTCGCCATTGGCATGAGCCCTCTGCCGAGCGGTTGGGGGCTGCAACGCACAAGGCAAGGGAGGCAGGGGAGGGCGCATCCAGGGGCACAGGGGTGTGCACGCCCGGGCTAGGGTACGGTAGGCGGAGGCGAGTCCACAGGGTAGGGTGCATACGGCGGCAGGGCGTAGAACACGCCCGCGGTGCCCAGCGCATCCGCTACCGCGCGCATGACTGCAGAGCGCGCGGCTGCCGTGCGCCGCGTGTCTATGCCTGCATCGCGGCAGGATGCCTGATTCACGTGTCAGGGAATGCAGCTCATGCGGTGGGCTGCGCGACGTGCCCAGCTGGCACGTGCGCAGTCCTCTTTGCATTTACCATGCTGCAGAAAGCGGCTGCACTGCCCCATCTGTGCCCCTGCAACCTCGAGCCTGCGGCATCTAGTCGTTCGCAGACACCGCAGCCCCCATCTGCACACCTCATGCAACCGCATCACGAAACGTGCGGTTGCATGAGCTCGAGGTGCGCACCAGCATGCGTGAGCGAGAAGGAGATGCGCAGCGTGGCCTTGTTGAAGTCGGCCGCGCCGCCGCGCTCGTCGAACGCCACGATGCTCGCGCCGGAGAACTCGCCCGGCTGCGCCGCCAGGCAGGCGTCGACGGCCGCCGCCACGTCCTCCACCACCGCCGCCGGCAGCGTCAGGTCCACCATGACCTGCACAAGGGTTAGGTTTAGGGCAGTCACAAAAGAATGACGTAGTGCGACGTGAAAAGCAGCAGGCTCGGCGGCCGGCTGCGCTCGAGCGCGCCGCTCGCGGCGGCCACAGCGCACTCCGCCTCAGCGCGCCACAGGCGCGCGCGGGACAGCATCAGGCCAGCCGCACCCTGACGCTGCAGAAGAGCGGGTCCGAGCGCGTGAGGTTGAGGATGGGCAGCAGCACGAGCTTCGGGTTGGGGTACCTGCCATGGCGCGCGTCGGTGTGAACCGCGTCGACTTCAACCTGGGGCCTGCCACACTGGGTGCTGTGTGACGTACAACAGCGCACGCAACACACATTCCCTGCATGCGCATGCAGTGCTTGCGCACGTGCAGGTCACACTGCACGCACTTCAGAGGGCCGTCCCGACATGAGCTCTGACATCCAGACTCCCACACCTAGACAGCGAGCCGTCGCACCGCCGCCAGAGCGCGGGGCATTGAAGCGCGGCATGCAAGCAGGCAACCAGCGCCCGCGCTGCGGCTGCGGGCACCGGGGGCTACCGCGGCGGGCGCACCAGTGGCGCGCGCCGTCGCTGCGCAGCATCACCGTGGTGGACAGGCTGATCTCCTCCACCTGCGCGCGCAGGGCCGCCACGTGCGAGGAGCATTGGGTTAGGGTAGGGTACGCCGCAGCGTGCCCATGCACCTGCAGGCCGCGGGCAGCTCACAGGGCCGGGGCGCGTCTGCGCAGCGCGGCGCATGCGAGTACGGAATGCGGCGCGCTCCAACCCCCGCAGGGCGCATGGCGCGGCGGCTTGGCAGAGGCCGGGCGGGCGGGCGTGCGCCGACCAGCATGGGGCCTGGCGAGGGCTGGGCAGAGCGGAGGCGCGGGAGGCGCAGGCGCACGCGCGAGCACGCGCCCGGTGGCGGGGCGCACGGTGAACACTCCGGTGCCGGGAGCGCCGGCGGGGCCCTCGATGAGCAGGCAGTCGCCTGCGCCGCGTGGCACACAGACGGCTTCGAAGCCCGCTCAGCGGGCCGCAGCGCGCCTGCGCCGGTGCCCCAAGCCGGCCGTCCACAGCAGCGGAGGCTGGTGCTCGGTGCCTCGCGTCCTTAGCGCCACGAGCCGCTGCTCTGCCGCAAGTGCCCCGTCAGTGAGGCCGGGCCTGGCGGCCAGGGCGCACCCACGTCAAAGGGGTGCACCATGAAGAGGAAGAAGACAGACTCGTACAGCTGCTTCAGCGAGTTCCCGAACACGAACGCCGAGCCCAGGATGAGGGAGGAGATGAAGACCCAGAGCTTCTGGATGTCGACCTGCCGGCAGCCGACTCGGTCTGAGCGCCTCGCTCCCCACCCCCCCCGGCGTCGGGCAACGCTCGAGCACAATTGCAGCGCTGCAGGCATCCACAGGCCGTCCAAGCGACTCTGATATGACACGGTGGCAGTGTGCTCACAGCCAGGTGCACGAGTCTGCATAGAAGCTGCCGCATGTCTTAGCCTGCTGAACCAGCTTGGCGGCGGACCCCGGCCATGCGAGGGACTGCGCGCGAGCGCGATTGTGTCCGACGGCGGCGCCGGCCCTGGCCTACCCTGACCCTACCCTACCCTACCCTGTCATGTTGCCCCGGCGCAGCAGCCGGGGCCGCGCCTCGAAGATGACCAGGTAGAAGAAGGTGGCCAGCAGGTGCAGCAGCAGCCGCAGCACCAGCCGGAGCCGGCCGACCACCGACTTGGTGTCCTTGAGCTGCACCTGCCGCCCGGGCTCGCGCCTGTCGGTACAGGGTAGGGTAGGGTGAATCCTAGCCGGGGCGCACCGACTCTAGGCAGCTGCCCGGCAGGCTGGCTGAGCAACCAGGGCGCGCGCTCGCACACCGCCCTGACCCTAGCTCAGATCTGCCATGCACCACGGGTCAGCGCGCGCGGCGGCTGCCGGCCGCTCAGGCCTCCGCTGCGCGCCGGCGACGGCGCGCACCGCCAGGTCGCGCCGCTCGCCGAAGATGGCCGTGATGGCCGCGCAGACCTCCGCCAGCGTCAGCTGCCCGTCGCCGTCCTGGTCCAGCATGTCGAACGCCTCCTGCGCCTGCTCCGGCGGCAGGAACGCCTCCAGGTCGCGCACCACGATGTGGGACCTGCGCGAGCGCGCGCGTGAGCGCAGCCGGAACCGCCGCACTGCCTTCCCTGTCACCGCGTGTTGAAGCTGCACCCTGTCACGCACAGCCTGGCAGATACACTGGTGCTACGCAGGTAGGGGAGGTTGTGTAGGTAAGGTATGTAGGGTAGGGTTAGGGTTGGAGCAGCATGGGCACTGCTGCCGATCACGCTCCAACACAGACAAAGGCAGGCGGCCAGGGTCGGGAACATGGGCGCGCGCCGCTCGTAGGACGCCTTGACGTTCCAGTAGATGTAGAGCGCCAGGCGCCGCGCCTGCTTCTCCCCGGCCTGGCTGGCGGCGCGCTTCGTCGCCGCGGTTGAGCTCAGCGTCTGCGCCGCAGCAGCCCCGCCCGCAGTGTGGTAGCGCCCGGTGCAGGGACCGCGCGTACCTGGGTGCACCTGTTCTGACCTGCCCGGGACGCGCAAGCGGAGGCGCCGCACCTGACACCCGGCGGCGGGCCTGGGGACGCGGGCGCATGGAGCGCACGTGAAGCAAAGCGCACTCCACATCAGATAGTCGGCACTCAGCCAACGGGCAGGACGCCCCCCGCGCCGGCCAGGGCGCGCGCAGCGCGAGGGCGTGCGCGGCAGGCGGGCGGCGCGGCAGGCTATCCCTGCCCTAACCCTCGCCTGCGCAAAGGTGGCGCCGACGCCCGCAATCGGGTTCTTCCGCAGGTGCTTCTCGACCGCGTGCAGCTGCGCCGCCAGGTGCGCGCCGCCCTTGCCGCTGCGTTCCAGCTCCGGCGGCCGGCCCTGCGCACGCGCAGCCGAGTCAGCCGCGACGCGGTCAGCCCCAATGCGCGGCGCGCTCCCGGCCCTGGGAGCTGCTGGAGCATCCTGCAGACGCCTGCTTTCCGCAGCCTGGTCTGGCAACAGCGTCGCCATGGCCTGCCGCCTATGTGTCCCTGCCGCCTGCCAGGCGAGCACTGCAGTCTCGTGCTTTGCATGTCGAGCAGATGTGCTTTGCGTGTCAAGAACATGCTGTCATGGAGCCCACCTGCTCAGAGCTCTGTCGCCACACGTACACGTTCCCAGGCAGCACAACAACAGGCGCTGGTCGACATCGCCCCGGCATGCGCAGGCTGGCAGCCCCTGCACCTGGCTGGCGGCGGTGGAGTCCCCGCGGCGCTCGCTCGCGAGCCCGTCGCGTGTGGCGCTGCCCGCCCGGCCCCCTCTTACCCGGCCCTTCGATGCGCCCCTGTTGGCACGGCCCGCGGCCTTGCCGGTCGCAGCTGGCGTCTGGGCCTGCATTGCCGCGCCGCCCCCGCCGCCGCCGCCGCCGCCGCCAGGATTTATCAATTTTTGCGTATAGGCGCCCGTGAGCAGCTGCCGCAGCGAGTCGCGGCTGGACTGCACGGCGACCGACGCCGAGCGATCCGAGTAGCTGCCCGGCGTCGCGGCCGCAGGGTTGCCGCTCGCGGCGGGCGCGCCCGCCGCCGCATCCCACGCGGCCATCAGCCGTGTGCTCGGCGTGCAGGCCTGTGCGGCCGCCGCGGCGCCGGTGGCGCCCCCCGATTCGGGCGTCCCCGCGCCGTGCAGCGGCAACGCCTCCCGGAACATGGGCGGCGGCGGCGGCCGCCCCGAGGGTTTAGGTCCAGGGTACGCTACCGCAGCTCCGGTGGAGATGGTCAACGCGCGCCTGCCCGGCGAAGGCAGGGGCGACGCGCCGGGCGAGGCGCGCGCGCCTGCGGACGACACCACCCTCAGTCCCGCGCCCTGCGGCGGCCGCGGCGGGGCGCCCGGCGCGGCTGCAGGCGCGCCGCCGCCCTCGCCGGCGGCGCCAGTCCCCTCAGGAGCAGCCGCGGCAACCAGCGGCGCGCCCGCCGCCGCTTGCCCGCCGGCGGCGCCCGGCGCGGCGCCGGCTGCAAAGGGCCTGGCGCTGCGCGTCTGCGAAGCATCCGCCGCCGCCGCTGCATCCTCGGCGGCGCTCCCCGGCTCTGCAGGCGCAGGCCCGGCCGCTGCGGCAGGCGTCGCGGCCGGCCCTGCATCGGCCGTCCCTGTCACCGCAGACGCGCTGTGCACCGCCCCAGCGGGCCGCCCCGCGCTGCCCGCCTCGTGCGGCAGGCTGTGCGCGGCACGCTCGGCGCCGAGGCCGGAGTCAGCTTTGCCGATCTGCGCCACGGCCGGACGCGCGGCTGGCGTGGTGCGCGAGCGCGCACGGGCGCCCGGCGCGGCGGCGAGCTCGCCGGGCGGGTCCTCGAAGGGCGAGGGGTGGCAGTCGGGCTCGGGCGCCGAGCCCGCGCGCACAGGCCGCGAAACCAGGAACGGCTGCGCGGCCGCCTGCCTGATGGGCTCCACCTGCGCCGCGCGGCCAGGGGTGGCTGGCCTGGCGCCGGCGCGCGCGCGCAGGGCAAGCTGCCGCAGGCGCGGCGCGGGGAGACCCGCAGTGCACATGACCCGCAGTGTCGGCGTCAGGACCATCGGTTGCACAGACTGCCACCAACGTTCCGACCGCCCCTGGCCGGGCGCGGGCGCGCACGATGTGCTTGTAAATGGAGCGCGCATTGAGCGCGCCGAGGCCACCATCGTCGTCCCCGTCGAGGGGCGACACCAGCGACCCCGGGCGCGGCGTGGCCAGCACCTGCAGCCAGTACTCCTGCGCGCGCGGCAGGGCCCTGCTCGGCGTGGCGACGGTGCGGTGAGGGCGCAGGGGGTGTGGGGGAGGTGCAACAGAGCCCTACACCAGGGCAGCCGCGCGCCCACGCCCTCGCCGGCGGACCGCTGAAACGCTGTCATGCCGCCGAGCCTGGGAGCGCAAGAAGGGCGCGGCGGGCGGCTGGCATGGGAGGCGCGCATGCGCCTGGGCCGCGCGGGGCGGGGCGGGGCCGGCGCGCGCCTTGCGGATCGCGGCCTGCATCTTGTTGAAGTGCGCCTCCTTGTGGAAGTGCGATGCGAGCGCCTTGGCGAGCAGCCGGGCCAGCATGTTCGCGAACGTGAAGAGGAGCAGGCACGCGATGAACTGCGCGCGGCGCGCGCGCGTCAGGCCCGGCCCGAGCGGCAATTGCTGGTGTGCTGCGCAGCGGTTGTTGGTGCGCAGCTCAGGCGCGCCGCCATGTACTTTTAACGGGCCTGGATCACCCTGAGCATGCGCACCTGCATGCCGTGAGACTTATGGGCTGGCAATAGTGGTCGATGCCACAAACGTATCCACCCATGCAAACCACTTGCATGACCGCGTGCCGCTACCAAACAACGTCCGAGCACGGGGGAGGGGTACGCCGCGCGCACAGCATCCTGCGGCTGGCGCAGCAGGCCGGACGCGTCGCCCGCGCCTTTACGATGTTGTCGTAGACGGTCCAGGCGGTGCCGCCCACGGCGCGCGCGCGGGGGCCGAACAGCGGCACGACGACCGGGAAGATTAGCACCACGCGTAGCAGGTACGCCAGCGGCTTCTGCGGGTTAAGGTTCAGGGTTAGCAACCCTGTACGGTCGGCTTCCGCAGGCGGCAGGCGCGGGCTTGCGCACAGAGGCACACGCGCGACCACCCAGCCCTTCCCCCCCTTCCCCGTCTTCTGCTCGCACGATGGCCGGCCCCTGGGCCGACGCCGCCGGCGGCAGCCGCGCCCCGAGCGGCCTGCCAGGCCCCCGCCTGACCAGAGTGTGCCGGGAAGAGTGTCTGTCGCTGTGGCCGCCTGCGGCAGGCGGCGCATGCCGCCAGCAAGGCGCAAGCCTGCACGCGGTCCCGACGAGCCGGGTGGCCGCTGGCGCACGCCCGGCAAGGCCAGGCATGACATGCATCCTACACGACCTGCCGCTGGTGGTTCCGTGCTTCCCGGGCACCCGCCATGCTGACGCTGGTCACCCAAACAGGTCGCTGAGGCTCTATCTATCGAGTGCGTGAGCCGCAGCCTGGCCTGTGGGGGGGGGGGGGGGCGCGCACGCGGACGGCCACCATGAAGTACAGCACGTTGCGCGTGGTCAGGAACTGCGCCTCGACGCTGCGGACCAGGATGTGCGTGAGCAGGTCGCCGAGCCACCAGACCGGGAACAGCAGGCCCGCCAGGAACGCCCAGCGCCACAGCTCGAAGCTGCGGACGAAGCGCTGCGCCGCGGCGCAGGCGCGGTCGGCGCGGGCGCCGCGCGCCGCGCCCTGCACCAGCCCCGGCCGTGCCCTGGCAGCATGAGCGCGCGAAAACACAACCGCAAGCCCCTCGAGGTCACGCGCCTGCAGTCAGCTGCGCCCCAGCACATGGCCTCCCGCCCCAGCTGGGCACACGCCCGCATGCACGGACGCGCGCACGCGCCAGATTCTTGAAGACCAGCAGCGCTATGGCGACCGTGATGAAGATCACGCTCGCGACCGCCGGCAGGACGACTCGCAGCCACACGGAGAGGCGGCGCCACCAGGGCCGCCGGATGACCGGCTCGTCCAGGCCCAGGTCGTCCACCTGCGGCCCGCGGCGCGCCTGCAGGAACCAGGTGTGCGGCCCCGGCTGCGCCTGTGCAGCACACGGCCGGCGCGGCCGCGCGGGCCACAGCCGCGGTGTGCTGCAGGGAGCTGCGCCGGTGCGCGGCGCCTGCAACCGGCGCTCTGCTCGGCGGGCTCGGGGGCCGCGCGCATCCCTCTGCGCCTGCTGCGCCCCGGGCTGCGGCGGCGCGGCTCCCATGCAACCCCTCGGGGGCTTGCCGGGGGCCCCCGCGCCGGTTAGGGTTGGGCCGCGTGCCTGGAACTCCTCCTCCGCCCTGAAGCTGTCGCTCCTGAGCCGCGCCGCGCGCCGCGCGCCGGCCGCCTTGGCGCTCGGCGGCGCAGAGTGCGCGCCGCCGTTTGAGCGCTCGTGCGGCCCATCGCCCTGCGAGCCGCCGCGCCTCACTCTGACCGGCCCCCGCACGCACGGCCCGGCCGGCCCCACTGACACTATGCGCGCCTGCGCTCCACGCGCTGGCTTGCGCCGTGCGCGGGGCGACCTGCATGTCCTGACCACGAGAGCGCGACGAGCGCCCTGATCAACGCGCAAACCCGCACAGAGCTCGAGCCCGCCCGCGCGGCGCAGAGCGGGAGTGCGAGCAAGCAGAGCGAGCAGAGGCGCACCGGTGCGGCGGCCGCCGGCGCGGCGTCGGCATCAGCGCTGTGCCGGTGCAGGCGCCCCGCAGGCGGCGGCATTGCCTGCTGTCAGTGCGCGTGTGCCGACGCGCGGGCACGGCGCTCCCGGCGCCTGCCGAGCAAGCACAACCAGCTGCCTGCTCACACCTGAGGACGACGTATACCCGCAGCAGGCATGTTTGCCTGGGCGCGTCCCTGGCCCTGCGCACCTCAGCTCCCAGGCTGCCCAGCGCACAGCAGTGGGCTTGCAGCACGAGCGAGCCCGGGCGCCGACCTGTGGCCGGCGCCGCGCTCCGCAGCAGGAGGTGCTGTGCAGAGCAGGCAGCTCGATGACGTTGGCCTGCATGTGCAGGGCGGTGCCACGTGGTCAGCGCCTGCAGAGAAGTTGGCGTTGTATGTGCAGTGTCCAAAGTCGTGGCTACATCATGGCTACGCCCGCTCCATCATGGAGTGCGTCCCTCCCGTTACCCCCATAACGCTGTGGGCGGTGGTATCCTGCTGCACTTTCAGGTGGCAGCACGTGAGCACTTGGCAGCCAACACAGGCAGTCAAGCAACTTGCGTGCCTGGACACCCTCTCCTTTCCGCAAGGAGTGAACTAGAGCTGCTTCCCAGCAGCGCTGCAGCGTCCGTTGCCGCTGCCTTCCTCAAACGACGGAAGGATGAGTGCGGCGGCGGTGAGGCTCAAGTTTGCACGCATGCTGCACATGAGCCGCTTTACAAGCACAAGTTGCACTACAACCTACTACTACAACAGTAAGTAGTTTCTTGCAAGTACTTACTTGCGCTAGCGCTCAGAATGGCGCAGAAATACACAAAGCTTGTGTTGTGTTTTTCTTTGGAAGTACATTGAAAATTAGATTGAAAACTATGGAGTCTTTGAAAGGTAGGGCAGGAGCAGGGGACTGCTGCTCGCTCAGCTGCCAGCGCCACTCCTGAGCGCATGCCTGATTGCGCGCCCGTGCGGCAGTAGTGGCTGCAAGCGCCGCGCCCTACCCCCTGAGAGAAGATGTATAGCGGGGAGCGCGCTGACTCACCGAGCGCTGTAGAGGGTTGCACCGGCGAGCGCGCCGAGCAGTGCCAGCCCGCACAGGGCTATGAGACAAAGGCGGGCCAGGGCAACCGCGAGGGCGAGGGCGAGGGGCAGAGCGCAGGCGCAACACGCGGGACGGACCGTACTGCCAGGAAACGGGATCGCTGGCACCGTCGGCGGCTGCGCAGCAGCGCGCAGGCGCGTGCGCAAGCCCGGGGGTCGGATCGTAGCTTTAGGAGGCCGGCATCAGGAGTTGCAGTTTTCCCGCTGCCAAGCCAAGGGCTTGTGGCACGGCGATCAAGTGGGCAGGCCGGGCAGCCCGTGCCGCCACCCCCCCGCGGAAGGCCGGCCTGCTGCCACGAGGTTGTGAACAGGACTTCCGATCTGGGTGCTTGCGACTGATCAGGTGTGATGGTTGGCTACAAGTTTGTAGACTGCTGTGCTTGCTTCCCAGGCCAGGTTGCCGATCAGTGGGCACCCAGACTGGATATATGCGCCAGTCTGGCGGGTCGGCAGGGGTGTGCTCGCCTGATCAGCAGCACATCAGGCTCGGTGCACACCGCGCATGGGCTGCCTTGCTGAACAGCCATCAGTGAAGAGGAAGCGTAACGCCACTTGAGCCCTGCTGCAGGGTTCAGCGCGGGCGGCAGCGCCGCAGACCGGGGCGCGTGCCTGGCGGACGCGTTGCGCAGCACAGCAGGCTGCTGCCCAGCAGCTAGACGCTGCGCCACCTGTCAAGGCTGCCTGTGCCGCAGGCCCCGGCGCAGGCCGACGCGGAGCCGGCGCAGGGCGCGCACGGGCAGCCTGCCCCGCCGCCGCGGCGGCCGGCCGAGGGCATCCTGGCCATCTACCACCAGTTCCGCCACCTGTGGCGGCGCGCGCCGGCGCCCAGCGCCGCGCAGCCGGCGCCGCAGCAGCGCGGGCCGGCGGCGGCCGTGCCGCCGCCGCCGCTCGCGCTGTGGCCGCTGGAGAGCCTGCTGCTGGGCTACCCTGTGGTGTACGTCAACGTCGGCGCCGTGGCCGCCGCTGCGTGAGCGGCCCAGGCCGAGAGGAGCATCGCGCACTGGCAGCACAGCGCGCGCCGGCGCCAGGCTGGGCTGCTGGTGCAGCGCGGCGCTGTTGTGCGGGCGGGCCGTGCCGTGCGCGTGATCGCGGCGCACGCGGCTCACCCCCCCCGGGCTTTGCCCAAATGCTTCCCAGGAGCAGAGCAGGCCTGACAAGTTTTGAAGCGGGCGCTGGTGCCCTAGCATAGCGTCGGGGCTGGCGACCTGGCCGGGATGTGTGACGCCCCCGCCACCCTCCCCGCCCTGCTTCCTCGGGCGTCCCTGGGTTTGCAGGGAGCCGGCAGGGCGGGCGAGCCCTGGGCGCGAGCCCCGCCTGGTTGCTTTGCGGGTCTGCACAGCGCCAGCGTGGCGCGCCACCCCAGTCGGACCACTAATACAGCCCGAGTCTTGTCACGGCGGTCGTTGGCTGCCATACAGCCACTTCTGGGTCTCTCTGCTCGCGCCCAAGCATCTCTCCATGCGCGTTCACTCCCGCAGCGCGCCTCTGCGCACAAGGTGTAATGATATTGTATTAGCACTGCCTTAGGAGTGAGGATGTGGGTGCGGGGTCGCACCTGTATTAGGCGCGCTGCCGCACGCTGCTCGGCGAGCCCGCGCAGCAGCCAGCTGCGGCCATTGACTAGGGCTGTGGCTAGAAAGTAGGCAGTTTACCGCGGTGCACCAAGTGCACCAGTGCGTGTGCGTCAGAACTTTGGGGGGTCGCACGGGTTGGGGTGCGCGCGCGCATGCGCCTCTGCCTAGCAAGCATGCCACTGTGGTGTAGGTCAGGTTTCATCATGCAGCGAGGGTTGCATGTAATGCACCGGCCAATAGATGGACGCTCCCTGCGCTCCCTGCTGGTGCACACAATAAAGGCAAAGCCCTTTGCATCCTAGGCCTAAACAGGAGTAGAGGGCCTAGGATTCCTGGGACCAGCTTTCGCGCCGTGCTTCACCACTCCCCTTCTCCTGTTGGTACCTTCAGTCCGCAGTCCGCAGCTTGCCACCGTGGGGCTGAAGCACAGTGCTTGACCTGCTGTTCCACCGCCGGACAAGCTGCTGCACCCTGATCGCGCCGCGTGCCTGACATTCCCTGCGCTCTTGGCCAAGGGCGTGCCATGGACCCGTCCACGAGCGCCGAGCCGCTGGAATTCAGCGACCTCCAGGGCCAGACCCTCACGAAGCAGCCGGGAGAGCTCAACGGGTGTGGTTCGCCGCGCGCGCCCCTGCCTCCTGTGGACGATCAGTCAGTACCGTCCTGCTGTTGGTTGCGACAATGGGGAAGCTGATTGCGCCCTGCGCTTGGGACGCAGGGAGAGCGTGGTCCTGAAGAACCTGAAGGACTGCAGGCGCGTGCCACGCCGCAAGTGCCCGGCCTCTGGCTCCTAGCGGTCCTGCCTTGCCCGATGGAGGGTGCCGCTGAGCGCGCAGCACTCCAAAGCCGGTCAGCGGAACACGCTGACATGTAGCTGTGGGGACCACAGCGTCTACCTGCTGGACTACACGAGCGAGGTGGAGGTCACTGGCTGCACAAGCTGCCAGATCTTCATCGGTGCGGACGCCCGCCTGTTCGCCACGGTCAGCTGATCCCCGCAGCAGCTGGGGCAGGGGCGCCGGTGTGCGGGGCGGGCTGGGCGGCACCCTGCGGCGACCCTGACGCCTGGGCTGCATGTTGCCGGCAGGCCCTGTTGATGGCCCAGCCATCTTCTCCAACTGCAGCGACTGCCAGGTGAGCCCTCAAGCAGCCCCGCCAGCTGCGGCGCACGTGCGCTGGCCCCCCGCCATGCTCTCAAGCCTTGCGTGGGCTGGCGCTGCCACTCTGTATTCGGCAGCTCCAGCACAGTCAGACTGCCCCACAGTGGCTCCAGCGCCACTCCTCAACAGTCACTTGCACCGGCGGTGGTACGCAGTGAGTGCTGTAGAGTACGGGCGAGCGGCGTGGCCCGCGCCCGGCAGGTGGCGGCGGCGGCGCAGCAGTTCCAGGCCAAGAATTGCACCGACGTGGAGTTTGGCCTGTACTGCGCGACCGTGCCGACGGTGGCCGCCTCGCGCGGGCTGCGCTTCAGCTGCTGGATGGGCGCATACCCCGGGCTCGGCGCGCACTTTGGCGCGGCCGGCCTAAACCCGGGCAGCAACCACTGGGACAAGGCGCGCCGCCGCCCCGCGGCCGCGCCCGGTCGCGTGCGCCGTCGTGCGCATGCGCGGCCTCCTGTGCTTGCAGGGGAGGGGCCCAGGAAAGCAGGGGAAAGGCTTTCCTGCGTACAGTTCACCGGCACGCATGGAGAGGCTCTGTCGTCATGCAGAGAACAGCCGTCGTTGGAGGTTGCCTGGAGTGCCTGAAAGTGCCTGAAGCATGTGCCACGTGTGTACCCCTCTGCTTGCAGTGTTCTGCAGTCTGACCTCACCTTGTCAGGATCACAGTATGAAGCGCGGACTGCGCTATATTGCACCGCAGAACCTGAAACGCCACACTTTCCACTGCACCGCAGTTCCGGTCTCTGAGGACGCTTGACACCCGCCGCAGGTGCAAGACATCAGCGCAGAGGCGGGCGCGGCGCCCAGTTTTGAGCTGGTGGAGGCCGTGCACTACTGGGAGGTGCCCATCGCGAGCGCCGGGCCGCTCGAGAACCCGGTGCGCGCGCCCTGCGCGCCAGCCCGCGCCCGGAAAGGCTGCAGCCCTGGCGGGCAGCAGCAGGCCCCGCCCGCGCTGGGCCCATGGGCAGCCCGGCGCGCCCGCCCCTGCCGGCCGCGCTCGGCAGTGCCACTGGCAGCCCTGGCGGGCAGTGCGGGAGTTTGCTTGCGCGGGGGCCCGCCAGCGCTGCCACCCCAGCTTGTGCTGCGCCCCTGTGAACTGCGCAGCCGAGTACTGCAGCACGCCCGCAAGGGACGCTGCGAGTAGGGCTGCAGTTGGTGTTCAGTGAGCGGTCGCTGTCGTGGCAGGTGCCGGCGGGCGATGGCGCGCGCTACCAGCCGGGCGCGAGCGGCGGCGCGTCGGGCGGCGGCCAGCCGCCCGAGGACGGCGCCGAGGCCACCACCCTGCTCGGCAGCGCGGCGGCGGCGGTGACACGCGCGAGCGAGTATGTGGCGGCTGCGCCGGCGGCCGTCACGCGCGCGGGCGAGTATGCGGCCGCCGCAGGCGCGGCCGCCATCGCCGCGCCGGCGGGCGCCGCGGCGACCGTGGGCACCACGGTCAGCAACGCGCTGTTTGGGGCGGCCGACGAGAATGGCGATGCCAGCGGCGGCGGCGGCGGCGGCGGCGGCGGCGGCGGCGGCGGCGGCGGCGGCGGCAGCGGCGGCGGTGGCCTTTTCGGCTCTGCTGCGCCGGCCGAGAACGGTCACCCAGGCGGCGGCGGCCATCAGGCGCGCCCGCGACTTGTTGACTGGGAGCGGTCTGTCATGCTGATTGCGGGGTGTGTTGCTGCCAACAGTGCGCTTGCAGGGGGGGCTCCAACGATGAGCACTGGAGCTCCCGTTGCTGTATGTGAGGGCATCGTGCAGGCAGCGGGCTGAAGTGTAGAGGCGCCACGACAGCCTGAAGCCTTGCAGCCAAGCAGGGACCCGCACGGCATGCACACGCGCGCTGCTGCGCTTCTGGCCATGCGCACCAATGGTGTGGGGTGGTGCGCCGCTATCCAAGCACGGCGTGCGGCTGCACTCCCAGCATGCACCTGCTCTCCGCCGACATGCAAAACACTGACCCCCGCGCCCATCCTCATGCGCCCTCCTTCTCAAAAAAAACCCTGAATCGACTGCGAGCAACCCACAAATGCAGGCGAGCGGCGGGCAGGAGCACCCCAAGGTCGCCGCGGTGCGCTCGGCGGTGCGCGAGCGGCTGGCCAAGCAGGAGGCCGACGAGGCGGCCGGCAAGGACGCGCTGGTGCAGAAGGCCGCCAGCTACCTGGAGACCTTCTACCAGGCGCGCCGCCGGCTACCCCCGCGCAGGGCGCGCCTGTTGCGGGCTGCCGGTGAATGTGGGGTTGCTAGCGGCTGCGGCTGGCGGGCTGCCACATGCCGTCAGCAGCCGCAGGGCGCGCGCGGAGCGTGCAGAGCGCGCGTACATGTGCATACGCACCTGAGAAGCAGTTGCGTTGCTCGTGCGCATCGGCGGTACCCCAAACTTGCATGCTGTTCAGCTGCAGCGTGGCGTGCAATCTGTGGCGCAGTGCGCACCTCACGGCGCAAGAGCGCCTCACGGCGCAATAACGCCGTGCCAGCGCCAGCCTGCTGTGGGGGCGGCCAGCGTGAGGCAGCGCCCTCACGCGCGCGCCGCCGGGCGGCTGCAGAAGCGCAACACGGCCAAGGGCCAGCGCGCCAAGGAGAACCGCAGCGCGGAGAAGGCGAGCGCGGTCGTGGGCGCCGAGGGCGACGGCGAGTGGGAGAAGGCGCTCTCGCTCATCAACTTTGGCTTCGCCCGGCCCACCGGCTCGGACCTGTCAAAGTTCAAGTCGGTGCTCTTCAGCGCCAAAGCCAAGGGCGTGCCGGTCGCGGCGAGCCAACCGAGCAAGCAGCGGCCAGGCATGCTCGGCGGGTTGATTTAGGGTGCTTGAGACGCGTCCTGGTGCTGGCAGGCGGCTGGAGGTGCGGGTCTGCGTGTGCATGAGCATCGCAGCATGTGCCGCATGCCCCTCGGCACTGAGCTGTGGGGTTGCCCGCTGTGTCGATCAACAAGCAAGATGTTTCGCAGCAGCTCCTTGGGGCCGGCGGGCACTCTCGCTGCGCAGGGACTGTGAGAGCAGTAGCGTGCGGTAGGCAGGCGCAGATATGCATGTAATACACGCGAGCGCTCGCTTGACGCGCCTGCTGCCCTCACCCTGCTGACCCTGAACACCACGGACGCGGCGGCCCCTTTGGCTGTCCAGCAAGGACTTCGGCACGCGGGTCTCTGGTTCTACCTGGCGCTCGTACAGCCACACATACATGCAATGCGCCTTTCAAGGTGCTGGGTGCGCCAAAGGATGCCACAGACACCCCGCATGCATGCAGGTTGACATTGCAAATACATGGCACATGTTCAAGGTGCATACATACCAAGGCAGGTGCTTGGTATACGAAATGATGTGCTTCGGCTATGAATTCGCGCTATCTGCTCCTCCGGAAATCGCATGAGCTGGGCATCAAGCGCGCTCGCATGCGCTGCCTGCGGCTGCTGTGCCGGCAGGGCATGCCAGCGGCTGCCTGCAGGTCCAAGTCCACAGGCTAAGGCTGGCGCTCCTCACACTGCTAAACCTGCAAACAAGTAAAGGACCGGCGTGTTTGCTCCTGCTGCTGGGGCGTTCCCCAGCGGCAGAGCCCAGCCGCATGCCAGACCGGCCAACAAGCGTGCCCGTCAGCGGCCGCAGCGGCTGCGTTCCCCGCCAGCCAGACCGGCCAGCAGGCCTGCCTGTCAGCTGCTGCCGCTACTGCGACCAACAGCTGCAGAGCGCGGCCGCCTGCCAGGGCCTCTGTGACAGGCCTGCCTGTCAGGCGCGGCCGAGGAGGCGCCGCAGAAGCCCGGCGGCAGCGCTCGCGGGCGCGGCGCGCGCCTGCGCTGCGCCCGCGGCCTCCAGCGCCGCCCGGAGGCTGAGCTCCATGGAGGCGAGCGACGGGACCGCCGCCGTCTTGAGCTGAAACGCGCTCTCCAGCGCCGTCTCCGCCTCCAAGCGGCTCAGCTGCGCAGCAGTTGCGCTGAGCGTGCAGCTGCTGTCGCTGGACGCAGTCCTGTGCTCTGACAGACGGGGGAGCTGTCGCTGGTGCACGCGTGCGGTTGTTGAGCACACTGTGTTCTGGCGCGGGAGGCTGCCAGGCCTGCACAGGCGCTGGCGCACACCGTGAGCGCTTTCGTCTGCTGCTCGAGCGCGGCGCGGTCGTCGACGAGCGCGGGCGCAGTGGTCCGCACATGCTCCTGGCGCACCGAGCTGCAGGGCTGACTTCCCTGGCGTGAGTGCAAGCGGCAGCAGCTTTTTTGCAGCAAAGCACTGTGCCTGTACCCGTATGAAGAAGAGGCCCTTGCCGGGCTCCTTCCCGTCGGCAAGCTGGGCGCTCTGGATGTTCTCTATCAGCGCCCTCTGCATGCTTGCTTGCAGGAGCTCTTCAGCCTCCCTGGACAGTGAGGGCAGCAGCGAGGCTTGGCGGTGTCATCAAGAGCAGGGCTGCCCGCGGGCAGTGGTTGTGCAGTGGTTGTCACATGGTGCCCTGCTCAAACGCTTCTGGCACCTGGTGAGACCCCGGTCGACGACAAGACTATTTTGTTTGTCAACCACGTTGATATGAACTTGATCCTTCACGGGTGCTCGGATCGAGGTCATGCACTGCCGGACGAAACAGGGCTCGGATCAAGATGCACTGCCGGACGAAACAGGGGTCTGGGCATGTAGCAAAAGGGTGCCGGCTAGATAGCAAGCCTATTTCAGGCTGTCTCAGGCCTACGTGCATTGCTTATTTTCTGCACTGAAGACGCTGACATTGTGGAAAGCACATCATCTTACACAGCATCACTACCAAGCTCCTACATTGAGCATCTACACGGACACTGGACGGCGCATGCGAGAGCACACTCTGCAGCAGCCGCTGCCAGCAGGTTAGGGGGCAAAGCTGAAAAATGTCTTAAAAAAACAGGACAGCGGCACGACGTGAGCACGGCGCTCGTCGCGCTCTTCTGCTCGGCTGCGCGCCCCGGCGGCTGGCAGGCACGCATGTGCGCGCGGCCTCGCGTGCGCGCACGAGCCCGCCTAAGCTACTCATACTTCGGGTAGACCCCGCGCGACTTGCTTGCAAGAAAGATGAGGCAAGGGCCCGGGACATACTTCCATGCGGAGGCTGCCGGCCACGGAGCAGCATGAGGGGCTTCACATGCGCTGTCGCTGACTTCACGAAAGGCAACAAAGGTGAGGTATGCGGCTGACAGGTGATGGCTGCGGCTGCCCGTGCGGCCAGTTGTGCGCCACGGCTCCGCGAGGCCCACCCCTGCGTCTCCGCAGATGCGCCCAACGCATCAGACACACAGCAATAAAGAAAGGCCGAAAGCCGGGACAGCTGCAGCCGAAAAACACGCTCCCGCCCCAGGAAGTGGGGCGCCACACCGCCCAGCGGATCCTGAACACCCCCATTTTATGCCATCACCACTGACGCCTCACAGGCACTGCACGGCGACCATTACACAGCCGCGGGACAGTGAGAAAAGTAGAGCAGGGCAGCAGCGTCTGCCGCTCGCGCCTCGGTGCTGCTGCTCCCATGCAGCACTAAAGCGGTCTGCCGCCACGCACGCCAGATCGCTGCCTTCAGGTGCTGGCGCCCCTGCCCTGCTTTCGGCAAGGCAGCAGAGTGCTGCAAACCCACCGCAACAGCCCCACCAAGCTCGCTTCCAGTGTATACCCACGCCTCTGCCCAAAGCAAACACTGCCTTCAGGTCGTGGCCTTCACCTCTGCTTCCAGCAGGCAGCACGCTGCCAAAGACTTCTACAACGGCCATATCCGCAGCCTATCACGGACTTACTGATGCATCTGTCCGATGCAGAACCTTGAGCGCCGCGCAGACAACATGCGAGCATGCTTGGGGCGCCTTGCCGCGAATTGAGCAAGTTTGAGCCCTGACTGGGTCGGCCTGGGTGCTCCCTGGCCTACGGCCTCGCCAGACACGCAGCTTTAAGTCGCCGGTCCAGCAACATGCGAAAGGTGCAAAGTTGTCCACCTGCCTCGTAAACGCCGCACAGTCCTCAATAAAGTCGGGGGGCGAGGACTGGCAAGCCTGGCCCGCCAAACACCCGCAGCATGTGCAGCCGTTGCAGCGAGCTAGGCCACTAGCGCAGCCCCTGCACACAACTTGCCGACTCGCGCTGACTGCGCCCTGAGCGGACCTGCAGCGGAAAGCATACAGTAAAGTAGCAGCCCCAACACTTGAGGGCTGGTAACTCATTTCTAGCATGCGCCCGCCGCCAGCTAGGCTGCGCGCGCAACTGTCTCATCAAGAACTCTGCAATATCCGAGCAAGCACAGGAACCCCGCCCTTATGCAGCCACACGCGGGTGGGAGACAGCAAAACATTCGGCATCAGGCTCCCCCTATCGGCTGCCAGCCGGCGTGCATGTCTGCACTCGCAGACCTACCGCAGCACAGCCACCGTCTGCGTCCCGTGCGGGACCCAGGTGCGCCAGCTTAGCCCGACAGCTGCCCCACGAGCGCCGCGCCGCGCTGCAGCGCGGCCGCGTCCTCGCGCCGCAGCGTGGACGCAAGCAGGCGCCACAGGTACGTCTTCTGCTGGTCCACGCTGCCCAGCGCGGCCCACTCGTAGAACGGGATGCTGCGCACGGCGTGGCCGCGCGCCTCCAGCATCGCGCGCCGCGCCACCGTGCGCCCCAGCGGCCGGTGCGAGTTGTTGCTGAAGCGTGCCGGGCCATCCGCCTCGATCATCACCTGCGCGCCCTATCCTCCCAGCTCCCTTCCCGGCCGCAGGCCCCGGCTCTACAGCAGCGCGCCGCCTCAGGAATACACAGCCCCTCTCAGCTCACTGCAGCACCGCATGCACCCTGTCGGGCCTGTCCCTATGTTGCAAAGCGAGCGCGTCCCGCACAGGTCAGCGCTGGACGCGCTGCTGCTGGCGCTGCTACGGCGGGCAATGCGGGATAGAGTCGTGCTAGACTTGATCCCACCATAAACCCTGATGCAGGGAAGCGGTGACGGCAGTCGCGTCGCGGGACAAGCCCGGCCGCCAAGAGCTAATGGACGGGGCCGCGTTTGGGGGGCATGCCTTCTCGCCCTCCAGCGCAATGTCGACGCAGAACAGGCCGTCGGGCGTGATGGCGTCGTCGACGTGGAAAACTCCCATGGCCCACAGCACGCGCGACACCTCCTCGTGCAGCTTGCTGATCTGCGCCGCACATACGCACCCCTGAGGTTCATAGCTTGCAGGGCGCCGGCGCATGCTCATGCAGCTTGCTAACACGCGTCCCTAACCAACAAGAGCCCAGTTGGCGAAGAGCAACGGCCACCAGCACCGCACCAGGCAGCACGCAAAGTGGCGCCCGCGTGAGCGAGCAGGCCACTGCCCTGGCACCGATGCGCGTGACTGCAATACATGTAGACATGGCTGTAAGGAGTCAGCATCATGGCCGCAGGCTCGTGCTTGCGCCGCACTCAGCGCTGCACCTGCCCTGCGCAACGTCGGCGCTCGATACGGCTGCCAGTGCACGTGGGCTGTAAGCTCTGCATATGCAAACAACTCGCACAGCCCCACGTCCCACCCCGGCCGCACACCTGCCCCGGCCGCCCCGCGTGCATGCCCGCGCGCCACACGCGCAGCGCCTCCTCCGCCAGCGGCGCCGGCCACGCCAGGCCCGCGTCCGCCGTACGCGCGCCTGCAAGCGCCCCACCCGCGCCACTCGACATCGCAGCCCAAAGCCACTTCGTCCTGGTTATGTCCAGGCCACCGCCATGCCTTCACATAGTCCACAAATACAGCGCTTGACCACATCGATTTGAAATAAATGTCCAGGTAAAAGGCCGCGCCTGCGAGCGAGCCAGGCGCGACGTGCGCGGGAGCAGAGCAGGCTCTGCCAGGCCTGGCCCGCGAGTACGGGGTATGGGGGACGCACTGGGGTGGTCAAGCAGGATGAGCGCCTGGTAGAGCTGCGCGAGGTCCGCCTCGTCGAAGGACGTCACTGGCACTGACGCCAGCTTGTCCAGGATCGCGCGCCTGGCGTGGCCGGACGGTTGCGGCGGTTGGCGCTGGGCGCGTCTTCCACATGACGTCTATACTCGCCACTCAAGTGAGAAAACCCTCTCACTCTCCAAGCATATGTAAACATTGAGAAAGTGACAACAGAAGCCCTTCAAAGAAATAACAGGGCCTCCCAGGCGCGCGCACCAGGCGTCCGGGTTGCAGGCCTTGAGCACGGCCAGGCTCCACAGCACGTTCGCCAGCTCCTGGGGCTTGAATCTGTGCCAGTGGCGCAGCAGGTACAGCGAGACTGCCTGCAGCAGGTCGTTGGGCGGCAGGTGGTACAGCTTGGCGAAGCCCCAGATTGCGTTGCTGATGTCCTGCGCGCGGCGCCGCCCGCTCTCAGCGTGCCCTCGCCCGCGCCCCAGACTTATTAAACAGTGTGACGCAATTCACGCAGTGCTCCCTGGTTGTGCCGACTGCTGGCGCTGCTGCTGCCCGCCTTCAGGCCACGCAGCAGAACACACAGCATACTCAGCAAGTTCAGCTTCGGGCAGCACTGTGAACACAAACAGGATGAGAGGCGGCAAGCAGCATCACATAATGACTACATGTGCAGTATATACCCACTCCGCATGGACCCAATTGCGAGAAAGCCCTAGGATGCGGGCTTGCGGGGACTCAAAAGGGGCCGCGGCGCGGGGGCGCGCGCCTGCGGTGAGAACTGCTCAATGCGCCGCGCGATCTGCACGGCGGCCGCGTCCAGCAGCTGCGCGCCGGTGTGGTGCTCCAGCGTCGCGAATGCCCACAGGCTGTTGGCAATCTCCTGCGCGCCCGCCAACGCCCGGCGCGTCAGCAAGGCTGGCAGGTCACTGCCCTGCCTCACGGCCTGTCCCTTGCAGACTTAATAGCGGACGGGGCTCGCACTAGGCAGCAAATGAAAACAATTAACCGCCATTTTCTGCCTCGCCTGGCATACCAATTGCGGGCTCCAGGTGCAACCAACACATAACACAGTGCAAGGCCGCAGTCTAGGTTATCCATCATTGCGCCAAGAAGGGCCTGACACATGCACGCATGAAACACTCATGGTTAAAGAAGTGTGTGCCCGCAGCATGCTGCCATACAATAGGACGCGCCTGCGAGGTGTACTGGTGCAGCATGCCGCCAGCGCGGCGCGCGGTGCAGTCCAGCAGCTCGCGCCCGGGGTTGTAGCCCAGCTTCGCGTACGCCCACAGGCTGTTGCTGACCGCCTGCGCCGGGCATCGAGGCGGGCGTGAGAGCAGCACACGCCAGTGTGGGATGCATGCAGGGCACGCATGCAGCCTCTTGGTGTGCAGGGTAGACAGGCTGCACCTCTCAGCGTGCCTAGCAGCACATGGTCATGTGGCCAAGCTGCTTTCCCGAGCTGGCCGCTCCATGCTGGCCATTCCATGCTGGCAGCACGTGCTCTGTTTGGACTGCCAGCAAACTGGTCCCAGGACAGCATGGCTTCTGCATGCACTTCCCATGTGCGCTTTGGCTGCATGCCTGCCCAGTGGCGGGTGAACACAGGCTTGTTCCTAGTTTTCACAAATAAACTACTCACTTTGTTGTTGCTGAGGGCTCATACATCTTCAATGATTATGAATTTACATGTTGTATTTACTGTGAAGGCATGCATGCATGTATGTGGTATCTGCAAATGTGTGCGTGTGTGTGTATGTTATTGGAATTTACATATATGCATGGTAAGGGCTTGCGCCCAGAAAAATTGAGTGAGGCGGCTGTTCGAGGACAGCGCTCAGTATTCTTTAGTAAAAGGCGAAAGAATAATATGGCAGCAGAGCTGACCTCGCCGCATTAACGAGAACACCGGCATTTTCGGGTTATAAAGCTTGCCATGACAGCAACAGGCACAAGGAGTTAGGGGGCTGCAAAACTTTTTCCTCCGGAGCCCAGATGCAGCTGAGAGCTGAAAAGAACATGCCAGCCTGTGCAGGGAGTGCTGCAAATGTGTGGGGCGCTGCTGTGTGCGGACTCCGTGTTTGATAACGTTTGGTGCACGAGGTGCCCTGCCTCAGCAGCGCGCCCACCAGGGGGCAACAGCCCACCCCGCGGGCCAGGGCAGCCGGTCTGTTTCAGGCCGTGAGCGCGCCTGCGGCCGGAAGTGCGCGATGCGCTCGGTCATCTGCAGCGCGGCCGCGTCCAGCATGACCGCCCCGGGGTCGTGGCCCAGCGTCGCGTACGCCCTGCGCGCGGCCCGCCGCTCTGCGTCAGCGCGGCCCCCAGTCGCGGCTTGTCGGCTCCGCCTCGCAGCTCTCTGGGCAATCCCTAAAGTATGCGGAGGCTGCGACCACTGGCAGCCCACACCAGCGCCTGTGCATATGTGACAGCAGCAGCGGAACGTATCGTCCCCTTGCGCGCCGAACAGCATGCCCGCAAGCGGCCCGCCTCCTCGGCAGCCAGCAGGCTGCAGACTCGCACGCCACCAGTCCATGGCACGCGTCTGGCGCATCGCCGCCGCCGCCGCAGGGCGCAAATGCATAGCACAGCCCGGGAGCCGGGGCGGCGGCGCGCCAGAGCGTGTTGGCGATCTCCTGCGGCTTGAAGCGCGCCATGATGCGCGCGCTGACCGTTGCGCAGCCGCCCAGCAGCGCGTTGCCGCAGTGGTGACGCATCGTCGCAAACGCCCACAGCGCATTGCTGATGTCCTGCGGCACGCACCGCGACAGGTCGGCCAGCATCTGCGCGCGCGCCAGGCGTCATTAGAGGTTCTGCAGCACGGATCCCAGCAGCATGGGGCCGCGTGCGGATCAGGGCAGTGTATCAGGCATCAACATGCTAGCAAAGGCAATACTGTGAGACAGCACTAGCTCTACTAGGGAGGCCAACCGCAAGCACATGTGAAAAGAGCATTGTGTGTTCTTGCATGTGCGCGTGAAAGCATGCGAAAACCACTGGACATGCCAACACAGGGCACGTATTATTCACCCATAGCTGACAGATCACAAATGGGCACGAGGCTCTAGCAGAACCACAGCCTGGCAGCGGGGAGCGGGCGCCGCGCCTGCGACGCAGACGTGAGCAGGAAGGGCTGGCAGGGCACATAGGCCAGCTTGGCGAACGCCCACAGGCTGTTCGAGGTGGCCTGCGGCCGGAACGTGCGCACGATCGACGCCGCGTGGTGCGCCAGGCGGTCCAGCAGGTCGCCCTCCGGGTGGTACGCCAGCGTGGCGAACGCTGCGCCGGCCCCGGGCCGCGCCGCCTCAGCGCGCGCGCCACGCACGCGCTGGAGCGCGCTCGACGCGCGGATATCGAGGGGAAGCCGGCTGGCGGTGGCATGCGATCGAGGCATGCGCGCGGCGAGAACAGCTTGGGCGCACCGCTGCGCCGGCCCGTCCAGCGGTGCGCCGGCTGCATGACGCGCAATCCATGCATGCATGGAGCTGCGCGGCAAGAGGCGCGCGCCGCACGCCGCATGGGCAAGTGCCGCACGGGCCGGCGGCGAGCAGGGGCGGGACGGCAGCGCCGCCGGGGCGCCCCCGGCCAGTGCGCCGGCGCCGGCGGCGCCGCGCCCGCAGCCGGCTGGGCCGGCCGCGGCGGGGCGACCCGGCATGGGCGCGTGCCCGCGACACGACAGGAGAGGGCCGGGCGTGAAGGTGAAAAAGGGGGACGAACCCATGCAGGCGGGCGGGCGCAGGAAAGTCCCATAAAGGCGGACCGCGCGCACCCCACAGCGTGTTGGAGATGGCCTGCGCCTCGAAGCGGTCCAGCAGGCGCTGCACGGCCTCCACCAGCGCCTGGAATTGGTCCGCGTACACGATCGGACTCTGCGGGCCGCTCGTGCCGGGCGGCTGCAGCTTGGCCAGGCGGTGCAGCGCGGTCGCCACGTTGACCTCGTCGAACAGCGCCACGCTCTCGCCCACCACGTCCAGCACCTAGGCGCGCGGCGCTCCATGCATTTAGACAGTCCGCCCGGGGGCATGGAGCTTTCAGATAGATAGAGCTTTTAGGTGAAGCATGGAGCTGAAATAGTCCCCCCGGCCCAGCGCGGGCAGGGGGCGCAGCGCGGCGGAAGTGCCGGCGTCGGGCAGAGCCGCGCACCCCCCGCCCGCGACGCCCAGCGGCCGGAGCCGCGCGCAGGGCGGGCGCTGTGCGCTGCGGTCTTAGCGCTGTAGCTTCCTGCATCGCAATATTACCAATGCGCCTCCCAGCCGTACTCATGCACCGCGGGCGCTGTGGCAGCGGCCCGTCCGGCACCCCAAGCACGGCACAGAGCACGACTCCGCGCCACACGCCCGGGCGCGCGGCCCCGGGCTGGGCCCCACCTGCTGGTAGTGCACCGCGCTCGCCAGGCGCTTGGTGATGGCCTTGTTGTGGTTGATCTCGGTCGCCTGCGGCCGCTTGCTGTCCGGGCTGGACGTGATGTAGTGCCCGCGCATGCCGGGCACCGCCTGCGCCTGCTGCTGCGGCGGCGGCGGCGGCGGCGGCGGCAGCGAGAGCGCCATCCCGCCCATCCCGTCCAGCAGCGGCAGCAGGCCGTACGGGTGGCCGTCCGGCAGCGCCGGCGGCCCGCCCAGGCCGCCGCCCGGCAGGCCGTGCGGGTGCACGCCGGCCATGCCGGGCATCCCGCCCAGCAGCGGCGCGCCGCCGCCGGCCGCCCACAGGTTGGCGTACCCCCAGCCGTTCACGTCGCGCGGCGCCTGGCCGCCCAGCGGGAAGCCGGGCCCGGCCGGCATGCTCCGCATCGCCGCCATGTTCAGCGCGCCCAGCCCGGCGACGCCGACGCCCGCGCAGTCCATTGCCGGGGCGCGCCGCGGCAGGCCCTGCTCAGCGGCGACCGCCTGAATGTGCAGCTGGCCCTTGCCCCGCTCGGCGCCGGCCGCGTCTGGGCTGCAGCCGGGCGGGCTGCCGCTGCCGCCCTCGGGGGCGGCGCGCTTGTGCGCGTACGCCGGCAGCGGCGCGGCGTCGACGGCGTGCAGCGCCGGCGGCAGCGCCTCCAGGCTGACGGCCTTGCACCGCCCGGCCGGTGCCAGGCGGCGCGTTGGCGGGGTCGGGTGCGCTGGGAGCGGCGCCGCTCGGGCGCGGGCGTACTCCGGCGCCCTGGTCCAGCACGCCCCTGCGCCGCGCCCGCGGGCTGCGACCTGGGCTACCAGGCCTCGCCCCCGCGCCAGCAACCTGCCCGCTTTGCTCGCAGAAGCCACCACTGCATCACTCCCGAACTAGCCACGAACACACCCGCTGGCCCCCTGTGCCTGGCTCGCGACTGGGCCGCCTCGAGCTGTGGTGGGTGATAGCCAGGCACACGCAGCGGCCTGGGCGGGCGCGGCTTGCGTGTTTGACGCTATTGCCGCTGTGGTTTCTCTTTCAGACGTGACTTCCGGCCTCGGACAAAAACAGGTGCTCGGAGAAACGGCGGGTGCCCGAGCCAAGTCATCGGGCTGGCGAGCCGCAGGGCATCAAGAGGGCGTGCCTGTGCCTGGGTTGCCTCAGACCAGGAAATCCAAACTCGGAGGCAGCGACTCTGGGCAGCCTTGCTCTTGGCTAGCACACTGTTCTCTTCCAGTGCCGGCAGCTGCTCACTTGGTCGCACATGCAGGCTCTGGCCTAGCTGATCGATCGCTGTTTGAGTTACCCTTGCAAAGCGATACCCTTGCTTTCTTTCCCTTTCTTTTTTGGCTGAGCTGCGCGGGAGCGAATGATAACGCGGGAGCAAATGATAAGTGAGGAAGGAGCTCCGTTAATGATACAAAGCTGAGAGCGGCTGCTTGCCGTATGCTCCTGGGCTCCAAGGTCTCTCCGCTGCTCGCGACCCTGCACGCATGACAGAGCGGGGCTGGTTTGCGGCTTTCTACGAGGACCTCCTGGCCGGCGTGTCACGCAGTGGCTGGCAGGCGGACCGCGGAGGCCAGCCCGCAAGCGCGCGGAGCCGCGCACTTGCGAGGGAGAGCGCTGCCGCCAGCGCCGACGACGCCGAGCGTGCAAGCGCCGCGGGGCCAGAGCCTGCGCGCCTCGCTGACGAGCAATGCAGCGCTGCTGCAGGCGGGCCTGCGCTAGCCGCCAGCCCCGCCGCCCATGCGGGCAACACAGGGCAGGCAGCCTGCGCGGCAGGAGAGGATGCAGGGCCGGCCGGCGGGTGCGCGAGGGGCTGTCCTGCGTGCCGCATGGCAGAGCTCGTGCTGTCTCGCTTGCCACGCCCTGTGTAACGCGTCCCACTCGTTCGCTGCAGGGCGCAGACGCTGCAGGAGTACAGACCGGCGCCGCCGCCCGGCCCTGGCGGGCCGGACGCGCCCGGCACCGCGCCTGGCGAGTCGTCCAGGCGCGGCTCTGTGCACATCCCGGCGAACAGCGTAGGCTACCAGGTGCCTCCTCGCCTATGGCAGGCCGCCCCCCATGTGCTTGTTCGCGCAAGAGCGGCAAGCGCGCGCTGCTGCACCTCCCTGCCTGGAGACCGCCGGCGGGCGGGCAGCGCGCGCTGACGCCACGCGTGCCCGCGCGCGCGCAGCTGCTGCAGCTGGCCGGCTGGCGCGAAGGCCGCGGCCTGGGAGCGGCGGAGCAGGGCATTGCGTCGCCGCTCCCCGCATGGCACAACCGGGGCCGCCGCGGCATCGGCGCGCCCAGCCAGGCGCCTGCGTCCAGCTCCGAAGGCGCCGCCGGCGGTCCAGCCAGGCCGCCAGAGGGCCCGGCGGCGGACGGCGGGGGCCAGCGCGCCGCCCGCGCGGCCGCGGCCGGCGGCGCTGGGGCCGCTGGAGGCGCGGCGAGCGCGCCGGGCAGGCCGCGCCGCGCGCCCAAGCGCGCGTGGAGCGCGGTCGCCGTGGAGGAGGCACAGCCGGTGAAAATGGCGCGCGTGCGGCAGGTGCTGCCTGATGCGGGCTTTCGCCCGAGCTGCGCACGGGGCTGTCTGTTGCCTTGCTGCGCGGGCGTGCCAAGGTCGGGCAGCTGCCTGCACTAACATGGTCGGGCGGCCCTCGACAGGAAGCGCGAGCAGTCCTGCAGCGCGTCATGACCCTTGCAGCTCGGCGAGCGGCTGGGCGTGCGGGCGGCTTGCCCGAGGAGGCCCGGTGTGTCGCGGGTTCTCGGGCCCGAGCGTCGGGGTGACGCCTGCTGCCGCGGGCGCAGGTGCTGCAGGCGGAGGCCGACGAGGCGGCGGGGCGCGCGCTGGCGCGCGCTATGTACCGCGCGTTCAACGACGGCAACGGCGTGCGCGCCCCAGACAGCAACCCGCTGTTGCGCCGCAACAAGCTGAGCGCCAGCAACCCGCTGCTGTGAGCCGCTGCCGCTTGTACAAATGATGTCTTGTAGGACCTGGTGTCCGCCTGTGTGTTGTTGCCTGTTGGGGGTTGTTGGACCCCGCCTACAGGCTGCTTGCTTGTCGTATTGTCATGTGAATGAAAACGTCCCTGTGAAGACATCTTTCTGTGTGTTGAAGGAACTCTAGGAACTTTCATAGGCTTGGGTTGGTTTAGGTATGTATTCTGATATGTGCCATGACTTAGCTAGGACTGGAAAGCACTGGCGGATGTGCAGGCAGGCAGTACGGAGGGGCATGGCGCCCACTCATGTTGTCCCTCTCGCAGCTACAGGCCCTCCTACCAGATCCAGCAAGGATGTTCATGGGTCTGTTCTGCTATGTTCTGCTACTGCAGCACCAAGCTCCTCCTGTACATGACGACTGTGTAGTCATGTCACTTCTGTGAAGTGACAACACAGAATGGCCAGCATGCGCCCCGTACTCGCCAAAACAGGGGCAAGGGCAAAGTGCACAGGAGCAGGCTGTTTAACATATGGGCGCCGAATCCGGCTCCTACACACAGCGTCAACAAAAAACACAGCGCCAACAAAAGACGCCGCGCCCGGCCGATCCGCGCGAGGCGCCTAGATGCGCGTCAGGGACAGGCTGGCATCGTTCATGTGCGCGTCGCCGCGGCCGCCGCGCAGGCGCGACTGGAAGCGCCGCAGCTCGTCCGCCTCCAGGAAGCCGGTCTGGTTGACGTCCAGCACGCGGTACAGGAGGTCGATCTCGTCCGGCTGCACCTGCGCGCTCGCACGCCACATGCCTGTGCTCACACCCCCAAGCACGTTTCCGCCTCCCCAGTGGAGGTGTGGATCGCAACGCTATATGCAGCAGCTCGAGATGGCCCATCTGCAAGGCCCTGATTGCGGTACATGGCTCAGAAGGTCTGTTCACGCCCACGCAGAGTGCATGCCCTTGGAGGCCTTTTACTACAGTCCTTGCACAAATCACAACACTGTGTCATGCCGTGCAGACACTGAAAGGCTTGGCAGCTGTTTCATGCAGTCGCTGGCGGCAACGCGCATGTCGCAGTGCCGCAATACGACACACACCAGCCGCTCAATGTCTGAGTGCATGACAAGCCCGTCATGCACTGCAAATGGGCTTGGCAGGTGACCATGTCGGGCGCCACGGTGCGCACCTCGCGGTGATGAAGCGTGTCGCGCACCAGCCGCTCAAACTCGCTCCGGCTGACGCGCGCCTCGCTGTCCGCCTTGGCAGCGCCTGCAGCGCTGACCGCCATCAGCGCGCAGCAATGCCTGCACTCTGTCCAGACCTGGAACTCATGCTGCCTCTACTGTTACCCTGTACACCGTACCCCAGAACACCGCCACCGCCGCACCCCCTCGGCACATCAGAAGTGCGGCATGCTCGGTGGTCTGCGTCAAGCGCCGCCAGGGCACGCAGGCCGCGCGCTTGCTCAGCGCCGCAAGCCACCCGCTGAGCCGTCGGCGGCGCGGCCGGCCTGCACCCTGGTGCCGCCTGGGGCGCCGTCAGGGGTCGTAGCGCCCAGAGCAGCGCGGGCTGGCGAGCCCAGGGGGTGTAGGGTTAGGTCAGAGGGTATCGCACAGGTCGCGCGCTCGCTCAGCGCTGCAAGCACGTCCTCCAGATCGTCGGCGTTGTACAGAACCAGGTCGCGCAGCGCCTTCATGTCCGACACGCGCTTCTTGTGCGCGCTGAAAGGCTTGAGCCGCCAGTAGACGTACACGCTCGCGAACAGCGCGGCGGACGTCGCGCCCGAGGCGGTGACGATGTTCCAGAAGATGCTGGGCGTGGCATCCTGCGCGGCGGCCGTAGGGTGTATGGATAGGGTAGGGTACATCACCCTGCCCTTCCACATGTCCGTGCCTCGCCGGAGCGGAGGCATGCGAGGGTGCGCAGCGCGTACCTTGAGCCAGCACACAAGCGCCCGAGCGCATGACGTGTATACGAGCGGCTATTGACACTGCTGCGGCACAACGCTCTGCGTCAGAGCCCCCATGCACTGCCGCAGCGCCTGGTGGTGCTGCGCGCGCACCACAGGCCGCCGCCGCCCACGGAAAACGAAAAGGGGCGCGGAGCTCGCAGGCGCGCGCCTCCAAGCCGTGCGGCAGGTTCATGCCGAAAAAGGACGCCGGGACGATGCAGGCGGTCAGCGCGAACGCGCCAACGGTGACGGCCAGGTTGATGCGGATGATACGGTTGCGCTGTGCGGCCAGGTGCATGCCCCACACCTCGCGCACGACCTCCAGGTTCTCGCTCATCTCCTGCCGCGGCGCGCCTTTTCGGTCGGTCAGGCGCGCGCCACGCCCGCGCGCCGCCCGCCGCCGCGCGCCCGCTGCGGGACAGGAGCTCGCACAGGGCATCTCGGACCTGCCGCTCGCGCCTCGCCTGTGGCGCAGCCGCTGGCGACGCCGGCGCGCATAGCACGTCACAGCCCAGCGAGGTGTCACAGATGCGTTGAGCAAGGCCGGCGCCAGGCGCATGGCATGCGGCGCCGCTGGGCGCTTGAGGCGTGCGGGCAGCGGCGGGCGGCGCCGGAGCCCCGCAGCACAGGCGCTGCACAGCAGGGCAGGCGCCAAAGCCACAAAGCGCGCCGCCGAGCGCGGGAGCGCGCGCGGGCGGGGCGCACGCGCAGCGCGCCCTCCACCGACTGGATCTGCCGCTCGTAGCTCTCCAGCAGCGCGGCCGCCAGGCGCATGTGCGGCGAGCGCCGCAGCAGCGTCGCGCGCCCGCCCACCCACTGCGGCTGCGCGGCCGACTCGCTGAGGCACACCTGCGCGCCGGCGCTGCCCTCGCACGGGCCCCGGGTACATGGGTGTATAATGTTCTCGCCCTACCCGGGATGAGCAAGGCGAATCGCAGAAAACGCCTGTCCTGTACTGTGCTGCCGACCAGCAGGACCAAGCATGCAAGCCTATCCTGTGCTGCCGGCTTACAGAACCAATTATGACACGGATCTGTGCCGCCTGCCTGCTCACCTCCCAATGATGCGACTGCCACACCCTGCAGGACACAAGGACTTACAAGAGGCCACAGTCGGGGACGGCGCTGCAGCGTTCTGCCGAGCATCGCGCCATCGCGGCCATGTAAACAGCCTCGCACGCTGTTAACGCGCAACCCTCACACACCTCTTCTCACGTGACCCCTGCGTGACCGCTCCCTGGTTCAAGCGCGAGCTCGCAGGTTGGGGCGGCCGCGCGGGGGGCTGGCGCGCCGCGTTGAGCGCGGCGTCCGAGTCGACGGCGCCCTCGACCGCCTCGCGCGTCTCCTTCACGTCGTGCGCGATCTCGGTCAGCGCGCGCTGGATGGGCAGCAGGCGCTGCAGGTCGCCGCCGTTGGTCTTGAGCGTGCGGTGCATGTCCTCCTCCATGCCCTCCGCCAGCAGCGCCAGCCGCCGATGCCGCCCCTGGAAGTGGTGCACGGTGCCCTGCGTCGCGCGCCCTTCTCAAGCCACCTTTGCCTAATTTTCAAGCCCGTTCTTGAAGACCAGCGACGTGCTCTCCAGCACGAGCGTGGCGGTGTGTTCCACGCAGACTTTGCTATGATCGCTGCAGCAGCCGCTCCGGCTGATGCAAACCGAACTAGCTGTGTTTCCCGTCCTACGGCGAGGCTGGGACAAAGATCCTGCTGGCACTGCGCAGAACCTGCTGACAAAGTGGAGCGGATGCTGGCCAGGTGCTTCACTGCTGCGCTTTGCCGCAGCGCGTACCTCCAGCAGGCCCTCGAGCACGCACAGCTCAAAGGGCAGCGATCCGCCGCCGCCCACCACATGGTCCAGCACCAGCTGCGCGACCGCGACAGAGTCCCGGTGCTTCCTGCGGCCGCGCACGCGCGCGCTCTGTCGCGCACCCGGCTGCCCCTGCACTCGAGGCCCCCCGGGCTCGCGAGAGCAAGCCTGTGCTGCACTGTCCAGAGGCCTGCCCCAGCGCGCCGTAGGTCCCCTGCGCTTTTCTGACTTTCCCGCCCTGCTCTTTGATGAGTTGTCCTTGACAGCCGCCTCCTGGAGAGAGAGCGACAGGCGCTGCCGCATACCGGATGACACAGTGCCGCCCCAGTTCGTCGACCACGGCAGGGGGCTTGCAGCGGCTGGCGGGGTGCGACCGCACCGGCAGGGGAACAGGCAGGCGCGCTCAGCAAAGATCACGGCGGCCGCCGCCTCTGTGCGGAAGAGGATCAGGTGGCCGCGCGGGGTCAGCGTGGCGCGCTGCGGCGAGTCGAGGCCCGCCGGCCGCGGCTGGAACAGGGAGAGGTCGCGGGGCTCCAGGCCCAGCGACTCTGCTGTCTCCTGCCTCTCCTCCACGCCCCCGTCTGGCCGGAACTGGACCACCTGCGAGCGCCGCAAGCAGGCCGCTGGCGGGCAGCGTGTGCGACCTGCTGCTCTGTACACGCGTCAGGCTTGCGGGCCGCTGCAGCCGCTGCAAGAGCACAGAGCTGCACAGCAGGCCCTGGACGACGCGTGCGTGCGCTGTTAAGTGCGAGCTTTGCTGGGCGGCGGGTGACTGCACGCGTGCGGCACCTGGAACGTCACGGCGGCCTGCAGACGTTCCTGCTCGACCTTGCTGCTGCTGGCGTGGCTCTGCCGGCACACGAGCTGGCTGGCAATGCCCAGCCCCTCGGAGCGCCCTTCCCTGTCGCCCGCCTCCCCGCTTGCAGCCAATGCAAGCCCGCGCCGCCCCGCCGTGAGGCTCTGCTTCCCTTCCACGCATGAGCCCGGCACGGGAAGCCTGGCGGCGGCAGGAGGTGAACGCCAGAAGGGCGCAGGTTGCGCATCTCCACCCCCACTCGCACAGCTGGTGCTGGCCCTGCAGTGCGTCTCTCGCCTGGCGAGCAGGTCGGCTGCATGGAGGCCAGCTAAGCTGCAGGGGCTGTAGCTCAGCGCCTCCGTCTGGACAATGCGAGGTACCAGAGCGCTCCCACAGCCCAGGCGCGCCACACGACCGACAAGGCGCTGCATTGCGCGGTGTGCAGCGCCCCCACCTTTTGTCCCATCGCTACCTGCACCAACTCGATTTTACGGGCCCCTCGACTTACGGGCAGAGCACCCCATAAAGACCTCCTCAACGGCTAGTGAGCACACCCACACTCAGCTCCCGCAGACGGGAAGCCTTGATTGCTTGCACCTGCTGGATTACAGGCCGTGCTCGAGACGCTTGTGGCGCGGGCACCTCAGTTTGCAGGGCCCTTGTGCAGACGATGGACGCGCGTGGGCCTGTACCTGGCTCACACACAGCACCAGGTAGAGCTCCCGCTCCGCTATTTGCTAAAAGAGCGGTTTGCAGTAACTCTTTCGCATCTGCATGGTTGCATTTGATTTCACCAGACACTGGCTGCAGTACAGCTCGCACAACTGGCTGCCGAGGCATCTTTTTTTGCACTGCATAGCGCTCACTTGGGGGCACTCATATGGCTCACACATGGGTGCAGGCGCGGAAGCAGATGCGAACGGGGCAGACAGGGCTGGCGCAGCGGCTGCGCTCGCGTCTGCGGCGCTGGAGGTCGGGACAATCATCGCGCAGCCAGCGGCGGGCGTGACCTACCCCCCAGCGCGCGCCGCGCAAGCGGACGTGCTCGCCGACGCAGAGCTCTTCACTGCCACGCTGCGCGAAGTGCTGCAGGCGCTCGGCGGCAGCCTTGACAAGGTGAGCGAGCGGCAGCCGCGCACCTGTGGACGGAGGTGTGCAGACGCTGCCAGTGCTGGCGTCGCCCCAGCAGCCGTGCAGAGGCAGGCCACAGGCGCTGGATGCTGCGGCACATTCCGCATGTAACAAGAAAAAGCTTGCTGCGGCAGGTGCCGCGCATGGCGGGCCGCGAGCTGGACCTGCACCAGCTCTACCGCAACGTCAGCGCGCTGGGCGGCTGCCTGCGCGTGACCGCGGAGAAGAAGTGGCGGGTGCGCCGCCCCGGCCGGCGCAGCCCCCCTCCGCCGCTTGCCCGCGGCGCGCTCGCTGCCCTGCCTGCCGCCCAGCTCCGGCCCAAGCTCCCAGGTTTCGTGCTTTGACGCGCGCTCGCTCTGCGCCGGGTCGCACGAGACGCCGCCTTGTCCAGTCCATCAAGCTCCATCAAGCCCGTCAGGTCTGTTGTCAGGCTGCGAGTGCGGGGACAGGGTTAGGGCGCGCATGCACGGCGCGCAGGAGGCCGGCGAGAGCTTCAGCTTCCCGGACACCATCACGAGCGTGAGCTACCAGCTGCGCAAGGCGTACCAGAGCCTGCTGTGGGACTACGAGCAGGTCTACCTCTGGCGCGCGCAGGGCGCGCGCGCGCCGCCGCCGAGCAACCCGGCCACCGCGGCGCGCGGCGAGCCCGCCGAGGGCGCGGTGCGCGCCGGCCGGCCCGCGCTGCCAGCGGCCGACGTCGCGCGCCCGGCAGCACGTGTTCGACAGAGTCCAAGGAGTGCGCTTGGGGGGGAGTGCGCACCGGGTGACCATCCCTGTGGTGACTCGGCGTGCTAGGGCGCTCGCTGAGCCGCGCTGAGCGCCCGCCAGGATTGGCCGCGCACTGAACACTTGGCCGCCACCCGGTGAGTGCAATGCGGCCGCTGCATGGGGCTCGGCAGGAGGCTCCCTGCTCCTGTGAGGCACATTTGCTCGTGCGCGACAGCGCGCTTCAGAGGTCCCGCACCCCCGCCCGCTGGCGACCCGCTGTGTGAGCGCCAGGGCCGCAAGCGCAAGGCCACGGAGCGGGATGTGGTCGCCACCGCATTCCCGCCGCTGGCGGCCGGGACGCCCATCCAGCTCACTGCGTCGGCCACAGGTACGAGCTCCGCAGGCTGTCGTGCCGGCTGCTGGCAGGGCCTGGCCGGGTGTCGCACGGCACCCACCAGCCTCCCTGTCCGTCCCTGGACCTGCCGCGCACGCATTATCCTGCAAGCTGCACCGATGCTGTGGAGCAGAGCCCTGTGCGGCGCGCTCCAGGCGCTACCCCTGAGGCGGTGTATACGGGCGCGCGCTTGTGTGCATGCGTGTGGACCTGAAGGCTGAGCTGTCCTGTCGCATCCTGGGCCACGTGTGGCTTGCAGGTGTTAGCAGGAGGCGGCCTTTATGCATTGCACACTCGCAACTGCGCTCGCGCCTGTGGCTGCATGCATGGGGCCTGATGGCGTGATGGCCATGCTGCCGGGCGGCGCGCTGCCCGGTGTCCGCGAGGGGCGCACAGAGCAGCGCAAGGGCGGCAGCGCGCGCGCGCGCATGTCACGCGGTCGGGCGCTGCGCCCGCGCAGTCGCGGGCGGCGCGCCGGAGGCGCTCTGCGTGGGGCGGAGCGGCACCGTGCGCCTGGACGCGCGATTCGACGCGGGCTACTTTGTTAGCGTGCGCGTGGCCGGGCAGGACTTCCGCGGCATGCTGTACTACCCGCCGGCCTGCCAGGCGCGCCGCCCCGCTGGCGGCCACCCACGCGCTCTCAGCGTGTCCATCCACGCCTCCACCCGCGCAGTTCGCAGCGCGGCCTGGTTGAGGGCAGGCCGCCCGGTCCATGCGCGCGCATGCATCAGGCCCTTACCGAGCATGCCGCGCCGGGCATGCTCTCGCGCGCATGAGGCAGTGCAGGAGCGGGCGCTGCTGAAACAGTGGCACGCGTCGAGGCTGCGCGGCGTGATCCACTCTGCGGGCTGGTTGCCTGTCCTGGGCCCTGAGCCGCCCGCATCACAGCCGCCAGCACAGCGCGTGCTGTGCGCCTGCACGTCATGCCTTGAATGCGACAACCTGTGGAGGAAGGGCACCCAGCAGTGGGGCCGCGCGCGGAGTGCGCAGCTGGCTCCCCCCGTGGCGTCCGGCGCGGCTCCGGGCGCGAGCGGCGCGCGGCTGGCGGTACGCGCCGCCCTGCTGTCCGCCCGCCTTGTGTGGCCGTGGCATGGGTCTATCTGCAAAGGTCTGCCATCTTGAGGGGCTGGTCGCGTGCTCATGACGCCTGCGCGCCCATCAACGGGCGCGCTTCCCGCCTCCTGGTGCGCAGCGTGTGCACAGCAGTGCATCCTGCTGGCGTCAAGTGGTGCTTGGCAGGCAGGCGGCGCTGCATCGCCGGCTCTGGTCCAGGCCTGCAGGCGGCTGCTGAGCCCGGCCCGCGCGCTGTCAGGCGGGCGCCGGCGCGCTCGCGCCGCCGCCGCGCGCGTGCCAGGAGCCCTTCGGCTTCTTCCACGCCGAGGCGCGCCAGAAGATCGGGGCGGTGCAGCCGCACCTGTCGCCGCAGGAGATCACACGGCGGGTGCGCGGCGCCCGCCCGCCCACACGCCGGGCGCCCGGCAAGGGGCTGTCCGCGCGCGCCGGCCGGCCGGCGCCTGCTCTGAGCGCGGCAGGGGCGCGGGTTCGGGCGGAGGGCCGGCCGCGCAGCGGGGTTGACCAGTGTGCGGAGCATTGCGGCGGGTGCAGCGCACCAGCTCCTGGGAGCCGAGCAGCGGCGACGTGGGCGCCCAAGCAACGGAGTGCACAGCGGAGCGCGGCGCGGGGGGGTCCGTGCGCGACTGACGGCCGCCCGCTCGGCGCCAGATATCGGAGCTGTGGACGCAGGCGACCGAGGTGGAGACCGAGCCGTACGCCGCCCTGGCCAACATGGACCGCATCCGGTACCAGTCCGAGCTGGAGGCCTACAACTACAGGTGCCTCGGCCTGTCTGCATTACCGAGCGTACAGCCTAGATTGCAAGGCAGTCCATCACAGTCAAACACTGTGCTTGCAATTTCTCACAAACGCCTGCTTCCTCTGGTTGACCAGTCTGCGCGCCATCGTGCCTCTGGGAATCCAGGTGCAACTGGCCATACCTGAGTGGCGCTTGCCCATGAAGAAGCACGCACGCTCGGCGCCCAGCTCCTCGTGTACGCCGGCCATGGAGTGCACTGAAGGCCAACCAGCCTCACTTGGGAATCTAAAGCTAACGTGCTGGGGCCGCAGGCTTGCTACGGAGGCCGCTGCGCAGCAGGCAGCCGAGGCCGCCCAGCAGGTGGCGGGCGTGCAGCAGGCCACCGCCCAGGCGGCCAACCCCATCTACCTGCGGCCCAACGAGCCGCCCCCGCCCAACGGCGCCCCGGCAGCACCCGCGGCGCCTGTGCCAGTGGCGATGTAGCGCAGAGTGGGTCTGCATGGTCACCGCACATTGTAAAACTGCTTCCAAGCGCGCCGCTGGGCCGCGGCGGGCCCGCCAGTTATGACACATGCTTGCTCGTGTGTGCAGCTGTGTGACCTGCTACACATCATTGGCCACTGAGCTTGCGATGGTGGTGCCTCTGCTTGTGCAGCGCAGTCGTGGCGGCAACGAGAGGCCTGATACAAAAATCTGTGTGCGTGTCGTCTTCTGTGCGTCCTGGTTCTGCATGTTGCATGCACAAAGTCTTTTGCATGTAAGTGCAGTGTGCTGTGTTTAAGACAGTAGTGCGCTGCAGTCTGCATCGTATGGCAGACATCCAAGAATGAATGAATGAATGAAAAGCATCACCGGGGGCCCTAACCCGATGGCCCCCTCAGCTAAGAAAATATAAAACAAAATTTCATGTGGCCCTATTCGAACCCTGCTGGCTGCCCTAAATACAAACAAGTCCAAGAGCAGAAATACATAGGATGACCTTCATCTGCGCGTCTTGATCACTAGACGCACAGCTCGCGCTGTTGCAAAAGCCTGGCTGCGCCCCAGTCTGCTAGCGAAGCGCTTTCTGCTATCCGTAGCGTGGACTGGCCAGCAACTCAGGGGCTGTGGGAGGCTTTGAAGCACGTGCAAAATGTTCAGCCAGATGATGCAACATAAAGCAACCAGGTGCGCTGCTACCAGCGGAGAGCAGGAGCCCTCTGTTAAGATTGGGCCACATTGGCAAGCTCCTCATAAAATTCTTGCTTGCTCCTATCAGACACGTCCTGGGAGCGCTTCAGCTCACCATAGGCCGAAAGACAACACCTGTTGGCTTGCACTTGCTTGGGGACTGCAAAACCTAACGCACTGCGCACATGTCCAAGGTGTCTGGCTGCCCAACCCTTGGCTCGTACACGTCTGAGACTGCTACAAGCCCTTTGGGAAACGGGCCTACTGTGAGCTTGTAGCACCAGAGTGTAACAGGGCATGTCTCCAAGTAGTGGGGGTGCGTGTGAGACGTGGCTCTGGAGCGTGCACAGCCTGCTAGCCACGAGACAACACAGCGTGCAAGTTCTGCCAAGCGACCGTCCTGTGTGCGTGCAGAGTGGATATGCGAGCGGCGCTGCACAAGCCTTGCCTGCGACCGGAGTTGGTGCACGGAGGTGAGCCACTCCTGCCTCAACTACCCGCCGTCACTCTCAGTGCTAGCTCGGTGACCTACACTGCCAGCCTCCACCCGTGCGGTGACAAGCGGTTCCCGCAGGCCGCACGAGGACGGCGCTGGGCGCGTGCGGCCGCGACGCGCGCCCGGCGCGCCGCGCGCTGGCGCGCCCGCGCGTGCAGAGCGCGGGCGTGGTGGACTCGGAGGTCGCAACGGTGTCGCGCTCGACACCCGTCCCCGCGCCCGCCCCGCCGCCGCCGCCCGCCGAGCTGGTGCCGCCGGCGGGCGCGTACGCCAAGGCGCGGCCCCTAGCCCTATCCAGGGTTGCACCAGCAGGACAGGCTGGCCGGCTCCACCAGGTTGAGGCATATCACGCTTGGTGGCTAACAAGATAGCGACTCACCTGCTACGACGCTGTGCGCGTCCGGCCCCGCTGCAACCAAGAGACTTGGGCGAGTGGAGGCACGCGTGCTGCGTGCCTGTATGCTGTGCGCCGGAGACGTGCACCAGCGAGCGCAGCGCCAGCCTGGTGGTGGCGCGCCCGCCAGCGCTGCGCGCCGCGCAGGCGGTGGCGGCCGGCGCGGCGAAGGCCGCGCTGCCCGCCGGGACGACGTTTGTGCTCGGCGTTGTGGCCGGCGCGTTCATCGGGTTCGGCTCGTTCCTGGCGCTGTCGGTGGGCGGCGCGTGCCCCGGCCTCGCCTCCGCCAACCCGGGCCTGCAGAAGATGGTGCTGGTGCGCGCGCGCTGGCCCGGGCGCTGCTGCGCGGGGTTGCTTGTCGATGCAGCCGTGCGGCAGCAGATGGTAAAGCTCTTCTGAGCGGCGTGCGTCTTTGCAAGCGCCTGGTGCGTCGGGTAACTGCTCAAGTGCCTGTGTCTGATCGCGTGCCGTGCGCTTTATTTGTGGCGGTGCACGCGGTCAACGTGCTGGCGACGCGCTGCGCAGGGTGCGTTCGGGCTGCCCTTTGGGCTGCTCATGGTGCTGATCTGCGGCGGCGAGCTCTTCACGGGCAACACGGCGCTCGTGACTGTCGCGGTGCGGCT